>Ga0187784_10002663_pt1 | contig 14317 bp, 11 predicted proteins | sample 1015_SJ02_MP15_2_FD_132964 | JGI IMG/M metagenome (GOLD analysis project Ga0187784, IMG submission 132964) | Tropical peat soil microbial communities from peatlands in Department of Meta, Colombia - 1015_SJ02_MP15_20_MG | ecosystem: Environmental > Terrestrial > Soil > Wetlands > Peat | place...
CAGTTTCTCGTCCGCGGCGCCACGCGTCAGTCGGTGATCGCCGGCTATCACTGGTTCGGTGACTGGGGGCGCGACACGATGATCGCGCTGCCGGGATTGACACTGGCGACGGGCCGGCTCGACGACGCGCGGGAGATCCTCCTCTCGTTTTCCGGTGTCGTGGGCGACGGCATGCTGCCCAATCGGTTCCTCGACGACGGCAGCGCACCCGAGTACACGAGCGCGGATTCCGGCCTGTGGTACGCCTACGCCGTTGGACGCTACCTGTCGCGTACCCCGGACCGCGAACTGCTCCAGCGCGTATTCCCCGCGCTGCGCGAGATCACGGAACGCTACCGGGCCGGGACGCGCCACGGCATCCGGGTCGACCCCGCAGATGGGCTGCTGGAGGCCGGCGCGCCGGGGCTCGCGCTCACCTGGATGGACGCGCGATACGGTGGACGGGCCGTCACGCCGCGGATCGGCAAGGCCGTGGACCTCAACGCCCTCTGGCACGAGGCGCTGTGTCTGATGGCAGAATGGTCGGGCACGCTCGGCCAAGATGGATCCACGTACGCGAGTGACGCCGCCGCCCTGCGCCGCACGTTCATCGGCCGGTTCTTCAACGAGCCGGGCCGGTACCTTTACGACGTGATCGGGCCAGACGGCACACCGGACGCGTCGCTCCGACCGAACCAGCTCCTCGCGCTGTCCCTTCCGCACGCGCTCCTCGAGGGACCGGCGGCGCGGACGGTGTTCGACACCGTGACGGCCAGGCTACTCACGCCCTTCGGGCTACGCTCGCTGGCGCCCGATGCGTCCGCGTACCACGGCCGCTACGAGGGCGGCGTGGCCTCCCGGGACGAGGCGTATCACCAGGGGACGGTCTGGGCGTGGTGGCTCGGTCCCTACGTCACGGCGCTCGTCCGGCTCACCGGGGATCGCGCCGCGGGGCGCCGGCTGCTCGACCCGTTCCGAGCACACCTCCTGGAAGCCGGTCTCGGCACGGTGAGCGAGATCTTCGACGGAGACTCACCTCACAGTCCCCGGGGGTGCATCGCCCAGGCCTGGAGCGTGGGCGCCCTGTTGGAGGCCTGGGAACTGGTGGGAGGTGCGCCGTGAACGAACGCCTGTGGCAGCTCTATGAGACGGTGTGCCAGGACGAGTACCGTCCGCTTAACGAACTGATCGACCGGCTCCTCGCCAGCGAATGGGGACGGTTCTCGAAGGAAGACGTGCTCCAGCTCCTCCGAGAACTGGAAGGACAAGTTCTCTCGAACGTCCAGGCGAAGGCGTCGGAGAGTCCCTGGTATGCCCAAATGGCGTATGAGGTCGCGGAGCGCACCCACCAGGAGTTCGCCGATCTTGTTGCACGGGTGGAACGGGCGTACGACGACGCCTAGCCATCGCCGGGCCGTCCGCGATCCTTGACACCCCGAGGCGCACGGATCCCCTCGTCTTGCGTTGCGGGAACGACGTCCTACGTCAGGAAGCGCCCGTTTCTGTACACGATCTCGCCGTCGGCGTAGACCTCGGCTCCATTGCCGCGAAGGTCGAGGATCATGTCCCAGTGAAGGCCCGAGTTGTTCTTCCCGCCGGTCTCCGGATACGCCGCCCCCAGCGCCATGTGGAGCGTGCCTCCGATCTTCTCATCGAAGAGGATGTTGCGGGTAAACTGCTGGATGTTGTAGTTCAACCCGAAGGCGAACTCGCCAAGGACACTGGCCCCGGCATCCACGTCGAGCATCGCGCGCAGAAACTCTTCGCCCTTGGCCGCGGCCGCCGAGACGACACGTCCTCTCTCGAACGCGAGGCGGACGTCGGTCACCTCCCTGCCGCCATAGACCGCCGGGAACGAGAAACGCACGGTGCCGTACGTGGCGTCCTCGACCGGTCCCGTGAACACCTCGCCGTCGGGGAAATTGTGCGTGCCCGCCGCGCTGATCCAACGGCGTCCGGCAACGGACACGGTCAGATCGGTGTCCGGCGCGACGATTCGCAGCGTGCCGATGCGCCCCAGCCGGTCGCAAACGGCGTCCTGATCGCGCGCCACCCGCTCCCAGGCCGTCACGGGATCGTCCTCGTCGAGGCGACCCGCCGCGTAGACGAAGTCCTCGTACTCGGCCAGCGACATCTCCGCTTCCTGGGCATCCGCCTGGGTGGGCGCCTGCGTGAGGCACCACCGGAGAGCTCCGCTGCCCGCACGCTCCATGAACCGACGGCTGAGCTCCCGGGTCGCCTCGCGCCGGATCCGCATCCGGCCGGGATCCACGCGCGTGAGCGCACGGGTGTTGTAGGCCCCGAGCACGGACACCTCCGCATCGAGAGTCTCGATCTCGTGCGAGTCCAGCGGCGAGACATAGCGCAACTGATCGTCGGTCGCGGTGCGGTAGTAGGTCTCCTCGAGCCCCTCGACACCGACCCGGACGAGCGGGTGGGCGCCGGCGCGAAGCACCTCCCTATAGATGGCGAGAATATGGGGACCGGCGAGCGCGGATCCCCTGATCCGCACCAACTGTCCGCGTTGGAGGCCGAGCGAGTAGCGCACGAGAACCCGGGCGAGCTTCTCAACTCGTGGATCCGTCATGGTCACATGAGTTTCGCCCGGAGGCAACGCCCTCCTTGTCGGCGGCGACGGATTTTTCCTGTGTCGTTCAGCGCCGGGCCCGGACAAAACCACGAGCGGACTATCGCGTCGGAGACCAAAAACCCCGGACAAACGAAGGGCGCCACCCGGCCGGGCGGCGCCTTTCGAGCACATCAGGCCGAAACGCGACTTAGCGCTTCTTGCCCTTCTTGGCTGCCTTCTTCTTGGTCGCCACGGACGGGCCCTCCTTTCGATTTATGGTGTCCAGGGGGACCTGTTTTGCCCCTCGATACCGCAGATACGACACTATTTTCTATTTTCCTCCTGGGAAACCGAGAAATCAGCAAAGATTTTGAGAAAACACGAGGCCCCCGCCTGCAGCCGCGGAATTCGCCCGAAATCATCCAAGCCATGGGCGCATTACTCGGTTGCAAGACGGGCCCTCAAACCCTTATAGAATATGCGTTCCCGTACAATTCGGCATGCCTACCGATAACCAGATCTCATTCAGACGAGCCCGCTCGCGTCCGTTCGTTGAGAGGGATTCTCACATTTGGCGGCGATTAACACGCCGATTTTTCCGCATCACACGTCGGCCGCATTCGCTGCGCCGAGCCGCAGGATCCGCACAGTTCTTGAATGGAAGTCCACGCGGTATACGGCGGTGAGCATGAACCGTTACCGTACCGGCCGAACGGCGCATGTCACCGTCGACCTATCGGCTCCGGGAGGACACGTGCCATGCCCATCGATGTGGGAAAAGACGGCATGAATCGGCCGGCGCGGCGTTCGCAGCGCATCGCGAACCTCATCGGGTCGACATCGAGAGCGCACCGTACGGCGTCGGGATTTCGCGAGCGGGTCTGGGAGATCTTGTCTCATGTGCCGAAGGGCCGGGTCGTCACGTACGGACAGCTCGCGTTGCTCGCCGGCCGGCCGCGTGCCGCCAGACAGGTCGGTTGGATCGCGCACGCGGGCGGCGGACACCTTCCGTGGCACCGCGTCGTGAATCGTGCCGGGGGTCTTGCCTCAGGGTATCAGGGAGGGCGCGCGGGACACGGGCGGGACCTCTCGAGGGAGGGTGTGCGTTTCCGGAAGGACCTCACCATCGACCTCAGGCGGTACCAGTGGTGGCCGGATGCCTCCGTGTGCGCGCATCTGCGCCTTCCCGATGAAGTGCCGCCGATGGTCCCGGAATGGAAGGCCGCTGGCCGGCGAAGTGTGGCCCGTTCGCACCGGCGAGGCCGCCGGAAAGACCGCTGGGCCCGGACGCCGCGCCTCGCGCGTGGCCCAGGCCCAGGATGAATCTCGAACGGTCCTACCGGGCGCTGCGTGCCGTATCGTAGATATTGAGCCGGTGTGGCCGCAGCGCCGAGCCGATGGCGTGCCGCAACTGATCGAACGCCGCGAGATCGTATTGACCCACGAACGTAATTGCCGTCCCCGCGCGGCCCGCTCGCGCGGTCCGTCCGACCCGGTGGATGTACGTGTCGACATCCTCCGGGATGTCGTAGTTGATGACGTGGGACACCTCGGCGAGATCGAGTCCCCGAGACGCAACGTTCGTCGCGACCAGAAGCGGGACTCGTCTCGCCTCAAAATCGCGAAGGGCCCGCAGGCGCGCGCCCTCCCGCATGCCGCCGTGAATAACGGCTGCGAGACCGTCTCGGACGAAAGCCCGCGCGAGCCGGTCCGCACGGTGGCGAGTACGCCGGAAGACCAGGCCGGAGCGGATCGGTTCCTCCCGAAGGAGCCGCCGCAAGGCCCTGACCTTATCCTCCTCTGCAACCTCCACATAGAACTGCTCGACCGTGTCGACCGTAGGCATAGGGGCCTCGATCGCGATCCACACGGGGTCACGCATGTGCTGCACGGCGATGGCGTGGATTTCGGCGGGCATGGTCGCCGAAAACAGCGCGGTCTGCCGGAGCCTCGAGGTCCGCTTCATGATTCTGGATACGTCCGGCAGAAAACCCATGTCCAGCATCCGGTCGGCTTCGTCCAGTACGACGATGTCCGCTTGCCCGACCGCGACGGTCCCGCGCTGCAGATGATCGAGCAGACGCCCGGGGGTTGCGACCGCCACGTGCGGACGGCGCCGCAGTTCGGCAAACTGCCGATCGATCGCCTGCCCGCCATACAGGGCCACGACCCTGAGGCCGCGCCCGAGGCCGAGCGTCCGAAGATCCTCGGCCACCTGCAGCGCGAGTTCGCGGGTTGGCACGAGCACCAACCCCTGCAACGTCCTCTTCACCGGGTCGAGCCGCTCGACCAGAGGGATCCCGTACGCGCCCGTCTTGCCGGAGCCGGTCTGCGCTTGGCCAACGACGTCCCGGCCGCCGATCATGAGAGGAATGACTTTCGACTGGATCGGCGTCGGGCGAGTCCAACCGAGTGCGGCGACCGCCTGCACCGTCTCGCGGCGCAGGCCCAACGCGTCGAATGAGAGCAGGGATTCTACGAACTGTGAATCTACCGACGGAGTTTCTATTGAAGTGACACTAATACAAATCGCCTCCTCGTGTTCCCGGTCCTGGACCGGTGGCGGCTTGGCCGCTCAAGCTGGTGCCGGCATCTGCGCGTGTCTCGCCGGGACCAACTCGCCACGAGCAAGGCCTGCGACACACCGCGGGGGATGCCGACAGCACCCCCCGCCAAACGCATGTATGACGACATTCGTACTATACCAGACTCGGCCGCGGCAGTCAAACTCGCGAATCAACTCACCCAAAATCTAACTATAAGGCGTATCGTCAACTCATGAAAGATCTTACCGGGCGTTCCCTCTCGACACCCTGTCACCCGGGGGCCCCGGTGACCCCGGCAGCTTAACGCTACCACATCCGTGCCGTCAGCACACGCCGGCTCCGCCGGGAGCGCAGCGCGCATATTGCATGAGTTCTGTGCCAGGATGGAACCAGCCGATTGTTCCGGGATGCGCTTGCCGCCAAGGGATCGGCGCTGCGCGCGCGTAACTCTCCTTGCTGCAGTCACACTCGGGAGGCCGCCATGGAATTCCGGGATGTCCTTCGCAAACGGCGGATGATCCGCACGTTCGACTCCAGACCCGTAACGGACGATATGCTGCAAGACCTGCTCCGCGTTGCCCAACGATCACCTAGCGCGGGGCACACCCAGCCGCTCGAACTGGTGATCGTGCGCGCCCCCGAGATCCGGAAAGCGTTGGCCGCCGCATCTTGGAGCCGAGGAGCCCGGCCCGACGCGGGTAGCGTCACCGTGGTCTTCTGCGGCGACCTCATGCGGGAAGCCGAACGTTACGGTCCGCGTGGTGCCAACAAGTACCTTTATATGGATGTGGCGTACGCGTCGCTCTTGTTCATGCTGGCCGCCACGGACCAGGGCCTCGCCACGGCGTTCATCGGCGACTTTCACGAAGAGCATGTTCAAGCGGTGCTCGGGCTACCGCCTCGCATCGCACCGATCGGCATGGTGATCATCGGATACGGGGACGAGCCGACGCCGACGCGGCGGACATGGCGCCCGTTCGAAGAGATCGTTCACTACGAGCGCTACTCGCCGGCGTACGATTGGGCGCCGCGGCGGCTCCCACCAAGAGCGTCGTGATGGCGAGGAGGCCCGCCCGCTAAAGCGCGGGCCTCCCGAAGTCCGCAAACGGCGGCTCACTCACTTCCAGTCCTGGATCGTCAGCTCGGTGACGAGTGTTGTGTGACCTCTTCATTCCTCCGTCGTATGCGCCCGGGGCTATCCCTGGCAACGAGGGCAGAAATACGAGGTGCGTCCTCCAACCGAGACGGTCCGGAGTCCACGGTGGCACCGCGGGCAGGTGCCGTCCCGTACCCGCACATCGACCAGGTCGCCGGCAACGCCGCCGTGGCCCGACGACGCCTCGATCCCACGGCGGAGCGCACTCCTGATGGCCTGGTGGAGGCGCCGCACCTCGGATGCTCGCAACGAACCGGTCCTCCGGTCGGGCCTGAGCCGGGCCTGGAAGAGGATCTCGTCGGCGTAGATGTTGCCGATACCGGCGACCAGGTTCTGACGGAGGAGGAACGCCTTCAACGAGCCCCGCCTGGCCCGGACGAAGTCCTGCAGCAGCTCCTGTGTAAACGCGGAGCTGAGTGGTTCCACCCCCAGGTCCCGCAGCCCCTCGAAGCTGCTCAGGGCATGCGTTGCCACGAGATCGACGTGCCCAAATCGCCGCGGATCGACGAAGCGGATGTCCTTGCCGTCGAGACCGATCACCAGGCGAGTGTGTCGCTGAATCGGGCTGTCCCTGGGAACGACGATGAGGTCCCCCGTCATCCGCAGATGCCCCACGACCGTCGTGCCCCTTCCGAGGGAGAGCAGCAGGTATTTTCCCCGGCGATAGACGCGTTGGATCACGCGGCCGCGCAAGCGCCGGACGAAAGCGGAAGCGGTCGGAGAGCGAACAACAGCGTGGTCGAGGATCCGGACCCGCTCGATCCTGCCGCCGACAACCCTCCGGCGCAACATGCGCACGACTGCTTCGACATCCGGCAACTCGGGCACGAGACACCGCCTAGCGGCGAGGAAACCGCCTCAAGCGCTTCAGCCTGGGCACGACGCTACGTCCGCATCAGGACCTACCCTGAGCACGGCCCATATCCCTGCCGTGGGGGGGGCGCTTGGACAGTCCGTCGGACTCGGCCCGGTCACCCCCCGCTCGACGGCGCTCCGTCTTTGCAGCTAGCGTCGCAACCACCGATCCGCCACCGCGTCGGCTCACCGCCCGGCGGCGGGCATCGTCTCCCCCGGCCCTCTTCAGCCCCGCGCTCCCGTGTTCGAAAAGGGACCAAGACGTCGCGCACCGTTGACAAGACTGCGCTGCACTACCAAGATGTGAAATACCGGGTGTTGCCCTCGGCATGCCGAAGCTGACATGCACGAATCTGTCCCGATGATGAAGCCAAGACCGCCGGAGCCGGTGCGCCGTGACCGCTGACGACGATCCTGAGACGCCCCGCGCGGCAGAGTCGTCCAGCTTTGTGGCCGCAGGGCGCCAACTATCCACCCTGTGGACGCCTGCACCGACACCGATCGCGGTGTGTGCCCTGGCCCACGGCGCGGGCGCCGGCATGACGCATCCGTTCTTGGACGGCGTGGCCCGGGGCCTGGCGATGAGTGGCATCTCGGTGCTACGGTTCAATTTCCCGTACATGGAAGCGGGGCGTCGCGTCCCCGACGGCACCGCCGTGACGCTTGGGGCGTGGGCCGCCGCGCTTGAGCACGCGTCGCAGCGGGCCAGCGGGCTCCCGGTTGTAGCCGCCGGAAAGTCCTTCGGCGGCCGGATGGCGTCCGTCTTGGCCGCAAAGCAGGGCGATGAGTTTCCCGCAAAGGCGCTGGTGTTTCTCGCGTATCCACTCCATGCGCCGGGGAAACCCGGGCAGCTTCGGGACGCACACCTGTCCAAGATCAGCAGGCCGATGCTGTTCATCCAAGGGACGCGGGACGCACTCGCCAGGCTGGATCTCCTTGAGGCCGTGATCCAAAGACTCGGCCCGTTGGCCCGCCTGCACCTGGTGGAGGGAAGCGACCACTCGTTCCACGTGGCACGCGCAAAACGTGAAGACGGGGAAATCGGACGGGCACTCGCCCAAGTCGCGGCTGAGTTCGTTCGCCGCTCTCTCGCCTAGGGGCGTCGCGCACCACCGGACGGACCGCGGCTAGGAGCGCACCTTCGTTTGCCTTCGATGGTTTGGGGAAAGCCGCTGATCTTTCTGACGAACTGGAGCGACGCGGCTCGAATCTCCTCGGCAGTCACGTGCGGGTGGTAGTCGAAGAGCGTTTTGATGTTCCCGCACATTCCAAAGACCCTCAAGGATTAGACATGCCTGTATGTCCTTATCTGTTTTCTCATTCCACGCGGCAACCCTGGTCGACGAGGCTGGATGGAGAATCGGGCGAACCGCAAGCGCTTCGCCGGCGTTCCTGGTGGGAACGAGCGGAGCGGCCCATTGGCCAAGGGCTTTCGTCATTTCACGCGAATGAGATGCGTCGGATACGGTCGCGCCATTGAACGGCAACTCGCGACCGGGGGAGAGGGGCGATGCGCAGAACGAATTGCTCGCGGTCCGGTACAAACAAGTTCACGCGGCGCGACCTCTTGACGCGGGCGGCGGCCGCGGGTGCGGGCGTTGCGGTGTCGGGGGCGGTCTCGCGGATCGTCGGCTCCAGCACGTCTGCCCAAGCCGCACCGAGACGCGGCGGCACTCTCACACTCGTGTTATCGTCGGATCCGCCGTCTCTTGATCCACAGAAGACGCCGGCCGGTGATCTGTCACATTTTCTCCTGTACAACATGCTGGTCTCGGCCGACCGGAACACGGATACCTTCATCCCGGAGATGGCGGACTCGTGGACGATCGATGAAGGCGGCAAAGTCATTACGTTCAAACTGCACCCGGGGGTCAAGTTCCACGACGGTACGCCCTTCACGTCGCATGCGGTGCAGGCGACGATTGAGCGGCTCGTGAACCCGGCGATGGCTGCGCCCGGCGCGAGCTGGATCGGACCGATCGACCACGTCGAGACGCCGGACGACCTCACGGCCCGGCTCGTGTTCAAGCAACCCTACGCCCCGATCTTCTCGTCCCTTCGCATCATATTCCTGGCCATGCTTTCGCCAGATGCGATCGCGAAGCTCGGCCCCAACTACGGGCAGAACCCGGTGGGCGCCGGCCCGTTCAAGTTCCGGCAGTGGATCCCGGGAGACCGGATCGTGCTCGACCGCTACGCGGACTATGCGTGGGCGCCGAAGTTCTACAAGAACCGCGGCGCTGTGTATGTCGATGGGGCCGTGGTGCGGATCATTCCCGACGAATCGACGCAGGTGGTCGCGTTCGAGCGCGGCGACCTCGATATCCTCTGGCAGGCACCTGCTTCATCCGCGGGGCGCTTGATCCAGAGCGGCAAGTACCAGGTGTTCAAGACGCCGACGGCCGGCGGTTACTACCTCGGATTGAACGTAACCAAGCCGATCTTCAGCGATGTTCGCGTACGCCAGGCCATCGGGTGGGCGACCAATCGCGACGAGGTCGTCGACTACGCGCTCGAAAAGCTTGCCGTGCCGATGGACAGCCCGATCGCGCCGACGATCTGGGGGTATGCCAAAGGACTCAAGAACGCTTATCACTACGATCCCGATCGGGCACGGCGGTTGCTGGCGGAGGCTGGATGGAAGCCCGGCGCGAGTGGCGCGCTCGAGAAAGACGGGCGGCCGCTGGCGTTTCGCGTCTGGACCTTCGCGCTCGACACAAACGTGCGCATAGGAATCGTCCTGCAGACTCAACTGAAGCAGGTCGGCATCCGGATGGACATCGACCAGTTGGACGCCGCGACGCTGCTGGCACGCACGCCAAGCGGGCAGCAAGATGCGATCCTCATCAGTTACGGCTGGCCCGACGCGGACATCCTCTACTATTTCTTCCATAGCAGCCGGATGGCAACCACGAACCGAGTACACTTCTCTAACCCGGACGTCGATCGTCTGCTGGAAGAGGGCCGCGTGACCGTCGACCCCACGAAGCGCCTGCAAGTGTACCGGCAGCTGCAGGAAACCCTGCTCCAGCAGGCGCCGTGGATTCCGCTCGCGAGCGCGTACACGATCACGCTCGCGCATCCGTGGGTACGCGATCTCTACGTGGACAAGTACGCCAACTTGCTCACCAACGACGTGTACATCCAGAAGTAGCACCGGCGATGCAGCGCTACGTCGTCCAGCGGCTGTGGCACCTCGTGCCGGTCCTGCTGAGCGTCTCTGTGCTCGTATTCCTCATGGTCCACCTCGTGCCGGGGGACCCGGTGCAGGTGATGCTGCAGGAGTACGGCTCCCCGGCGCAGGAGGCCGCTCTTCGGCACTCGCTCGGCCTGGACCGGCCGCTCGCAGTGCAGTATGGAACGTTTCTGTGGCGCCTGCTCCACGGTGATCTGGGACGGTCGATCCACTCCGGGCGGCCCGTCATCGCCGAGATCGCGCTGAGGTTGCCCTACACCCTCTGGCTGACGGCGGCGAGCATGGCCGTCGCGATCGCGCTTGGGCTCGTCCTCGGCATGGTTGCCGCACTCTGGCATCGGCGGATTCTCGACTACGCCGCGATGATCGCCGCGCTGGCCGGCATCTCCCTCCCCAGCTTCTGGTTCGGGCTGGTTCTGATCCTCGTCTTCTCCTACTACCTGCGCTGGCTGCCCGCTGCGGGCGCCGACACCCCCTGGAGCCTGATCCTTCCGGCCGTCACCCTGGGCACGTCCGCCGCCTCGATCATCGCGCGTCTCAGCCGGAGCAGCCTGCTGGAGGTGTTACGGCAGGAATTCATCCGAACAGCTCGGGCGAAGGGGGTGAACGAGTTGCAGGTCCTGTACCGGCACGGACTTCGCAACGCGCTGATCCCGGTGCTCTCGATCATCGGACTGCAGTTCGCCGGATTGCTGGGTGGCGCGGTGATCGTCGAATCGGTTTTCGGGTGGCCCGGCCTCGGCCGCCTGGCCGTCGACGCCATCTTCAACCGGGACATGCCGCTCATCCAAGGCATCGTGCTCATCGCCGCGGCCATCTTCGTGGCGGTGAATCTCTGTATCGACCTGCTCTATGCTCTCGTCGACCCGCGGATCCGGTACAGCTGAGACCGGGGCCGCCGGCGCGGCACGGCCGGTCCGTGCGCTCTCGCACGCCGCCATCGGCTTGCGGCGGATCACGCAGCACCGCGGCGCCGTGGCGGGCGCTGTTCTCATCGCCGGCTTGTTTCTCGGCGCGCTCATGGCCCCGTCCTTCGCCCGCTACGATCCCACCGAACCGCATTTCGGCCTACGGCTGCAGCCGCCGTCCGCGGTGTTCCCGCTGGGCACGGATTCCTTCGGGCGCGACATCCTGAGCAGGCTGGCCTACGGGGGCCGCGTCTCACTCGTCGTCGGGGCGGTCTCGGTCCTCGTCTCATTCGCCGTGGGGCTGCCGCTCGGCATCGTCGCGGGATATGCGGGCGGGCGCACCGACAACCTGATCATGCGCGCCATCGACGTATGGCTGGCTTTCCCGGAACTCCTGCTCGCGATCGGCATCGTCGCGGTCCTCGGCCCGGGTCTCCAGAACGTCATGCTGGCCATCGGTATCTCCGGTGTCCCCGGTGTCTGCCGCCTCGTCCGCGGGTCCGTACTGTCGATCAAGGAGGAAGCCTACATCGAGGTGGCCCGTGCCGTGGGGGGCACTGCGGCGCACATCGTTAGAGCACACGTGTTCCCCAACGTCCTGGCACCCGTCCTGGTCCTGCTCACGCTGCGTCTCGGGACGGCAATCCTCGCGGGAGTGGGGCTCAGCTTCCTGGGGCTTGGCGTGCAACCTCCGACCCCCGAATGGGGCGCGATGGTGGCGGAGGGACGCGCGTATCTGCAGCAGGCGTGGTGGGTATCGACGATACCCGGTGCCGCGATCTTCATCAGCGTGATGGGATTCAACATGCTGGGGGATGGGCTGCGGGACGCACTAGATCCGCGGTTGCACTGACCCCGGCCGGATGCCGGAATACCGCGACCGGCTTCGTGGTACCCGTGACGCGTACGACGAGGCACGATGAAGCCGCCGTTCGGGATGGCCGCGGATCCGCGCTACGGCGGGATCACGAATACGTCACCGGGCGGGCGGCCCGGACACTCAGTCCCGATCGATCTGCGCTCTCTGCAGCCGGCCGCTGTAGTCGATATACACGGCCTTCCACTCACTGAAGACGTCGAGCACCTGCACACCGCCCTCGCGATGGCCATTGCCTGTCTGCTTCGTTCCCCCGAACGGGAGATGAACCTCCGCGCCAATTGTCCCGTGGTTGACGTAAACGATCCCCGTGTCGATGTCGTCAATCGCCCGCATCGCCGCGCCGATATCGCGGGTGAAGATCGACGCGGAAAGCCCGTACGAACTCTCGTTCACGATCGCCACGGCCTCGTCGAGAGAGCGTGCCTCCATGAGCACGACCACGGGGCCGAAGATCTCCTCCCGGGCTATCCGCATCTCGGGACGCACCTGATCGAAGATCGTCGGCGTGTAGAACGACCCCTTGTCCAGTGCCCCACCCCGCGCTCTTCCTCCACCGGTCACCAGACGGGCGCTTTCTTTCTGGCCGATCTCCACGTACTCGTGAATCCGGTCGAGTTGAACGTCGCTCACGACCGGTCCCACATCGGTCTCCGGTAGCAGGCCGTCGCCCAGGCGAAGGGCGCGCGTTCGAGCCGCCAGACGCTGCGTAAGTTCGCTTCGTACGGCCTCGTGCACGATGATCCGGCTGCAGGCGGTGCATCGCTGGCCGGAGGTGCCGAACGCGCTCCAGATCAGCGCATCGGTGGCGAAAGACAGGTCGGCGTCAGGCAGGACGATGGCCGCGTTCTTGCCGCCCATCTCGAGCGAGATGCGCTTCCCCAACCGACCGCATGCCTCCGCGAGTCTCAGCCCCGTTTCGGTGGATCCGGTGAAGGAAACGACTCGGACCGATGGATGTGCGACGAGGGCATCCCCCACCGTCGAACCGACCCCCGTCACGATGTTCAGCACTCCGGGGGGCAAGCCGGCTTCCTCGAACAGCTCGACAAACTTGAGTGCGAGAAGCGGCGTGTACGACGCCGGCTTGAAGACGACCGTGTTCCCGCACACGAGCGCCGGAAAGATCTTCCACGATGGAATCGCCATAGGGAAGTTCCAGGGGGTGATGATGCCGACGACGCCAAGTGGAGCCCGCCGGCAGTAGGCGGCCTTGTTCGGCATTTCGCTCGGCGCCGTGTACCCGTGAAGACGTCGCCCCTCGCCGGCAATGAAGTACCCCATGTCGATGGCCTCTTGCACGTCACCGCGGGCCTCCGTGAGGATCTTTCCCATCTCCTGGGTCATAAGCCGCGCGAGCTCTTCCTTCCGGCCCACGAGACGTTCGGCGACCCGGAACAGGATCTCCGCCCGACGAGGTGCGGGGACCTTCCGCCAGGACTGGTAGGCACCGGCGGCCGCCTGAACCGCCGCCTCCACATCCTCGGGGCCGGACGCCGGAACGACACCGAGAACGTCACCGGTGGCGGGATTGATGGACGCCGCTGTCTTTCCCGATCGGGCCCCGATCCACTGGCCCCCGATGTAATTGAGAAATGCCTCGCGCCCACCGCCACCCGTAGCATCATATCCCTTCATGAGACATCCCCCCACGGCTTCTGGTACGGTCTGTCAGCATCGCGTAGCATCCACGGACGCACCGACGAGGTCACCCCCCGGACGCGTCGTGAACTCGATGAGGTTGCCAGACGTCCACGCCTCGCGTCTGAGTTCGCGCCGGCCGTAGGACCTCCTCTGGAATGCAACGCCGCTCCGGACCCGCAGCACCAGGAAGCCCGGCGGGGGAATGCAGGGTTCCCCCCTTCCGTTCGCCTGGAACGGGGACTCTTTCCCCCGAAGGCAATGGATGGAGGTAACCGATGCTCAATCTGCTTGTCATCGTTACCAGCACGCGGCCCCGTCGAAGCGGGTGGGCGATCGGGCAGTGGTTCACCAAGCTCGCCGAACAGCATGGGGCGTTTCATGTGACCTTCGCCGATCTGGCCGAGGTGAACCTGCCGCTGCTCGATGAGCCCGCGCATCCGAGGCTGAGGCAGTACGAGCACGAACACACCAAGGCGTGGAGCACGCTGGTAAGCACCGCCGACGCATTTGTGTTCGTGATGCCGGAGTACAACTTCTTTGCGCCGCCGACGCTTGTGAATGCCGTGGACTACCTGTATCACGAGTGG
>Ga0187784_10002664_pt1 | contig 14316 bp, 12 predicted proteins | sample 1015_SJ02_MP15_2_FD_132964 | JGI IMG/M metagenome (GOLD analysis project Ga0187784, IMG submission 132964) | Tropical peat soil microbial communities from peatlands in Department of Meta, Colombia - 1015_SJ02_MP15_20_MG | ecosystem: Environmental > Terrestrial > Soil > Wetlands > Peat | place...
ATGCCGTAGCAAGACGACGACGCAGCATAGACGAGACGCTTTACTCCGGCTGCACGCGAAGCCTCGAGCACCGCAAAGGTACCGTCCACATTCGAGCTATGGTACTGGGCGGGCATCTGGATAGAGGGCACGATGTCAGCCAGGGCGGCAAGATGAAACACCCAGTCGACACCTTCGAACAGCGGCACGATGGCGTCGTGATCAGTAACGTCACCTTGATGAATGCGCAGATTGGGGTTGCTTGCGATGTGCGCCAAGTTGGCAGGACGTCCCGTCGAGTAGTTGTCGATTACAGTGACATGCGCCCCCAGTCCTAGGAGGCGCTCAACCAGGTGACTGCCAATGAAGCCCGCGCCGCCAGTGACCAGGGAGCGCATGCTAGCTCTCACTTCCAATGGTGCCGATTTCAGTCACAAACGCCCCCAGGACTCGACTCCCGCCAACCAGTTGAATCCGTTTAGCAAAACAGGCTCGCTCGAACAAGCTTCCGGCCGACGGCGCAAATGCTATATCTTGCAATGGGTTGGCCGCCATAGGCGCGGCCGGCAGGTTCTGTGGCCGATGAAAATGAGCGGCGAAGATTGTAGTCTGCCAAGGCTGCGAAGTGATCGTTGGGATTACGCCAAAATTTAGGCCATGGCCTGCTTGGCATGTGCACTTGTACCTCTTTGTCGGATTCCTCTAATACCCCGGCAGAGCAAAGCCACGGAGCGCCTATCGTGGATGTCGCCAGAGCTAAATTTCCTGCCGGCCGTTTCGATACCGCGACGCAATATTTCGCGGCCTATCGGGACGAAATCATAAGGTCATGGTCGACGGTCGATGTGTCGGCTGTGACGGCTGCAGCTAAGATTTTGGGCGATTGTATCGAGCGAGACGGTATCATTTACGCGTGCGGCAACGGTGGATCCGCGGCGATCGCTAATCACCTTCTGTGCGATTTCCAGAAAGGTATTCAGACCGACACTTCGGCGAAGCCGCGGGTTGTGAGCCTTAGCTGCAATCTCGAAATCATAACCGCGATAAGCAACGACATCGCCTACGAGGATATTTTTGTTTATCAACTGCGAACAATGGCGCGTCCCGGGGACGTCATCATCACGATCAGCGCATCCGGGAACTCGGAAAATATTGTGCGTGCCGTGAACTGGGCGAAGAGTAACCACATACCGTCGATCGCATTGGTGGGCTTCGCGGGCGGACGATCCGGCGCCGCGGCCGACGTTACCATTCACGTCGCCGCCGAGAACTACGGAACGGTCGAGGATGTGCATCAATCAGTTATGCATATCCTCGCGCAGTATCTACGGCAGTCGTGCATGAAGGCCGAACAGATCGCGCATCGGAATTTTTAGCCTTGCCAACCCACTGGCGCGAGGGGCGCTGCAATGCCGCCTCTGGCAGTTATTTTGCGGAGCAGTCCCGTTGATTGGGCTAGGATTTGTCGGTGCAGGCATAGTCGGGCAGCTTGCCCACATCAGCAACTTTGTTGATCTGCCGGGCTGTGAAGTCCGTGCCATCGCCGAGTTGCGCGCTGAACTCGGACGGCAGGTCGCCGAACGTTTCAGCGTTGCCAAGGTCTATCCGTCCCACAAAGACTTGCTAAATGATCCTGAAGTCGATGCTGTCGTAGTCGTCACGCGCCGACCAGCCACAGGTCCGATTGTGCGCGACGCTTTTCGTGCGGGCAAACATGTGCTGTCAGAAAAGCCGATGGCATCGACGCGTGACTTGGCGCAGAGCTTAGTCGATGCCGCTTCGGTGGCTCGCCGCAAATATGCGATTGGTTTCATGAAGCGTCACGACGCCGGCGTGCAGCGAGCAAAGCAGCTCGTTGATGAGTTCATTGCGTCCGGCGAACTCGGCCGCATCGTCCTCATGCGCGCTTTTTGCTTCGGTGGGGAGTTCCTCGTCGGCAGCGCGGATTTCGCAATGACCGCGGAGGTCCGTCCTGACGGCCTTGAACTCTGGCCGGAAGCGCCCGATTGGCTGCCTCAGACTATGGCTCGGGACTACGCTTGGTTCCTTAACGTGTTTGTCCATGACATTAATTTGCTGCGGTTCTTTGCGGGCAAGACCCCGCAAGTAACTGCGGTCGATTTACGTCGGCCGAATGGCCGCGTGGTGCTGTTCGATTTCGACGGTTTTCCCGGCGTTTTGGAAATGGCAGAGGTCGCATTTCATGACTGGCAAGAGGGCATTGAAATTCTATTCGAGAAAGGTCGTCTGCGCGTCGAGCTTCCTCCGCCGCTCCTGCGCAACGTGCCAGCGCGGATCGAGCTAACTTACGCCGGCGAACGCAATGAAATGATCAAGCCACGAGTTACCTGGAGTTGGGCATTCCGGCGCCAAGCTGAGGCATTTCTTGCCGATATTGCCGACGATCGCGAACCCATCGCTAGCGGAAGGGATTCACTTGAGGATATGGTTCTAGTTGAGCAGATTTGGCGGCGGCACCTCAGTCAGTGAGAATTTACCCAACCGCAAATGCCGGCCTCTTGTCCGTCACAGGCGCCTAGTGCATAGAGGCACTTGATGATCCTGGATAACGGCCGCGCGATAGTTAGCTCTGGCTCACCCGAAACGCTCTGAAATGACTCAGTTTTTTCGAACGCGACGGACATGTCGGCTCTGCGCATCCCCCGCCGTCGAAGTGGCCGTCCCGCTCAAACCGATAGCGCTCGCTACACCCAATCTAGATTTGCAGGCGGTAGGGCGGGAGTACGCTGGAGCGGCGAAAGTGTCCGTGCCAATGGATCTGTATTTATGTCGGCAATGCGGGCACCTGCAACTCCTCGATATCATCGACCCTGGCATCCAATATACACACTTCAGGTACACGACTTCGATTTCACTCGGCTTGCCTGAGCATTTCCGTAAGCTTGCTGAGGAACTGATCGTTTTGACAGCTGCGAAGGCTGGCGCCCTCGTCGTCGAAATTGGGAGCAATGATGGGACCCTATTGCGTCCGTTCAAGGAGCGTAGTTTTAACGTGCTCGGCATCGATCCGGCGCAAGAGACTGCGGGCCGCGCCACGGCAGCCGGGATTCCGACACTGGCGAATTTCTTTACGAGGAAGCTCGCCGCGGAGATCGCGCGAGAGAACGGGCGCGCTGCCATCGTTATCGCAAATAACACGTTCGCCAATATCGACGATCTCGATGATGTGGCGGCCGGCATCAAGGACCTTCTTGCGTCCGATGGCGTGTTCGTATTTGAAACGTCATATGGCGCCGACGTTGTAGAGAAAGGTCTCATAGACACTGTTTATCACGAGCACTTGTCGTATTTCATGGTGCGTTCGCTGATTGGGTTCTTCCAACGCCATGGCTTGGAGCTTTATGACGTGCAGCACATATGGACTAAGGGCGGTTCGCTGCGCGGTTTTGTGAAGCACGTGGCTGACGCCCGGCCGATCTCAGCCTCGGTCGCTGGTATGGCCGAGCGTGAGCTTAGACTTGGACTCGATGATTTGGCGCCTTACCGCAAATTCGCCGCGCATATTGACGATATCCGTGCAAAGCTTCAGAGCGTCGTCGCGAAGCATCGGGACGCTGGGCACAAGATTGCTGGCTATGGCGCATCGGTCGGAACGGTCACGCTGGTTCAGCAATTCGGGCTCGGCTCCGCGCTCGATTTTATCGCCGACGACAATCCTCTTACCGACGCCATCGTCGGACTGGACTACCATATTCCAGTTCTGCCGCCCGCCGCACTTGAAAAGCGAAAGCCATCACTCGTCGTAATCCTGGCGTGGCGGTATGCGGAACTCATCCGGAAGAGGGCCATCGGATACTTGGGGAGCGACACCAAGTTCCTCGTTCCGCTACCGGATGTGGAGTTTGTTTAGAATGCTCACACGGTTGTCCCACGCCTCCTTCGGAACACCGGATTTGCCCCGCACTATCGAGTTTTATCGTTCTGCTCTCGGCTGCCAAGTCGTCCATGAGTTTAAGAACGCCGCCAGCGAAGTCTATGGGGTTTTCCTCAATTGCGGAAATGGAACTTTTTTAGAGTTCTTCACCGATCGGACGCCGCGGCAGGTAGGCGGCCTGTTCCGTCACATTTGCTTTCAGGTCGACGACCTGGGGGCCGTGGCGGCGCGCCTTCATTCCTTTGGTCACCACCCCGAGATCCAGCGCGGGCGCACTGACCATATCTTACAGTTTTTCGTGCATGACCCGGACGGCATTATGATCGAGTTCCAGCAGCACGATGCGGAATCGGTCTTGCTGCCTTACCTGCGCGACGTTAAATGATGCTGCCCGCAGCGAGGACGGACCACAAGCGTTCCTCACCTGATGCTTGCGCGAGGGGCGAATTTCGAGCCGCTCATTTGATGCGCGCGAAGCGCCGGAATGGGCTCATCTCGGGAAATTAAGGGGGCGGCTTTGCTCGACGTAGCGACGTATGACACTGCGGAGATTGCAGCGGTAGATCGATATTCGAACCGCATTGTCCAGGCATTTTATCCGGAAATGTTTCAGACTCTCGGTTATCCGATGCGCGTTAAGCATACCGATCAGCTCTGGCGTTACATCGATGTGATGCACGAGACGCGAACGCATCATAACATAGAGTTTCTCCTGCAAGGCATGACCGCCGAAGAGTTCGAGCTATATAAGCGCGTCGTTAAAACTGTCGACGAGCATGCGAAGGCAAATTTTAAAATGCGCGCGCATCCGACGGCGGCGCTGCTGCGTGCGATCCATGTGCTGCGGCTGATCAAGATCGTTACCGGAGAAGCGCGCCCGGCGGTGCTTGAAGTGGGCCCGGGCTGCGGCTACTTGGCGATGCTCCTGGTAATGGAAGGTTACCCCTATATCGGAACCGAGGTGGTGCAGGCCTTCTACCTCTATCAAAGTCATATGCTATCGCACGTCGCGACCAACCTCCGCGAGTTGGCGGCGGATGATGGCGATATTCTGACCGTCGAGCAGCCGAAGCCCGGCACAGCGGTGCATATCCCCTGGTGGAAGTGGATTACTCTGACGCCGCAAAAGATCAATCTCTCTGCTGGCATCATGACCAGCAACCACGTGATGTGCGAAATGCAACCAAGCAGCATGGCGTACATGGCGGTGGCCGGACGTCAGATGCTGTCGCGCCATCCCGGCGGCGGCAAGTTTGTGTTCGAGAATTGGGGCTATGATCTCCTGCATAGCCCAAAGGTGGTAGCCGACAAGTTCGCGGAACACGGCTTAGTGGTTTGTCACGACGAATATGCGATGTCGGCAATGGTGTTGAGCGAAGAAATTGACCGCTGGCTCGGCCGGCAGAGGGGGGAAGAGGGCTCTACAGCCAAACCGGGAGCAGACGCGGGCAATTGGCGCGCTATTCGGCGCCGCGTCGGCGCTGCGCTCGACACTGTGCCGCCCCTCAAGCGCTTGGCGGTCGTCACCTACGGGCAGTTACTGAAATTCAGAATGCAGGGACCGGCGTCAGTCGTTAAAGGTCCTGATGGTGCCCATCCGCTTTCGAAACAACTCACGGAAGGCAAAGCCGCAGTGATAGCCGAGGCGACCATACACGAGCCCCAGATTCAGGCGTTTCTCATGTCCTATTTTGGGGGCACCGTGCCACAGCTTCCGGATGAAGCATTCTTTGCGCTTATTGGTACACGCCAGTGACGGCTTGAGATTAATTGACTAAAAGTTACGGATACGTCGCAATGCGGCGCTTTATGGAAAGGATGATAAATTTCATTGCCAGCCAGATGGTGAAAGCCATAAGGCGGCCATCGCGGGTGTTTGTATTGCCTTACGTTTGCGTGTTGCGCCCAACGGCTTTGCTGCTGGGACACTTTATCGTTCTGATTTTTATTTGGCTGCGCGTTTGGCCGCGCGGGATTCCCAAAACACTAGCGCGTATTGAAGCGGATTATCAATTCCGTTTAGGTTATGCACTCCTGAATGAAAATAATCCTGAAAAGGCTTGGCCGTCATTTGAACGGTGCCTCAAAATTAGCGATGACTGCCATCATTTCACTGTCGCTGCGGTTTGTCTTCATGTCGGACTTGGCCGAATGCGGGACGCAGTGAAGCTGTACCAGAAATCAAATCAAATTCGACTCACAAGCAGAGCGATCACCGGTACTGGAGAGCAAGATCAAATTTGTTTACTGGATGACTTTTGGGCAAGGCATATAGGACACGCATCACAAATCGACTACGTGCTAAAGCTTCGGATTCTCGGAGGGCACAAGCCGGAGGATACAATCCTGTACACGCCTCAGTTCGATAAATTACCCAATCGTTTTCTAGTCGAACAGTGGAAGCCATATCTTCGGCTGATTAAAGATGCGCGTGAACTTCCGTTCGAAGAGCAATACGTTAAGCATTATGCCCTCGATTTCTATGTCCCAGGCCTGACTGGCATCGGAAAATATTATTTGTGGGAGCTTGCAGCGCAGACCTACCAACGTTGGGCTCAGGAGGGACGCGGACCTCTTCTCAAGCTCGGTGAAGAAATAGAGGATCGTGGTCGGAGAGCTTTAGCGAGTGCGGGTTTGCCGCATGATGCATGGTTCGTCGGTCTGCATGTGAGGGAGCCAGCCTACCACAGTCATCATCGCGATCTTCACAATGTCCTCAACGCAAGGATCGAAGATTACTTGCCGGCCATAAGCGAAATTACGCAACGGGGTGGTTGGGTTGTCCGCATGGGTGACCCCTCAATGACGTCACTGCCTCAGCTGCCAAACGTGCTCGACTATTGCCACAGCGAGATTCGGTCCGACTGGATGGACGTGTTCCTCGCTGCGAAAAGCCGCTTTTTCATAGGCACGCCGTCTGGCGTATGTTATGTGGCGCAGGACTACGGGGTGCCATGCGTGTTGACCAACTGGTGGCCCCCGGCCCAGCGGCCTTGGCATCGAGGTGACATCTTCGTCCCGAAGCTTATTAGACGGACGCGAACTGGTGAAATATTGTCTCTGGATGAGAGCTTGAGTGAGCCGTTTGGCTACTGCAACTCAGAGGCCTATTTGGAGGACGGACACCAAGTGATCGTGCAGGACAACGACCCCGAGGACATTCGTGCTGCTGTCGTCGAAATGTTCCAGCGCACGAATGGCGGGCAGAAGTACGATCAAAGCGATCTGGCGATGGCGGAGCACGCTGAAAGAATTTATGTATCAGCTGCAATGAGGCTCTACGACTCTCCGGGAGCATTCGGGGCCGCGGCGCTCGCCCGCGACTTCCTCAGACGCAATCCCTCCTTTGTGCAAACCTGAACGCCTTAATATCCGAGAGCACAGGAGGGTGGTTCGATTTGCGGCGGCTGAAAACGGTAGTGCGCTACACTATGCCAGCCCTGAATCGGCTTCTTGGCCCACAGAAGACCGCACGCTTAGTAGTGGCCGCAAAAAGGTGGACTTCGACTCAAGGGCCAGCAACGAACCCGTCGGTCGATTACAACTTGTCGAAGGAGCTTTCTGCGCTCGCGGCTTGTTATGCCGCTAAGGGTGTTACCCAGTTTCCGCTAAGCACACGTATGGTCGAATTGCAGAATAAACTGATCGCGAACGCCATATCCGGCTTCTTCGCAAAGACCGCCAGCTTGCGTGCGGTGAGTGCGGCAGAGATAGCAAAAACCGTGGCGGAATTTCGAAGTGTTTTTCTTGGCAGTCCTATTACGAGGAATTTTTATGGAGCGAATTTTCCAAGTGGACTGAATTTGTTTTGCCTCGCTAGGCATCTCATGCCAACCACAATCGTGGAAAGTGGTGTGTACAAGGGACAGTCATCGTACCTTTTGGCGTCGGCCTGTCCAGGAGCTATGGTGCTTGCGTTTGATCCCAGTCTTGCGGAAGTGGCCTACCGGGCCCCCGGCGTAGTGTTCCACGCGAACGACTGGATGAGCACGGAAATCAAATGTCAACCGAACAGCCGCGACCTGTGTTTCTTCGATGACCATCAGAATCAAGCCCTGCGAATCGTCCAGGCGCACGAGCGTGGTTTTCGCCATATTCTTTTCGATGATTCGTGGCCAATAGAGGTAGCCTACGGTTGTAGCGGGCCGCCGCTGCCATCGGTGGATATGATTATCGATGATCGGCTCGAGCTAAACGAAGCAGTCGAGTGGATTGAGGGTGAAACGAAGTGGACCTATGTGCACGATCGTGAAGTGAGCGACCTTTGCTCCCGCGCTCGTGCACTGATTCGGGCGGCTCATGAAGTGCCGTCGCTCTACCGCGAGACCGGTATTGCGCCTACCTCGGCGTACAAGTTTGTCGAGCTTAATTGACGAAGCGGATGCAGTTGATTGCGACGTGCCGCTCTTGGGTCACGTGCCCCTCGGCGAGATGAGGATCGAAGGAATGAATGCGCATTTGGTTAGCGCTAAGTCAACCGTAAACGCGAAGGCGCTAGGGTCGGACGTTGCGCGGTCACGCCGGCAATTTCTGGCGCGCAAGATCGCAAACGCAATCGTTGGAGTTCTGAGGCTCAATCATTGCGGATTTCTTGCGACGGAAATTGTGCAAGCAATCAACCCTGTAATCTCGATCGAGACTGCACACGGGCTGTTACAATGTCGCGGTGGTCATGGCCGGCTTCTTTGGCGAGCACAGACCTTCCACACGGAAGAACCGGAAACCGTTCGCTGGCTCAATAGCATCGGCCGCGACGATGTTTATTGGGACATCGGCGCCAACGTTGGCCTTTATGCCATTTATGTTGCGAAGTTCCGAGGGTGCCGTGTGGTAGCGTTCGAGCCGGAAGCACAGAATTACGCGCTGCTTGTTGAAAACTTGGTGCTCAATGCCGTTGACAGCGATCGAATGTTGGCCGGTTCGTTGGCGCTGGGAGATCGCGTCGGGCTTGGAACATTGCAAGTCCGCTACCTGACAAAGGGTGGCGCGTATAATCTGTTTCGCTCGACTTCATTGCCCGAGGCGGAGGCTCCAGCGAGTTATAGAGCTGCGTCAGACCACGTTGAGGGGACGGGATACCGCCAGTTGGCCTGTGGCTCCACAATCGATGACCTTGTTTTTAACCAAGGCCTTCCGTCGCCGACGCACATCAAGATTGATGTCGACGGAAATGAGCCGGCTATCATTGCCGGCTGCCGCGAATTACTAAAATCGGCTAGGTTGCGATCGCTTCTGGTGGAGATCAATAAGAAATCGCCTCCCGATCTGGAGATTGTCGATATACTGAGGTCTCATGGCTTTCAGGTGACGTCAGATGTCTCGGTTTGGGAATCCAAGCGCGAACGCTCGCGCGAGTACGATATGCCGGCTGCAAACATGATTTTTAGTCGAGAGACTTGATTGCGGTGTGCCAACCGGCGGACCGTGTCCCGGCAGGTGTGGATTTCGGGTATGGCGATAAATACGTTACAAGTCGCGTGGCTGAGCCGGCTAACGGACAAGGGAATTATTGCGTGTGGAAAATCGATGGTTGAGTTTTCGCCGCAAGATGTTCTCGCTCCGCGCCATGTCATCAGGCAGTACGGCTTGCGTCACAATTCTCCTGAAGTGGTTGAGCGAATGCTCAACCAGATATTCGACGCCGAGACGCCTCGATCGGATGGCATTCCCGCGTTCTATCGGCTGTTCGGGGTGGAGCGCTATCGCTCCCTCGATCTGCTCGACGTTCGCGCGAATTGGATCCGTGACTTCAGCGAACATGTGAAGTTAAATGAACAGTTCGATCTGGCTACAAATTTTGGCACAGCCGAACATGTCTTCGGCATCGGTAATCTGTTTCACTCAATCCACGATGCACTCAGGCCAGGCGGCGTTGCGCTACATGTGCTCCCAGCTTTTGGCGACATTGATCATGGCTTCTACAATATTCATCCGACACTCTATTTTGATCTCGCCGCCGCGAACGGCTACACGGTCGAGGATATATGTTACGTGGATCGATGGGATATCCGAAATAAGATGCTAGAGGCAAATCTTGCCGTCGGTATTGATTTTGATGCGTTACCGATACGAAAAGAAGAAATGAAGGACCGCGACGTATTTCAACGACTAGTGACTGAGCGGTTTGTGGCCAACTATAACGATCAAGAAACCCAACGCTACGGTGAATGTTTCCCTGGAGTACTTTACGACTACTGCGTTGTCGCGCTACGCAAGAACAGTTCGCGGGCATTCCGACCACCCGTTCAGGGCTACTATCGGGGCCCGGAAACCGGCGTTATAGAAGACCTCAAGGACTTGAACGTTGCGCGTCTCAGCTCCTCCCTCGCGAAGCTCATGTCACAGATGGTCGACAAAACGCGAGACCGCGGAGTTGGCTGGTTATTTGGTGCGACTCTGCGGCGAATTCGCAGAGTGTGCAAGGCACTGCTCAGTTGACCTTGTCTATTGGCGCACATCATCGGTGGTCCAAACAAGGCTAGATAGGCGTGCAGGGTGGCCGGTCTTCTGGTCGGCCGATTCCGCTATTTGCAGGGCGATCCGAATGCGCATGCCTAGGTTGAGCTGCCTCTCGACTCGCTCATCTGGGCAGAGTAAATATTGGAACTTCCAGGATTTTCTGATCGTCGATGCGGACGCGCGCCACGGTAGCTTAAAGCATTTTTTGCGAGGCCCCTTTTCACGTACGGTGCACTTTTCTGCATCGGTCAGGGAGATCTTTAACCGCCGTTTTGGACTACGTGTTGGCGAGTGTCTGGAATGGCGGATTGGATTCTTGTACACCTCGTCGCTTGCGACCAGTTGCGTCCGTCGTCGCGGAAGCCTCGGGAAGTGACAAATATGAACGTTGACCCGCGTAATCTGCTTGCCGTCCCAAAGTTATATCAGCTGTTTGCAAACCTTGTTGCTGGTCCGGCCGCACGCAGGCGCGTCGCGGATGAGTTCTTGAAGGTAAAACCTGGAGATAGGGTTCTTGACGTTGGCTGCGGCCCCGGCGTTATGCGGCCCCTCTTGCCAGACGTAATCTATTGCGGCGTTGACGTCAGTTCGAAATACATTTCGGCCGCACGCGCCCATCAGGGCGATAGGGACCGTTTCATCGTCAGAGCGGTAACCGCCCAAACATCATTTGACGACCTCGGAAAGTTTGATCTTGTGATGGCGAACGCGCTTGTTCATCATCTTGATGACGCGGAAACCTCTTCGCTGTTCCAGGCGGCAAAGGCCGTCCTAAATTCGGGCGGTCGCGTTGTGACGCTCGATAACGTTTTCATTCCTGAACAAAGCACAATAGCCCGTTGGATTATCAAGCTAGATCGAGGCAAGTACGTCAGAACCAAAGCTGAGTACGTCGCTCTTGCCAGTCAGCAATTCCAAAATGTGCACGTCACAGTCCTTCAAGACCTTCTACGCATCCCGTACACGCACATAATCATGGAATGCTGGTAGTTTTTCAAGCGCGATATCGGTTCGTTAGTCTTCTAGACCGTTGCTCGGCAGGCAGCGCGCATATTAATCTCCCCAGGGAAGTCGGTCGGGTGGCCATAAATGATGTTGGCACCGCGTCGGATTGCGAGCGAGCAGCCGGCCAAACGATCGCGAGAATGGCAATAGGAGAAGTCGCCATCAGGCGGTGCTTAGCGTGCGCTCGAGATTTCGCCGAATCGAGTTGGACGTGTCCCTTTTGCGGTCACGAGCCTACACGGTTGGGAGGTTTCGTTAGCTTCGCTCCCGATTTGGCCTTGGAAAATTCCGGCCTCAATCCTCAGGACCATCATGTGCTCGAACGCGTCCAGCACAGCAGCTTCTGGTTTCGCGCCCGCAATCGCCTGCTGCAAGACTTGGCGCTCCGCTGGTTTCGCGATGCCAAGTCGGTGTTGGAGGTTGGCTGCGGAACTGGATACGTGCTGTCTGGCCTCCGTGAGATCCTACCAAGCGCTCGCTTGGCAGGCAGTGAGATTTACGTAAATGGTCTCGAATACGCGGCGAAACGCCTCGGGGATGGGGTGGACCTTTATCAGATGGATGCGCGAGCGATTCCCTTCTCGGCTGAATTCGACCTGATTGCAGCCTGTGATGTACTCGAGCACATAGAAGCCGATGAAACCGTGTTGCGCGAAATGCACCGAGCTTTAAGACCTGGAGGTGGGCTTTTACTCACCGTACCACAGCATCCTTTCCTTTGGAGTCATGTCGATGAGGTTGCATTTCACAAGCGGCGTTACGGTCGGACCGAATTACAAGAAAAGTGCCGCCGCAATGGCTTCCGGGTTGTCGCCACGACCTCGTTCGTCAGCGTTCTGCTGCCGCTGATGGCCATAAGGCGGCTGACCGCCGCTAAGCGCGCAGACTATGACGCTGAGGCCGAAATGAAGTTGCCTCGTTGGTTAGATCGGATCTTAGAAAGCGTTCTCGACCTGGAAAGGCTGCTGATCGCGCGGGGAGGCCGATTGCCTCTCGGCGGCAGCCGAATTGTCGTTGCAATGCGCGAGTGAGATAGGCGTATTCCGACGGAGTCGGTACCTAGCATTGACTACCAGAATGGGCCAAAATACTGGTTGGTAAGTGGTACCCTACTGCGCACCACACGTCAAAGAAATCTGGCAATGAAAGAGACTAGACAACAATGAGTATGGGCGGTGCAGTCGATCATGCTTCTAGCTGCGGTCTCGCAGGTCCTGCCCTCTCCACCGACGGTCGCGACATCGAAGTTTCTATTATAGCCCCGGTGTATCGCTGCCAGGACTGGTTGGAAGAGCTGTTCACTCGCATCCGGTCTGCCGTCGGCGCTGTGACCGAGGACTTCGAGGTGATCCTGGTGGAGGACGGCAGTCCTGATGACTCGTGGAGCGAACTTTGCCGGCTATCTGATCAGGATCGCCGCCTCAAGGCGCTGCGTCTGAGCCGAAACTTCGGTCAGCACGCCGCCGTTTCTGCAGGTCTCGAATGCGCGCGGGGAAAAATTACCGTTTTGATGGATAGTGACTTACAGGACGAGCCTGAGAGTATTCCGACGCTTCTTAAGAAGCTAGATCAGGGATTCGACATCGTCTACACGATCGCTGGGGGCGGTGCACGATCGGGGCTCTCGTCGCGATTTTTTCATCGGCAATTCGCTAAGGTCACCGACAGCGATCTGCCGGTAGGAATCGGATCGTTCCGAGCATTCACGGCCAAAGTGCGCGAGGCGATCCTTCTTCACCGTGAACGCAATTTCGTTTACGGCCCCCTGATGCATTCCTTCGGCTTCACCACTTCCGTCGTGGAAGTGAAGCGGGCGCCGCGCCGGGCGGGCAAGAGCGCCTACTCGCTGTGGCGACGCGTGCAATTGTCAATCGCGATCATGATTGTGCACTCCAACACCTTCAACACGGTCTTCGCTTGCCTTGGCGCAGCGATTGTCATGCTGAGCCTGCTCTACGGTTGCTTGATCATCCTCCAATATGTCCTTGTTGGACGAATGTTAGAGCCGGGTATCACTTTCATCCAGTTGCTTCTGATCTTCCTTGTTGGGATGGTGGCGTTGGGCTTCGGCGCCATCGGCACGTATCTCCATTTTATCTACCGCGAGGTATTACAGCGACCTCGCTATCTTATTCGGGACACGCGCAACACGCCGTTGCGGGTGAACTTGCAAGATTGGCGCCCACCGGCGTGGTATGCTGTGGACGAGTCCCACCACCGATAGAGTCGAGAGCACAGACCGAACTCGTTCATTAGGAGAGTGCACCGCCCGCAAGACGCGATACAGAATCCTCTCCTCGCATCGAGCATCTACAACTAAAGGCCGCATCCGAATTCACAGTCTCGGAGGATCTCCCCTTGTTTCGTCGGTTTGTGCACGGCCATCCGGCGTTCGGTCTTTGCGTCGTGGCGATGCTGATATTCTTCTTCTGCCTTGCTGTAATTCCGGTCCACGATGTAGCAGGTACTGGCCGGTTTGTCTCCGAGGCGGCACGGCAATACCAGTTCACCGACGACAGCGATCAATTAGCGGCGCATGCACTCACTTTGTTCGCGGTCGCGATGTTTTCGGGCATTGCGTTCATACTTGCACGCTACGGCGCCGTTGGCCTCTCGGATAGGAAGTTTGGGTGGAAGCCGGACGTGGTGACCGGCGCGGCAATTTTCATCATCGGCTTGATCATCTACTCCTTTTGGGAACCCCGCTGGCTCATCAGCGGTACGGCCGCTGTCTTCGTGCTGTTTACCCTATTTACTGTGGTGGCACCCTACCTTTCGGCTCGGCAAGTCGACCTTGCCACCGTCGGTATCATCGGTGCGTATCTCGCCATTCTGGTCGTGCCAGGTTTACTGGTCAAAACAATTCCGCTGATGGCGGCCGATCCGGTGGCTCTGGCTCAATTCGAATTGCATCTTCTTTATATGACGATGCCCGGCCACGAGATTGCTTCAGGACTTAATCTATTTGATCAATTGCC
>Ga0187784_10002665_pt1 | contig 14310 bp, 7 predicted proteins | sample 1015_SJ02_MP15_2_FD_132964 | JGI IMG/M metagenome (GOLD analysis project Ga0187784, IMG submission 132964) | Tropical peat soil microbial communities from peatlands in Department of Meta, Colombia - 1015_SJ02_MP15_20_MG | ecosystem: Environmental > Terrestrial > Soil > Wetlands > Peat | place...
CGGCGTCCCGTATTCGCCACCGTTTGCGCGCTGCTGATTATTCTCGGCGGGGCCATCTCGCTGCCCAATCTTCCGGTGGCGCAATTTCCAAATCTGGCACCACCACAAGTGGTCGTCAGCAGCAATTACATCGGGGCAAACGCGCAAGCCGTGGAAAGTGGCGTGACCATCCCCCTGGAACAAGCCATAAATGGCAGCCCGGGGATGAAGTACATCACTTCCTCCAGCGGCAACGACGGCACCAGCCAGATCACCGTGGTTTTCGATGTGTCACGTGATGTGGACCTGGCTTCCGTGGATGTGCAGAACCGGGTTAGCCAGGCGCTGGGCCGGTTGCCCAACGCCGTAAAAAACACCGGCATCATCATCACGAAACAGTCATCCGGGTTCGTCTTTGGCGCGGGGGTCTATTCGGAGGCAGGCCAGTACGACAGCCTATTCCTGAGCAACTACCTGGACGTGTATGTGCGCGACGCCCTTAGGCGCGTCAAGGGCGTCGGCGACGTGTTTATCTTTGGCGAGCGGAAATACGCGATGCGCCTGTGGCTGGACCCGGCGCGCATGGCCCAGCGCGGCTTGACCGCCACGGATGTCGTCAACGCTTTGGAAGAGCAGAACGTGCAGGTGGCGGCGGGACAAGTGGGACAGCCCCCCGTGCAAAGCGGCCAGGCCTATCAGATCAGCGTGCGGGCCATTGGACGCCTGACCGAGGCCTCCGAATTTGAAAACATCATTTTGAAGACCGGCACGGACGGCACGCTGGTGCGCGTGAAAGACGTGGGCCGGGCGGAGTTGGGCGCGGAGGATTACGGATCGCTTTTGCGGTACAACGGGCACGACGCGGTCGGCATCGGCCTGACGCAGTTGCCAGGGGCGAACGCGCTGGACGTGGACCGCGCGGCCAAGGCAGAACTTGAGCGGCTCTCGAAGAATTTTCCGCCCGGCCTGAAATACGCCATTGCCTTCGACACAACGACCGTCATTGGAGAGTCCATCCGCGACGTGCTCATCACCCTGCTGCAAGCCATCGCGCTCGTTCTGCTCGTGATGTTCCTCTTTCTGCAAGAATGGCGCAGCACGATCATCCCCGCGGTGACGATTCCCGTATCACTGATTGGCACGTTTATTTTCGTGAAGGTGCTGGGATTTTCCATCAACACACTGACACTCTTCGGCATCACACTGGCCACCGGCCTTGTGGTGGATGACGCCATCGTGGTCGTCGAAAATGTGGAGCGGCACATTCTGGAGGGCATCACCGAGCCTCATAATGCCGCAAGCGTAGCGATGAACGAAGTGGCCGGGGCGGTGGTGGCAACTTCGCTGGTGTTGGTGTCGGTATTCGTCCCGGTGGCGTTGTTCCCGGGAGCAACGGGGATATTGTTCCGGCAGTTCGCATTGACCATCGCGTTTTCAGTTTCCATCTCGGCGTTCAACGCCCTGACCCTGACCCCGGCCCTTTCCGCGATCTTCCTCGGGCATCATCGTGCGCGGGCACAGAACATCTTTTTTGTTTTCTTCAACAAGTTCTATGACGCCGGGGCCCGGCTCTATACGACGACGCTTAACGGGGTGCTGCGGTTGCGCTACGCGCTCCTTCTGGCATTTGCGGCAACCTTGGGACTGGCCTTCTGGTTGTATCGCACCCTTCCCCCGGCCTTTATTCCCGAGGATGATCAAGGCTATCTCATGCTGGCAGTGCAAACACCCCAGGGCGCTTCCCTGCAATACACGCGCGATGTCGCGGCCCGAGCAGAGGACATCCTCTATCATGTGCCCGAGATCGACGGAGCTTTCACCGTAATCGGGTTTAGTTTTTCCGGCAATGCTCCCAACAAGGGGATGATGTTTGTGAATCTGAAACCATTCCGCGAGCGCAAGGGGAAAGAACACACGTCCTTCGCCGTCCTGAACAAAATCCGGGGCCCGCTGCTGGGCATTCCGGGCGGACTCATCGTGCCTTTTAACCCGCCAGCCGTGGAGGGTTTGGGCACTTTCGGAGGTTTCGAGTATCAGCTGGAGGACCTGGGACGCAATTCGCTGCAGACCATCGCAAACACCGCCAATCAACTGGTGGCGGAAGGCAATGGGAGCGGAAAGGTGACGGGGCTGTTCACCAGTTTCACGGCCAACGACCCGCAATACCTAGTAAGAATTGACCGGGAAAAGGCCAAGAGCCTGCAAGTGCCGCTGAGCCAGATTACGGATGCGCTCGAGGTGTTCATGGGTTCGGTGTACGTGAACGATTTCGATTTCAACAATCGGTCGTACCGCGTTTATCTGCAGGCGGACCAGCAGTTCCGTGCGGGCGCGAAGGACATTCGGACGTATTACCTGAAGTCCAACACCGGCAAGATGGTTCCGCTGGACAACGTGGTGCAAATCGAGCAGACCACCAATCCGCAGGTGATTTCGCACTTCAACCTGTTCCGTTCGGCGGAAATAGACGGGTCGGCGGCACCGGGACTCAGTTCTGGCGCGGGAATCGCGGCCATGGAGGATCTTTCCAAGAAAGTCCTTCCCCAGGGAATGAAGTTTGAATGGAGCGGGTTGCCGCTGGAGGAAATCGAATCCAGCGGAAAAGCAGTGATCTTGTTCGGGCTGGGGCTGATCTTCGTGTACCTGACGCTTGCGGCGCAGTATGAAAGCTACGTGCTGCCTTTCATCGTGATGCTCTGCGTTCCCGGCGCGCTCCTGGGAGCACTAGGGGCTCTTTGGACGCGCGGCCTGACGAATGACGTGTATGCCCAGATTGGGCTGGTGATGTTGATTGGATTGGCGAGCAAGAACGCAATTCTGATCGTGGAATTTGCCGAGCAATTGCAGGAGCGCGGTCTTGACACACTGGATGCGGCAGTGGAAGCGGCACGCATCCGGCTGCGGCCAATCCTCATGACATCGATGGCATTCATGCTCGGTGTGTCGCCTCTGGTAATTGCGGAAGGCGCCGGGGCGGCCGGCCGCGTCTCGGTGGGCACCACGGTGCTCGGAGGGATGATCGCAGCCACGACACTTAACTTGCTGTTCATTCCAATGGTATATGTAATCGTGCGCAAGATCGTGCCGCGAAAGAAGCTGGCAGAGGTTGCGGCCTGAGCGGCGGGTGAGAGCCGGTTCGGGGAGTGGTTGGCCGCGAACGGTTATTGGGAAGCGTTGAGGATGCCCAGGGCAGGGACGAGAGCGCGGCAACTGCCGCAGAAGCGGCTGGTTTTCAGATCCATCCATTCCACACCGTGAGAAGGAGCCATGGCGCACTGGTAGTCTTCACAGTGCGAGAGGTTGAGGGTGTGGCCGAGTTCGTGGACGGCTTCCTTGAGAAGACGCTCGTGCTGCAGCCTGGGATCGGCAGGCAAGCCATAAAACTCCTGGCGAAGGCGGTGAGAGGAGACGACGGCGCAGGTGCCGGGCAATTGAGCTTCCCCAAAAACGAAGGTGAGGATGGGGATGTAGAGGTCCAGTGGGGTAACGCCGAGGAGGCGCCACTTCGCGGGAGTATTGCGCTTGAGCATGGCGGCGAGGATTTCAGTGGAAGAGTACTGCTGCCGGGTGAGATTGAAAGCAAAGGCGGGTTCCGGCTCCGACGGAAGAATTTCGCAGGGGACAGCGAATTCGCGCTGGAGTCCCGCGCGGAGTTCGGACAGCGTCTCCGCGGCAGTGGAGCCGAACGGGAGTAGCTGGATGAGGTTCACAGGGCGTCCGCAGCGACCCGCTTCCAACCGTACTTTTTGAGCTTGTTGTGCAAGGTGACGCGGTCGATGTCGAGGACTTCGGCGGCAAGGGTCTGGTTGCCCTTGCAGTCTTCGAGCACGGCAAGGATGTGGGCACGCTCGATGTCTTCCAGAGTACGAGGCTGATGTTCTGCGAGAGGCAAGCGCAAAGCGAAGTCTTCCTCGCGAATTTCAGGCTCCTGGGCGACAACCATGGCGCGTTCGACGGCGTTTTCAAGTTCGCGGACATTGCCGGGCCACTGGTAACGGTCCAGGAGGGCCATGGCGGCCGGCGAGACGCGATTGATGCGTTTGTTCATGGAAGCGGAGAACTTGCGGACAAAGTGTTCCACCAGAATGGGGATATCGCCCTTGCGATCGCGCAACGCCGGCAGTTGAATCTGAAAGACATTCAGGCGGTAGAAGAGGTCGGGGCGGAAGCGGCCTTCTTCGATGAGCTGCTCGAGTTTCTTGTTGGTGGCGGCGATGCAGCGGAAGTCAACCTGGATGGGATGCGTACTGCCCACGCGGGTGATTTCGCGTTCCTGGAGAACACGCAATAGATCGGTCTGGGTCTTCAGGCTGACGTCGGCGATCTCATCGAGAAAGACGGAGCCGCCTTCGGCAACTTCAAAGCTGCCCTTTTTGCGGTACTGCGCGCCGGTAAAGGCGCCTTTTTCATGGCCGAAAAGCTCGCTTTCGAGGAGCGTTTCCGCCAGAGCCCCGCAATGAATCACCACGAGCGGATTGTAGTGGCGGGGGCTGGCCGCATGAATGGCGCGGGCGCAGAGTTCCTTGCCGGTGCCGCTTTCGCCGGTGATCAGAACAGTGGCGTCGGTCGGGCCAACCGTTTGGATGGCTTCAAAGACGCGGACCATGGCGGCGCTTTGCCCGACAATTTCCTGCGGGCGAACCACGGAAGCAACGGTTTCGCGCAAGCGGACGTTCTCCTGTTCGGCGCGCTTGTGGGAAAGAGCGTTGTGGACACTGTGAGCGATGTCGTCCGGGTCAAACGGCTTGGAGACATAATCGTAAGCGCCATTCTTGAGGGCCGCGATGGCGGTCTCCACGCTGGCGTAGCCGGTCATGATGATCACGAGCATTTCGGGGTCGATCTCGCGCATGCGGCGCTGGAGTTCGACGCCATCGGTGCCGGGCATCTTGATATCCACAAGGGCCAAGTCAAAGCGCTGCGCGGCCATCTTGGTGAGGGCGTCCTGAGCACTTTCGGCCACGGTGACGTCGTAGCCTTCTTCGCGAAACCACTTATCGAGAGAGTCGCGGACAATCAGTTCGTCATCAACAACGAGCAAATTCGCCTTTTTGGCCATGATAGCTGCTCCTCACCCCGCGACAACCACGGAGCCATTGTTCCACACGACTTTGGAATGCACAGGCAGAGTGATCGTGAAGGAAGTGCCACGGCCAGGCTCCGAAGCCACTTCGATCTTGCCGGCGTGGCGATCCACGATGTTGCGGCTGATGGCCAAACCAAGGCCAAGACCGCGACCATGTTCCTTCGTCGTAAAAAAGGGCTCAAACATTTTTGCGAGGACGTCTGGGGGCATGCCAACGCCGTCGTCCCGGACTTCAATCTGGATGTTGCCGGTACCGGGCAACTGGTGAGAGTTCAGGGTCAGGTTTCCGCCGTTCGGAAGCGCGTCAATGGCGTTCATAACGAGGGCCAGAATGACTTGCTCGATTTGGCCAGGATCGCAGCGGACGTTCGGAAGATCCGGAGCGAGATGGAGATGGAGTTCGATGTTCTTCAATTCCAACTGGTGTTGAACGAGGCGGATGCAGCGATCAATGACAGCGTTCAGGTCGGCTGGCTCGCTGCTCAAGGAGGTGGGGCGCGCAAAGGTCATGAGATTCTTGACGATTTCGCCGCAGCGGCGGCTCTCGCTCTCGACCAGGTCGAGCATTTCGATGTTTTCTTTTTGGTTTTCTTTTTGCGTGGCGGAATCGCGAGAAAGGCGCTTCTTGAGCAATTTGGCGTAGGTGAGAATGCCGGCGAGCGGATTATTGATTTCATGGGCGACGACGGCGGCGAGCTTGCCAATGGAAGCCATGCGCTCCACGCGCAACATCTCGTCCTGAGCGCCCTTGAGCTGGCGCGTTTTCTCGTCCACACGGGCTTCCAGAGTTCGCGCCCAGGCGTTGATTTCCTGGTGGGCCGCCCGGAGCTGCGAGCTCATAGTGTTGAAGGAAGAGGCCAGGTCCCCCAGCTCACCGTGCGACGGGATCTTGATCTGATAGCCGAGGTCGCCCGAACCGATGCGCTTGGTGCCTTCCGTCAGAGCGGTGAGCGGCCCCTGAAGCATGCGGCGCACAAAACCGACACTGAGGATGGCGACGCCGAAGACGGCGAGAATGGTATAGAGCAGCACCTGGCGCGTGCTCTCAGCGACGTATCGTTCGCTGCTGGCAAGAGAAATGTTGGTATCGAGGACGCCGAGAACCTTCACTTCGGCGGGATGGGCGTGGCATTCCGCATTGCTGCAGGCCGGGGCATTTTCAATAGGGTCGATGACGCCAAGCGCGCGCTCACCATTGGGGAGCCGGTAGGTGCGAAAGTTCTGCTTGATGTCTGAGATGCGCAGCGCGCTGCGAGACACCGTGGCGTCGTGGGCCTTCATGTTCTGGTCCACATACTTGTACATCTCGGAAGTATCGGAGGAGAAACTGATGCGGCCCTGATCGTTGATGATGCGAATGCGGACCATGCCGGGCTCATCGGCCATTTCGGTGATGATGTGATAGAGGCCGTCGCGCTGGTTACGGAGCATGTAGTAGGAAGTGTTACGCTTGATGACACTGCTGGTGCGGGCGGCATCCGCGAGAGCGTCGCGTTCCAGGTGCGTACGGTGCAACTGAATATTCAGGTAGCCCAGCACGCCGAAGACGAGGGCCATCGAGGAAACCAGAAGCAGGAGCAGCTTGGAACTGAGACTGCCCGTAACACTCTTCCACAGGTACGACAGGCCCGATCTGTCTTCAGGATTCGACATGGGAAAGCTCCGGGACCCTGCCCCCGGCGGTTTCCGGCTCTGCTGCCGGCTGGCGGGACGCCACCCTGTCGAAGATCGGCAGGTACTTCACGGCCAGGGCGAAAACCAGGAACCCGGAAGCAATGATGGCCAAGGTGATGGAAATTTCCGTCCACTTCGGAAAATACTGCTGACCCGCAGAGCGTTCCATCCCGGTGATAGCAACATTCAAGCGGTTGGTCACGAAACCGAGCAAGCAAAGCACCGAACTCAGATAGAGACCGTCTGCGTGCTTGCGCACCTTGGGAATCAGCAGGAGGCAAATCGGAGCAACCGAGCACAGCAGCATTTCCAGAACGAAGAGAGGTGTTTCGGGACTTCTCCACTGTAAGAGATGCCATGCGCCCCGGTGCAGCAGATCCTGAAATCGAACTACCGTATACACTCCCAGGGCAACCAGAAGCGTTCTCCCCAGCTGGCGCAAAAGCGGCATTTCCAGTTGTCTCCCAAAGTGCCTAGCACTCATCGCGGACTCGAAGATGGTCATAGCTAGGCCCACGCAGAGCGCCGATAGAAAAAACAGAACCGGCAAGAGAGGGGTGTACCAGAGAGGGTAGAGCTTATTCGGAACGATCAGATAGAGGCTTCCCAGTGAAGATTGATGCAGCGTGGAAAGCATCACGCCGGCAATCACCAGGGGAATCAGAAACATTTTCTGGACCCGCAATAACTTATAAAGATGAAAGCGCTCGAAGAACACGCCAGCGAACTCGAGCGAGAGCACCGTGGTATACAGCGTGACACACCAGGCGACCTCGAACATCACAGAGCGGGGATTCCACATTACCAGGGGATGCCAGATTCGGTAGCCGCGGCCCAGGTCAAATAACAGGGCGACGACAACCAGTAGGTATCCCAGGAAAGCGGTCAGGACCGCGGGCCGAATGATTGGTTTGAATTCACGGAGGTTGAGAATGTACACCGCCGCAGTTAAGGTAAACCCTCCGGCGGCCAACATAACCCCGCAGAGCACGTCAAAACTAATCCAAAGCCCCCAGGGAAAGGCGTCACTGAGATTCGTCGAAGCCCCCAGACCTCGAACGAACCTCACCACTGTCGCGTAGGCCCCCAGAAGGAGGACCAATAGCAGCACGACCCGCCAGAAGGTGATCTTAGGGCTTTGCATAATCGTTTCTGCCTCCGGGCGTTCCGCCAGTGTGTTCCTGTTCCCCGCGAGCCACCTCATTCTTGCGATTGGTCAGCCACCACAAGCCCCCGAGGGTTACACCGCCAATGCTCACAAGATCCGGGATGTGGGAAAGAACACGATAGGTCAGCAATGGGAGCGCTTCGCCGCTGAGGTCGCTTGCATAGCCGAACTCGTCGAACGGAATACTGGAGAGCAGCAGAACCGAAGTTCCCCCGACTTCGTTCAGACCGAAAACGTGATTCACGTAGCTTTCAGGACTCTTGGCGATGCGGTCTTTTGCCTCGGAAAGCAGCTCGTCCCTGTTGCCAAAGGTTGTGGCGCCAGTGGGGCAGGCTTCCGCACAGGCCGTTGGCAGCCCACGCGCAACGCGGTCGGAACACATGTCGCATTTTCGGACGAGCGGCAAGGGCTTATCCCACTCGTACTTTGGAACAGAGAATGGGCACGCCAGCATGCAGTAACGGCACCCCATGCACCGGGAAGCATCGTACGTGACAGGTCCCAGGGCAGTTTTGCGGAGCGCGCCGACGGGACAGACAGAAGCACAGCTCGGATCCTGGCAATTCATGCAGAGACGGCGCATGAACTTATCGTTTCTTGTAAGTACGACCGTAAGTTTGTGTGCTGACTGCCTCTGTTCAGCGGCAATATCGTCGTCGTAGGGGAGGCCGTTACGCTCCGCGCATGCCTTTTCGCAGAGCTTGCAACCGATACACAGAGTCGCATCGTAGAGGATGCCTTTGCTCATAAGCGCTCCCGGTGGCTACCCACGTCCCCGCCACATGGCTTCAAAGAAGCGACCGCGGATTGAATTCGTAATCTCATAGGTCGCTCAGATCGAGCCTTGCCCTTCGATTCAACGCCCCAAGAAGTGCCAAAGACTGGCGGAGGGTCATTCGAGCATCGGGGTCAGACGACGCAAAGCGATGTTCGAGCACTGTGGAACAATTCAGCGGAACCGACCTCGTCAGCGATGAAACCTTCTGCGCAGTTGCTGCTCCAAGATGAATATAGGGGAGGTGAGGATGTATTCCTGTGAGATTTGGCACTCTGGGATGTGACCTGCATCACGGTCGTAGCCTGTTGGAGTATTGTGATTTGGATCACAGAAGTAGGCTTTTCACCCATATACCTTCAGCACACGTTCAGGAAGAGGGTGTCCCGCAGGCTTAAACGGATACTAGAATCAGGGAACTCTAGGCTTTCTGCCTGAACCCCCGGGGTGAGGAGGCGGCGATGTTGCGTAACTCCCGTTGGCCAGTTGTCCCACTTCTTTTCTTGGTAGCTATTGTCTACCTTCCTCTGATAGTGGCCAAAAATTCGACTGAGAGTATCGGCTCGTATGCGAAATACGTGCAGATTCCTGGCGCAAAGCCGGTCGGATCGGAAACGTGCACGGGATGCCACGGAGCGGTGGCCAACGACTTCCGTCACGCGTTTCACGCGCAACAGGGAGTGGAATGCGAGGATTGCCACGGTGCGGGGAGCCTGCACGTTGATGGCGGGGGAGACGTCACTAAAATTGTGGCGATCAGCAAGCGCACCCCGGAACAAGCTAACGGAGTGTGCCTCAGTTGCCACGCGCGAAACGAAAAGCTCCGGAACTGGATCGGCGGTTCGCATTCCGCCAACCATCTTCGCTGCATGGATTGCCATCAGATTCACCAGACCGCCCTCAGAGCCGCAAAGGAAAGCCGCATTGAATTCGATCAGGGGACCAGGGGAGCGCTCACTGCAGCTTCGGTGTCGCCCGAAACCAATGCGATCATCAGGCCGATGTGGGAGACCAACGACGCCTGCCTGAAATGCCACCCAACCGAGCGCGCAAAACTGAGCATGCCGTACCATCACCCGTTGCGCGAAGGGAAGATGAGCTGCGTTGATTGCCACGATCCGCATGGCGGGGCGGATGGCCGCAATCTGAAGACCACAAACGTGAACCAACTCTGCTTGAGTTGCCATGCGCAGTATCGTGGGCCCTATGCCTATCAGCATCCCCCGGTGACGGAAAACTGCATGCTGTGCCACACAGCTCATGGGTCACCAAACACGAACTTGTTGTCGGTGAGCGAGCCTGCGCTGTGCTTGCAATGCCATACCGGCCACCATAACGGGGCGGGCTTGCCACTGGCAGACCGCTGCACGAACTGTCACGGATCGATTCACGGCACCGACGTTCCGACCCCTAGCGGCGGCAGCCGTTTCGTGGATAAAGGGCCTTCCGAACAGAACCTAGATTCCGGCACTTCCGCCGCGCTACTTTCGGCTTCTCATTCGGCCATCTCCTCCTCCTCCTTGATGGTGCATGGGGTTCTCTCCCATGTACCGACACTTGCAACAGGCGCCACAGGCGGCATGATGGGAATGATGATGTCTTCGTCCGGGTCAACGGCACCGCTCTCTGGCGGGAGTATGGCGGGCGGGCCCGGCGGTCCGGGGGGCACAGAAGTGGGAGCGGGTGGCTCTTCGGCCATTTCCTTTACCCCGGGCGAGTACCGGTTTGTCGATGGCTCAGGATTTCTTGGGCGGGTGGGAGAGTACGATAGTCTTCAACAGTCAGCGGGCGCCGATGTCTCAGCCGCGTTTGTATCCGCGCGGAACAACCTCACCATGGTTTCCCGGGGTAATGTCCTGAGCGGTGATGATTACTCTGCTGCGACGCAGCTCACTGCCGGAGAACGCTTGCAGGTGGGGCTTTTCGTACGCAGCTTCATCCAACAACAGGATCATTATCCGTTCTACGCGTTTCCCGTGTTGGACATTCCTCCTGGCGGCACCACGGCCCCTGACACCACCACCGATCTCATCCCTGGTCAGTCTGTTTTCGGGGTGAAAAGAAGGCTGGGTAACGCGTACGCGCGGGGCAAAGTGCCGAAGCTGCCGATCCATCTATTTGTGAAGGGAGACTGGCAGGCGCGCGTTGGCGTAACGCAGCTTGCTTACCTGGATGAGAACACGGGCAACAGCGCGGCCACCTGCGGCGCTCAATGCCACTTCAACTCCGTGTTTCAAGGGATCAACTACACAACGCGCAATATTGGCGGAGGAGCGCAGGTTGATCTGGGGCAGTTCCAGCTTACTTGGGAGCACGCTTTCAGCAGCTTCAATGACCGGCTTCAATTCCCTGTCGGAACTTTCGGTGGTTTTTTCCCGGAGGTTGAAGGGATTTCGTCCGTGAATCCGCCTTCCGCCGGAGGAATACCGGCTGATTTCGCTGCCGGGAATTACCCCCTGGACATCCCCGCGCCGAGCCAGGCTTCCACCGATCGCGTTATCTTGAACTGGACCGCCTCCCCAAGCCTGACCTTCAACGGGAATGTGAGCTACAGCCGCCTGGAAGACGCATATACCCATAACCCGCAGAACTCGCTGGCCTCGGACGAAACGGTGAACTGGCGCCCGATTGCCCGCTTGCGCTTAACCGCCGACTACCACCAGCAAAACCTCATCAACAACTTCACGCCGTACTACAGTTTGTTCGGCAACGTCTCCTATCACAGCCACAACGAAGGCTTGCGGCTTGACTACGATTTGCCAAACGGTTTCGACGTGGAGGCCTATTACAAGCGCAACGGCATCACCCGCTCCAATGCCACCCTTTGGCCGCAGGTCTATTCCATGGACAACACCGATTTGCAGACGGTTATCCCCTCTTCCGTCAGCAACACTACCGGACTGGCGCTGCGCTATCACGACCGCAGCCTCTGGAGCGCCCGTGCAGGATACGAATGGACGGGGACGCACCAGCCCGGCTTCCTGGTTGTGCCGCAGAGCAACAACCGCGCGTTTGCCGATGTATGGCTCACGCCCAGGAAATGGCTGGTTTTCAGCAACGACCTCAGCGTTATTGTGCAAAATGCCTTTCCCGATGTTGCACTCCCGAATAGTCCCACCGCGCCACCGGGATTTGGTGGGGATATCGCCGGACTGCCGTCTGATTTCCAGCGCCGCGACCGCTTCTACGATGAGACGCTGAGCGCCACCTTGCGCCCACTGCCGGACTGGAATCTGGAGCTGGGATATTCCTACCAACAAGACAACCTCACCACCTACATGGCTTTTCAGAACGACTCCAGCGTGGGTTACGTGATCGACGAGCCTAACGTTCCGTATAAGCAAATCACCCAGGCGTATTGGGGCGAGTCCAGCTACACCATTAAGCAGCGGCTGGGGCTGAATCTCGGCCTCACTTATAACTCCTCGCGCAGCGGCATGCGACCAGACGTGAATCCAAACGACGCCGCGCAACTCGGCAACGCCAGCCTGATTTCGCAAGGGCTCTTCGACCCGACCGGCCTGATGTTCCCGGCGGCCCTGAACAACTTGGCCTTCAGCGCAAACCAGATTTCCGGGGTCGTCGTGCCTGAGTGGATTGGCCAGGGGAAAGCCTACTATTTGTTTCCGCGGAAGTTCGAGGGAGGGCTCGTCTTCTACTATGGAAGCTACCGCGACTATTGGAATCCGAACCTGAATGGAGTTCTGCGAACCGCGACGATTTATGTTGGGAAGTCGTGGTGATTCTTTGAAACCGTGTTGCCGCGAGAGGTGCCGTCTAGGCACTCAGAAATGTGAGCACTGTGGACTATTTCAGCTGCCTAGTTTGATGATTCCATGAAGTGCGGAAGAAAGATCAAGGCCCCGATGCTCGTTCGACGGGGGCCTTGGGTCAGAGTTCAGTTGAATGTTAGGTCAGGAAGAACTCGCGTGTGATTTCGCTCCACTTCTCCATGGGCAATTGCGCGGTCAGATCATGTACAGCCGGGCCGCCGTCTTGGGCCACAGCGCCAGCTAGAGCGGGCATGCGCGCCTGCAGGCGACTCGCGGCATCCGCCATCCACTTCCTCGCCAAGCTGCCGCTGAGCAGGTTGCGGAAGCCGATCTGCAGATCAGGGGAGATCATGGAGACGAGCCAACCCTCTCCGTAGGGGTTTGTGTTCAGCAAGGAAGTATTGACGGTAAGGGCTTCGTTGACGTTGGTAACTTCGCCTTCAATCGGGGAAACCAGGTCAGTGCGTTGACCTTCACGGATGATGGTGGCGAATTTCTGGCCTTGCCGCAGCCACTGGCCGCGCTTTGGTAGGACGAGGCCGTCAACCTTTCCCGCAAGACGCGCGCCAAAATCATCAATGCCCACGCGAACCAAGGTAGGGCTTTCCTGCAACGCCCAAGTGTGGCCTGGGTGATAGCGGCGATTATCCGGCAACTCAAAGCCAGCAACAAAGCTCGGCAGCATACGCGGCGAGAGCGTGGCCGCTTCTTCTCTTTCTTCCGCAGTGTGTGGCACTTCTTTGCGCGTCCTGAAATACTCAATCGTGAGGAAGATCGCGAACATCGCAAGCATCAGAATGACTGTCATGGCCCGCCTCCGGGATTCCTAGTGCGTTCCTAACTCCAAACTTTGTAAGGGCAAGTGGCCTACCAATTTAAGAGGATTCTGGATTGGAGGCTCAAGCTGCTCATAAGAAAGGAGTTGATGCGGGGTCGAGAAGAAGAGGCGGGAAAAACTTGATGAAAAACGAGGCATGCAGCGTTGAGATTTGCAACGGACAAAACCGGGGCAGAAGCGAGGTGATTGGCTATCTTGAAGAAAATAAATAGGATGTAACACGAGAACGACCTGAGGACAAACGCAACAGTAGTTGATGAAATTTGCAGCACCACCCGGCGATCAGGGCCCAGTGGACCAGTTCCCAGCAAGAAAATTGTGCGCGCGTGCGAAGAATAGCCCGGGAGAGAGGTCCGCGACGCTTGAACCTGAAATCCGAAGTTGGAGAGGGATTCCTCCGCTACGGGACGGCCAAAACCGCCGTCCCTCCGGTCGGAATGACAAGTTTTGGGTGGTGGATGACGGGGAAAAAACCCAACTTCGGCGAAGTTGAAATGGCACAAGAAAATCGCTGAAACAAAAGAAGATACACTGGCCAATCATTAGCAAACTTCGGAATTCAGGCTGAAAAGGGCTGGTGGGGAAAGTTCCTCAATGCGGGGCCCGGCACGGTCAGGCAGCCCCCCGCGTCGCGCGGAAAACCGCGATCGATTGGACGACGAGATCCTGCTGGGCATCGTTGAGCTGAGGGTAGACGGGCAAAGAGAGCACTTCCCTGCTGGCTTTTTCTGCGACAGGCAGAACGCCCGGCTGATAGTCAAGGCATCGGAACGCCGGTTGAAGGTGAAGGCAGAGCGGGTAGTAGATTTCGGTGGGGATGCCCGCGATGCGGAGAGATTCCTTCAAATCGTCGCGAAGCGGCACACGGATCGTGAACTGGTTATAGACATGGTGGAAGTTTGCCGGAGGCTGCGGCGGATATATAATGAAGGAAGTCAGTTCTCTCTCTTCAAAGAGCCTGCGGTAGCGCTCGGCGCGATTCTGGCGGCCGGCAGCCCACGAATCGAGGTGCGGGAG
>Ga0187784_10002666_pt1 | contig 14309 bp, 10 predicted proteins | sample 1015_SJ02_MP15_2_FD_132964 | JGI IMG/M metagenome (GOLD analysis project Ga0187784, IMG submission 132964) | Tropical peat soil microbial communities from peatlands in Department of Meta, Colombia - 1015_SJ02_MP15_20_MG | ecosystem: Environmental > Terrestrial > Soil > Wetlands > Peat | place...
GCCATCGAGAGCCCGAAATAGACGAGATACATCTGGATTAGCAGCGGGGTGTTGCGCACGACCTGAATGTAGCTGCCGGCGAGCCACGCCAGCGGTCCGTGCACCGAGCGCGCCAGCGCGACCAGCAATCCCCAGACCAGGCAGATCGCGATCGTCAGGAGCGAAAGCCAGACCGTGACCTCGGCACCCTCGAGCAGCGCCGGGACGAGCCGGGCGATGAAGCGAGGGTCGAACAGCATGACGGCCCCCGCGACCGCGGCTCAGTACTTGTTGTAATCGTAATAGCGCTGCGGCGGCGGGTCCTTTTTCAGCCACTTGCGATAGAGCTCCTCGTATTTCTCGTAGCGGCTCCCGGAGCGCAGCTCGCCGACCCAGGTGTCGAGGAAGAGCCACCATTTGAAATCGCCCGGCTTCATGTAGATCGAGTCCTGGAACACATAGGCGAACGGCGTGCCGCTGGTGTCGAGCCGCACCAGGTCCTGGTTCTCCGCCTCGTAGAAATCGGCGATCGGCTTGTCGATCGCGAAGGCGGTGGCGCGGCCGGTCTTGACCGCGAGGAACAGCGCCGAGGGGCTGTCGAGCAGCAACAGCTTGGCGTTGGGCAGCACCTGCTTGGCGCGCGCGATCGCCGGCGGCACGTTCAGGATCGCATAGGTGAACTTCTCGTCGTTGAGCTCCTTGACGTGCTTGATGCCCGCGTCCTTGCGCGCGATGACGCTGCCTCCCGTGTCGAGATAGGGCCGCGTGAAGGCGATCCGGACGGTACGGTCGGGGTAGATGGTGGTGGAGCAGAGGCCGAAATCGACCTTGCCGGACAGTGCCGCAGGGAAGCGGCCGTCCGACTGCACGACGACGAACTCGATCTTGTTGGGGTCGCCGAGCAGGTCCTTGGCGATCTCGCGCGCCATGTCGATCTCGAAGCCGACCAGCTTGCCGTTCTCGTCGATGAAGGCGAGCGGCGGCGAGGTGCTGTAAGTGGCGACGATCAGCTTGTCGCGCTTGAGCACCACATCGAGCTGTGATTCCTGCGCCGCGGCGGGCGCGCCAAGCCAGCCGGCGAGCAGCAAAACCGTGAGTGACAGCAATATCTTGCGCATGACCGGGCCCCCGATACGGCGGCGCTGGCGCGTCCGCGAGAACGGCTGCGGGATCGACGATCTCGCGCGCGCATCGCCGTTGCGGCTCAGTCTACGAACAAACGCCTGATCCTGTCGATTCGAATGCGTGGCCCGGACCCACGTCGTGCTGCTCAATTGTCGCAAAGCGCCTGCTCAGAATGCGTGCAGTCGACGCTTCACGCCGCCGCCATCTCGGCAATCTCTTCCGCATAGTGACACGCGACGAGGCGCGCATCGAGCGGGCGCAAGGACGGGCGCTCGGCGCGGCAGCGGTCCGTCACATGGGGGCAGCGGGTCGAGAACACGCAGCCCTTGGGCGGATCGAGCGGCGAGGGAAGCTCGCCCTTCGCGACGAGCCGCTTGCGCGCGCGGCCCATGCCGGGCGTCGCGGCCAATAGCGCCTGCGTATAGGGGTGCAGCGGGTGCGCGAAGATGCGCGCCTTCGGCCCCTGCTCGACCGCGAGGCCGAGATACATGATCATCACGTCATGGGCGATGTGACGCACCACGCCGAGATCGTGCGAGATGAACAGGTAGGCGAGCCCCATGTCGTGCTGCAGATCGGCCAGCAGGTTGAGCACCTGCGCCTGCACCGACATGTCGAGCGCCGAGACCGGCTCGTCGGCGACCAGGAGCTTCGGCCGCAGCATCAGCGCGCGCGCGATCGCGATGCGCTGGCGCTGCCCGCCCGAGAACATGTGCGGATAGCGCCCCGATTGCTCCGGCCGCAGCCCGACCTTGGCCATCATGTCGAGCGCAGCCGCGCGGCGCGCGGTTTTGCTTAGGTCGGTATTGATCGCGAGCGGCTCTTCCAGAATGCTGCCGATCCGCTTGCGCGGATTGAGCGACCCATAAGGGTTCTGGAACACGATCTGCACGGTGCGGCGCAACGACTTCACGGCGCTCGCCGGAGGATCGACCGCATCGACGCCGTCAAGGGTCAGCGTGCCGGCGGTCGGCTTCTCGATCAGCGTCACCATGCGGGCAAGCGTCGACTTGCCGCAACCGGACTCGCCGACCACCGCGAGAGTGCGGCCCGCTGCCAGCTCGAATGACACGCCGCCGACGGCGTGCAGTTGCGCGGGTGCGCGCAGCCAGCCGCGCTTGACCTGATAGGTCTGCTTGAGGTCCGTCGCGACGACGAGCGCCGTCATGACAGAGCCTCGCGCGCCCTGGGGGCGGCCGCGCTGCCGCGCCGGTCGGCGGCGATGCGTTGCGCGCGCGTGGCATCGCCGAGCGGATAGTGGCAGCGGATCAGGCCATCCTGCCACGGCCGCAAGTCGGGACGGACTTCCTCGGCGCGCGGCGTCGCGTCGGCGCAGCGCGGGGCGAACAGGCAGCCGCGCGGGCGGTCATAGGCGCCCGGCACCACGCCCGGAATGGTCGCGAGCCTGCCGCCATCGCTCGCCTCGGGGCGCGCCGCGAGCAGCGCCGCCGTGTAGGGGTGCTGCGGCGCGGCGAACAGCGCCGCGGTCGCGCGCTCCTCCATGATCTGCCCCGCATACATCACGGCGACGCGTTCGGTGGTGTCGGAAACCACGCCCATATTGTGCGTGATCAGGATCAGCGCCATGCCGCGGTCGCGCTGCAGCGACAGCAGCAGGTCGAGGATCTGCGCCTGGATCGTGACGTCGAGCGCGGTGGTCGGCTCGTCGGCGATCAGGAGCCTCGGATTGCAGGCGATCGCCATCGCGATCATCACGCGCTGGTTCATGCCGCCCGAGAGCTGGTGCGGATAGGCCGAGAGCCGGCTCTCCGGCGCCGGAATGCCGACCTGATCGAGCAGCTCGACCGCGCGGCGATGCGCCGCCCTGTGCCCCATGTGCTCGTGGTACCGCAGCGTCTCCATCAGCTGGAAGCCGATCGTGAAGGACGGGTTGAGCGACGTCGTCGGCTCCTGGAAGATCATCGCGACGTCCTTGCCGGTGAGCGCGCGGCGCTTCGCGGCGGAGAGGCGCAGCAGATCGCGCCCCTCGAAGAAGAGCTTGTCGGCCGTGACGCGCCCGGGGAACGGCACCAGTCCCATCACGGCGAGCATGGCGACGCTCTTGCCGGAGCCGGACTCGCCGACGACGCCGAGGGTCTCGCCCTTGTCGAGCGTCAGGCTGACGCCGTCGACCGCGTGCAGCACGCCGCCGCGCGAGGGAAACGTCACCGCCAGGTTTTCGACTTCGAGCAGCGGCATGACGGTCACCGCTTGAGCTTGGGATCGAGCGCGTCGCGCAGCCCGTCGCCGAGGAGATTGAACGCCAGCACCGTGAGGAGGATCGCGATGCCGGGCAGCGTCACCACCCACCAGGCACGCAGCACGAATTCGCGCGCGTCGGCGAGCATTGTGCCCCATTCGGGCAGCGGCGGCTGCGCGCCGAGGCTGAGGAAGCCGAGCGCCGCGGCATCGAGGATCGCGGTCGAGATGCCGAGCGTCGCCTGCACGATCAGCGGCGCGACGCAGTTCGGCAGCACCTCCTTGAACATCAGCCGCGTCCGTCCGGCCCCCGCGACCTTCGCGGCGGTGACGTAGTCCTTCGAGACCTCGCTGATCACGGCGGCGCGCGCGATGCGCACATAGTGCGGCAGCAGCACGATCGCGACCGCCAGCATGGCGTTCATCAGCCCCGGCCCGATAATCGCCACGATCACGATCGCGAGTAAGAGGCTCGGCAGCGTCAGCGTGATGTCCATCAGCCGCATGATCGCGATCTCGGTGACGCCGCGGAAAAATCCCGCGACCAGCCCGAGAACCGTTCCGACCGCGACCGAGAGCGTGACGACCGCGATGCCGATCAACAGCGACAGCCGCGCGCCGTGGATCAGCCGGGACAGCATGTCGCGGCCGATCGCGTCGGTGCCGAGCGGAAAAGTGAGCGAGCCGCCCTGCTGCCAGAACGGCGGCCTGAGGAAGGCCTGATTGTCGGTGAGCACCGGCGAGTGCGGCGCGATCAGGTCGGCGAACAGCGCCAGCAGAACCAGCGTGAGAATGACGAAAAGCCCCGCGACCGCACCGGCATTGGCGGTGAAATCCGACCAGAATTCCGCGAGCGGATGCGGCGGCGCCGCGCCCGTCGGTGTCTCCAGGGCCTCGGCGCTCATCGCGTGTACCGGATGCGCGGGTTGATCAGCCCATAGGCGACGTCGACCATGAGGTTCACGGTCATCACGATCGCGCCGATCATCAGCGTGCCGCCCTGCAGCACCGGATAGTCGCGGCGATTGATCCCCTCGATCAGCCATTTGCCGACGCCGGGCCAGGAGAAGATCGTCTCGGTCAGGATTGCGCCGGTCAGCAGCACGCCGACTTGCAGGCCGATCACGGTCACGACCGGGATCAGCGCATTGCGCAGCGCGTGGATCGCGATGACCCGGAAGGTCGGCAGGCCCTTCGCGCGCGCGGTGCGGATGTAGTCCTCGCCGAGCACCTCGAGCATGGCGGAGCGCGTCATGCGCGCGATCACGGCGAGCGGCACGGTGCCGAGCACGATCGTCGGCAGGATGAGATGCGCCAGCGCCGAGCGGAACGCGTCCCAGTCGCCGGCGATGAGCGTGTCGATCAGCATGAATCCGGTCACCGGCTCGAGGAAGTACCGCTCCGCGATGCGGCCGGAGACCGGCGTCAGGCCGAGCTGCACCGAGAACAAGAGGATCAGCAGCAGGCCCCACCAGAAAATCGGCATCGAATAGCCGGTGAGCGAGACGCCCATCACGCCGTGATCGAAGATCGAGTTGCGCCGGACCGCCGCGATGACGCCGGCCGGCAACCCGAGCGAGAGCGCGAACAGGATGGCGCAGAGGCCGAGCTCCACCGTCGCCGGGAACAGCGTGGCGAATTCCGAGATCACCGGCTCATGGGTGACGATCGAGCGCCCGAGGTCGCCATGCGCGAGCCGCGCCAGATAGTAGCCATACTGCACCAGCACCGGCTGGTCGAAGCCGTATTCCTTGCGCAACTGCTCGTGTCGCGCCGGATCGATCCCGCGCTCGCCCGCCATCGTCTCGATCGGATCGCCCGGGATGAGACGGACCAGCACGAACACGAGCAGCGTGATCCCGATGAAGGTCGGAACCACGAGGGTGACGCGCGTGAGGATGAACCGGAGCATGGTGTCGCCCTAAACCCGCTCCGATCGTTCGCATCTATTCCTTGAGGTCGACGCCGTAGAAAGCGTGGCGGCCGAACGGCGAGAGCTTGAAGTCGACCACGCTCTTGCGCATCGGCTTCAGCTGCACCGCATGCGCGATGGTGAACCAGGGCGCCTGCTGCTTGAAGATCACCTGCGCCTGCTCATAGAGCCGGGTGCGCTCGGCCTGGTCGGAGACCGTCTTCGCCTTCAGGACGAGATCGTCGAACGGCTTGTAGCACCACTTCGCGACGTTGGAGCCTCCTGACTGCGCCGAGTCGCAGCCGAGCAAAGTGTGCAGGAAGTTGTCCGGATCGCCGTTGTCGCCGGTCCAGCCGAGCATGCCCATCTGGTGCTCGCCCGCCTGCATGCGCTTGCGGTACTCGCCCCACTCGTAGGACTTGATCTCGGCCTTCACGCCGATCTTGGCGAGGTCGGCCTGCATCAGCTCGGCGATGCGCCGGGCGTTGGGGTTGTAGGGCCGCTGCACCGGCATCGCCCACAGGTCGGTCTCGAAGCCGTTCGGGTAGCCGGCCTCGGCGAGCAGCTTCTTCGCCGCCGCCGGATCGTACGGGTCGTCCTGCACGGCGTCATTGTAGGACCACATCGAGGGCGGGATCGGGTTCTTCGCCGGAACACCCGATGACAGGAAGACCGCATCGATGATCGCCTTCTTGTCGATCGCCATGCTGATCGCCTTGCGCACGCGCACGTCGTCGAACGGCTTCTTGGTGGTCTGGAACGCCAGATAGCCGACATTGAGCCCCGGCTGCTCCAGCACCTGCACGTTCGGATCCTTGCGGATCGCGTCGAGGTCGGCCGGGTTCGGATACGGCATGACGTGGCATTCGTTGCGCTGCAGCTTGGCCCAGCGAACCGACGCGTCCGGCGTGATCGAATAGACGAGATCGTCGAGCTTGGCCTTGCCGCCCCAATAGTCGGCGAACGCCTTGTAGCGAATGACCGCGTCCTTCTGGTACTGCACCAGATAGAACGGGCCGGTGCCGATCGGGTCCTGATCGAGCTTCTCCGGCGTGCCGGCCTTGAGCATCGCGTCGGCATATTCCTTCGACTGGATCGCGGCGAATGCCATTGCGAGGTCGGAGAGGAACGGCGCCTCCGGCTGATTGAGCGTGATCCGCACCGTGTAGTCGTCGAGCTTCTCGACCGACTTCAACAGCTTCGGCATGCCCATGTCGCCGAAATAGGAGTGGTTCGAGCTCGTCACCTTGTAATACGGGTGGTCCTCCTTCCACTGCCGCTCGATCGAGAACAGGATGTCGTCGGCGTTGAAGTCGCGGGTCGGCTTGAACGCGCGGGAAGAATGCCATTTCACGCCATGGCGCAGGTTGAAGGTATAGACGGTGCCGTCCTCCGAAATGGTCCACTTCTCGGCGAGGCCGGGCACCACCTTGGTCCCGCCGCGCTCGAACTCGACGATGTGGTTGTAGATCGGCTCGCTCGCGTCGAACGACGTGCCGGTCGTGTTGACGGCGGGGTAGAAGTTCTCCGGGCTGCCTTCCGAGCAGAAGATCAGCGTCTTCGCGTCAGCCGCGGGGGCCGCGATGAGCGCGGTCGCACAAACGGCGGCGAGCAGGATCGATCGGTTCATGGCGTGAGCTCCGTTGGTCCTGTGGCGCCGTCTTCTACCGGCCGCCAGCGGACGCCTGCCGCAAGCTTGCGATCGGGGCTGGGCGCTGTCAATGAACCCCGAAGATGCGCTGCAAATCCACGATGATGTTTCCCGCCGCGTCGCGCCGCCCGACGGCGCCTTGCGGAATGAGGAGCGTCGAGGACGCGTCTTCGACCACGACCGGCCCGGCCAATTCCTGATCCGGTTCGAGCGCCTCGCGCGCGAGCACCCTGACTGGCTGCCATCGGCCGGATGCCGCATCGAAGATGGCGCGGCTGGCTGCGCCGATCTTCCAGGCTTGCCGGCTCGCGCGGTCGAGCCGCACCGGCTTCTCGGTCACCGTCTCGATCGCCGCAAGGCGCAGATTGATCAGCTCGATCTCCTCGACCGGCGGCACGTGCGCGAAGATGCGCCGGTAGAGCCCGACGAACGCGGCGCGAATCTGCGCGTCGGTCCCGGCGCCGAACGGCCCCGCGGGCAGCGGCGTGACGATCTCGAACCCCTGGCCGACGAAACGGATGTCGGCGGCGCGCGCGAAGGTGAAGCGTGCGCTCGCGCCGAGCGTTTCCTGCATGACGCGCGCCGCGTCCCGCTCCAGCGCGACAAACATCGCCTCGAGCGCGGCAGGGGTAATGTCGCGCAGTGCGCGCGCGATGCTGCTCACGCGGTCAATGCGGGCCGGCGCCATCAGCAAGCCGAGCGCCGATGCGACGCCGGCGGCGGGCGGACAGATGACGCGGTCGATTCCCAACCGGCGCGCGACGTCGCAGCCATGCAGCGGGCCGCCGCCGCCGGTCAGCAGCAGCGCGAACTTGGTGACGTCGTGCCCGCCCTCGGCGACGTGCACGCGCGCCGCCGAGGCCATGTTCTCGTTGACGACGGCGATCACGCCGTCGGCCACCTTCTCGGTCCCCATCTGCAGCGCGCCGGTGAGCGGAGCGACCGATGCAGCCGCCGCATCGCGGCTGAGCTTCATGGTGCCGCCGGCGAAGGTGTCGGCGTCGAGATGGCCCATGAGCAGATTGGCGTCGGTCACGGTCGGCTGGTCGCCGCCGCGCTGATAGCAGGCCGGACCCGGCTGCGCGCCGGCGCTGCGCGGCCCGACCTTCAGCAGATTGAGACTGTCGAGATGCGCGATGCTGCCGCCGCCGGCGCCGATCTCGATCAGCTCGACGGTCGAGATGTTGATCGGCATCCCGCTCCCCGGCGCGAAACGGCGCTCGCGCGCCGCCTCGAACTGGTAGGCGATCAATGGCTGATTGTTCTCGACCACGCTGAGCTTCGCGGTCGTGCCGCCCATGTCGAAAGCGAGCACGTTGCGCACCCCGGACCGCTTGCTGAAATACGCGGCCGCGATCGCGCCGGCGGCCGGCCCGGATTCGAGCAGCTGCACCGGATAGCGGCGGGCTTCATCCGCATGCGTGAACCCGCCGTTCGAAAGCATCATCAGCAACGGACAGCCGATTCCAAGTGTCTTGAGCTGATCGCCGAGGCTGCGCAGGTAACGATCGGCCATCGGGCGCACATAGGCGTTCGCGGCCGTGGTCGAGCTGCGCTCGTACTCGCGAATCTGCGGCGCGACCTCGCTCGAGATCGACACATAAAGCTGCGGGAAGTGCTGCTCCAGGATTTCGCGTGCGCGCCGTTCGTGGGCCGGATTGGCGTAGGCGTGGAGGAAGACGACGGCGAGCGACTCGACGCCTTGCTCGACCAGCGCGCGGCCGGCCTTGAGGACATCGTCCTCGTGCAGCGGAAGATCGAGCGTGCCGCCGGCCCGCACCCGCTCGGCGACCTCGAAGCGCAGCTCGCGCGGAATGAGCGCTTGCGGAATGTCGATGAGCAGGTCGTAGAGATCGTATTTGAACTCGCGGCGCATCTCGAGCGTGTCGCGAAAGCCGGCGGTCGTGATCAGGCCGGTCCTGGCGCCGCGCCGCTCGATCAGCGCGTTCGCAAATAGCGTTGTCGCGTGGATGACGCGCGACACGCGCTCGCCCGCGATCCCCTCGCGCGCGAGCAGCGTGTCAATTCCCCGGATCGCGCCTTCGGTCGGGTCGTGCGGCGTCGTCAGCTCCTTGTGGCTGAAGACGAGCCCGTCGTCATGGCTGTGCAGAACGATGTCCGTGAATGTGCCCCCGATATCGATCGCGAGGGAGAGCGAACCCATCATCGGACGTACCCGCCCGCATGGTCGCGCTCGCGCAGCGTTGGCGAGCGCGCCTGCGGCGCGCCGTAGCCGCCGCCGCCGGGAGTCTTGAGCAGAATCTGCGTGCCCGTGCCGACGATGTGACGCGATTTCGGATCGACCGCCTGGCCGTCGATCAGCACCTCGCCCGGCGCACCGGAAAGGCCGCCGCGGATTCCCGGCGCCGCGGCTTCGCTCCGCGTTCGCTCGGCGAGGAACGACACCATGGCCGGCGTCGGATTGGTGCTTTCGAGCAGCATCTCCTGTCCGGCGCCGCCGCGGAAGGCGCCGTTCGCGGCGGCGAGCGGCCGCAAGCGGCGGAAATGCACCTTGAGCGGCGCCAATTGCTCGATGACCTCGACCGGCGTGGACGAGATGTTGCTCGGCCATGACAGCACGTTGCTGCCGTCGGCCTGCGCGCTCGCACCGTAACCGCCGTTGAGGAAGAAGAGGTTCGCGAAGCTCCGCCCGTCCGCCCGGGTGCCGGCCATGTTCATGCACCAGAGCGGCGAGCCGACGCCCGCGATCACCCGGTCCGGGGCCACTTCGGCGAGCGCGTTCACCACCATCGCGGGCAGGAAATGCCCGATCAGAGCGCGCGCGCCGCCCGCCGCCGGCGGCTGCGAATTGAGGATCGATCCCCCCGGCGCGGTGATGCGCAGCGGCGCGAGCGCGCCGTCATTGTTCGGGACGTCGGGGCACAGCACCGCTTTGATGCCGTGCGACGTGTAGGCGATGGTGTAGGCGAGGCAGACGTTGATCGAGCGCGGCACCTGCGCGTCGGACCCGGCGAAGTCGGCGGTGAGCTCATCGCCCGCGACGGTGAGCGCGAGCTTCAGGCGGATCGGCGCGTCGATGCCGTCGCTGATCGCCTCGGCATGATAGGTCCCGTCGGGAAGCGCGCGTATCGCCTTGCGCATCGCGGCCTCGCTGCGGCCGCGCAGCTCGCGCGACACTTCGTCGAGCGTCGCGAGGCCGCGCTCGCGCATCAGGTTGAGGGTCTGGCGCTCGATCAGCGACAGCCCGGTGAACTGCGCATGCAGGTCGCCCATGACCTGGTCGGGAACGCGCACGTTCTTGCGCAGGATCTGCTCCAGCGTCGCGTTCATCTCCCCGCGCGCGACGACCTTCATCGGCGGGATCTGCAGCCCCTCCTCGAACACTTCGCGCGCGTCGGCCGAGCGCACGCGGCCGCCGATATCTGGCGAATGCGCGACCGATCCCGCGAAGGCGACCAGCCGTCCGTCGAGATAGATCGGCTTGGCGACCGTGATGTCGGGCAGGTGACCGGTCCCGAGCCAGCAGTCGTTGGTGATGAGGATGTCGCCTTCATTCAGGGATTGCGGCGGGAAGATTTCCAGAAAGCTGCGGATGGTGCGCGGCGCCGTGCCGATGAAGGACGGGATGCTGTTGCTCGCCTGCGCGATCGAATGCCCCTGTGCGTCGGTAATGACGCAGGCGAAGTCGTTCGATTCCCGCACGATGGTCGAGAACGAGGTGCGCACCAGCGACGCGGCCGCCTCATCGACGATCGAGATCAGGCGCCGCCACAGCAGCTCCAGCGTTATTCCGTCGAGCATGTCGCCATCCGAGGCCACCGAGGTCGTTCGCGCCAGAAATACATGACCAGGGCGCGGAGGGAAGACGGAAATCCGTCTTCCCTGGCCGCACAGTCGCAAACGCGCGTTCGATGCCCGCCGGCTCACGTCTCGTCAGGCGAGCCCCAGATCCTCGCGCACGCCCTTGAGAAACTCGTTCATCGCGACCTGGAACAGGAAGGGCGCGCCCTGGATCATGACAAAGCCCATGCCGGCGTCGCTGAGGCGCTTAACACGCTGGCGCATCTCGGCCATCGTGTAGGCATAGCTGGTGTTCGCGCCGACGACGATCCCCTTCTCCTTGCCGATCTTCACGGCGCGGTCGACGAACTGCCACAGCCTCGGATCGTCCCAATTCGGCTTCTTCGAGTTGCCGATCACCTTGCTCAGGTCGGTCATGCCGAAGAAGAACATCTTCAGGTCCGGAAGATTCATCGTCTCCTCCAGGGTCTCGACCGAGCCGAGGCTCTCGGCGTGCGGGATGATGTATGCGCCCTCGTGCATCGCGTCGATACGCGCGTCCCATTCGGCGCGGCTCCTGAACGGATGCACCCACAGCGCCCGGCGATGCCAGTCCTTCGCCACTTCGAGCGCATCCTTGATTTCCTGGATGCCGGAGTGCGACACCAGAATGAACTGCGCGCCGATGCCTTGCAGGCGCGAGAGGTCGACCGCGATGCGGTGGTCGTAGCCCATCCATGGATCGCTGTGCGCGCGCACGACCGGCGTGATCCCGGCGGCCTCGCAGGTGCGGATCATGTTCTGCACGTCGCGGAAGTCCATGCCGGTGAACATCATGTCGATCATGATCCAGTCGAGGCCGAGGAAGGCGCAGAGCTCGACGGTTTCCGGATCGTTGGCCCAGACGCCGAGGGCGGTGCGCCCGGCCTTCATGCATTCCAGCATCGGATTTCTTGCAGCCATGGCTTTCTCCTTGTTCGCCGATCAGGCGTGGTGAGGGGACCTATCGAAGAATCTCGTTGCGCGAGCGGAACGCGGTCTTGAGCAGGACGGCGAGCGCTAGGCCAATCGAGGTCTGCAGCAATGAAAGCGCCGCGAGGCGAGAGAAGTCGCCGACATTCCAGACCTCGAACGACAGGATCGAGAACATCCGGTTCGACGCCGAATAGAGCAGGATGACCATCGACAGCTCGGTCATGAAGAAGCTGAACAGCAGCACCCAGCCGGCGAGCACGCTCGGCAGGATGATCGGAAAGGTGATGCGCCAGAAGGTGCGCATCGGGCCGTAGCCGAACACGCGAGCGCTCTCCTCGAGCTCGGGATGAAGCTGCAGCAGGCTCGCGGAGATGGAGCGCACCGCGTAGGCGGTGAAGCGGCCGACAAAGGCGAGCATGATGATGAGGACCGTGCCGTAGACCGGGACCGGCGCGCCAACCCATGCGAGCATGACACCGACGCCAAACGCGATGCCGGGCACCGAAATCGGCAGCAGCACGAGATATTCGAGCAGGCGACGCCCGCGCACGCGCGTGCGCACCGTCACCCAGGAGATGACGATCCCGAGCGCCGTGGCGATGGTCGCGGACGCGACCGAGACGACGATGCTGTTCTGCATCGTGAGCCAGACGTCTTCCGAATCGAGCGCCGCCCACAGGTTCGCGAGGCTCATCTGTCCCGACCAGGTGTAGCTCGAGAGCGCGGCGCCGAGCAGCACGGCGAGCGGCGCCAGAATGGTCAGCACGACGTAGCTGAGCGCAACCAGCACGGCGAGCGGCGACCACGCGCCGAGGCGAACCGGCCGCGAGCGGAAGCCCCTGCCGGTCACGGTGATGAAGCTGCGGCCTGCGAGCACATGGCGCTGCGCCGCCATCGCGACGACGGACAGGAGGATGAGATAGAGCGAGAGAACGGCGGTCACGCCGTATTGCGGCGGCACTGCCTGCGTCTCGATCCAGATGCGCGAGGTCAGCAGCAGGATCTGCCGCGACCAGCCGAGCACCACGGGCGTCCCGAACAAGCCGACCGCGATGGTGAAGGCGAGCACCGCACCGGAAAGAATGGCGGGCGCGAGCAGAGGCAAGGTGATGCGCAGCGCCGTTTCCAGCCGCGTCAGCCCTGACACCTGCGCGGCCTCCTCGAGGCTTGGATCCATGCTGCGCATCGCGGCCGCAACGATCATCATCACGTAAGGCGCAAGATAGATGCCCATCACCCACAGCATCCCGGCGTGAGTGTAGATGTCGAACTGTGGCGCGACGTCGAGCCACGTCAGCATCCGGTTGATGGCGCCGACGCGTGGCGCGAACAGCAGCGCCCAGGCGACCGCGCCCACAAAAGGGGGAATGAAGATCGGGATCTGGGCGACTTGCTCGAATGCGCCGCGCAGCGGCATGTCGGTGCGCACGAACAGCCAGGCGAAGGCCGCGCCGAGCAAGGTCGCAACGAGTGCGGCGCCGCCGCAGACGACCACAGTATTGATCAGCGCGGTCCAGTAGACCGGGTCGGACAGCACTTTGGCGAAATGGGCGGTCGTGAGCCTGAATGGATCCTCTGTCACGACCGCACGCAGCAGGATGCTGCCAAGCGGTGCCGCGATCAGCACCAGGAGGATTGCCACCAGCAGGAGCGCGCCGAACGCCCGCGGCAGCCGCGCGCCGACGGCGGGTGCGTGCACGCTCACGGCAGGACTCTCACGTCGCGTCCATCCACGCGAAGCCCGACGCGGTCGCCGACGCGGCGGTCCGCAGCGCTGAGCTCGATCACCGCCATGGTTCCGACCACGGTATCGACCCGCAATTCCGTGCGGTCGCCGACATATTGTGTCGCGATGATGCTTCCTCTGAGCGCCGCTTCGGCGTCAGCCGGCTGCACGCTCCACTTTTCCGGCCGGACGCAGAGCGATGCTGACGCGGCGGTGCCGGAGGGGAGCGAAATCGCCAGGTCCCCGAGACGCACCGAAGGCCGCCCCGCCGTGTCGGTCGCCAGCTCTCTGATGGGAATGATATTGGCGCGCCCGAGAAATTCCGCCGCATACCGCGTTTTCGGGTTCTCGTAGAGCTCGCGCGGTGTGCCCTTCTGCAGCACCTGCCCCTCGTTGAACAGGTAGATCGTATCGGCGATCGACATCGCCTCTTCCTGGTCATGCGTGACGAACAGAATCGTTCGGTTGAGGCGGCGCTGCAGGTCGACGATCTCGCCGCGCATCGCGATCCGCAGCTTGGCGTCGAGATTGCTCAGCGGCTCATCCATCAGGATGACGGGAGCGTCCGATACGATGCAGCGCGCCAATGCGACCCGCTGTTGCTGGCCGCCGGAGAGCGCGGTCGCGCTGCGATCGGCAAGTCTGTCGAGCCCCACGAGCTTGAGGACCTCGGTCACCCGCGTGAGGACCGCCGGTCTGTCCATTCGCGCGGCCCGCAGTGGCAGGCTGACGTTCTGGAACACCGTCATATGCGGCCAGATCGCATAGGACTGGAACACCATCGATACCTTGCGCCGCTCGACCGGCACCGAGAGCGCCGGTGCGGCCTGATAGACGGTGCGTCCGCCGATCGCGATGCGGCCGCGATCAGGCCGCTCCAGACCGGCGACGCAGCGCAGCGTCGTCGTTTTGCCGCACCCGCTCGCGCCGAGCAGCACCGAGATCTGCGCCTCCGCGAAAGTCTCGGTGATCGAGCGAAGCACCGGGACAGTCCCGAACGA
>Ga0187784_10002667_pt1 | contig 14306 bp, 14 predicted proteins | sample 1015_SJ02_MP15_2_FD_132964 | JGI IMG/M metagenome (GOLD analysis project Ga0187784, IMG submission 132964) | Tropical peat soil microbial communities from peatlands in Department of Meta, Colombia - 1015_SJ02_MP15_20_MG | ecosystem: Environmental > Terrestrial > Soil > Wetlands > Peat | place...
GGCGGATAAGATGCGCGCCTGTCGCGCGGCGCCTACCAGCATCACGATCAGCACCATCACCGACAAAATCGATCCGGCGAACACATATTTGCGCAAGGTGGCGTAGGGTTCCCTAAAAATGCTGGGTTCGGCCAAACCGACGACGGCGACCAGCGGCAGTCCGGATACCGTGCGATAGGAGATCAGCCGGCTGACGCCGTCGAAGTGCACCCGGCTTGCCTCCGAGTTCCAATAGCTGCCGTTCGGGCTTTGACGCAAAGCATCGAACATCGGCACGTTGACGAGCGTGGCGCCGGTCAATCTACGCGTGGCCGGATCGGGACCGCTGCGCGCCAGCACCACGCCGTCCTGTCTGACCAGGGACACCACGCCGCCATGACCGATATCGAGCGAGCCGAAAAATTTTTCCAGCTGCTCGACGTCGAGCGACGTCGCGACGACGCCGGCGAACGAGCCGTCGGGCCGCGTCAGCCGGCGGGTAAATTCAATCGACAGCCTGCCGCTGACATGCCCGGTCAGCGGGGCGCTGATATCAAGCTCGTCCGCGGTGGCGGCGCGCTGGAATTTGAAGTGATGGCGATCGCCGACATAGATCGGCTCGGTCAGCGGGCCGAAACTCGTCTGCGTGACGAAGCCGTCGGCGTCGGCAATGCCGTATTGCAGCGTCAGGTCGTTGTGGGCTTGGGTACGGGCGGCCCAAACGGTAATATCGAAATGCTCCGGATCCTTGGCATAGGCGCGCCGCAGCGCCAACAGATTGCGATCGGATTGCTGGACCACGCGGCGGATATATTCTTCCAGCACGCGGGTGAGATTGCCGCCCTGACGCACCGCGTCATGGTAGGCGCGCTCGCGGTCCTGGCCGGCGAGCACGTAAATGCCGCCCCAGATAATGACCATCACGACAATGCCGAGATAGGTCGTGGTCTGCCGAAATGCCGCTGACCATTTGGCCATTTCGCAAGGCTCGCGAAACTTTGTCCCACCGCGAATGTCCGTAGTGTGACAGAAATGCGTTACTTCGCGGTTGTAGTTTCGCGCACGGCGGGAGAAGCAAAGTAATAACCTTGATCGCGCCTTACCGGCGGCAGGCATGACGCCCGCACCGCGGCGACGCTAAAGCCGCGGCGCCAAGCGCGGTGCCGTCGGCGGTCGGCGCGCGGCGCGCCGGCGTTTGTCGGTCTTTAACCAAATTTCGCACAAAGCGCGCGCGCTCACGCCGCGCGATGGAATGTGCGCTCCTTAAATTCGACGCCGATTTCGGTGGAACTGCGCCACACCACGCGGCAAGGCCGCAGCGTGTGCAAGCCGTCGAACGACAGCTCGATGGTGTCGGCGATTCCCGCGGTGCTGACCATGGCCAGGCGCGCGCCATTGACCGAAAGGTCGCGCACGACGCAGTCGAACGCGTTGCCTCCGCCGATCAACCTGGCGGGTCGATAAACTTGGTGGCGATGGTAACGACGGCGCTCCGACATGGCCGAAGCATCGCACCGAGATGTTGACGAACCGCCAACCCGCAGTTGCCCGGGAAGTTAAATCACAACAACCAAATGACCGAAAATATGTCGGGCTGCGGCCGGCGTGAGGCGCGCTGCTAAAACGCAAAGCAAGGTGAGTGGGGCCGGACTACTCGGCCGGCAGCAGCGCGGCGGTTTCGCCCTTGAGCGCCGCAATGGTCATGCACAACAGCTGCAGCCCCGCCGGGCTCAGTGCCGCCACGTCGTCCATGGCGTAACTCAGATAGGCGATTACCAGCTCGCGCTCGGCAGTTCCGAGTGTCAGCCGCCCGGCATCCGGCATCACGATCTCTTGCATGGCCGCATCAGCCGCGCCGTCGTCCGGCGCGCCCCACCCTGCCGATTTCGGAAACCGCCGCGAGAACCAGCTCATGTCAGGCCGCCTGTTTGTCGGCCTGCTTGCTCCAGACCACTGGGAAATCCGGCCGCCCACCGCGGATCGGGATCGCTCCGGCCGTGCGGCGGCCGCTTGATCGCCGCGTCGACGCTTCGCCGCAGCCCGTCGACGGCCGACAGCGACAATATTCCACGCAACACTACGCCGCCCATGTTGTTGTACGCGGCGACTCCGTCGCAGTCGCCGGCCCGATCATCCCGCCCCTTAGTAAGCGATTACCTCATAGCGAGGTGTAACAAAAAAGACGGCTAAACGTATCTGTCGTTCATACAAAAGTACCGACGCCGCTCATCCGAAAGTAGGGACGGCGGATTGGCGCTAAGACGGATACCGCCAGACGGCTAGCCGGCGGGCGCTTTATCTTCGACCTCAAAGGCGCCTGCGGCGTGCCGTTTGCGCGTGGCCACGGCGTAATGGCCGCGTTTGCGCTCGGGATCGACGTTCGGCGCCACCACCGTCCGCCGGAAGGCGTCCCAATGCTCCGGCGCAAGCTCGTTAAGCTCCTTGACGGTGAAGTTCCTCAGGAACTTGTCGGTGTAGAATTCCTGGCGCACCGGCTGGACTTGCAGGAACGGCACATCGGGCCTGAATTCGATCGGTACGTCGGTTTTGGTGATGCGGATGTTGTCGATCAGCGGCCCGAACCAGTTGTCGGTTTCGATGATCCCTTCATACATCTGAAACGCCTGGCTCTTCGGCAAATTCGCCACGCCGCGGATCAACAGGCTCCAACCCGGCGCCGTACGGGCGATGCAACCGGTCCAGATCTGCAAGCCCCCGGGCTGGATCGAAGGCGTGAGAAACGGCGGCAGAAAACCCCGAACGTCGGCGGGCGCGACCCGGTCGAATCGTTCGCAGCCGCCCGGATACTGCACGGCGTCCCGGGTCAGCGGCAGCCACTCCTGCGCACCGTCGTAAGTCCACAGCATGTCGTGACCGTCCCAGACGACCTTAAACCCGAGCGGCAGAAAGACGTACCAGCCGAACGCCGAAGCGGTGGTCAGCGCCTCGCAATAGCGCAGCGCCCGCGCCGGTATGATGCCGCCGACGGCGCGGTCGGCCCGGCACGGCGGTCGGGCATTCGGAACTAGCTGAAAAAACTCGACGAGCGGACGTCCGTTCGGGCGGGCCTCGGCCATGGTCACAACCTCCTGCGCAGGCGCGGCGAGCCCATGGGAAGGCGACCGCATTCCCATGGGCAAAGACGACGTGCTGTTAGCGGCCGAATACCGGCGCACCTTCGCCAAGGCGCACTTTGCCTTGATCCTGGGTCGCCGTGTCGCGCACCACTTTGTCGCCTGAACGAATGGGGCGGCTGAATATCGGCGCACCTTCGCCGAGGCGCACTTTGCCTTGGTCCTGGGTCGCCGCATCGCGCACCACTTTATCGCCCGAACGAATGGGGCGGTCGAATATCGGCGCGCCTTCGCCAAGGCGCACTTTACCTTGGTCCTGGGTCGCCGCATCGCGCACCACTTTGTCGCCCGAACGCATGGGCTGCAGCTCGATCTTCATGGAAGGTCTCCTTGCTATGGCAGCCATCGCGACTGCGCCGTTCAGCCTAAGTAGCTTCCAGGTGCCGGCAATCGGACAGGGGCATTTTTCCACCCCGCATAAGTCTTGGGACTAGCGCCGCCGGTAGCGAGACCAAAGTAGGTGTGCAACGCGACTTCCGAGTGCTTTATTTCCGGCGCGAAACGGCACATAGACGAACGTTGCCATGGGGCCGTGCCATGAAAACGCTACGCCACAACAAGCTTGTTGTTGTCATCGACGACGATCCGCTGGTGCGTGAGGCGACCGGCGGCTTGCTGCGTTCGTGGGGCTGCCGTGTCGTCACCGCGGAATCCTGCGGCGAGGCCTTAAGGGAACTTTCCACCATCGGCCGGCGCCCCGATTTGATCGTTTGCGACTACCGGCTGCCGCAAGGACCGAACGGCGTCGACGCGATCGAGATCATGCGCAACGCGTTCGAGATCCCCGCGCTGCTTATCAGCGCCGACGCCAGCTCCCCGGCGGGCAGCAACGCCGCCAACAGTTATTCTCTTTTGTACAAGCCGTTAAACGCGCAAGCGTTTCGCGCCGCGCTCGTCGACGCCGCCGTTCTTTAAGAGAGCGGGGACGAGTAGCCGATGCGAGCCGACCGACCCATCGCGCCCGTCGAAATCGCACTCTTGCTCCTGCTCGGCGTGCTATGGGGCATGCCGTACGCGCTCACCAAAATCGCGCTGCCGACCATCCCGCCGGTGACCATGGTCGCGGTCCGGGTCGCGTTGGCCGCGGCCGCGCTGTGGATCGTCGTGCTGGCCAACGGCCGCGCCTTGCCGGCTCGATTCGACATCGCGGCGCGACTGTTCTTCCAGGGGATCATCGGCTGCGCCATCCCCTACACGTTGATCGCCGTCGGCCAGCGGAGCGTCGATAGCGCGCTGGCCTCGATTTTAAACGCCACCGGTCCGCTTTTTGTTTGCCTCATCGGACTGCTGTCGGCCGCACGCCAGGCGCCGACGGCGACCCGGCTGTTTGGCGTCATGGTCGGTCTCGGTGGCGTCGTCGCCATCACCGGCGCCGGCGCTTTCGCGCAGCTCGGCGGCGCGACGCTCGGGCAATCGGCGATCCTGGTGGCGACGCTGTCGTCGGCGTTCGCGGCGCTCCATGCGCGCCGCTTCGTCGCGCTGGCGCCGGAAACCGTGGCGGCGGCGACGCTCAGCGCGGCGGCGGTGGTGCTGATGCCGCTCTCCTTTGTATTGGAATCGCCATTGAGCCGCGCACCGTCGGCGGCGGCAATCGCCGCGCTGCTGGCCAATGCGTTTCTGGCGACCGCGCTCGGCTTTGTCGTGTATTTTCGGCTGATCCGCACGCTTGGCAGCATGGGCACTGTCAGCGTCGGATATCTGCGGCCGGCCATCGGCGTTCTGATCGGCTGCCTTTTCCTCGGCGAACAACTGACCTGGCAGATCGGCGCCGGGCTCGCCGTTATTTTGATCGGCGTCGCGGCGATCAATTACCGGCAGGCGCCGCGCCGCGCCGAAGCTGCGCCGGGTCGACGGGTGGCACTGCACGGGACGGCCGCAGCGCCCAGTACCTGAGCGCGGGCGCCGCGCTATTGGATGACGGCATCCGCGCCGGCCAGGAGAATTCTCGGTACCGTCAAGCCGAGTGCGGCGGCCGCCTTCATGTTGATGACCAGCTCGAACTTGGTCGGCTCCTGGACCGGAAGATCGGCGGGCTTGGCGCCGCGCAGAATACGGCTCACGTAATCCGCCGCGCGCGCGAAGCTGTTCACCGCGTCCATGCCGTACGAGACCAGCCCGCCGGCCTCGGCGAAATACCGGTACGGATAGATCGCGGGAATGCCGAAATTCGCGGCCAGCCCGATCAGCAATCGCCGCTGCAGCGAAATGAAGTTATCCGGCACCGTGACGAGGGCGCCTCCGGGTGCGGCGGCGAGCCGCCGCATCGCTTCCTCGACATCCGCCGAACTGCCGACCTCGGTGACGACCGGCTGGACGCCAAGCTTGGCCGCGGCGCTTAAGAAAGCGGGGGTATAGAACGACCGGGCGAAAGGCACGGATACTGGATTGTACATCAGGGCGGCGTGGCTGATGCCCGGCGAAAGCTCCTTCAGCATGCTGAGGTATTTGCCCGCGATCGTCGCCTGCACAATCGTAAAGCCGGTAATGTTGCCGCCGGGATGGGCCATGCTCGCCACGAAGCCGCTGCCGATCGGATCGGTCACCGCCACGAACACGATCGGGATCGTGCGTGTGGCCCTTTGCAAGGCCGCCGCCACGGGCGTGCTTTGACCGAGAATGCAGGCGCAATTCATCGCCACCAACTCGGCGGCAAGCGCCTGCATGCGCGTCTCGTCGCCGTTGGCGAAGCGATAGGCCAGGCGGAGATTCGTCCCGATCGACCAGCCTTGGCTCCGCAGGCCGGTCTCGAAAGCCTCGGAGCGGATTTGCGCTTCGTGGTCGTTGGCAAGCCCCATCAAGACGCCGACGGTCGGGATGGCCGGCTCGGCGCGCGCCGCTGCGGCCCAGCGCGCCATGGCCGCGCCAAGCAGACCGACAAATGTGCGGCGTTCCAGCGCCATCCCTCTCCTGCGCCTTCAATGCGCCACAGACCGAATGACCGCACCGCGTGCTCGCGATGTGCCCGCAGTTCAACGCGGGGTTACACGGGGGTCGATGGAAATGCTAGGATTGTATCCCGAATTTACCGCGCCCGGCGAGGGGCATCGCGCCGGGGGAGGGAGTTGCAGTGGATCGTCCTGCGAGCGAGGCGGCAGCGCCGCCCGGCGGGCTGGTGTCGCCGGCGGTGCGCGGCCGCCTGTTTCGCAAATACGCGGCCATGTTCGCCGCCGTGGTGTGCGCGGCGCTCGTCGCCAACGGCGCCTTCGAAATCTGGTTTTCCTATCAAGAACAAAAGAACTTGCTGTTTCGCATCCAGCACGAACAGGCCGCCGCCGCCGCCACCAGCATCACGCAATTCGTCGCCGAAATCAGAGACCAGCTCGCTTGGTCGACGCTGCTGCCGTGGGACGCCGGCACGTTTCAGGAATGGCGCTTCGACGCCGTCCGCCTGCTGCGGGAAGTGCCGGCGGTGACCGAAGTCGCGCAGATCGACCGCACCGGCCGAGAGCTGTTCCGCGTTTCCCGGCAGGCGATGGACGTGGCGCCAAGCGGCGCCGATCGTTCGCACGAGCCGTTCTTCGCGCGGGCGATGGCCGACAAGATCTATTACGGGCCGGTGTATTTCGTCGGCGGTTCCGAGCCCTATATGACGGTGGCCATGGCCGGGGAGCGGCCCGACTACGGCGTCATCGAAGCCCAGGTGAACCTGAAATTCATCTGGGACGTGGTCTCCCGCATCAAGGCCGGCCACAACGGCTATGCTTTCGTCGTCGATGGCGACGGCCGGCTGATTGCGCATCCCGACCTCAGTCTTGTGTTGCGCGACACCGATATGTCGCGGTCGCCGCAGTTGCAGGCGGCGCGGGCGGCGCGGCCGGAAGTCTCGAGCGATTCGCTGTTGACGGTACCGACGCCGGGCGGACCGGTGCTGAGCGCCTACGCGGCGATCGAGCCGCTGCATTGGCTGGTGTTCGTCGAGTTGCCGGAGAGCGAGGCTTTCGCCTCGATCACGAATTCCATTTTCCGCTCGGCCGGCGTGCTGTTGGCAGCGCTGGCGCTGGCGCTTCTCGCGGCGCTCGCGCTTGCCCGCAAAATGGTGGTGCCGATCCGCGCCCTGCACGACAGCGCGGTGCGGCTCGGCGGCGGCAACCTCGCCCACCGTATTTCGATACGCACCCGAGACGAGCTCGAGGCGCTCGGCCACCAGTTCAACGCCATGGCCGCGCAGCTTGAGGAAACTCACGCCACCCTGGAAGCCAAGGTCGAGGAGCGCACCCGGCAGCTCGAGGACGCCAATCTCGCCAAATCGCGCTTCCTCGCCGCGGCGAGCCACGACCTGCGTCAGCCGCTGCACGCGATCGGGCTGTTCGTGGCGCAGCTGCATGGCCGGTTGCGCGGCGCCGAGCGCAAACTCGTCGTCGGGCGGATCGAGGCGGCGCTCGCCGCCATGAACGATCTGTTCAACGCCTTGCTCGATATTTCCAAGCTCGACGCCGGCGGCATGACCGTCAACCTGACCGACTTCCCGGCCGCGAAATTGCTGGCGCATGCCGAGAACACCTTCGGCGAGGCGGCGCGGGCCAAAGGCCTGTCGCTGCGCGTGGTGCCGTGCGGCGCCTGGATACGCAGCGACTTCATTTTGCTGGAACGCGTCGTATTCAATATCGTCTCGAACGCCGTTCGCTATACGCGCCGCGGCGGCATCGTCGTCGGTTGCCGCAAGCGCGGCGAGACGCTGCGCATCGAGGTTTGCGACACCGGGGTCGGCATTCCCGCCGACCAACAGGCGAGGATTTTCGGCGAGTTCTACCGTCTCGGCGAGCCGGACCGCGACCGCAGCGGCGGCCTCGGCCTCGGGCTGGCGATCGTCGAACGGCTGTGCCGTCTGCTCGGCCACGCCATCGACGTTCGCTCGGTTCCCGGCAAGGGTTCGGTGTTCGCGGTCACGGTCCCGATGGTCGCGGCGCGCGCGCGGCCGCCGCGGCCGCAGGTTTGGACGAGCCGCGCGCTCGAACCTTCGCGCGGCGAGCTTGTGCTCGTCATCGACGACGACCCGTTCGTCCGCGACGGCATGGACGGAATCTTCCGCAGCTGGGGCTGCCGGGTCATTACCGCGGAAACCGCCGGCGAAGCTCTCAAGGCGCTGGCCGAAGAACGCCATCGGCCCGACCTGATCATCTCGGACTACTATCTGGCCAATGGCACGACCGGCGTCGAGACCGTCGAAAGTTTGCGCGCGGCGCTCGCCGCGCCGATTCCCGCCTTCCTCATCAGCGGTAATATCGAGCCTGAGCCGCTCAGCGCGGCCAAGGCCAAGGGCATTTACCTGCTGCACAAGCCGGTCGACCCGATGGCGCTGCGTGCCATGTTTCAGCGGGCGCTCAGCCGCTCGCTCGGTGCCGACGGCCACGCCGCGCAGATCCATTGAGATCCGACGGGATTTCCCGGCCGGTTACGCCTTCGGGATCGCCGGCAGCCGCCAGCCGAGCTCGCTAACGGCGATCACGGCCTCGGTGCGGTTCGACACCTTGAGCGCCCGCAAGATCGCGGTCACGTGATTCTTGACCGTCGGCTCCGCGAGATTGAGCGCCCGGCAGATGACCTTGTTGTTCTTGCCCTGCATGAGCAGAGCCAGCACCTCAAGCTGGCGTTCCGACAAGCCCAGCTCCGGCGGCGACACGATCGGCCGGTCGTCGCTTTTGGGAAGAGACGCCGGGCGCGAGAGCTGGTCGCGCGCGAGGATTTCCGGAGGAACATAGACGCCGCCGGCCAAGACCAGCTTGAGCGCCTGCATCATGACTTCGCGCCGGGCGGATTTCGGAATGTAGCCGACCGCGCCGAGATCGAGCGCCTTGACGACCTTGTCGCGCTCCTGGATTGCCGACAGCACGACGACGGCGATGGCGGGATAGCGTTCGCGAAGTTCCGCGAGCGTGAGAAATCCATCGCGATCCGGCAGGTTTATATCGAGCAACACCAGCCCGATATCCGGCTCGTTCGCCACGATTTCCATCGCTTGGCGGCTATCCGACGCCTCGCGAACGATGACGCCGCGTTTGATTTTCTTGAGCACGCCTTGCAAGGCATCACGGATCAAGGCGTGATCGTCCACGATGAGAGTCTTCATCCTCGACTACTCACAGCACCAACGCCGGCAAGACGGTTCATGCAACTTCGCGACCTGCGGCCGAACTGCCGCCGATTCTTCGACCGGTGAAACGTGGCGTGCGCCACCACGCCAAGATCATCTCCCACGCCGGCCCTTCGCAGCGTGCCCGTTCTAAGGTGTATCCGGCAAATGGTAGAAAATTCTGCTATTTGCGCCGGTAAATCGCACCCTATATAGAAGAACATTCTCAAAGGTGCCGCGATGACGTCTCCGCTCGACCAGAAAAAAATCAAGGTGACCGGCCCGGTGGTGGTCACCGCCAATCGCGTCGACGACGGCGCGGTGATCTATCGCCGCGCCGACGGCGCGTGGACCGAACAACTTGCCGCCGCCGCGATCGCCACCGATGCCGCCGGCGCCGATGCGCTGTTGTCGGGCGCGCGCGACGACGATCTGGGCGCCATCGGTCCCTATATCGCGCCGGTCAAGCTCGCCCTCGACGGCGCGCCGGCGCCGGGCAATCTGCGCGAGGCGATCAGGCTCGGCGGCCCGACCATTGCGCTGCCGGCGGCGCCGCCGGCGCGCGTCGCCGAGGCCGCGCATGTATGTCTATGATGCCTTCGATCGGACGCTGGTCAACGAGCGCGTCGTCGAATTCCGCGATCAGGTCACCCGCCGGCTGTCGGGCGAGCTGACCGAGGAGGAATTCAAGCCGCTCCGCCTGATGAACGGCGTCTATCTCCAGCTGCACGCCTATATGCTGCGCATCGCCATTCCCTACGGCACGCTGTCGTCGGCGCAGCTGCGCATGCTCGCCCGTATCGCGCGCCGCTACGACCGCGGCTACGGCCATTTCACCACGCGGCAGAACATCCAGTTCCACTGGATCAAGCTTGCCGAATTGCCCGACGCCATGGCCGAGCTCGCCTCAGTCGGCATGCACGGCATGCAGACATCCGGCAACAATGTGCGCAACATCACCACCGATCAATGGGCCGGCGTGGCGCCCGACGAGATCGCGGACCCGCGCATCTTCGCCGAGCTGATCCGCCAGCATGTCACGCTGCATCCCGAATTTTCCTTCATGCCGCGTAAGTTCAAGATCGCGCTCGGCGCCTCGCGCCACGACCGCGCGGCGCTGCGCATTCACGACATGGCACTGCGGCTGCACCGCAACGCCGCCGGCGAACTCGGCTTCGAGGTCATGGTCGGCGGCGGCCTTGGCCGCACGCCCTATCTCGCCAAGACCATCAAGCCGTTCCTGCCCAAACGCGACGTCTTGAGCTACGTCGAGGCGGTGTTGCGCACCTACAACCAGTTCGGCCGGCGCGACAACATCTGGAAGGCCCGCATCAAGATTTTGGTGCACGAGCTCGGGCCCGAGGCCTTCGCCAGGGAAGTCGAGGCGGAGTGGCAAAGCGTCAAGGACGGCGCGCTCGTGCTCGATGACGAGGCCGTCGCCGAGATCGCCGGCCGGTTCCGCTATCCGGACTACAAACGGCTCGAGGACGCATCGCCGCAACTTATGGCGGCGCGCCGCGCCGATCGGCGGTTCGACGCCTGGGTCAAAAATTGCGTCTTCGATCACAAGATCCCCGGCTATGCCATCGTCACGGTCTCGCTCAAGCCCGAAGGCGGCACCCCGGGCGACGCCAGCGCCGGGCAGATGGACGCGCTCGCCGCGCTCGCCGACCGCTTCTCGTTCGGCGAAATCCGCGTCGGCCACGAGCAGAACCTGGTGCTGCCGCATGTCGCGCAACGCGAGCTGCCGGCGCTGTGGCGCGAGCTCGAGCCGCTTGATCTCGCCGTCGCCAATGTCGGGCTGATCTCCGACATTATTTCCTGTCCCGGTCTCGATTATTGCAGCCTCGCCAATGCCCGCTCGATCCCGATCGCGCAGGAGATCACGCGGCGGTTTCGCAATCTCGATCTGCAGCGCGATCTCGGCCGGCTGCACGTCAACATTTCCGGCTGCATCAACGCCTGCGGCCATCACCATGTCGGCCACATCGGCATTCTCGGCGTCGAGAAGAACGGCGAGGAATTCTATCAGATCACGTTCGGCGGCAAGGCCGACGAGAATGCCACGCTCGGCGCGCTCATTGGCCCCGCGGTGCCGTACCGTCAGGTGGCCGACGTGGTCGAGGACATCGCCGCCGCCTATCTCGAACTGCGGCAGCGGCCCGACGAATTGTTCATCGACACGGTCAAGCGCACCGGCGTCGAACCGTTCCGCGAGCGCGTCTATGCCGCTCGTTGAGAACGGCCGGATCGTCGCCGACCGCTACCGGCGCGTCGCCGACGGCGCGCCGGTGCCGGATCGCGTGCCGGTGATCGTCACCGCGCAGCGCTTTCTCGCCGAGGCCGATACGCTGATCCGCCGCGACGGCTCGCTCGGCGTCGAGTGGCCGAACGATCGGCGTGTCGCCGAGCTCAAACCCTGGCTCGGCCATCTCGCGCTCATCGCGCTCAACTTCCCCAAGTTCCGCGACGGCCGCGCCTATAGCCAGGCGCGGCAGCTTCGCGAGACTTACGGCTTTCGCGGCACGCTGCGCGCGACCGGCGACGTGCTGCGCGATCAGTTCCATTTCCTGGCGCGCGCCGGCTTCGACTCCTTCGACGTGAAGAAGCCGGCCGACGCGCGGGTGTTCGCCGAAGTCCTGGCGCGCTACAGCGCCTATTATCAGCCGGGCGCCGACGGCCGCATCCCGGTGCTGCGCCGGCGCGTACCGGGCGCCGACACCGCGAAGTCGCGGCAGACGCTCTGACGCCGTAACAGGCTAGTGGTCCGATTCAAACATTCGCATCCCCTTCCGGATGCGTCGTGTGCGAATGTTTGAATCAAAGGACCACTAGCAAATATAAGTAACTAGGGGAGCTTTGGATTTGAACATTCGCTTCAGGAGGGCGCGACACGGTGGGTAGCGAATGTCAAAGCCGCTCCACTAGGCCCTATTTGCGGTGGCCCGCCGCCGATGCGGCCGGGCGCTTGAAGCCCTGCACCGTCCAATAGCAACTGGTCGACATGCCGAGCTGGAAGTCGCCGGTCGCCGGGACGTACAGGTATTCCTGACATCGCGCCCCGCGCGGGATCGCATAGTCGTACACCAGTTGCCCGGTATTGAGCGTCTTGTAGATCGCCACATGCGCGGCCTTGGCGTTGGGCATTTTGTAATTGGCGATGACCTTTTGGAAGCCGTCCTGCAGGTCGGCGGCTATCTGATGATTGGAATACTGCGCCACGCCGATCCAGCAGCCGATCGTCTTTTCGCCCTTGTTCTGCAGTTGCCTGTCGAAGTTGACGACGGAGGCGGGCGGGCGCTGGCAGTCTCCGGCGATCAGAAAGTAATCGTCGAACACGTTGACGTCGGATTGCGGCGTTTTACTCGAGCTCTGCGCCTCGAGATTGAGAACGGTGGGACCTTTCGCGAGCGGATCGAGATTGGCGCTTCTGAAGAAATCGGTGAGCGATTGCGCCTGTGCAGGCGCGGTCACGATGGTCGCGGCAAAGAGGCCGTACAGCAAGGCATTGCGCATGACTGAATCCTTCTGCTGGGTTAGGCAGGCCTGCACATTATAGTTGTGACTGTAAGTTATTCAACCACAATGATATGTCGGCCCTGTGTCGCTTTTCGGCGTCGCTGCGGCGGCAATCCCGCACCGCCGCAGCGCCGCCGGCCCGCCATAATCGGCTATATGGGCAACGCGCCGCTTGCTATTGTCGAAAATGCAGTTTGCAGCCGAGGCCACCATGACCCCCGTTGTCGCAGTGATCGCCCCCGGCGCCATGGGCGCGGCTACCGGAAAACGCCTGGCCGATAATGGCGCCAAGGTTCTCACCTCGCTCAAAGGCCGCAGCGCCGCAACGGCGGCGCGGGCCAAGGCGGCGGGAATGGCGGATGCGAGCGACGAGGAGATTGCGCGCGCCGACTTTGTGCTGTCGATCCTGCCGCCCGGCGATGCGCTGGCGCTGGCCGAACGGTTTGTGCCGGCGCTCACCGCAAGCAACTCAAAGCCGGTCTATGTCGATTGCAACGCTATCAATCCGGCGACCGTCGCGCGCGTCGCCGCGGCGCTCGCGCCGACGGCGTGCCCGTTCGTCGATGCCGGCATTATCGGGCCGCCGCCGAAGCCGGCGCCGCCGGGCGGCAGCAAAGTCGCCGGCAGCCCGCGCTTCTATGCCTCGGGCGCCGCGGCGTCCCGCTTCGCCAGCTTGCGCGAGTACGGCCTCGACGTGCGCGTGCTCGGCGGCGCGCTGGCCGCGGCCTCGGCATTGAAAATGTCCTATGCCGGCATCACCAAGGGCACGCAGGCGATCGGCGCGGCGATGATGCTCGCCGCCATGCGCGCCGGCACCGCCGACGATCTCATGGCGGAGATGCAGTTCAGCCAGAAGGAGATGCTCGCCTGGTTTCGGCGGGCATTGTCCAATATGCCGCCGAAGGCCTATCGCTGGGTCGCGGAAATGCAGGAGATCGCCGGCTTCGTCGGCGACGATCCGGCAGCGGCCGATCTCTACCGCGGCGCCGCGCATTTCTACGAGCGCTTTGCCGAGGATTTCGAGCGCGGCGACAAGCAGGCCGCCGCGGCGCTGGCGGCGTTCCTGGACAAGGGTGCAGCGGGTTAAGCGCTATTAGGGAGTGTAGGCATAAGTCAGCGCGGCCAATGGCGAGAAAACTGCGGAATTCCATGTCTGCTGTTGAAGGCCTAACAGACATCCTGCGGACCGAGCCTAATGTCCGCTAATGACCCACAACGCCCTCTCCGAGCGCCAAATTGCTGCATTGCATACTGTGGCCTCCGCGCGGCCGTGGGCCGGCGGCGAGTTCCTTATTCCGAGCGGAGAAAAGCGCATTTGGATTGATCAGGAGCCTGCCCGCTCGCAAGCGCACACTGGGACGTAGTGGGACTATGATCTGAATTCTGAATTGACGGCGATCTTGCCATTATAAGACCGCGCTCCGCGTCGGATTTAGAAGTCCAATCCGCCCAAGTCATAAACGGAACGCCAAGCTTCTGATAATCGACCCACATATATCCTTCCTCGTCTCGCGTAACGGCGCTAGGCATGACGATCTGAACTTCCTGCGCGAGTACTCCAACAAAGACAGTGCGGTCTTCTCCCTTGTACTGAAACCGATAAA
>Ga0187784_10002668_pt1 | contig 14304 bp, 18 predicted proteins | sample 1015_SJ02_MP15_2_FD_132964 | JGI IMG/M metagenome (GOLD analysis project Ga0187784, IMG submission 132964) | Tropical peat soil microbial communities from peatlands in Department of Meta, Colombia - 1015_SJ02_MP15_20_MG | ecosystem: Environmental > Terrestrial > Soil > Wetlands > Peat | place...
GCCATCCAGATGAACGGCTACCGGACCCTCGAGGAGGGTCAGGCGGTCGAGTTCGAGCTCAAGGAGGGCCCGAAGGGCCTGCAGGCCGTGGAGGTCCGGCCCGCCCTGGCCTGACGGCCGGCTCCGCGCCGGTCCGGCTACCGGCGCCCCCCCTTCGAAATCCCCTGGTCGGAGCCCATTTCGCCTGCCGCCGTGGCCGGCGGTCCTTGTTCCACCACCCTCCGCTAGGTTACTGTTGAGTAACTAAGGGTAGGCAGCTCCGGCAATCGGGGTATCACCGCCGCCGGGGCTCGAGCCTGAGGGCGGCCCGCCACAGACCCAAGGGGACGACATGAGCGAATTCTCCATGGAGCTCAACGAGGACCAGCTCCAGATCCAGAAGTGGGTCCACGACTTCGCCGAGGATGTCATGCGCCCGGCGGCCCATGAGTGGGACGAGCGGGAGGAGACGCCCTGGCCCATCATCGAGGAGGCGGCCAAGATCGGCCTCTACTCCTTCGAGTTCGTGAGTCAGGCCGTCTTCGACCCCACCGGCCTCACCATGTCGATGGTCAACGAGGAGCTCGCCTGGGGGGACGCCGGCATCACCCTGGCCATTCTGGGCAGCACGCTCGGGCTGGCCGGCATCGCCGCCAACGGCACCCCCGAGCAGCTCATGGAGTGGGGGCCCCAGTGTTACGGCACCCCCGACAAGGTGCAGATGGCGGCCTTCTGCGTGTCGGAGGCCGACGCCGGTTCCGACGTGAGCGCGCTGCGGACCCGCGCCGTCTACGACGAGGCCAAGGACGAGTGGGTCATCAACGGGACCAAGACGTGGATCACCAACGGCGGCATCGCCGACATCCATGTCGTGGTGGCCAGCGTCGAGCCCGAGCTCGGCTCGCGTGGCCAGGCCAGCTTCATCGTCCCTCCCAACACGCCCGGGCTCTCGGCCGGCCAGAAGTTCAAGAAGATGGGCATCCGCGCCTCGCACACCGGCGAGGTCATACTTGACGACGTGCGGGTGCCCGGGAGCTGCCTGCTCGGCGGCAAGGAGAAGCTGGACGACCGCCTGGCCCGGGCCCGCGAAGGCAAGCGTTCGAACTCACAGGCGGCCATGGCCACCTTCGAGGCGACCCGGCCGGCGGTGGGTGCCCAGGCACTCGGCATCGCCCGCGCCGCTTACGAGTACGCGCTCGACTACGCCAAAGAACGAAAGGCGTTCGGCCGGCGCATCATCGAGAACCAGGGCATCGCCTTCAAGCTGGCCGACATGAAGACGCGCATCGACGCCTCACGGCTGCTCATCTGGCGCGCGGCGTGGATGGGGGCGCAGCGCAAGCCGTTCGAAGCGGGTGAAGGGTCGATGTCGAAGCTGTTCGCAGGCGAGACGGCGGTGTGGGTCACCGAGCAGGCCATCCAGATCATGGGCGGCTATGGCTACATCCGCGAGCACCCGGTCGAGCGCTGGCACCGGGACTCGAAGATCTACACCATCTTCGAAGGCACCTCCGAGGTGCAGCGTCTGGTCATCGCCCGGGCCGTGTCGGGGATCTATATTCCCTAGCATCTACCTGGGCTCTTATCGAGTCAGCCCCGCCTGCTCTGGGTGGGGCAAAGGAGTGGTTCTTTCTCGCGCCGGCTCAGTCCCCGGTGGTGGGATCAATGACGGCGGTCACCTTGGCGATGCGGTTGGCCGGAAAGCCGCCGCAGCGAGCGTGCTCCTGGATGATGTCTTCGTCGCTCGCCGCGTATACGCAATAGATCTTGTCGTCGGTCACGTAACTCTGGAGCCACTTGACGTCAGGGCCGAGTTCAGCGATCACGCTGTTGGACTTCTGGCTGATGCTGCGCAGCTCGTCGGCCGACAGGTTCCCGGCTCCCGGCAGCTCCCGCTCGATCACGTACTTGGGCACTGCAGCCCTCCTTCCATACCGGGAGTATCCATTATGGGTACTCTCAGTATGGTAGTATCCATACTGTGAGTACGTCTGTCAAGGGCGAACCGAGGCGGGCCGAGAAAGAGCGCCCCTTGAGGCAAGCCGGCCGCACGCGACATAAGCCGGGGAAGGCCGCTGCGCGCACCGGATCAGCCGCAGAGGGGCTCAGTCGGGCGGCCCAAGGTGCGGCCACCCGCGCTGCTCTCGTGGCGGCTGCTCGCGACATCTTCGGCCAGAACGGCTACAGCGATACCGCTCTTGACGAGGTGGTGGCAGAGGCGGGCGTGACCAAAGGGGCGCTGTACCACCACTTCGGCGGCAAGGAGGATCTCTTTGCCGCCGTGTACGAACAGGTGAGCCACGACGTGTCTGATGCCGTGGTTGCGGAGTTCCTGCGTCCCGATCCCTGGGAGGCCCTGCTCATGGGCTGCGACCTGTGGATCGACGCTCATCTCGACCCTGCCGTGCAACGCATCGCCATGCGCGACGCCCGCGCCGTGCTCGGGTGGGAGATCGTTCGAGAAGTGGAGACCCGATATGGCGCCGTCCCGATACGGGGGGTGTTGCGTCGCGCTGTTCGCACAGGCGTGATCGACCAGCAGCCGCTCCGACCGTTGGCCCTCACCATAAAGGGTGCCCTCGATGAAGCCTGCTTCTACGTCGCAGACGCCGAAGATCCTGATGCCGCGCTGGGCGAGGTTCGGGCGATCGTTCGCCGGCTACTCGCCGGGCTCAGGAGGTCGGAAGCCCAATAGCTCGCTCGAGGCCCGGCCGACCCCGAGGGCGGGCGGTATCACCCGGTACGGGGTTGGCAGCTGCCCGGCTGCTCGAGGTCGTGGTCGTCGTCCGGGAGGACGGGACCGAGCTGGCTATCCACGCCATGAAGATGCGATCTAAGTACGAACCCCTGCTCCGGGAGATCGGAGACGGCTGATGGCTGAGAAAAAGCGTTCCTACGGCAAATCGCGGAGTGGCGTCGAGCTGACCGACGATGTCATCGAGCGGATGGCGGACGAGGCCGAAGCGGGACTCGACGTGACCAAGTTACGACGACGACCAGGCCGGCCTCGCATGGGAACCGCTCCGGCTGAGGGCCTGCCCGTCCGCTTTGAGCCCGAGCTCCGCCAGGCGCTGGAGGAGCGGGCTCAGGCCGACGGTGTGTCCGCCGGCGAAGTGGTGCGACGTGCAGTGCGGGAGTATCTGCGGAGCGCATGACGTCGCAAAAGCGGGCGGGATTGCGCTAGGCGGGACATTATCGATTCAGTCCGCCTGGGAACCCCACCGATCTCAAGCCGCACGTATCGGCTGCCGCCCCTCGGCACACAAGGGAGGATTCGGAGGCTCCTTCGGCGATGAGTCTTTCCCGCTTGTGCCGTCAAGATAGGTTGATCTGACGACAGACCTGGAAGGACCATGAAGCTTCTCCTCACTTCCGCTGGCATCAAGAACGCAAGCATCTACGAAGAGCTGGTGAATCTACTGGGCAAACCGATCGCGGACTCCAGCGCCCTGTGCATTCCGACCGCGATATACGCCTTTCCCGGCGGTGCTGTCAGCGCATGGCAGCTGATCACCGGACGAGCTGCCTCCCCCCTGTGCGAACTGGGTTGGAGGTCGTTGGGAGTGCTGGAACTCACAGCGCTTCCCAGCATCGATGAAGAATTATGGGTGCCCGTGGTCCAGGAGACTGATGCATTGTTGGTGGGAGGGGGCGATCCCCTGTATCTGTATCACTGGATGCGGCAGTCAGGACTTGCAGACCTCTTACCCTCATTGGGCGAAGCGGTCTATGTCGGGGTCAGCGCTGGGAGTCTGGTGATGGGGCCCCACGTGGGGGAGGACTTCGTCTACGGCAATGTGCCTAGCGACGGGGACAGAGCACTAGGGATGGTCGATTTTTCGATGTTTCCGCACCTTGATCACGAGGATATGCCAGACCATTCCATGGCCAATGCTGAAAGATGGGCCGCCAGCTTGCCCGTGCCGGGGTATGCGATTGACGACCAGACAGCCATCAAGGTGATAGATGGCACCGTCGAAATCGTCTCTGAGGGACTCTGGAGGGTGTTTACGCCCGACGCCGATGGACCTCATCGCTGACAGGGTCTGTGGGACGAGGATGCATCGCCCGGAAGTGCCGGGACCGGGATGGCAGGCCAGGGCCTACGGGCAGGTCAGCCAGGTCGAGGTCGTGCGGGATCACTCGGCCACGAGCAGTACCGCACACCGGTCCCCTCGACCGGCGGTGGCGCAACATGGCATCACTTCTCGGATGCCCACTGTCACGCCAGCAAGCCCAGGCGGGGAACGAAGCGCCCGGTACGGGTAGCCAGGTGCGGAACTCGTCGCCGTGTTGATGCAGGAGAAGCGGCTCTTCCACGGCGTGGACCTGGATCTCGACAAAAGCGACGAGCAAGATTCATCCGACTGCCACTACCAGGGACGGAACCAACACGACCACTCCACCGAACACCAGGATCATGGCGGTGTAGATCGGATTGCGGATTCGGCGGTACGGACCGGCGCGAAGGAGAACGGTTGTTTCGGTGTGGTCGACTCCCACCCTCCATGACGCGCCCATGGACAGCTGGCTCCAGACGGTGAGGGCGACGCCAGCAACGAGCAATGCCACGCCCAGGGCTGCGGTGCCATCACCAGAAGTCAATGCTGGCCCAGGATGCCCCGTCGCGGAGTGAACGAGTCCACCAACCGAGGTCGCCACGCCAGCAACGGCCAGTACGGCAGCAGCCAACTCCGACATAGTCCAGTGCCGGACCTGCATCTTGACGAATCGGACATCGGGCCATCGTCTGGACAACACAATTCGACCACCAATCACGGCAACGACATCGAGTCCCAGTCCAGCCAAGGCCACCCACGCCACCAGTGAATTTTGGACAGTGACGACTGTCGACCGGGCAACTCGACTCGGGGCGATGGTCAGCCGGTGGGGTAAACGAGCAAAGATCAGCGTTCCTGGGCTCGGTCCGCTTGGATAAACCGCTGGGCGTTACTGGGCCTGAGGACGTCAATAAGGCGACGAATGCCGCGGCCACGAGCACGACTCCAAGTAACAGCGCCGCACCGCCCCACCACCGCCCTCGTGGATAGGACAGGGATCCGGCTGCGTCAGCCTGATCCGACCTGTCGAATGAACGCGTCACCGCGATAGATCCCATGCAGGCGAGGAAGGCCCCGACCAGCATCTCCATGATCCCCATAGCCCAGGTCCTGAGATTTCAAACAGTGCCTGACACAGAGGTAACCGGGTAATGGCACACACCTTGTTGCCGTTCGAAAGCCGACACCTGCGCCCGGCTAATGACCGTGTAACTCAACCATCGCCTCCGATATTTCGCTGGCAGCCCGGAAGCCCGTCCGCAAATATCCGGGTAAAGCGCCAATCAGGCGGCGCTCAGACCAGGGGGGAATGTCGGGACCGGGATGCCCAGGCCAGGCCCTCCGGCCAGGTCACGAGCCGGCAGGCCACCCGAGATCACTCAGCGGGCGGTCATTTCAGGTCGGGTGGCCTCCGCGTCGGAGTGCGCGACTCCGGCATCCAGCCCGGTCCAGTTGAATACACCTGATGAGTGTTTCCGAGCGGTGTCGATTCAGATTCCTCAAGGAGGTTGTGGACATCGAGATCGGCACCGGCGAACCTACTCGTCGTGCTGACTGAGTTTCCTGCAGAAGCTCACTTGCCAGGCGCTGCCCCAGGTGCCCACCGCGGACGGTGAGTTTGCAGGTGCGGGCGCGCCACCGCCTCAAGGTGATGCCCCGGCGAGTCGATGACGAAGGAGTTCGCTGAGAACCCACTTTACGGAGGGTCGTACGTGACCAGGCGCAGATACGCAGGAGCCACCCTCGTATCTGCCATGGCGCTGACCCTGGCGGCGTGCGGCGGTGGAACCACGCCCCAGGCCCTCCACCACCCTCCAGTGTCTGTCAGCGCTCCATCGAGCACCACCGCAATCCCCGCAGCGTCCACAACCATCCCCGTTGCCATCCCTGGATCGGCCGTCACGGCCACCATCAGCTCCGAGGCACTAGACCAGCTCGACACCCAACTCAGCACGCTCGATGCCAATCTCGGCTTGGCAAATACCGACCTGAACAGCCCCCAGGCGGACTCCTGAGATGTCCCCCCGCATCAGAACTCGGTCCGTGTGGTACGCCATATCTCTTGGCATCGTGCTCGGGATTGCGGGCGCGGCCTCGGGCACGGCCTTTGCCGCCACGACAACCACGACCACGAGTGCCGGATCATCCCCGGGTGCTGCCCAGCCCTCGAACCCCCAGTGCACGCTGAGCGCCTTCTCCCAAGCGCAGCAGCAGGTCGAGGCGGCCCTCTCTGCCCGGGTCACCCAGCTCAGCTCGCTCCTGGCTCAGGTCAACAACAGTACCAACCACCTGACCTCCACTGACCGGCAGACGCTCGCAACGGACATCTCGAGCGTCGAGCTGCCGGGTATCGAGGGTCTTCAGACCCACGTCCAACAGGACACCACCTGCATCGCCCTGCGCACCGACGCCCACGCCATGGTGTTTAACTACCGGGTTTTCGCCGTCATGACCCCCCAGACCCATCTCATCATCGTGGCCGATGACGAGGCATACATCGAGAGCGTGTTCTCCAACCTGGAGCCCACCATCAACTCGGCTATCGCCGCGGCCCAGTCCCAGGGCAAGGATGTGACCGCTGCTCAGGCGTCCTTTACTGATCTCCAGAGCCAGGTTTCTTCAGCCCAAGGCGACACCACCGGCGAAGACGCCACGCTGCTCGCCCAAACACCACAGGGTTCGCCAGGAAACTGGGCCACCTTTCTTGGGTCCCGGACCAGCCTGACGGAGGCCCGTAGCGACCTCCACACCGCCTACACCGACGCTCAGCAGATCAGGACCGACCTGCAGTAATCACGGCAACGGTCCAGTTCAAAGCCCGGGAAGAGAACCCTCAGTCGCCGTCGCCCCGAGCGACGTATCGGCAATCAGGCGTTCATCCCGGACGTGTTCGTGCCGGAGAAGCTCTTGCCTGCCTGGCTGGGAGACATGGGCCGGGCGTTCCCGTTGGAGCACCTGGCAACGGGACTGCGGAGCGCCTTCTCGTTCCGGGGCTCTACGGCATTACAGCGGAAGACATCGGGATACTTGCATTGTGGGCCATGGCCGGCATCCTGCTGGCGGTCCGGACATTCCAGTGGGACCCGGTGGGCGGTCGCTGAGCTGATCCTCGCGGTTGGATGCCACGTTGCCGTTCTGTCACCGGAGGCAGTCTGCCCGACGCGGCTTGAGGACCGTCGATATGGCGTGACCTATGACCCTGTCGGTACCACCCAACGCGGTATTTCATGCACAGCGGATGTGTGTTTGATGTGAGCGTGGTCTGCGTATCGTGGCGCACCCCGGGTTCGGGAGGTGATGCGTGTGCGACGATTGCCCTTGATCACTGTTCGCAACCCTGTCGTGATCATGATCGCTGCATTGGTCCTGGCGATGACAGGACTGCTCGCGGCCTGTGGTGGCTCAAGTACTCCGGCCACCACCTCTGCTGCCAGCTCGACGAGCAGTTCGACCAGCGCCCCGACGAGCAGTTCGACTAGCACCCCAGGTGCCAGCGAGGCCGCCTGCAACTTGATGACCCTATCCGAAGCGCAGACCATCACCGGCGACACCTCCGGCAGTCTCGTCTTGATGCCGGCCGCGGAGATGGCGAACTTTGGGGGGAAAACGGGCGTCTGCTGGTACTGGGACCCGGCCGCTGCCAGGACAAGCGCTTGGGTCTTTGAGGGGTCCGCGCCGTCGGGAACGAGTGCCGCCACCGTCGCCGCCGCGGTAATCCAGGATACGGGTTTCACCACTGGGTTCAGTGCGAACAATCCCTTCGGCTTCCCCTGCAGCAACTGGCAGGCGGTTTCGGGAATCGGTGAGGTCGCCTACGCCTGCACTTCGTCTGAGTACGTCGGGTATGCCTTGGCCTTCGCCAAGCACGGCACGCTGGTGGTGGGCGGTCTCTATTGTCCGAACACCCCCACGGGCGCGGCGCTGCAGGATGCCAACCTCAAGCACTGGGCGCAGAGCGCTGCCGGCTCGCTCTAGCTCTGCTCGATATCACCAACTATGTGCGACCTCGCCGCCCTGTCGACTCGATGTGCCGGCTGCCGATCGGCATCCACTCCTCGGCTGACCGCTGGGCTAGCTCTTCGCCAGAGCCCGAAAACGACGCCAGCCATAGCGACGATCTGGGCGGCAGCAGGCGCTGACGAAGGCAACCCCTACCCGTCGTTCTGCTCGCTTGAGGAGCGCGCTGGAGCGTCGCCGCGATCTGCTCCGAGTTTTCGTTATGTATCGACCTCACCCAGCGTCGAGCCGGTCAGCTCGCGGCCTGCTCGGCGAAGCGCATGAGGCCGACCGTCCATCCCTCAGGCGAGCCAACGGCATCACGCATGGACTCCCAGCCATCACCGTGGCGGTCGAGCTTCCGGTGTTCGAGTTCTACCCGCGTCCGATCGGGGCTCTCGGCGATGAACCGCACCTCGATTTCGCTCGTTCGCTCCTGATCTGGCTCGAGCTGCCATTGCAGTGAGATGTCCCAGCTGAAGACGATGCGGGTCGGCGGTTCGTAGACCAGGACCCGTGCCCAATGGCACTCGTTGCCATTGGTAGCGCGGTCATAGACGTGGCCACCGACGCGGGGCTCGAAGATCATCTCGGCTAGCTCCCCCTCGAGGATGTGGTGCTCGGGCGGCCACCAGGTGCCGATGTCGGTCGTAAAGACCGTGAATGCCTTGTCGATGGGGGCGTCTACAACCACCGAGGCTTGCACGGCGGTGTCAGTTATCTGGGCGCTCATCGCTCCTCCTATTTCTCGCGCTCCACAGCGGTCTTGAACGAAACCAGTGCGTAGTTCCAGAAACGGTCGAAGTAGGCCTTCAGCTCGGCGAGCCCGCTCGGGTCGAGCTGGTACAGGCGCCGGGTCCCCTCGGCTCGATCGATAACAAGCCCAGCCTCCTTGAGGACCTTGAGGTGCTGCGAGACCGCCGGCCTCGACACCGGTAGCTGGCTGGCGAGCTCACCTACGGCGCTCGGTCCCTGGGCTAGGAGCTCGAAGATCGCCAGGCGGGTGCCGTCGCCGAGCGCTGCCACCGGTGTCATTTGGTTAGTAGACACTAACCGTAAGTTAGATCTTACGTAGCGACCTGTCAAGGGCCGCTGGCGAGTGGACAACCCAGGTCGGCCTGCCGAGCGACGCGGAGCATCCACTCAGGGGTCCGGAGTCGAAGTCGTGAGCATTCGAGGAATCGCCACCCGCTGTGATCTAGGAGGCCGGGCGATATCGACGGCGCCAGCGTGATCTCGGCCGGTAGTCGCTGCAGTCAGCGTTCCCTGATCCGGCACTAGCGGTCGGTCCACCTGGCGTCAGTTCATGGGTCTGATGCTCGTTGGGACTGCTGGCCGGCGGGTCGAAGCCTGAGGCGACCTCGAACGCCTCCGCTCACCGCCCACATCACCTCGACAAGGAGATACCTGTAGACCCACGCCACGATGAGCGTAAGTGTCAAGGCCACCCCAGGCCGCCATCTCCTCACCGGTCCGGGCTCCATATTCAATCGGGAATCAGGAAGACGACCTGCTCACGGCAATGGTCGATCAAAACCCTCGGCGAGTATTTCGTGGGCCACGTCGTCGTACAACCTGATCAGATCGTCGTTGCTTCCGGGCCGTACCGTTGGCTTCGTCACCCAAGCTATGCCGGGCAGTGGTTGGAGATGGTGGGCGTGGGGCTCAGCACAGGCAATCCACTCAGCTTCGCGATCTGCTCGGTCATTCCGCTTTTCGGCATCACTGCCCGCATCGCGGGAGAGGAGCGCGAGTTGCTCGCAAGCCTTTCGGGCTATGACGACTACGCTCGCGGCAGAAGGCGTCTCATACCGTTCATTTGGTAGAAGTGCCGGTTGGCGATCGGTCAACCGCTCTCGCCAAATCGCACGATATCGCGCGCGCCTTCCGCGTTTAGCGCCAGAATAACGAGAACCAGTTTCAACGGCCCGTGGGAGACTGCCCTATTCGGCGTTCTGGATCCCGACGAGGAATTTCATAACGAAGGGCGCCAGTAGCGTCATGGCGCCCGTCGACCGATCGCAACTGCCCCGGCTTGGGTTTGGCCGGACCCAAGAACGTTGGCCAGGTCACCTGGGCCGAACCCGTTCAGGATTGCTCTGCTTGGTAATTGCCGGGCAGGGGGCCCCTCCCAGAACCACTCGCTAGCTCCGCCAGGGTCCGACCCCGCCCACACGTTCCGGTGTGATCCTGGTGATGTAGCCGGGTGGTGGGGTCTCCATGGGAGGAAACTTCACATCGGGACCGAGGTACACGTGAGCCAGCCGTTGTAGGAGTTCGGGTGCGCCACCCTCAGTGATACGGGCCGTGCCGTGGACAACCAGGTACTCAGCGAGACCATTGGCCGCAGGGCCTCCCGTTTCCATGGAGAGCACCACCCGCGGGTCTCGCTGCATGTTGGCGACCTTGCGCCACACTCCAAGGTGGCCGGCCACGATCTCATCTTCTTCCAGGCCCACCCATACGATGGTGACCTGGGGTGATCCATCGGGATCCAGCGTGACCAGATGGGCCAGGTGGCCGGCGGTCAACGCGGCACGCACGTCTTCACTCAGTCGCATGGCATGTTCTACCCGATGGCCCTGAAGGGTGGAAACCGCCCGACATTGCTCAGCGCCATTGTTCCCGAGCGGGGTAGCCCCATCGGCAGGTAGCGCACTCCGGCACGTATCGCCTGTAGCGCAATTCGATACCACTTGAGCCCGCCAGCGTTTCCGGGCGGATGAGGGCATTGCCTGGTAAACGCCTGACCTTGGCAGCGGCGTCGCCGGTGGGTCACGGGAGAGCCGACCGGGCAACCAGCTCGAGCTACGCAGGGCTTAATAGACCTAGCCTGAGCGACAAGCCGTCCGTTAGGGGAGGTCTGTCGTGTGGTTGCGCTGCACTCTCGGCATTGCCCTAGCACTGACGGCGACGATGGTTTCGGGATGTTCTCCCACCTACAAACCCTCCGCTTCGAGTTTGCCCTCGATACGTCAAAGCTCAGGCGCAGGCACTTCGGCAAACGACGTTGGTTGCAGTACCGCGGGCGCAAGCGGCCCCAGCTTGACCCATGTCCGAACGGCCATGACTGCTGTACCCGGTTCTCCTTTTGGCGTTGTGACCACAGCGAACGGGAGATGGTCATTCGTATCGACCAGCTCGAGCGGTGTCACATCTTCAACCGGCTTGATCGTCGTGCTCGCCAACAGGGCGTCCTCCTCAATCATCGACTTCCAAGTCCCTATTACCGGGATGCCCTTGGGGGAAGCCCTGACCAACGACGGCAGGTATCTTCTCGTTGCTGACGACACCGGCATAGTTGTCCTTGACACCGCTCGGCTGGAATCTGGCGGTGATTCGGCGGTCGGGACCCTTCGGGAAGTTGTGGGAGGTGGAGCAATCGAGGTCGCCGTATCTCCCAATGACCGGTTCGCTTTCGTCACTCTGGAGGATTCTGCGGAGATCGCCGTGTTCAACCTGGCCCAGGCCTTGCCAGACGGGTTCGGACTTCAGGATTTTGTGGGGATGATTCCGCTAGGTCTTGCTCCAGTTGGAATGGCCGTATCGCCAAACGGCCAGTGGCTATATGTCACCAGCGAGGGACCGGTCCAAGGTCACGGCACCCTGAGCGTCATCAATCTGTCGGAAGCAGAGACCGATCCAGGTGATTCGGTCGTCTCAAGCGTCATAGCCGGGTGTAGCCCAGTGCGGGTAATAGTGTCATCAAACGGACAGACGGTCTGGGTTACCGCTCGGGGAAGTGATGATTTGCTCGGCTTCTCAGCATCCTCGCTCGTTTCAGATCCTTCGCACGCCTTGGTGGCGGATGTAGAGATTGGACCCGCACCAGTTGGTCTTTCTATCGTGAGCAACGGCACCCGGATCGTCGTCGCTGACTCGAATCGGTTCGGCACCGCCGGGAGCGCAAATCTGGCTGTGGTTGACACCGAGGCAGCATTGGCCAGGAAGTCGGCGCTGCTTGGCTATGTTCCTGCCGGGCTCTTCCCTCGGGAGATGGCGCTGCATGGTAATGAGCTTCTCGTCACCAACTACAGCTCCGGTCAGCTCGAAGCCCTCGAAACGAACACTTTGCCATAGAAGAGTTATTGGCAGTCCCTCTTTGGATCAGGCTGAGCGGCAGGTCGATCCGGGTGAGCGAGGTCGAGCCCGCCCAGGATCCCTCAGCCTGCTTGATACCGACCAACAGGCTCAACAGTGGTGCGTGCTAATCGGCATCACTTCCAGCCCGGTCCACTCGGATACTTCGCAGCGCATTACCAATCAGTGGCTAGCCCCAGCCTTGCTCGGGCAGCTCTTGCCAAGGGATGGGAGGTCAGCGTCCAATCAGCCACCGTCCGCCAGCGACGACCATCCTGAATCCCGCCTGGCGAGCCGCTCTTGGAACATCGCCAGAGCGGCTCAGCAACCCTTTCGGCTGGCCCAGCGATCCTCTTCGGACCTTTGGTAGATGGTGAACTCGTGCATATGCCAGTCGACGCACAAGCTGTCGAGGGACATCCGAGACGGCGAGGAGTAAGAGCCCGAGCAGAACCAGCGCGGCCCCTGCTGTGGTGGCCAGCCTGAGCCCTGAGCCGGAACCGGTGAAGGCGAGCGATCCAGAAGATGCCGAGATGGTGTTCGAGGACTTGGTTGCCAGCGCTTGGGTGCTTGTGGTGGCGCCAGTCGACGAGGTGGTACTTGCCCGAGCACTCGTGGTCGTAGTCGATTGCGATGTTGTCGTGGCTGCCGATGTAGTCGAGGTGGTCGAAGACGTAGTGGAGGAGGAAGGGGACGTTTCGGCGGCGGTGCCGGCGACGACCGGATCGACCGGTGAGCCGGTCGGAGAAGACGTAGTGATCCCAGTGGGCACCGAATCGTCCGCATAGGCCGTGCACGTCAACGCCAGTGCATTACCCGAAACGTCCAAGGTGAGGCTGGCACTGGCGTCTTCTTGGATCGAGATTGCCCCGCCGGTGGCTGTGAAAGGTCCCACCGAGATGGCGGGGCTGGGGATGACGAGGTCAATCCCGTCAGCGGGCACGGGACTCGGGATCGGCGTGTCGAAACTGAGTGTCCCTGACGAAAGAGTCGGCGGAGTTGCCCCTATGGCATCGAGCTGCGTCGTGGCGGTCCCAGATATGGAGGTGTTTGCCAATGCTGCTGCCGCGCTGACGATTGAAGCCGGTAGGTTCACCGTCGTCTGGTAGCCGGTGACGTAGAACTGCTGACCGGTAGTGGGGTCCACCGGAGAAAGGGTTGCCGTGGTGGTGGCGTCGTTGAGGGCCACGGTGCCCACCGGCGTGCCCGGGCAGTACAGCTCGTACGGCCCCGTGCCACCGGTTGTGGGCGGTGGTGGAGTCGTTTCGTTGGAAAAGAAAATTGGGGCGGTCGCATTGTCACCGGCCTCGTCGCCGTAGCGGAGAACACAGGTTGCACCGGCCGCCTGCTGTGTCGGGGTGGGGGGGCAGGGAAAGTTCGCGGCATCGGTCGCTGGGTCCTGACCGGCGCTGTCAGTGCTCGGACAGCTGGTGATGACATCGTTCGACGCGCCACAGGGCGGTCCCACGGTTCCTTCGGTGACTGCGTAGCTGCTTGAGATCGTCCCCGTCGCCGAGGTCGTCACCAGGCCGTAGGAGGGTGCCGTGCATCCAACTGGCAAGTCGCCGTTAACTGGCGAACCGAGGGCGACGGTGGGCTGGTTCGGCGTCTCGTTGCACTCCAGGATGTTGCCAGGAGAACTGTCGGCGAACCCGCTGCCCGTCACTGTGACGCTCTCGCCGCCGGTCAGCTCGGAGTCTGGGCTCACGATCAGGGCAGGACCTGAGGTGGCGATCACGGGGGAGATGGGCGGCTGAGAGGGGCTGGCGGTGGTGATGCCGGTAGGAAGGCTGTCGTCGGGGTAGGCCGTGCAGCGCAGGTTCAGTGCATTGCCCGAGATGATGAGGGTCAGACTCATCACCGAGTCCTCCTCGATGGTCACAGCGCTCGCGGTGGCCGTGAAGGGCCCGATGGTGCTGGGCGACGACGGCACGACGAGGGTGACTCCGTCTGTTGGCACCGGCGTCGGGATGGGGACGTCGAAGTCCATGGTGCCGGTCGAGATCGATGAGGGCGTGGCCCCGCTGGCGTCGAGGGTGGTACTGGCGCTTCCATTGAAGGAGGTATTGCCCAACGCGGTAGCGGCTGAAGCGATAGTTGGCGGAATGGTCACCGTCGTCTGGTAACCGGTGACGTTGAAGCTCTGACCAGCGCTCAGCGTCTGCGGAATGGTGCCCGCGGTCTCCAC
>Ga0187784_10002669_pt1 | contig 14301 bp, 12 predicted proteins | sample 1015_SJ02_MP15_2_FD_132964 | JGI IMG/M metagenome (GOLD analysis project Ga0187784, IMG submission 132964) | Tropical peat soil microbial communities from peatlands in Department of Meta, Colombia - 1015_SJ02_MP15_20_MG | ecosystem: Environmental > Terrestrial > Soil > Wetlands > Peat | place...
CTCCGGCTAAGAGGCGCCCTTCCACCACACCGTCTTTGTGCGGCTCCAACACGGGTCACATATGTGACCCGTGCGTGCTCGCACGATCTTCCGCTGGTGAGCCGGCCACGCGCACGCACGCGGCACCCCTCCCTCCCGTCTCGACGGAGATGGCGGCGGGTGTAGAATAGTACAATAGCAGTTGGGGGGCACAAAGGAGCCGTGACGTGCGAATCATTCTGCACACCGGCAAGGGAGGCGTCGGTAAGACGACGATCTCCGCAGCCACAGCCCTCGCCGCCGCCGCCCGCGGCAACCGCACCCTCGTCGTCAGCACGGATGCCGCGCACAGCCTCAGCGATTCCTTCGAAACCGCGATCGGGCACGAAATCCGGCGCATCGGACCGAACCTGTGGGGCCAAGAGGTCGATGCCCTGCACCAGCTCGAGAAATACTGGGGCATCCTGCGCAGGTACATCACTTCCGTAATGCGCGCTCACGGTCTGGACGACGTCGTCGCCGAAGAACTCGCCAATTTGCCGGGCATGGAAGAAATCGCGAGCCTGATGCAGCTGACCGCACTGGCACACGAGGATCGGTTCGACGTCATCATCGTGGACTGCGCGCCGACCGGGGAAACCATGCAGTTGCTGAGCTTCCCGGAAATGGCGCGCTGGTGGCTGGAGAAGCTGTTCCCCATCCAGCGGGCGGTCGTGCGCGTCACCCGACCGGTCGTCCAGCGGTTCGTCGAGATCCCGCTTCCGACCGACGAGGTGTTTGACGCGGTCAAGGAGCTGGTTCTGAACGTGAATGAGATGCACGGCCTGCTCGCGGATCCGGCGGTGACGTCGATTCGCATCGTGCTCAATCTCGAGAAGATGGTCATCAAGGAGGCGCAGCGCGCCTACACGTATTTCAGCCTCTTCGGCTACGGAACGGACGCCGTGATCGTCAATCGCGTCTTGCCCCGAGACGCGGACGGCCGGTTTCTACGACCGTGGATCGAGGCGCAGGAACGCTACCGGGCCATGGTGCGGGAGGCGTTCGCTCCCTTGCCGATTCTGGAATTGCCGCTCACGGAGCGCGAAATCGTGGGGCGCAGGCCTCTTGTGGAAGCGGCCCGGGCGCTCTACGACGGCCGGGATCCCACGGCGCGACTCTACACTGACGCGCCGCAACGGATACAGCGCCGCGACGGCCGCTACGTGCTCTCCCTGGCCGCGCCATTCGTCGAAAAAGGGGCGGTGAACATCTCGCAGAAAGGCGCCGAGCTCATCGTTCGGGTCGGCGACTACAAGCGCAATCTCACGCTCCCACGCAGTCTTGCGTCTCTCGTCGCAACAGGGGCGCACCTGGAAGACAACCGGCTGTTCATCACGTTTCTCCGGGAGGCGGATACAGATGGCCACTAAACAGCAACCCCGCCGGTCGCGGCCCCGAAGTGTCACCAGGATGGACAGAACGCGCGTCGCGCGGACGCTCAGGGAGCTCGTACCGTCCTCCGCACGCACACACCTCCGCCAAGCCAGGCGGGAAGTGCTGCTGGCGCTCCGCGACGTGCTGGATCACGCCATCTCGCGCGCGGAAGCCGCGGGACGCGCCAGGCGCCTCCGGCGTATCAAGGTGGAGTAAGCGGGTCTACGAGATGAGGCGCCGCATGGCGCCCGTATCTGCTCTCGGGACCCAGTCGGGGAACCATCGCCGCATCGCGGTGTCATCGTCGCGCCCGTCGGCCGGGACGACGCGGGCGATCTCCGCCAGGCGGCTCATGGCGTCGTCGTTCAGTGTCACTCCCAAGCCGGGGCCGCGCGGGACCGCCAGAGTCCCGTCCTCCATGTGGAACTCGAACGGCTCGTTGACGACGTCCCAACCCTGCTGCCACGGATAGTGCGTGTCGCTGGCGTATTTGAGGTGGGGAACGGCGGCCGCGGCATGCGCCATCGCCGCCAGCGAAATGCCGAGGTGAGTGTTGGAGTGTTGCGAGAGTCCGAGATCGAACGTCTCGCACATCCGGCCAAGGTGACCGAGGGCCTCGAGCCCGCCCCACCAGTGATGGTCGGCCAGGATGACCCGCGCGGGCCGCATTGCGACGGCGCCGGGAAGATCGGCAAAACCGGTGATGCACATGTTCGTGGCCAGAGGGATGCTCGTGTGCCTGGCGACCTCGACCATGGCGGCCGTGCCGGCAACAGGATCCTCGTAGTACTCGAGCCCGATCTGCTCCAAGGCAGGGAGCACGCGGAGCGCATCATCCGTCGACCACCCTCCGTTGGGGTCGATCCGGAGCCGACACGCCGGCCCGAAGCGCGCTCGTAGCAGACGCAGCGTCTCGACCTCGGCCTCCGGCGACAGTACCCCGCCCTTCAGTTTGAGCACGCGGAATCCGTAGCGCTCAACGAACGCCTCGGCTTCCGCGACCATCGCCTCGGGGGTGAGCACAGCCTCACCCCGAGCATACATGCCGAGGGGCGTTCCCGGCGTCGGAACGCCGGCCGGCGTGACGAGCCAGTCGTCGGGAGTGGCGAACTTGAAGAACAGGTACGCGGACATCGGAACGCGCTCCCGCACGGCGCCGCCAATCAGGTCCGCCACGGAGCGTCCCGTGGCCTTGCCCATCAGGTCGAGGCACGGAACTTCAAAGGCACTCTGGACCTTCGGCCGGCCGGGGAACAACAGACGAAGGCGTCCGCGCTGAAACGGGTCCATCCCCACGACGCACGCGGCCGCCTGGTCGAGCTCCGATCGGAACCGTGTACCGCCGGGCATCTCCCCCAGGCCAGTGAGGCCGTCGTCGGTGCGGACCTGGATGATGTTGCGAAGCGCATAGGGTTGATGGCACCCGATGACGTTGCGCAACGGAGGATCCGGCACGGCCACCACGGTCACCTTCACGTCAGTGATGCGCATTCGTCACCCTCTCCGGCGCCGAGCGGATGGCTGGCATACCGGACGTGTCGGCACCCCTTCACTGCCTGGAAGGGCACCGATCAGGATTTCACGGAGGCATTGTACCATCCAGCCGCTCCTCAGACTCGGCACCTGGCCGGTATGGGCTATTGAGACCGCGACGTATATCGCCGGCAGCCATTGAGGGAAATGGAACCTCAAACGGGGCCTCCCACGTCCACGGACGGCCTAATGCGCAATCTGACATCGCAGGACGCGAAGATTCCACACCTCCAGGGAGCGGGCAGCCGCGTACGGCGCACCATCATAGTGCTTTCGCCGGGAAGCGGTTCGCGCGGCTCCGGCCGATCGCAGGGTGCGGATAGATCTATCGCTTTGACAGAATAGATCTGTCTCGCATTGCCCACTTGACTCCCAGAACGGCTGTGTCCAACGAACGATTGTCGGCGCGCAGTCGACGGATCTTTCTCAAGCCGTGCTCGCTCGATCCGGGAGCGCTAACGGAGTCCGTGAGGGATGCTCCCGTCAGAACTCCCCGCCCTCGGGGCCGCGCGTCGGCGCGCAGCGGCGATGAGTCCGGTGATCCACTCCGGGGTGGCGATGGCATGCACGTGCGTGTAGCCGGCCCACACGTTACCCACCGTGATCCCGTCGCGACCCGGGGAAGTCCCCGCTCCCCTTGTGACCCGGCACGCGGTCAAAGGCCCGGAGCCGTCCGGGACGACTCTGGAGTAGTGAAACTCGTGGCCGCGGAGCGCGAGTCCGACGGGGAAGAACGGGTTCGGCTGGTCCACTTCCAACTCGACGTAGCCGTGGCCCTGCGGGATGTCGCACACCTCGACATCGACGGGCAACACGCCGGCCATCGCGTATCTTCTGCCCTGCCACGTCATCGTGCGCGCCAGGAGATAGCCCAGCGCCAACAGGACCAGTGCATCGGTTAGGAAGAGCCCCTGCATGCCCACCTGAAAGAACCCGTCCCGCTTGTCCAGGGCGAACACGAAGCCTGGGACCGGCACCAGTGCAAATCTCAGATGGCGCACCACAATGAGCAGCAGCGACCAGTGCAGCGCGAGCGCGGCGAGCCACAGGGACCCGTTCCACGCGTACACGAACCGTAGCCCGTCACGGAGGTCGGCTCGAGTATTGCGGAAAAGCGAACGGAAGACCAACAGCTCGAGCACCATGCGCGCGAACACCCCGCCCCGCGTTGACGGGTTCTCGATCCATGCGGCCTTGAGCCATGGGAAAGATGTTTGCTGGCCGCACGTCAGGGGGATGCGAAAGGGAACGGGCGCCGCGGCCCATTGCGCGACGTTGTAGACCAGCCCGGCCAGGAAGACGAGCAACGCGGCGTAGGGCACGATCACGCCCTAGACCACGCGCAACCCGGACACCTCGCCGCCCAGATACCCCAGCGCAGCGACCACCGCCACGGCGCCAAGCGCGGCAACGGAGTCCACCCCGGCTTACCTCCGGTCAACCCCGAGGTAGATTCGCTCCAGTTGCGCCACCCGCCGCCGGGCCTCGTCGGCCTTGACGGCGTAGATCTGCTCCCGGCACCGGACGAACAGGTCGAACGCCAGCAGGGCCGCGTCGTCGATCCGGGCGTCCACGATCCGCAAATCCTCGTCCCGTCCCTGCCATCGAGCCCGCAGAATCCGCTTCAGCCGGAACACGAACCCCACGACCCGGCTGGCGTCGACGTCCTGCACCGCCCCAATCCGGACAATGGGCTCGAGCGCCGCCGCAATCCGCCCCTTTTCCATCGAGCCCAACAGTTCGGCCGTCAAGGCCGGCACGTGCTCCCGGAGCACGCGGCCGATGGGGTTGTGGAACGGATCTCGCTCGCGCGCAAGAAACTGCGAGGTGGAGGACGGGTATGCGGCCAACGTGTCCTCCAGCCATTCCTGCGCAATTGCACGTTGCTCCTCGCGTCGGAAGCGCAAGGCACTCCCCCTGTCATGCTCGACCACCGGTGGAAACGTCCCGACGGCGTTCGCCAATCACTCATTCCCCTTAAAGTTCCCGGGATTCCGGGTTCGGGTGTATCGTACTCGCCTCCCGGACGTACCGGTATCGAGCCTCGACCCGATTCCTGGGATCGGGCGTGCACACGAGCGGCCGCGATGAACCCGAGCCAAAACAGCCACGGGAGCGGGAGGCCGAGCCGCTCCGGCTGGGCGATCGCCCTGCGCTTGATACAGGAAGGCACGCGGCGTGTGCGAACTGCAGGACTCTCGGGCGCGAGCCGTCGTGAACGAGGGGCGTGGGATTGCGTCGTTACTTCCCGCGCGAGCGCTCCGGGGTGTGCGCGGGGGAGGCCAACTTGCTCGATCCATTCGGTCGGGCGTCGCCACCCCCGCGGGATCACCCCGGGCGCCGCAGCTCTGACCGCGCCGCCGGCACAGGCCCGATCCTGACGCACGCCGTAGCACAGACACAGGCCCAAGAGGCAGGCTCAATCGACTCGGGACAACTCACAGGACGCTGGACACGCGGCGGCATCCGGGAGCAGGATGCGCACCGAGGCGCGGCTCATGCCGCCAGCTGGATCAGTAGGCGCAGGCGTTGCCGCCGGCGGTGACGAGGCACACCACTTCGCCGCTCGCGCGCACCGTAACCGTCCTGGACCCGGCGCTGTTGCTGATGACGACGGTCTGGTCCGTGGTGAGCGCCGTACCGCCCGTGTTGTTGTAAGGCATCCCCTGGCACGAGAACACGAGCTGGCTCGATCCCAGCGACGTGCTGGTCACGGTCACACCGGACGGCAGCGAGTCCTGCTCGACGGTGCCCCATGTGCCGTTGACGGGAAGCGCGCAGCGGTTCGCGATGGCGCCCGAGGCCGGCGACAGCATCTGGATCGTGTACGCGCCCGACCCGGCCGTGAACGTCACGAGTATCAGATAGTGCTGATCCCGCGCGCGCCCGGCGGCGGAGCGTAGGTCGGCCATGAGCTGCTGGCCCCCGAGATCCAGGTTGCGGACCGCCTGATATCCCGAGACGAATGGCATCGCCACTAGGACGAGGATAACCAGGACGGCCAGCGCCACGACCATCTCGAGCATGGTCATCCCCTTGTCGCGGCGCCTCCCTGCGGCCTGCGGCATCTCTCCAGCACGACTGCGCGTGAGGATCATCGAGGCGTTCCTAGAACAGCTCCTGCCACGAGGGCGGGGTGGTCAGCCCCGGGAACGTCGCGCCGTACAGTTGCGCCACCGGAAAGTAGGGGGGCACGATGCCGTTGTTGATGGTGCGCTGGTCGAAGGTCATAGTCGTCGAGTAGCCGCTCTGGATGACTACCTGACCCTGGTAGTTGGTCGAAAACGTGCCGATGTCGCCCGCGTAGTACCCGATCTTGCCGCCGAGCAGCGTCCAGCATCCCCCCGCCGACTGGCCTGAGCACGTGCTACCGTTCTGGAAGACGCTGTTGTAGTTCGTGACGCCGATCGAGCCGGTCGACGACATCAGGAAGGCATCGGTCGTCAGGACCTGCGGCGCGTTGGTGATCATGACGTTGCCGCCCGCCGAGTACACGCCCAGGATGTTGTTGGGCTGTGTCCCGCTCGACGGAGGCTGGGTCTGGTAGCGGAGATTCTCGTCGATGTTGATGTTGCCGCCGGCGGCAACGGTCATCTCCGTATTCGACTGAATGCACGACCCGACGAGGTTCGAGTTGCTGCTGTTCTGGCCGAGGTCCGAGCTGTCGGATGGGCACGACGAGGTCGAGCTCTCCGTCCGCCCTCCCAGCGCGGCGACGGCGCCGCTCACGTACACCATGCCGTTCGGAGTCCCCGCGTACGTCGCCGAGTTGGTGCTCTGGCTCCCGCTTGTCGACGTCTGCTGCGTCGAGACGACCGTCTGGTTGCTGCCCTGCTCGATCGTGATCGTCGTCACCTGGGTCGTGACCGACGACGACGGGTTGGATTGGGTGATCGTGATGACCTGATTGTTGTTACTGTCCAACGAAAAGGCCATCCCCGTCAGGTTGCTGTCCTGGACGTAGATGCCTCCGGTGAGCGTCTTGGTGGATCCGGACGTTGACGACGCCAGGTACACACCGTTCGCGGGCGCGTTGCTGCTGCAGCTGCTGGAACACAGCCCGAGCGCCTGGTTGATCTGCTGGTTCGTGACGGCCGCGGTGTTGTTCGGATTTCCGCCGATCGCCGCCTCCACCTGGCTGTAGGCGTTCGCAGGCATCGGGATGAAGCTGGCCAGACGGTTGAAGTTCTGGCCCCCCTGGGCGTACGTCGGGTTGTCCACGCTGCACGGATTGTTGTTCGGAGGCGGCGGAGAGCACCAGTAGTTCACCTGCTGCGGGTTGCCGTTGTTGTAGAATTGGACCAACCCGGAGCTCGCCTGGGTTCCAGCGACGCACTGGCCGTTGCTGTACGAGAAGCTGTAGTCCGCCTGCGACACGCTGCCGTTGAACGTCGGGTCGCCCGCGAGCTGCATTCGCCCGTTCGTGAAGACCGGACCGTTGAAGGTGTCTAGCGACGTGAAGTACCCGTTGGCCGTGCACTGGCCGTTCGTCGGCGCCTGGCCGAAATAGTCGAGGAAGTAGGCGTAGTCTGCGAAGCTCCCCGGGCTGACCACCACGTCGAAGTTGTTGGACACCTGGACCCGCCGCGTATCGTTCCCCGAGACTCCGCGCGACACGATCGTGTACGTATAGTGGAACGTGTACGTCGCGAACGAGCTCGGCCCTGCCTGCTCGATGTACGTGCCGCTCGGGTAGTTGGCGCTCGTAACGAGCCGAGGCGAGATGGTGATCTCGGCCGTGTACGACCCGTCTCCGAGGGACAGGAATTGGTCCGATCCCGGGTACGCTTCCACGTACATCGTGGGATAATTCGTGGACGCATTGATGACGAGATAACTTTCATTGGCCGTGCCGGCGGTGGCGCCGAACGTCACCGTGGAGCAACACGCTCCCGAGTTACTCGAAAACCCGGCGTAGTCGAGCAGCTTGAGCGGATTTTGCGAGCTCGGCTGGGGCGGCGAACCCGTTCCGTACATGGTGCTCAACGCGCTCGAGAGCGCCGTCTGCCCGCCCGCGATTGTCGCCGCGTTCGTGTTGATGTTTTCAATGAGCGGATAGAGCGCCTCCCGCGCCACGGTTGCGCCGCCGTCCGCGAGGTAGAACGCGTCGCTGGCCTGCTGCTGCCCGCGGGCCAGGATGATCTCCTTGCCGGTGAGATACATCACGAGCACGGCCAGGAGCGACAGTACGAAGATCACGGACAACACCGTGATCAACGCCAGCCCCGACTCCTGGCCGCTCCGCCGGGGGCGCGGTGGACGTCGCAGCCTCTGCGCGTACGCCAGCATCCTCATCCTGCCTCCCTCCGTGCCACACTCCGCTGCGGGGCCGGGCGTGAGACGGATACGCATATCCCGCCTGTCCCGGCTTTCCGTCTCGACGCTCGCTCCGTCCGCATCCTACTTGTTGCGCAAGAACACGTCCGTCGTAAACGTGCGCGTCTGCTGGCCCGCCGTCGCCGTGACCGACACGGTGAAGCGCCAGGCGTTCGCCGCGTTCGATACGGTCAGGACATCCGCGGGGACTGCGTTGTCGTAGTACGTGAACGTGAGCCCCGTGATGTCCGCGGCGAGCTGCGACGCGGTCCCGCCGTTCACGGTACGGGTGATCGTCTGGCTGCTCGTGAGCGCGTACGTCACGGTGTACGCACTCGCGCTGGCAGGGTTGTTGGCGGGGATACTGAGCGTAACGGACGGCGTTGTACCCCCGGTGGCCGAGGAGATCCCGCTGGCCCACCGCCCCTCCTCCACCAGGCGCTCCATGGCGTAGCGAGCGTTCTCCTGCACCTGCAGGAAGTTGTCGGTGAGCCGCGTCGAACTCGCTCCGGTGGCAAGCAGTCCCCAGATCCCGCCGATGGTGATGGAGAATACCGCCAGCGCCACCATCATCTCGACGAGCGTGAAGCCGCGGACCGAGCGACCCGAATCCCGGTGTCCGGTCATGGGCCCACCACCGTGGTCAGCGTTACCAGCGTCGTTGTGGCACTGCCGAGATAGACGTTTGCCGTAATCGTCTCCCAGTTCATTGTCGTGTTGGTCGAGACGGTCGTGCTCAGTTGATACGGGGTACCGGCGACGGCGGCGCGCGTTTGCGCGGCAACGGGGAACCCGCCGGTCGCGGCAGCCGCCGCCCGGGCTTGCTCCAAGGCTTGCCCGGCAAGGTTCGCCGCGGCAGTCAGCTGGTTGGTATTCGACGTCTGTCCCATGCTCCAGTCGTAGGCGCCCATCAGCGGAATGAGGATCGCGAAGAGGATGCTGAGCGCGACCAGAATCTCGATCAGGGTGACGCCATCCTCCACGCGAACCGCGCGACGCGGCCTCGGGCCCCGACTTTGAGCAGACGAAAGGGCGCGTGGGCGCGCCCCGCTCCATTTCCGCATCTCGTTCTCCCGCATGGTGCCCGCGTGATTCCTAGCCTCGCCGGAAGGCACAAGCGATTTCGGCATGTTGCTCCTCTATTCGAGGCATGCTGTTGTGGCCGGAACTCGGTTCCGTGAGGTACATGCCCAAGAAAGAGGGCTGAAAGACATAGGTGACGCCGCAGGCGACTCCGTGACGTCGCGATGTGCTTTCGATCCATGGCCTCAGTCGTTGGATAGCCCCGCGGGAACTTGGGGACAGCTTTGTGCCAGGTCTAGGTGCGGTTGGGCCGTTGGGCCGCTCGATCGAAGAATTGAGTGGATGTCACCGGAATCCGCGGGCTGGCCCTCCAGGAAAACCGGCCGAGGCCGCGACGGCAAAGCGGGACGCGCCGGATATTAGGAATCCGAAGTCTGGGGAGAAGGCGCGTTCCCTTCCCATTTCTGCTGGGCGTGCGGGAGCAACGCGGTGCTGATGTACAGCGTAATCGGAGTCGGGACGCCCCAGGAGCAGTCGAGTGCATGGTTGAGCTCGTCAACGGTCAAGACGACCCATCCCCGAGCCTGGCGCGAGAGAAGGACCTGGAGTTCCTGGGTCGTTCGATGCATCACCCGGCTGGGGTCCCAGGGTCCTGAGGAAGGGAGCCCATGCAGCCGCAAACGACCATCGATCGCGCCGGCGACGAAGAACACGCCCGGCCCAACGCTGCTACTCATGGTCGGTCGACCGCCATGCGCGAGCCCATACCGATCATATGCAGGAAGTCCCCCTTGAACAGTGCGCTGATAACCCCAGAGGATAAAGTGCTGCGTGACTGCCGGCAATCGGGTCGCGGCCTGATCTTCTCGGCCGATCGAGCCGCGGCACGCCGTATCAGCGCTATGGAAGCGGCTTCGCAATGAATCAAACGGACATTTGCCGCCTACTTGCGTAGGAATCTCGCACATTACTCCGTAGAATCTTGCACAACGGGTCTCAAACGTCCATCTCATGGGCACTATACATCCCCATGAGGTAGCGCTCGACCGGCGCAGGCCGCCGGCCGAACAGTGGGGAGCGCGCGGCAGCGCAAAGACATCATGAAACCCGCATCTCCTGCGTGCCATGCACTGTCTGTCGGGTGCGTCATAGCCCGCCTCCGCTCACTGCTGAAACGGAACCGACCGGAACGGCAAGACGCCATGGCGTTCCAGCGCCTTCAGGCGCTGGTTGATGGGGCAGGGGTGGCCATCCTCGTCGTGGACGCTTCCGGCGTCGTCCGCGAGGCAACCCGGTCGGTGCAGCGGTTGCTCGGCTATCCTCCGGAGAAATTCATCGGGGGTACGGAACTGGAATGGATCCACCCCGAGGACGTGCCCCTCGCACAGAGCCAGCACACGGAAGCGCTCGCGGCACCGGCACGCCTCTTCGCCGCCGAGATGCGGGTCCGCCACGTGGATGGGTCTTGGCGGTGGGTGGAGGTTCTGCGGCGGAACATGGTCGATGACCCGAGCATCCATGGGGTCGTCCTCAACCTCCGTGACGCCGCCGGCCGAGAAGCCGCCGCGCCGGCCCTGTGGCAGAGCGGAACGCGCCACCAGCGGACGGCGGAGCTCGAGGCGTTCCATGACCTCAGCCGCCGGCTGCGGCAGGCGCGCAGCGAGCAGGAGATGTATCCGATCGTCGTCGAGTACGCGCGGCAGCTCGTGAGCGCCGACCAGGGAGCGCTCGCGTTCGCCGCGCCGGACCGCGAGACATTTGCGGTGGCCTACACCGTAGGCATCCAGAACGAGACACCGGGCTGGGTGTTTGGCGCAAGCAGCACTCGATCCGGACGGGTGCTGCGGACGGGGACCACCTTCGTCACGCCGGACTTCAACGCCGAGACCTATCCTCGCGGCGGGGACGGCCCGCCCTATCACCTCGCCGGGCCGCTGGTCATCGTGCCTGTCCGATCGGAAGACGAAGTCATCGGAACACTGCGGATGGCGCGCTGGAAACGCCCCGGTATCCGTGCGTTCTCGGACGCCGAAGTGTGCCTGCTTGAGGGGCTTGCGGAAATCGCCGGTACGGCCATCCTCCGCGCACGATTGCATGGCGATCTCGACCGCGCGTACATTGAAATGGTGCTCGCACTGGCGCGTGCCGTGGACGCACGCGACAGCTACACGAGCAATCACAGCGAGCGGATCGCGGTCCGGGCGGTCCGTTTGGCGCGGGCGTTGAGCTGCGCCGACCAGGATGTGCAGGACATCCACTGGGCTGCGCTGCTGCACGACATCGGGAAACTGGGCGTGCCCGACCGCATTCTGCGGAAGCCCGGCCCGCTGGACGCCGCGGAATGGCAGATCATGCGGCAACATCCCATTGTCGGCTCGGAGATCCTGCGCCCGGTCGACCGCATGAGAAATGTCGCGCTCCTGGTGCGCCACCACCAGGAACGCTGGGACGGCACCGGCTACCCGGACGGGCTCCGGGGCGACGCGATTCCGCTGGGGGCCCGCATTCTGGCCGTCGTCGACGCGTACAGCGCGATCCTCGACGATCGAGCGTATACGCGCGGGCGCACCACGGACGAGGCGCTGGCGGAATTGCGCCGCTGCGCCGGAGCCCAATTCGACCCCGCGGTGGTCGAGGCGTTCTGCCGCGTGGCCGCGGAAGACGACGGCGAGCTATTGTCGCGTGAAGCCACACTCCGGCACAGTGGCGCCGGCGCGTCCTCTCCAGCGGCCGCCCTCGCGCGCTCGCCCTCGTACGCGCAGCGGGCCGGGCGGGCCGTCCCCGCCATGACCGAACTGGCCAAGCACCTGTTGCGCCCGCTCGACCTGCCCACGGTCCTCGGCGAGATCCTCCGCCAGATCCAAGAGGTCTGTGGCTATCCGCTGTGCGGCGTATTCTTCGTTGACGAGCCCACGCAAGAGCTCTATGTCATGGCCCAGCGCGGCTTCGATCCCGATGTGACGAAGCTGCGGTTCGCGATCGGCAAGCGCGGGATCGTGGGGTGGGTTGCCCGCCACCGGCGCCCCTACTATGCCTCCAACGTCCTCCACGACCCCTACTACGTCGCCGCGTCGGCCACCACGCGATCTAACGCGGCGTTCCCGCTGATTGTCGATGACCGGATCATCGGCGTGCTGAACGTGGAAAGCCCCGCCGTCAACGCGTTCCCCAAGGAGAGCCTGGAGTTCCTGGAGGCCCTCGCCGTGCTCGCCGGCCTCGCGATCCAGCGGGCGCAGCGGGAGGACGAGCTTAACCGCCTCGCCCTCACCGATGGGCTCACCGGTCTGGCCAACCGGCGGGCGCTGTGGGAGGCTCTCGAGCGAGAGATCGCGCGAGCACACCGGCAGGAGTATCCGGTATCCATTGTCATGATCGAGGTCGACCGCTTCAAGCTGTGCAACGACATCCTGGGACACCTCGAAGGCGATCGGATCCTCCAGACCATCGCAAGCGTGCTCAGGGCGAACACGCGGACCATGGACCTGGTCGCACGGTTCGGAGGGGACGAGTTCGTCCTCCTCCTCCCCGATGCGCGACCCGCGACGGCCCTCCAGGTCGCGGAGCGCGTGCGGGCCCATGTGGAAACACTGGTGCTCCCGAAGCCGACCCGTGTCACCGTCAGCATCGGGCTCGCCAACATGCCGGAGGACGGGATCACCGCAGAGGCGCTCATCGATACCGCTGACCGGCGCATGTACGAGGCCAAACGCGTTGGGGGCAATTGCGTGGTTTGCACGCCCCTCGCAGGCTGAACCAGCTTCGCGAGCTATCTCGAACACCTCCGGGCATCGAACCCCGGTGACATGGCACGGTGGCCCCGCCGTCTGTCCCGCCTCCCCGGCTGCGAACGCGGTCGCCGGGTCCCGTTCGAATTCAGGTGCCGGCTCGAGAAATCACCTCGGGATGCTGGCTACGGCCTCCGCGTCACGGTCTCCCGGCGACGGCCTCCCGCTCCAGGCTCAGCAAGATTTCCAAGGGCTTCTGCAACTGGCGTTTCGTCTCTTCGTTCAACGCACGGAGCGGCCTTCGCGGCACCCCGACGGGGACGCCCTGGACAGTTGCCGCCCACTTGAGCATCTCCAACCAGTGCGCCCGTTCATTGATCTTCGGATCGATGAAGAGCTCGACGAACGGGATGAACTTGTCCCAGATCTTGCGGCCCTTCTCGAGGTTGCCCTCGGTCATTACGCGCTAGTCGACGGCTGATCTCCCGCGCCGTCGCCACCACGAGCCGGGCAGTCGCGGGATCACCGAGTCAGTAAGCCGGATGACTGGACCCGATACACTGATCGAGCCAGCCGCAAAGCCGTCCGGCGTGAGAATGGGCGCGCCGACGCACCGTACCCCCGGATCGGTCTCCTCGTCGTCGAATGACCAGCCTCGCCGGCGGACACGCTGCAATTCCGCTTGGAGCGCCTGCGGGCGAATGATGGTCTTGGGGGTCAGCCGCTGCAGCGGAGCGCGCAGCGCGCGCCGAGCCTCGTCCTCGGGGAGGAACGCGAGCAGGGCCTTGCCCACCGCACTGCCGTGGAGCAGTCCGACCGCGCTGAAGTCGCTGCGGGCGCGGAGCACTCTCGGCGACTCAATCGCATACACCACGAGCGCCCTCCCTCCGCTGGCAACGGCAAGTTTCACTGTTTCTCGTGTCTTGGTCGCCAGGTCGCGGAGTGCCGGCAGGGCGACATCGGGCAGGATGCCCTCTTGAGCAGGGCCGCGCAACTCAAACACGCGCGGGCCGAGCCGATACGAGGCCCCGTTCGCCCCGTCCGGTTCGGCGAACCCCGAGGTCCGCAGCACCTGGAGCAGGAGAGACACCGTCTCCTCGTCAACCCCGGTGGCCCGGCTGAGCGCTGCGGGCGAGGATGGCCCCCTTCCCAGCAGGGACAGGATCTGAAGAGCCCATGAGACAGCCTCGAGACTGCGCAAGGCTCCACGGCCGGTGGGCTCGAGGGCCGCTCTCGACTGCTCGGTGAGCGTCAAGATCCCATCTCTGCGCTTTGTGAGATAACCCAAGGTCGAGAGGGCGCCGACCAG
>Ga0187784_10002670_pt1 | contig 14298 bp, 15 predicted proteins | sample 1015_SJ02_MP15_2_FD_132964 | JGI IMG/M metagenome (GOLD analysis project Ga0187784, IMG submission 132964) | Tropical peat soil microbial communities from peatlands in Department of Meta, Colombia - 1015_SJ02_MP15_20_MG | ecosystem: Environmental > Terrestrial > Soil > Wetlands > Peat | place...
CAACGGTTTTGAAGACCGCGAGAGTCACCGGACCCCTTGCGCTTCCAAGTGCGATTCTAAGGGAAGGAAGAATGCAGCGCCAAAATTCCCACTCAAGCCAAAAGGGGGCTTGAGTGGGCCACCCGCCGACGATGCGATGAGCCGGATCGCTGACGCTGTTGTGGGACGGATGGGAACCGGTCCAGATGCGACGTTCAACCACTGTAATACGTTCTTCGGGAAGCTCTCCAAGAGCCATCTGAGGAAGCTCACGCGACAGCTCAATCAAGCTGTCATGAAGGGAACGACCTCGCTTCACTCATCGAACAGCCTGAGGATCACGAGGCGGTCGCCGTAAACCGGTTATACAACCAAGCAAAGATCAAACCACCGAAGAAACCGTCCACGACTCCATAGAGAGTTCCGACGATGACCTGTGCAACGTTGCGAGTGGCATGGTAACCGGGGTACACCGACGACATCACTTGAAGGCATTGCTGACCGTAACTTCCCCAGATCAAGTTTGCAAGACTCACGTAAAACATCACCGCACCCCAGAGGATTCCACACGCGATCGCGAGAGCCTTTGTGTTGAGTCTCATGATTGACCTCACATACGATGGGATGCGGCGCGATCCCCAATTCGTTGAGGCTTATCGATGTGATAGTCGATGTTTGCGATCTCCGGCTTCACCACCCCGAGCTTTTCGAGCGCCGCAAGCACACGCATCTCAAACACACCCGCCCCGTATGCCTTACGGCTCGTTCGCCTCGCGAAGTCGACCTTCATGGGCTTTCGCTGCCCATCAGCCTCGTGAGTGAACTCGACGGTTATCGCGAAGAAGGCTTGCAGGTCATTCGGCATGGTCTCTCCTGTGGGAGCCATCATGCGCCGCGCCGGTCGCGGCTGCAAGCAAAAATGAAGCCACGGCCTAGCGGATCAATCCGCACAGTCCGTGGCTCAGAGTCAGTTAATTTGTCTACTTTGGCTGGGGCACGATGCGCAGATACGGCCTGGGCGACTTCCAGCCGCCGGGATATTTCTGCCGCGCCTGCTCATCGGAAACCGCGCCGCTGATGATAACGTCATCGCCCGGTTTCCAGTTCACCGGGGTAGAAACCTGATGCTTGGCGGTGAGCTGCAGCGAATCGAGAACGCGCAGCACTTCGTCGAAGTTGCGGCCGGTGCTCATGGGATAACTGAGCTGCAGTTTGATCTTCTTGTCAGGGCCGACCACAAACACGGTGCGCACGGTGGCGTTGTCGCCGGCGGTGCGGCCTGCGGAAGCTTCGCCGCTTCCGGCGGGCAGCATGCCATAAAGCTTGGCGATTTTAAGCTGGGGATCGCCAATCATCGGATAGGTGACCTTGTGGCCTTGAGTCTCCTCGATGTCGCTGGCCCAGCGGCTGTGATCGGCGACCGGATCGACGCTGAGGCCGATGATTTTGCAGTTTCGTTTGGCGAATTCCGGCTGCAGGCCAGCCATGTAGCCGAGTTCGGTGGTGCAGACGGGGGTAAAATCCTTGGGATGTGAAAACAGGATCGCCCAGCCGTTGCCAATCCACTCGTGAAAGTCGACGGTGCCCTGCGTGGTTTCGGCGGTGAAATTGGGAGCAGTATCGTTGATGCGCAGGTTTCCGGATGTATTCTGCGTTGCCTCGCTGATAACCCTTGCGGTGCTCATGAATCCTCCTCGATGTATGTGGTTCGCCTGGTGCGAACCGTTGCCTTAACCCAGAACTGCTGCGGACGGGGCAGGCAATCGGATAAATAGAAAAACCCACCCTCGACTCGCCAGGGGTGGGTCTCGGAAAAGCTTGGCGCTACCCACAAACCGGCGTCCGCGGACAACAACACCCGATCAGACGCAGCGTGGAGTATGCGCGCATGTAAATTAGGATACGCGGCGGGAAAAAATCCGTCAAACGCGGGATTGGTGTGTTGTTGGCAGTTTATAGTGATAGCCGGTTGATATGTTCATCCACCAAAATGTCCCACTAGCGCCGCTGACCACAATAAGAGTTGGCGGGCCCGCGCGTTATTTCATCGAGGCACGCACGACAGAAGAGATTGCGGAGACGGTCACTTTTGCCAAGTCGCAGAATCTTGCTCTGTTCGTGCTCGGGGGCGGCAGCAACCTGGTGATCTCCGATGACGGCTGGCCGGGGCTGGTGATGAAAATCGGGATTACAGGAATCGATGAGCGCACCGAACACGGCAAAGCCGTTTTTGAGGTTGGAGCCGGCGAGGAGTGGGACAAGTTTGTGGCCAGAGCGGTCAAACGCAATTGCGCAGGAGTCGAATGCCTGAGCGGCATCCCGGGCAGCGTGGGCGGAACACCGGTGCAGAATGTGGGTGCATACGGGCAGGAGGTGGCGGAGACGATTGAGTCGGTGCTGGCTTTCGACCTGCGTGACAACCAGATTCGGGAACTGTGCAACGAAGCCTGTGGTTTCAGCTATCGGACGAGTATTTTCAACAGCAGCGAGCGTGGACGATTCATCATTCTACGGGTGACGTATGCGCTGAATCCGGGCGGCGAGCCGCAATTTGAGTATGCCGATCTGAAGAAATACTTCGCTGGCCGGAGGGAAAACCCAACTCTGCCAGAGATGCGGGACGCGGTGCGCAAGATACGGGCGAGCAAAGGCATGCTCATCTCGCCGGGAGATGAGGACAGCCGAAGCGTGGGATCATTTTTCAAGAACCCGATCGTCTCGGCGGAGCAGTATCAGGAGTTGAGGGCGCTCGCTGCAGCCAAGCAGCTGACAATCCCCAGTTATCCCGCGCTGGACAAGCTCAAGAAAATCTCAGCGGCGTGGCTGGTCGAACACTCCGGCTTCAGCAAAGGCTTTGGGCAGGGGAGGGCCGGCATCTCGCGTAAACACGCTTTGGCGATCGTGAACCGTGGAGAAGCCACGGCGGCAGACATTGTTGCGCTCAAGGAGCAGATCCAGGAACGTGTAGAAGATATCTGGGGCATTCGCCTGGAGCCGGAGCCGGTGTTTGTGGGGTTCTGAGTTACCCGGGAAGATGGCCGTGGGCAGCTTGGCAGGGCAGTGTCAGATGATCATTCATCCGGGGTCTTGAAGCCGGCGCGGTCCATGCCGCGCCTCGCCTCGGGGTTCTTCATGAAGGTCTTCCAAACGAAACCGGTGCGGAGGTTTTCGGCCATCAACATGGTGATTCCTGTGTCAATTCCGATGACATCGTTGTCATACCAGTTATTCAGCGGGTTAAATGCGTCCACGAACCCATAGCGGCACCAAGCGTTAGGATAGCGGCTCCTGATGGTGCGGAGCACGCGCATGCAATCCTGCGGCAGAAAGGGCAACGAGCCGCCAGCGGCAGCGGGGACGACGGTCCCATCAATCGGCCCCATGGCGGGTGGACCACCCCAGACCACGTATCCCTTCTGCGAATCGGAAGCCGTGATCCCCCACAGGTCTTCACTGTAATCGGGAAATTGCTGCCGCAGCTCCAGACAGAAAAGCCGATGGGCCTGGGTGGCAATTTTCGAATTCTCGAAATAGTCGGCGTACTTATCACGTTTGCCGCGAAAATCGAACCACGCCTGGGAGTACTGATGAACAAACAAAGGCGCGAACGAGCCGATATAACGCAGGCCGTCAAACTCGAAAACGGTTCGCTTCCAGGCATTCCAAGTTTCCGGCGCCAGTGGGTGGGTGAATGAGCCAAGACCCATGAGATAGATCATCATTAATTCGCTGTAATAGTCCCAACGATAAGGAAGGAAGCCGATCTCGGGAGTCCATCCCTGGGGCAGCAAGGAAGTATCCTCGGAGAGCCAACTCCAATCCACGCGGTTAAAAATTTCATAGGCGAGATTGGTGATCTCGGAATGTCTTTCGAAATGCTGACGGCAGGTGAGGATGCCGCACAGGAGAATTGCGGTATCGACGGAAGAAACTTCAGAGTCCCACTCCCGTTCTCCGGTGTTGATGTTGGCGAAATGGTAGAAAAAGCCGCGATGAGTGGGCAACTTCTTCCACAGAAAGCGCAATGCTGCCAGCACCCGATCGCGAGCCTCGACCATGGAGATGAAATTACGCCGATGCCCGATACAGAGTGCGGTCAGCCCGAAACCGGTTGCGGCAATGCTGGCGACTATACTGGTATCGGTGGAGCGGACGTTGGCGCGGTCCTTGACCAGGCCGGTTTGTGAATTGGCCTGCTCCCAGAAGAAGAGGAAGTTAGCTTTTTCCAGTTCATCCAGGAGCTGCTCGTCCTCGGGGGAAAGAGTTGACGATGGGGGATCGGCTTGGTTCGACTGCGCTTGAGCTGCAGCCAACATAGGAAAGATGGCTTGCCGTGCCAAAGGCAGGGTGAGGCCGAAAAGGGCGCTGTGGCGAAGCAACTGCCGGCGGGAGAGAGCTTTCGGCCTGGTCACGTTTCTCATGTACCAAACTAGGCAGATAATCGCAAGATCATGAATCAAGTGTTCAACGGGGGATTCGTGCGGAGAGGACATCGCAAACCGGTATTGCTGCAACATACTTAATGTTGTGTCACCAGAACTTACAGGTGCAATGATGGCCGCCAAATCGAAGCTTACAATTTGGCTGGCGATAATCGTTGTTCTTGCGGTGGGAATTATCGCCGGCATTCACAAGAGCTGGCATCGCATAACCATAGAGGGCGTTGTCATCCGTCAGGATTCCGACCCAGCCAAGCAGACACCGATCCCCGGCGCGCAAATTACCGCGCTTTCGGGCTCGGCGGTAGGCCACGCAGCATCGGATTCTTCAGGTTCTTTCAGCCTCACCCTGCCGGAAAGTTTCCGCCACCGACGCTCGGTCATCCTTAAGGTGCGGCTAGGCGGCTATCGTCCGGTTGATTTAAATGAAGCGGTTGGCAAGCTCTACGTGATTCAACTGCAGCCAACCTCCGTTCCCAAGCCAGTCGAAACCGATCATCATCCGGCAATTTTGATTTCAAATGTTCGCATCCGCTATTCGGTGAAGACTACGACGGAGGCAGACGTCGGCAGCGAAGTTAAAACCGTTCAGGTTCAAAATACCGGCAACGTGCCTTGCAACGGAGCGGATACGTGCTCACCAGATGGAGAATGGAAGGCAGTGGAGAGCAGGACTGTGCTGGACGCGGGTTCGGGCAACGAGTTCCGAAACGCGAGAGTCACTTGTATTGCCGGACCTTGTCCGTTCACCAGGATAGAAATGGAAGAGCCTTCGGACGCAGGACGGGTATTGAACGTGGTGGCTCGCAATTGGTCCGACACGGCGACCTTTCTTGTGGAAGCGGAGGTGGTTCACCCCATGATGAGTGACCTAGTGCGCGAGGCTTATCCGGTGATTTTCGGTCCCACGATGAGCTTCAGCTTGCCCGGTGGCGCAGAAGGTCCGAGCATCGAAGCCGAGGTAAACGGGGAGGCCATTGTTTTTCCTCTGGGCCCAGATTTGCTTCTCAGTTGGGCCAATTGCTCGCTCGGAATGAGTAAGGACGAGAGCAAGGTATATCGATGCGAGCTCAAACCGGGGTATGGGTTCAAGTAAAACCGTCTGACAATTTGCCGGGTTACCGGCCTGATCGCGGCGATTGCAGCTGCCAATTGGACAGACCCTTGGCGGCCCTGGCCAGTCAGGCAGGCATTAACAAGCAGGCCCATCCTCCATCATCGAACTGGGTGAAGGCGGCGTGGCTCCTGATCGCGACCCGCTTTATGTCTTCCCCTCGCAAGAGGGAGGGCACGGCAATCCGGCTGCTGCAGCCGCCCTGGTTATTTATCGGCAGTTCTCGCGGCTGCTTGAAAAATGCGCAGGAACATCTGCCGGGTCAGCTTTCCCGTCTGCGTATTCTGGTTGGAAGGATGATAGGAAGCCAGCAACGTTTTGCCATCCGGCATTCGGTACCTGGCGCCATGCCGAAAGACGTAGGCTTTCTTACTTGATATGTAGCCGCCACGCTTCAGGTAATTTAGATAGGCATCGAAACCGATCTTTCCTAACGCGACGATCACCTTCAGGTTCTTGAGCCCTGCCATTTCCCGATCAAGATAGGGAGCGCAGTTGGCCAGTTCCGAGGGAAGCGGCTTGTTGGCGGGTGGTGCGCAGCGAATCGCCGCGGTAATGTAGATATTTTTCAGCTCAAGCCCGTCGCCGCGATGGGTGGCGTTTGGCTGGTTGGCAAAGCCGGTTTCATATAGAACGGGATACATGAACTTGCCCGAGGCATCGCCAGTGAACGGGCGGCCAGTGCGGTTGGAGCCGTGAGCACCGGGAGCCAGGCCCAGAATCAAAACGCGGGCATTGGGATCGCCGAAGCCAGGCACCGGCTTGCCCCAGTACTCGCAATCAAGATAAGCACGGCGCTTCTCGCGCGCGATGCGCTCGCGATATTCAACGAGACGCGGGCAGCGGGTGCAAGCGATGACTTCGGTGTTTAATTCAGCTAGCCAGGAAGGTAGGTCCTTGGTCGTTAGTCGTTGGTCGTCCGCCAAAGTGCTTCGCATAAACCGTCCAATTCTCCGCAGAATGGAACTAATAAAAGCAGGTTTCTGGTGATATCTCCCCTTCCGCGGTTCCGTTTTGGCGAAGGACCAACGACGAATTGAAAATGCAAGTTTTGGCTGTTTGACGCTTCTCTCGTTCTATCTTTAAACTCAAGATTGCAACTTTGAAGGCAATCGTGAGCCCCACGGAAGCTGGCAGCAGCACAAAACGGGAAATTCAGATCGAAGTTCCAGCCGAGGAAGTCTCCCGCGAAACCGACGGCCTCATTCAAAAATACCAAAAGTTGGCGCGCTTGCCCGGCTTCCGGCGCGGACACGTTCCCGCGTCGATCATTCGGCAAAGATTCGGAGAAGACATTAAGAGCGAAGTGGTAGATGCGCTGGTGCCGCGATACTTCCGCAGAGAAACCGAGAAGCAGGGATTAATTCCTGTTTCCCAACCCCGGGTGACCGATCTACACATCCATGAAGGCGAGCCACTGCGCTTCAAAGCCAGCTTTGACGTGCTGCCGGAGATCAAAGTTGAAGGTTATAAAGAGCTGCGCGCCGAAAAACCGGCCATCAGCGTGAACGATGAGGAGGTCGAACAGACACTGAAGAGCCTGCAGGAACAGCATGCGACGTTTACTTCGGTGGAAGGGAGTCCGCTGGCGGAAGGCGACTTCGCCCAGGTATCGCTCGATGGCAAACCCAAGGATGGTGAGGGCAAGCCGGTCCATATGGATGAAATTCTGGTGGAAATCGGCGGCAAGAACACGATGCCCGAGTTCACCGAGAACCTGCGCGGGGTTTTGGCGGGAGATGAACGAACCTTCGACGTGGTTTACCCGCAGGATTTCTCGGACAAGAGACTGGCGGGAAAAACGCTCACTTATGCCGTGAAGGTGCACGGGATCAAGCAGAAGAATCTGCCGGAGTTGAACGAGCAGTTTGCGAAGGAACTTGGGGAGTATAAGGATCTGGGCGAAGTTCGGCAAAAGATCCGCGAAGGCATGGAGGCGGAACGCAAGCATGAAGCCGAGCGTCAAGCCAAGGACAAGCTGGTAGCGGACCTGATCCGGCGCAATGATTTTGAGGTGCCGGAAGGTTTGGTTGACCGGCAGATTGACATTCGCTTGGAGCGCGGACTGCGAGCCTTGGCGGCACAGGGCATGAAGGCGGAAGATATCAAGAAAATGGACTTGAACCGGCTGCGGGCGGGTCAGCATGAGCAGGCAGTGCAGGAGGTCAAGGCTTCGTTGCTGCTGGATAGAGTCGCGCAAGAAGAGAACATTCAGGTCAGCAATGCGGAAATCGATCGCGAGGTGGAAATTCTCGCCAAGCAGTCAAAACAGACGCCTGAGAGTATCCGGGCGCGATTGACACGTGATGGGGCGCTGGATAGAATCCGAAATAGAATCCGCAACGATAAGACCCTCGATTTTCTGTATCATCAGTCGTAGTTGGCCGGTTCCGATCCCACCGAAGCCTAAGTGAGTTTTGGGCCGGAGTGTGAAAGCCGGGGAAGGAGTAAAGATGCTGGTACCCATGGTCATTGAACAAACGGGGCGCGGGGAACGGGCCTACGATATTTATTCGCGACTGTTGCGCGACAGCATTATCTTCATCGGCACACCGATTGACGACAATATCGCCAACCTGGTGATCGCGCAGATGTTGTTCCTCGCGCAAGAAGATCCGGAAAGGGACATTCAGCTTTATATCAACTCGCCGGGAGGGTCGATCACCGCCGGCATGGCGATTTACGACACCATGCAGTACGTCAAGAACGACGTCACAACCATCTGCATTGGTCAAGCCGCCAGTATGGCGGCCTTGTTACTTTCGGCTGGGGAAGCCAGGAAACGATTTGCGCTGCCCAACTCGCGCATTCTGATCCACCAACCCTCGATGGGCGGGCTTTCCGGGCAGGCCACCGATATTGACATCCATGCCCGGGAAATCCTTCGGATGCGGGAGATTACAAACCAGTTACTTGCGAAACATAGCGGACAGAAGCTGGATAAGGTAGAAAAGGATGTAGAGCGGGACTTTATTATGAACGCCCAGCAGGCTAAGGAATACGGAATCATAGACGATATCATCTACAAGACGAGAGAAAAGGTATGATCGGCGTTCGCCGATCAAAATGGGCAGTCTCGGCGCAACGATCTCTCCCGTTCCCCCCGGGGCTCAGGACGCTGTCGCAGCCGGGAGGTTAGGTCAAAGAAGGAGAAAAGCCGAGTGAAAAACCGAAGCGGCACTGAGGAGATTCTACGCTGTTCGTTCTGCCATAAGTCGCAGGACGCGGTTGCCAAACTGATCTCATCGCCCAGCGACTATCCGCGGGCCTACATCTGCGACGAGTGTGTCGCGGTGTGCAACTCGATCCTGGAAGATGACCGTGCGACCACGCCTCCGGCGAGCGCTCCTAATACACTTCCGAAGCCGCAAGAAGTGAAGACCTTCCTTGATGAATACGTGATCGGGCAGGACGTGACCAAGAAGAAGCTGGCGGTCGCGGTTTACAACCATTACAAGCGGATCTACATGAACCGTCAGCGCACCAGTGACGGGATCGAGCTTACCAAGTCGAACATCATGCTGATCGGCCCGACCGGCACCGGCAAAACCCTGCTGGCGCAGACGCTGGCCCGCATGCTGGATGTACCGTTTGCCATCGTCGATGCCACCACGTTGACCGAAGCCGGCTACGTCGGCGAAGACGTGGAAAACATCATACTCAAGCTGCTGCAAGCGGCCGATGGGGATGTGGGAAGAACCCAAACCGGCATCATCTACATTGACGAAGTCGACAAGATCGGGCGCAAGGACGAGAACCCCTCGATCACGCGCGACGTTTCCGGAGAAGGAGTGCAGCAGGCGCTGCTGAAGATTCTGGAAGGGACGATCGCCAATGTTCCGCCCCAGGGCGGACGCAAGCACCCGCATCAGGAGTTCACGCCGGTGGATACCACGAACATTCTGTTCATCTGCGGCGGGGCCTTTGTGGGTCTGGAGAAGATTATCGGGCGTCGCATGGGAAAAAAGTCCCTGGGCTTCAAAGCTGGAGAAGAGAGTGAGGCCGAGGCCAGCGCTCCCAACAAGCGGGATTTTGAGCTGCTGAGTGACGTGCAACCAGAAGACCTCATCAAATTTGGCTTGATTCCGGAGTTTGTTGGACGCCTGCCGGTGGTTGGAGTGCTGGAGGATCTGGATGAGTTCGCGTTGATCGAGATTCTGACTCGTCCCAAGAACGCTATCGTGAAGCAATACCAGCGCTTATTCGAATTCGAGAACGTCCGCCTCAAATTCAGCGAAGAGGCGCTGCGGGCGGTAGCGCGCCAGGCAATGGCTCGGAAAGTCGGCGCTCGCGGGCTACGCATGATTTTGGAAGAATTGATGCTCGAATTGATGTATAACTTGCCCAGCCAGAAGAAAGTGAAGGAGTTCGAAGTCACACGGGAAATGGTTGAAAAAAAGAGCGTCTCTCTGGCTATGATGGAAAAAGCAGGATAAGCTTCTAGCTCCGGCTTCTAGCGACCGGCGAAGAAGCTCAGCGCCAGCAGCAGCAGGTTTTGCGGAGACCCAGTGACCGCAGCTAAGGAAAAATTCGAAACCAAGAAGTTGCCCATGATGCCCATCCGGGATGTGGTCATCTTTCCTTACATGATGACTCCGTTCGTGGTGGGCCGGGAGTCGAGCGTGCGTGCGCTGGAAGAGGCACTGGCTGCGGACAAGAAGATTTTCCTGGCAACCCAGCACGATGCCGGTGTGGATGAGCCCAAGCCGAACGAAATCTATCAGGTGGGAACGGTAGTTAACATCGTGCAGAGCCTGAAACTGCCCGATGGCAACATTAAGGTGCTGGTCGAGGGCATTGAGCGGGGCAAGATTCTGCAGGTTACCGAGACCGAGGGCTTCATGCAGGCCAGTATTCGCCTGGCCCGCTACACGGTAGAAACCAATCCGCAGATTGAAGCCGGGATGCAGCGGGTCACTTCGCTTTTTGAGCAGTACGTGAAGCTGTGCCAATCGCTCAACTACGAGACCATGATCGCGGCCGTGCGCATGGAGGACCCGGCCAAGTTAACCGACACGATCGCGGCCAACCTGCAGCTTTCCATCGAAGAGAAGCAGGAATTGCTTGAGATTTTCGACCCGGCGGAGCGTCTGACGCGCATCGGCGACGTTCTGGATATTGAAATCGAAAAGCTGAATATGGATCGCACCATCCAGTCGCGGGTGAAGCGGCAGATGGAGCGCGCACAAAAAGAGTACTACCTGAACGAAAAGATCAAGGCGATCCAGAAAGAACTGGGGCGAGGCGAAAAGAGCGAGTTCGACGAGCTGAAGAAAAAGATCGAATCGTCGGGAATGCCAAACGATGTGCGGGAGAAGGCCATCCAAGAGTTGAAAAAGCTCGAGGCCATGCCGCCGATGTCGGCCGAATCGACGGTTTCGCGTAACTACCTCGATTGGCTGCTGGCGGTACCGTGGAAGAAGCGCTCCAAAGAGATTCGCAACCTCAGCCGGGCCGAGAAAGTTTTGAATGAAGACCATTACGGCCTGGAAAAAATCAAAGAGCGCATCCTGGAGTTTTTGGCCGTCCGCCAGTTGGTAAAGAATCCAAAAGGTTCGATTTTGTGCTTTGTTGGACCTCCGGGAGTAGGCAAGACATCGTTAGGCATGTCGATCGCCAAGGCCACGGGCAGAAAATTTGTGCGCATGTCGCTAGGCGGGGTGCGGGATGAGGCCGAAATTCGCGGCCATCGCCGGACCTACATCGGCGCACTGCCCGGCCAGATTATTCAGATGATGAAGAAAGCAGGGACCAAGAACCCTGTCTTCATGCTGGACGAAGTGGACAAGATGTCGATGGATTTCCGTGGTGATCCGTCGGCTGCTCTGCTGGAGGTGCTCGATCCTGAGCAGAATTTCATGTTCGTCGATCATTATCTTGACGTGGAGTACGATCTTTCGCAAGTCTTCTTCATTGCCACCGCCAACGTAATGCATACCATTCCCCCGGCCTTGCAAGACCGCATGGAGGTGCTGCGGCTGCACGGCTATACCGAGCAGGAAAAAATCGAGATTGCGAAGCAATTCCTGATCAAGAAGCAGATGGCACAAGCTGGGTTGACGGAAAAGAATCTCAAGTTCACGGATGAGGCGATCACAGGCCTGATTCGCTCTTATACGCGGGAAGCGGGGGTGCGCAATCTGGAGCGCGAAATCGGCAACGTTTGCCGGAAGGTGGCGCGCAAGGTAGTCAAAGAAGGCGAAAACTATAGCGTCGTCATCACTCCGGAGAACGTAAATGATTTCCTAGGCGTCATCAAATTCCGGGATACGCTGGCGCACGAGAGGAGCGAAATCGGGCTGGTAACGGGCTTGGCGTGGACGGAAGTCGGGGGCTCGATTCTGAGCACGGAAGCCACCGTGGTCGATGGCAAGGGCAAGCTAACTCTTACCGGCAAGCTGGGCGACGTGATGCAGGAATCCGCACAAGCTGCGATGTCGTACGTGCGCTCGCGTGCGCAACGGCTGGGCCTGGCTCGCGATTTCTACCGCAATATCGATATCCACGTCCATGTGCCGGAAGGAGCCATCCCGAAAGATGGACCGTCGGCCGGGATTACCATCGCGACCGCAATTGCCAGCGCATTGAGCAAGATTCCGGTACGGCGGGACCTCGCGATGACCGGCGAAATTACGCTTCGCGGCAAAGTCTTACCCATTGGCGGCCTCAAGGAGAAGTTGCTGGCGGCGCATCGGGCAGGGCTCTTCGAGGCGATTCTTCCGCAGGAAAACGAGAAGGATTTGGCGGAAGTTCCCGATAACCTTCGTAGTGAAATGAAGTTGCACTTTGTCGACACCATGGACCAAGTGCTTGCATTGGCCCTCGAACAGCCCTTGCCGAAGCCGGTGTCGGAAGTTGTTACTGATGGCCAGCCCATTGCGCCGTTGTCTGCGCCTCCGACAGAAGGGCCCACCGCCCACCAGTAGAGAACTGCTTCTGCGGGCCTAAATTTTCGGATTGAAGAATTTCGATTGCAGAATGGGGGGAATTCATGGAATCCAGTTCACAAAAGCCTCCCGCTCGCGTTTCGCTCAAGGGCACGGCCGGATTGGTTGTGGCCGTCGCCGTGGTGACAATTCTGTTGGTCTCCTTCCCTGCGTATCGCTGGTTTTTCGCCATCAGTGTGGGCATCGGGCTGGGAGTAGCACTGATTCTCTTCATTTGGCATAAACTCCGGCCCATCCGGGAAGAAGATGTAGAACACAAACGTCCGCTGGGGTTGAGCTGAACAACTGATCTAGTGGTCAGATCCTCAGAGTCAGCTTTCCAGCAGCCCGTCCACGGACGACTGGAGCTGAACTTCATTGTGTTGTTGAATAATTCCTGCATCTGACGGCAAACTGGGCGTATGCGTATCTTGTCGCGATTTCTGATGGCAGCAACGGATGCGAGCCAGTTTCCGGCACCGGCGCTGCCTGAAGTGGCTTTTCTGGGCCGCTCCAACGTGGGGAAATCGAGTGTGATCAATGCTCTGGTCGGCAAGAAACTGGCCAAAACGAGTTCGATTCCAGGTCGTACGCGCAGCATCAATTTTTTCGAGCTGCGCTGGCCGGGCAAACCTCAGCCGGAGTTGATCTTTACTGATCTGCCGGGTTACGGTTATGCGCAACTCTCGCGCGAAATTTCCAGCCGTTGGCCGGATTTCATCGAACCCTATCTGAAAGAGCGGCCTTGTCTGGCGCTCTGCCTGGTGTTGGTGGATGTAAATGTGCCGGCGCAGCCGAGTGATATTCAATTGCTAGAATTTCTCTGCGGCATCGAGAGGCCGTTTGTGGTCCTGGGTACCAAAAGCGATCGCTTATCCGCAAACCAGCTACGCAATGCTCTAGAAAGCCTCGGGCAGGAGTTGCCCCAGGCCCAGATCCTGCCTTTTTCCGCCAGGACAGGAGCCGGGCGCGAGGAACTCTGGCGCCAGATCCGGGAAGCGACGGACGCCCATCGAGGGAAGCGCAAGCCTGAGCGCGTCGAAGCGCCTGTGAAATAGTGTTCTGAGAAATCTTTTTTCAAAAGCGAATGACGCCTATGCCGTCAGAGCGTGTGGGCGTTGTCATTACCTTCGTGATCTATAGCCCTTCAGGCAGCGCGAACTACAGTAGAGATGTGACGCTCTCATCCATGGTGGTTTCACGCGACTGGTCTGAGGTCAGTGTGCTGGAATGTATTCTTGGTGGTCTGCACGTCCGGGTGGATGTCGAGCCGGAATTGGAACGGGTTTCAGCCAAGCTGGCGAAGTCGAAGATTGACGCGTTGATCGTGGATTGCGATCTGGATGGAACAACGAAACTGCTTGGCGGTCTGAAACAGGAACTGAACACGGTGCCACTGCTGATCATCGGCAGTCCGAGCCGCTGCAGAGAATTGAAGGCATCGCCCGCTACCTTCACCTTTGAGAAGCCGATTTCGGTGGAGCAAGCGGTGCGCAAACTTTCCGCTGCACGCAATTTCATTATGAACGGCAGGCTGCGCTACCATCGCCATCCTGTCGATTTGCCAGCATCTGTCAGCTACGGGCGCGGAAAGCGCGTCATGGCGGATATTTTGAACCTGAGCCAGGGTGGGGTTGCGATCCGAACCAAACCTGGTGTCAATTTGCCTACCGCGGTGCGGGTGGCTTTCGCGCTGCCGGAAAGCAAGCTGAAGGTAAGGGCAAAAGGTAAGGTCATCTGGAAGAGGGACGAACTCGCCGGAATTCACTTTATGGGAATGAGCAGCCGGCAAACGCGAGACCTTCAGCTCTGGCTGGCAAAACAATACCTCACGAACTAG
>Ga0187784_10002671_pt1 | contig 14298 bp, 13 predicted proteins | sample 1015_SJ02_MP15_2_FD_132964 | JGI IMG/M metagenome (GOLD analysis project Ga0187784, IMG submission 132964) | Tropical peat soil microbial communities from peatlands in Department of Meta, Colombia - 1015_SJ02_MP15_20_MG | ecosystem: Environmental > Terrestrial > Soil > Wetlands > Peat | place...
ACGGTAGAATCATCGACGCCTTGAAACGGTGGTGTCGTTCGCGCGATGTCGCCGAAATGCGCTTGGAGGCGTATGCCGACAATCTCCCGGCCGTGCGGGCGTATGAGAAGGCGGGGTTCTCGAAGCTCGTCATCGAAATGCGGATGAACCTGAACGATGAATAGCGCCGAGCTCGACGAGAGCGCGATGCTCGGTCTCAATGAGGCCCATCGCAGCGAGACCTCCGCTCTCAACTTGGAGCAGCTCCGCGCACTGCTCGCGCAGGCCTTCCATGTCGGAGCTCGCAACGCGGGGCGCGATGCATTTCTCATCGCACTCGACCAGAGCTCGCTCTCGGCAAGCCTGAATTTCCAGTGGTTCAAGTCCCGCTATCGACGCTTCGTCTACGTCGATCGGGTGATCGTCGCGCCGAAAAAACGCGCACGGGGAGTGGCCCGCGGTCTGTATGAGGAGCTCTTCGCCGCAGCTCAACATGCAGGCCACTCGCTGATCGCCTGCGAGGTGAACGTCGAGCCGCCGAATCCCGCCTCGGACGCCTTTCACGAGGCCTTGGGGTTCGTCGAGGTCGGCCGTGCCTCCACGATGGAAGGGCAGAAAATCGTGCGTTATCTCACGAAGAGCCTTTGATCAGCGCTTCGCCGCGTAGAAGTAGTAGTCGGCCGCATAGGCGACCCGCGTGTGCTGCCCCGCACGGTTCGCGTCGCAACCCGAATCGGGCGCGCGGCCGCCGACGGTGTGCAGGCGCTGAATGAACTGCGTCTTGCCGAAGACCCCCTTGCCGCTCGTCGATTTCGCTCGCAGCAGCAGCCACGGGACGGCTCCCCCCGCCGGCCCGCCGTCGCTCGCGACGACCTCGCCGACCACCTGGCTCCCGTCGTTTGCCTCCCAGGTCGGGCCGGCATAGTGTCGGCCGACCTCCTTGCCCGAGCGGTCCGTCAGGTCCGCCGCCGGCGCCTGCAGGCTCCACGCGTAGCGTAAGGAGCCCTGGGCACTCGGCACACACTCGTAAATCTGCACCCCGGCGCCGCGATACACGTGCACCAGCACTTCGTTGGCGGGGACTTGCAGGGCGGCGGGGACCCCCGAGGGGGACGCGGCTCGATCTCCCGCGCACCCACCGAGGATCGCGAGGGACGCGGCCGCGATTGCACTACCGAGCCGCGTGTGGCTCATTCGGTGCTCCGATCGATGCTGCCATCGGCGCTGCCCGGGCGCTCGAGTCGCGCCTTCTGATCGAGATTCGCACTTCGCCACAAGTACATCGCCAGTAGCGGCTCGTTGCCGGTGCGCATTGCGTGGGGCTCCTCGCTTCGATGATGGATCAACGTGCCCGGCAGCCGTATCCGCCAGAGGGCATCGCCTTGCTGCCATTGCGCCGTACCGCTCAGCGGGATGTAGATCTCCTCGGCCTCATGGCGATGCAGAGGGTAGAGCGTATGCGGGCCGAGCACCACCACTCCGCACGAGATTTGTGCGCTGGTTTTGCCGCCCGTCGGGCCAAGCAGCTCGCTCCAACCGTAATTTTGTAAAAATGCGGCTCCCATCTCTGCGAGAGTATAAGTTTGCCGCCATTCGAGCGAGGGGGCCGCCTCGCAGAGCGCGCGCACGAACGGGGTAGCCGCGAACTCCGAATCGTGGCTCGTCGCATTCGCGACGATGAGGGGCAGGTAATGCAAGACGGGCAGAGCGGCTCGGCGCACGGGCGGGGCGTCGAGGGCCTCGCGCGCGGCCTGCGCCTCCCGTGCCTCTCGCAGGGGCGCTCCGTGACGATCCTGCGGGCGAGGCCATTCGGCGAGAAAGGGCGCCAGCGCCGGCGCGGATAGCCGCTCCAGCAAGCGACGCGCAAGCACGAGGAGGTCCCGCGGTTCGGCATCGAGATTCATCCGCGGGGCGAGTCTACGGCCAATTGAAGTGCCGGCCAATCCGCTCGCCGAGCCACGGGGCGCCGAGGAGAGCGGCGGGGCTTGCTCGGGACGGACTCGCTCCTGATACTGCAACTTGAAAAGGAGATCTCATGCGGATGGGTGCACCGAGGCGGGCGCTGAATCAGACACTGCATGCGCGCTGAGCGACCGCTCATCGTTCGCTGTGGCGCATTCGGCGACATGGTGTTGTTGACCGCCCTGATTCGACCACTGCACGCACGGTTTCGCTCTCCCGTCGACATCGTGACCTCCGGGCCATGGAGCGAGCCGCTCCTCTCGGGACAACCCGGTGTCGGCGAGATCTTGAGCGTGCGCAGTCGCAAGATGCCCTATTGGCTGGCTCCGGACCAACGCCGGGTCGTCGAGGGGCTGCGCTCGCGCCCGATCGGTCCCACCTGGCTGTGCGATGGGAACGATGCCGCACAACCGATGATCGCGCGTGCTGGCATACCGCCCGAATGGATCGTCGATGTGAAGGATCATCCGCGCACGCCCGGTGAGCACGCGGTCGAGCAGTGGCGCCGGCTCGCGCGGATCATGCCGCCGGCGCTCGGTGCGAGCTCGGAGGCCGCCGGCGACGCGACCGCGGCCCCAGCCGAGGCGACCGAAGCGCTGGGCTGCTATCTCTCGGTGAGCGCGCGCGCGCGCGCGGATCTCGATGCCTGGCTCCGCTCGCGCAGTCTCGACGCTGCAGCGCTGCTGTTGGTTCAGGCCGGCAACAAGCGCACGATGCGACGGGGCCTGCGCCGCCTCGCGGCGAACAGCAAGTACTGGCCTCCCGAGCGCTGGGCACAGGTGATCCGCTTCATGCGTACGCAGCACCCCCATCACCTCATCGTGCTGCTCGGCACCGGCCCCGAATACCGCTTGAACGAGGAGCTGATCGGGCTCGCCCGGGTCGATCGAATTCACAATGCGGCGGATGACTTGCCGATTCCGCGCCTGCTGGCGCTGCTCGAGCGCGCCCAGGGACTGGTCACGGTCGATTCGGGCCCTGCGCATGCCGCGGCTGCGGTCGGCTGCCCGCAAGTGGTGCTGTTCGGAAAGGCATTGCCGTCGCTGTACCGACCCTGGGGCGTGCTCGGCGCGGACGTGAAGGTGGTCCGCGGCCTCATCGACGGCGAGCCCGATATGCTCGGAATCGCAGCAAGCGATGTGATGGAGGCCTGGGCCGCGCTCAAATTGCGCACGAGGAGCGCGACCCCGGTGAGCGGCTGACGGCGGAGTCGCTGAGCTCCGTGAGCGCGCTCAAGACTTCGGCAGCGTGCGCAGCATGTCCTGGGTCACGAGCACCACGCCGCCCTTGGTGACATCGAAGCGCTCCCCGTCGCGCTCGGCGTCGTGGCCGATGGTGAGCCCGTCGGGAACGATGCACTGCTCGTCGAGAATCGCGTGCCGGATCCGGCAATTGCGGCCGACGGTCACTCCCGGCAGCAGCACGGAGCTTTCGACGATGCTGTGGTCCTCGACGCGCACCTCCATCGACAGCAATGATTGGCGCACCGTTGCGCCCGAGATGATGCAGCCTCCGGCGACCATGGAATTGATCGCGATGCCGCGCCGGCCCTCCTCGTCGAGCACGAACTTCGCGGGCGGCAGCTGGGCCTGATAGGTCCAGATCGGCCACTGCACGTCGTAGATGTTGAGCTCGGGGTTCAAGGCGACGAGCTCCATGTTCGCTTCGTAGTAGGCATCGACGCTGCCTACGTCGCGCCAGTAGTTTTGAGCTTGCGTCTCGACGTCGTGGAAGGGGTAGGCGAAGACTCGCAGGCGGTCGATCACGGGCGGAATGATGTTTCTGCCGAAGTCATGACTGCTCTTCTCGTCGGCCGCATCATCGTTCAGCAATTGCTCGAGCCGCTCGAGCGTGATCACGTAGATTCCCATCGATGCCCGCGCCAGATCGGGATGACCCTTGATGGGTTGCGGACGGGCCGGCTTTTCCGCGAATTTGACCACGCGATTCGCATCATCCGTCGTCATGATCCCGAACTCGTGCGCGCGATCCAGGGGCACGTCGACCACGCCCACGGTGATATCCGCTTCGCTGATCTCGTGGTACGCGATCATCGGCCCGTAGTCCATTTTGTAGATGTGGTCGCCGGCCAGGATCAGCACGTGCGTCGGGTGATGGGAGCGGATGAATTCGAGGTTCTGATACACCGAATCGGCCGTGCCGCGGTACCAGTGCTCGCCCATCTGTTGCTGAGCGGGGATGAGCTCGACGAACTCGCCCATCTCGCCGCGCAGATAGCTCCACCCGCGCTGAATGTGCTGGATGAGCGGCTGCGCCTTGTACTGGGTAAGCACGGCGATCTGGCGGATGCCGGAGTTCACGCAGTTCGACAGCACGAAATCGATGATGCGGAACTTGCCGCCGAAAGGCGTCGCGGGCTTGCAGCGGTGCAAGGTGAGCGACCTGAGGCGCTCACCGCGACCTCCTGCCATGACGACCGCCAACGTGCCGCTGGTCAATCGACTGACGTAGCGTCCGCTATTGGTCCGAGTTTGCATAAGGGTCCTTGGCCGAAGGCGCACCTCGAGTTGCGCCGAGGCGAGACAGAGCGTGCCACACTCACGCCTTGCCATACCAGCTTTTTCGCCATTTGCGATCACTTCCGTTTGCTAGACTCTCGTCAATCGGGCGTCGTGGGGCTTATCAGTGACTCCCCTGAAGTTGTGCATTCTGAGCTCGGAGATCATGCCGTTTGCGAAGACCGGCGGTTTGGCCGATATGGTCGGGGCGCTGGTCCGTGGTTTCGCTCATCGGGGTCACGAGATTCGCGCCTTCATGCCGCTGTATGCGGCCGTCCGGCGCGCCCACCCCGGCGCTCAGTCGGTCCCTGGCCTGGAGAACATCGGGCTGAGGCTCGGGAGCCGCGATTATGTCTTCTCGGCTCGCACCGCGAGCATCCCGGGCACGAGCATCGCCCTCCACTTCATTGATTGCCCCGAGCTGTTCGATCGACCGTCCATCTACACCAAAGATCCCGATGAGCACCGGCGCTTCCTCCTCTTCACGTGCGCCGCCGTCGAGAGCTGCTTGCGCCTCAAGTTCCTACCGGACGTGTTTCATTGCCACGACTGGCATAGCGCATTTGTGCCCCTGTTCCTGAGGACGCTCTACGCCGAGACTCCGGTCGCCGATTCGCGCTCGGTGTTGACCATTCATAACATCGGCTACCAGGGTGTCTTTCCGCGCAGCTCCTTGGGTGAGCTCGGCCTCGAGGCGTCCGAGTCTCTGCTGGACGCCGCCGACCTTCGTCTCGGAGTAATCAACTCCTTGAAAACCGGAATTAAATTGGCCGATGCGGTGACGACCGTGAGCCCGACCTACGCGCGCGAGATCGTCGAGACGCCCCTGGGGATGGGCATGGAGACGGCGCTCCGCGCGCGCGCCGATCCGGTCGTCGGCATATTGAACGGCGTCGACTACGATCAGTGGGACCCGAGGCACGATCCGCACTTGTCAGCGCATTTCTCCCCGGAAGATCTCGCCGGCAAGCGTCTCAACAAGCTGCAGTTGATCGCCGCCCATGATCTGGGCATCGGGATCGAGAGCCCGCTGGTCGGCATGGTGAGCCGGCTCGCGGTGCAGAAAGGCTTCGACATCCTCGTCGAGGCACTTCCTCGAGTCCTCGACCGGCGGGATTTCGGTCTGGTCGTCTTAGGATCGGGCGAGGAGCGTTACGCGACGCTCTTGGACTCCTTGCGCCGGCGCTATGCCGGACGGGTGGCGTTTCAATTCGGTCATGAAGAGTCGATGGCGCACCTGATCGAGGCGGGAAGCGACATCTTTCTGATGCCCTCCCAGTACGAGCCCTGCGGACTCAATCAGATGTACAGCCTGCGCTACGGCACCATCCCCATCGTTCGCCGCACGGGTGGTCTTGCCGATTCGGTTCGGCATTACGATCCGGCCACCGGCCAAGGTACTGGCTGCGTGTTCAACGACTATGACGCCAATGCGGTGGAATGGGCTCTCAACACGACGCTCGATTGGTTTGCACAGAGAGAGAGCTGGCGGCGGCTGATGCACAACGCCATGCTCGAAGATTTTTCTTGGGGGCCGCGGGTAGCCAGCTACATCGCGGTGTTTCGCGACGCGCTTCAGCGCCCGCCTTCGAGGAGCGCGTAGCGGCGGCCATTGGGAAGCGCGAAGAGGCGCGCCGTGTGTAGCTGGGCGCTCGGCGCCCAGTCGGGCTCATCGATCGGCGACCCCGCCGCTTGGGCGATTGCGAGCCGGGCGGCGATGCGCCGGAACAGCGGGGTCAGCGCTCTGCCTGGCAACTGCACGAGCACCCGCGCTTGCGGCTCCTGCGCCACCCTTTCCTTCAGCTCTGCGATGGAGCGCGGATCGATCGGCCCCTTCACGAGACCGACCTCGGTGCGCGCGTACAGGTCGATGAGTGCCCGGGTAGTCTCGTCGGGCGCCATCAAGATCAACGGCTTGCCGCGCGCGTCCCACTCGATCGCGCGCCCGAGCCCTGCCAAGTTCTGCCAGGCATCGACCCGCCGATAGAGCTGCGAGGCCGGTGCTGTCAATAGCAGGCAGTAGCCGAGAAGCAGCGCCAGCTGCGCGGGTCGCGGTGCGCCGTCGCGCGCTGCCGCGCTCCCATGAAGCAGCAGCGCCGCGGCCGCGATGAGGCCCGGACCCGAAATCAGAAAGGCACCGCTCCAGCCGTAGCCGCCACCGGCAGCGGACGGCGTCCCGGTATCGGCCGCCACGAGCGCAAGCGCTGTGGCCAGCACCAGCACCGCCACGAGGAGGAGCGCCGCCGTGGCACGCAGGGCACGTATATCCCAGCGATCGAATTCGGATTGGGTGTGACCTCCCCACCAGCCCAGGAGCAACGCAAATCCCGGCAGCGCCGGCGCGAGATAAATGTTGCGAGCCGTGGCGGCCACAGACAGCAAAGCGAGCGCAGGCAGCGCACTCGCGAGGGCGAAGCGTACCGGCCGAAGCTCCTCGAAGCCGGCGCGCCGCCTCAGCCAGGCACGCCGTAAGGCCGCCGCGACCAGCAAGGTCCAAGGCCAAAGATACACGGGCAGCTCGAGAAAGTACTTGCCGGGCGAGTTGCGATGCGCGGCTGCGTACTGAAGCTCCTGCGGGGCATCGAGGTGAACGAATCGCCCTGCGAGGTTGTTCCAGAGGAACACCCGCAAATGCTCGGGACCGTCGGCGCCCGCATAGACGAACCAGATCCAGATGAGGATGACGAGCGCTTGGACGCCCAATCCCGGATACAACTCCCAGCGGCACAATTCCCGCGCACGCCGCTCCCAAATCACCATTGTGAGCAGGGCGAGCGCCGGCACGATCCAGGCGGCAGCGCTCTTGCTCAAGAATCCGAGCGCGAGAGCCAGATGCATCACGGTATAGGCGCCGAGCCGCCTCCAGCGGCTTCTGGCATACAGCCCCTCGTAGGCGCCCGCGAGCGCCACCGCCGTGCTCGCGAGCAAGGGAGCGTCGGTCGCGAGCCAAATCACCACCTGGTAGGAGAGCAGAAACGTCCCGATGGCCGCGGCGGCGATGAGACCGGCCACGGGCCCGGCGGCTCGCCGCGCCAACCATCCGACCCCGACCGCCGTGACGAGGGCATACAGCAGATTGGGCAGGCGAGCAGACCATGCGCCGCTACCGAAAAGGCGGATCGCGGCCGCGGCGACCCAGTAGGTGAGAGGCGGCTTCTCGCAAAACGGCTCGCCGGCCAAGAGCGGCACCGCACGCTCCGACTGCCAACTCATCCGCCACGCAAGGTCTGCCTCGCGTGGCTCGTCCGGCGTCCAAAGTCCGCGGCCCAGAATTCCGACGCACCAGGCCGACAGCACGGCGATCGACACGAGCGCAATCGAGAGGGGAGACGATCTCAAGAAGGCATTATACTTGGCGCCCCACCCGGGGTGCGCCCAGGAGTGCGCCTAGAAGGAGAGCGCATGGCATCCGCTGACTATACTTCACACGGCACCGTTGCCGTGATCACCCTCCATTACCCCCCGGTGAATGCGCTGTGCCTGGCCGTTCGTAAGGGAGTGGCCGACGGGTTGGAGCGCGCGGCGGATGACGCATCGATCAAGGGGGTGGTCATCACCGGCGCAGGGGCGATGTTCTGCGGCGGTGCGGACGTCGCCGAGTTCGGCTTACCCGAGTCGCTTGCGGCCCCTCACCTGCTCGATCTGTGTGCAATGGTCGAGCAGTTCGAAAAGCCCGTGGTGGCCGCGCTCAACGGCACTGCGCTCGGTGGCGGTCTGGAGCTCGCCATGTGCGCTCACTACCGTGTGGCGCTCGCCGCCGCCCAGCTCGGGTTGCCCGAGGTGAAGCTCGGAATTTTGCCGGGCGCCGGCGGCACGCAGCGCCTCCCGCGCCTGGTCGGGCCCGAGCGCGCCCTCAACATGATCGTGAGCGGCAATCCTGTGCTCGCTCGAGATCTCGCGAAGACGAGCCTGTTGGATTCGGTGGTCGAGACCGACGTGCTGGCCGCAGCCGTTGCGCTCGCGGGGCGAGGCGCCGAGGGCGCCTTGCCCTTGAAAAAGGCGCGTGACGTCAAGATTCGCTTTGCGAACGCCGAAGCGTTCTTCGACTTTGCGCGCGCCGCGGTCGCCCCGCTTGCCAGGAACTATCCGGCTCCCCCGAAGTGCATCGACGCGGTGGAGGCGGCGGTCACCAAGCCGTTCGAGGAGGGCATCCGGCTCGAGCGGACGGCCTTCGTGGAGTTGTTGAACGGCACCGTCTCGAAGGCATTGCGGCACGTCTTTTTCGCCACCCGCGCCGCCGCCAAGGTGCCGGACGTGCCCTCGGGCACACCGCTTCGTCCCGTGCGCTCCGTCGCCGTCATCGGCGCGGGCACCATGGGGGGCGGCATCGCCATGAATTTTGCGAACGCCGCAGTGCCGGTCACGGTGCTGGAGATGAGCCAAGCGGCTCTCGACAAGGGCCTCGGCGTGGTGAAAAAGAACTACGAGAGCACGCTGAAGAAAGGACGCCTCACGCAGGACGAATTCGACAAGCGACTGTCGCTGATCCGGGGAACGCTGTCCTACGACGAGCTCAGCGGCGCGGATCTCATCATCGAGGCCGTGTTCGAGGACATGGGCGTCAAGAAGCAGGTGTTCGAGACACTCGATCGCAAGGCGAAGCCCGGAGCGATACTGGCCTCCAACACCTCGACCCTGGATCTGAATCGAATCGCCGCCGTCACTCATCGAGCGCAGGACGTGGTCGGCCTGCACTTTTTCAGCCCCGCCAACGTCACCAAGCTCTTGGAGATCGTGCGCGGCGCCAAGACCGCCAAGGACGTGCTCGCAACGAGCATGAGCATCGCCAAGCAAATCAAGAAGATCGGCGTGGTCGCCGGCGTGTGCGAGGGCTTCATCGGCAACCGCATGCTGCACGCCTACTTCAGGCAGATGAATTTCCTGCTCGACGTGGGGGCGCTGCCGCAGCAGATCGACAAGGCGCTCGAGAATTTCGGCTTCGCGATGGGGCCCTTCCGGGTGAGCGATCTCGCCGGCAACGACATCGGCTGGGCGATCCGAAAGCGCCTCTACGTCGAGCATCCGAGCCTCAAGCATTCGACCATCCCCGATCGCATTTGCGAGCTCGGCCGGTTCGGGCAGAAAACCGGCGCCGGCTGGTACGACTATAAGCCGGGTGAGCGCAACGCCATCCCCTCGGAGCTGGTCACCCGGATCATCCTCGAGGAATCGGCGCGGCTCGGCTTGACTCGCCGTCCCGTGAGCGACGAGGAGATCGTGGAGCGGGCGTTGTACTCGCTCATCAACGAAGGCGCACGCATCCTCGAGGAGGGCATCGCACTACGCTCCTCCGATATCGACATCGTCTACATCGCGGGCTACGGATTCCCCGATTATCGGGGCGGCCCGATGTTCTACGCCGACACCGTGGGCCTCGACAATATCCTGCGCGCCATACGCCGCTTCGCGCACGGTTATCAGCCCGATGCGTGGCAGCCGGCGCCGCTCCTCGTGAAGCTGGCCTCCGAGAGCTCGAGCTTCGCCGGTTGGAGGAATCCATCATGACCGACGCCGTCGTCGTTTCCACCGCGCGCACGGGACTCGCGAAGTCCTGGAAGGGCGCGCTCAACATGACCCACCCCGTGACGTTCGCCGGCCATGTCCTGCGGCAGGCGATCGAGCGCGCAGCGCTCGATCCCGGCGAGGTCGAGGACGTGCTCGTCGGCGCGACCTTCCTCGAAGGGGCGTCGGGAGCGAATGTGGCGCGGCAGGTGGGCCTGCGCGCCGGCTGTCCGGTGACCACCGCGGGCGTATCGGTCAACCGCTTCTGCTCCTCGGGACTGCAGACCATCGCGCTCGCCGCGCAGCGGGTGATGGCGGGCGAAGGCGAGATCTACGCGGCCGGCGGGCTCGAGTCCATTTCCTGCGTTCAAAATCAGGCCAACACGCGTATGCTGAAAGAGGAATGGGTGGTCGAGCACAAGCCGGAAGTGTACTGGAGCATGCTTCAGACCGCGGAGACGGTGGCGAAGCGCTACGGCATCTCGCGCCAGGTGCAGGATGAGTATGGTGTGCAGAGCCAGCTGCGCGCCGCGGCAGCGGCCAAAGCCGGACGCTTCAACGAGGAGATCGTCCCCTTCACCACCACCATGGCGGTGGCCGACAAGGACTCGGGCACCGTCGCTACTGCAGAGGTTACCTTGACGGCCGATGAGGGAATTCGTCCCGACACGACCTACGAGGGCGTCGCGAAGATCAGGCCCGCCCTCCCCGGCGGGGTCATCGCGGCGGGAAATGCGAGTCAATTCTCCGACGGCGCCTCGATGTGTGTCGTGATGGACGCCAAGCGCGCCGAGAAGAAGGGCCTGGAGCCGCTCGGGGTCTTTCGCGGGTTTCAAGTGGCGGGATGCGAGCCCGATGAGATGGGCATCGGGCCGGTGTTCGCGGTGCCGAAGCTCCTTGCGAAGGCGGGCTTGAAGGTCGACGACATCGGACTCTGGGAGCTCAACGAGGCATTCGCGGTTCAGGTCATTTATTGCCGCGATCGGCTCGGGATTCCGGACGATCGGCTGAATGTGGACGGCGGGGCGATCGCTGTCGGGCATCCGTACGGCGTGAGCGGCTCGCGGCTCGTCGGGCACGCTCTCATCGAAGGCAAGCGGCGCGGCGTCAAGTACGCCGTCGTGACCATGTGCATCGGCGGCGGCATGGGGGCCGCTGGACTGTTCGAGGTGGCTTAGGGTTAGTGATCATCAACGGGGAAATCGATGAGAAAAATACTGCTTTCAACTGTGTTGGCCGGCATCGCCGGCATCGCTGCATCATGGCCGGCGGCGGCCGAGGACAGCCTGTTGCGCGTGCTCGTGGTGCAAACCGCAGACGAGGCCGCCTACGTGAAGGAAGTGCAGAATCTGCAGGCGCTGCTCGCGAAGAACGGGCAGCAGACGAAGCTTCGCGTCTGGAGGGCGACCCTGGCCGGCGCTGATACCGGTGCCGTCGTGGTCACCATCGAGATGGCGAACCTCGCGGCACTTGCCAAGACGCTCGAGCTCGAGCGGACGAATCCGGAGCTTGCCGCCGAGCTGAAGAAGCTCAATGCGATACGCAAGGTGACCTCCGATAGCGTCTACGACTTGATCAGTCACTAGAGGCCTGTCCGACAGGCTCGACGCGGCGTCCGCCGCCGCGTGGGCACGACGCCCGCCGCGGCCTCTCAGACCGGCCGCGGGGCGGGCGGCTCGAGCTTGTCGATCACCTCGTCAAGCGCGCCGTAGAGCCGCCGGCAAAACTCCTCGCCGAGTAGCCGCTCGACGCGCGCATAGACCGCCTCGATTTGCGGCGCGATGCGCGCCGCGAGCGCGCGGCTGCGCGGCGTGAGCGATACGCGCACGCGACGCTGATCGTGCTCGAGGCGCTTGCGGCTCACCAGGCCGATCTCCTCCATCCGCGCCAGGACGCCCGCGAGGCTCGGGCTCGAGAGGCGGCATAGCTCCCCGATCTCACGCGGCTCGAGCGCTCCGGCCTCGAGGAGCAAGCGCACGATGCGCCACTGCTGCTCGGTGATTCCGTGCGCGTTGAGCACGGGCCGGAAATGCCCGATCACGTGCTCGCGCGCCTGCAACATGAGCAGGGGGAGGTTACGGTGCTTGAAAGTTGCCATTCTTGACAGGCTCGGTGATAGATGAAATGATTACTAACATATTAGTGAAAATCAAGGAAAAGCGATAGTGCCGCGAGCAGCGCTGCGCGAGATCCCCTTCGACGTGCCGCCGTTCGAGCTGAGCGGCATCGTGTACGGGACGCTCCTCAACCACCGCACGGCGCTCGAGGCACTGGGCGAGCAGGTCCGCTCCCCGCCGTACAACGCCCCACCGCGCGCGCCGGTGCTGTACCTGAAGCCGCGCAATACCCTGGCGCTCGACGGCGAGAGGGTGCAAGTTCCGGCGGGTGTTGCCGAGCTCGAGGTCGGGGCCGCCGTCGGGATGGTGATCGGGCGCACGGCGTGCCGGGTGTCCGAGACGAACGCCCTGGATCACGTCGCCGGCTTTCTCATCGTGAACGACGTGAGCATTCCGCATGCGAGCTACTATCGCCCGGCGGTGCGCCTCAAGGCGCGCGACGGCTTTTGCCCCCTGGGCCCGCGAGTTACCGCTCGCGCGAAGATCTCCGATCCGAGCGCGCTCACCTTGCGCACCTATGTCGACGGTGCGCTCGCGCTGACGGCGCGCACCTCGGAACTGCTCCGCCCGCTCGCCCGACTGCTCGCCGACGTGACGGAATTCATGACCCTCGCTCCCGGGGATGTGCTCGCGGCCGGCGCAGCGGCGCCCGCGCCGCGGGTCCGCGCTGGGCAGACGGTCGCCATCGAGACCGATGAGCTGGGTACGCTCACCAGCCTCTTCGTGGCCGAGGCGACCTGATGGCCGAGGGGGTGCGATGACGGCCGAGGAGCGCGCTGATGGCGGAGGAGTCGCGCTGATGGGCGCGCGACCGCCATGATGCGTGCGCGAGTAGCCTGGAGCGGCGCAATTCACGAAGCGACGCCCGTGCCCGACGCCGGAGCCAGCGCTCCGGACGCTCGCCTGCGCCTCGCAGACGGGCGCGTGCTCTCGCAGGGCGAAGTCGTCTGGCTACCTCCGTTCGAGGTCGGCACCGTGCTCGCGCTCGGCTTGAATTACGCCGATCACGCGAAGGAACTCAAGTTCTCGGCGCAGGAGGAGCCGCTCGTGTTCCTCAAGGGTCCGGGGGCGCTGCTCGGGCACCGCGGCGCGACGCGCCGGCCCGCGGGCGTCAAGTTCATGCATTACGAGTGCGAGCTCGCCGTGGTCATCGGCCGCGCGGCGAAGCGCGTGGCGCGCGCCGAGGCGATGGGGCACGTGGCCGGCTATTGCATCGCCAACGATTATGCCGTTCGCGACTACCTCGAGAATTGGTACCGTCCCAACTTGCGCGCGAAGAACCGCGACGGCGCCACCGTCCTCGGTCCCTGGCTCGTGGATGCCGAGGATGTTGCGGATCCGGCCGATCTCGCTTTGCGAACGTTCGTGAACGGCCAGCTAAGGCAATCGGGAAACACACGGGATCTCGTGTTCGATATTCCGTATCTGATCGAGTACTTGAGCTCGTTCATGACATTGAGCCCGGGCGATGTGATCCTCACTGGCACGCCGGAGGGAGTGACCAACGTGATGCCCGGCGATGAGGTCGTCTGCGAGATCGACGGCCTGGGCAGGCTTTCGAATACCATCGTGGCGGCGGAGTCGACGGGGTGAGCCGGGATGAGAGGATGAGAGAGATGCGAATTCAACATCTGATCGGGGGCGCGCCGGCGCCGAGCGCGGAGTACTTCGAGACTCGAAATCCCGCCACGCAGCAGGTGCTGGCGGAGGTCGCCCGCGGGGGCGAGCGGGAGGTCGATGCCGCGGTGGCGGCGGCGAAGTCGGCATTCCCCAAGTGGGCGGATACGCCCGCCCCCGAGCGAGCGCGGCTGTTGAGGCGGCTCGGCGATCTGATTGCCGCACACGTCACCGAGATCGCACGGACCGAGACGCAGGACACCGGCCAGGTGATTGCCCAGACGGCCAAGCAGCTCGTGCCCCGCTCGGCCGATAACTTCTACTATTTTGCCGAGATGTGCGTGCGGGTCGACGGCCACACCTACCCGACGGCGACGCACCTCAATTACACGCTCTATCATCCGGTGGGTGTATGCGCGTTGATCTCGCCCTGGAACGTGCCCTTCATGACCTCGACCTGGAAGGTCGCCCCGGCGCTCGCGTTCGGCAATACGGCAGTGCTCAAGATGAGCGAGCTGTCGCCGCTCACGGCGGCGAGGCTCGGCGAGCTCGCTCTCGAGGCGGGCATTCCCGCAGGTGTCCTCAACGTCGTGCACGGCTAC
>Ga0187784_10002672_pt1 | contig 14293 bp, 15 predicted proteins | sample 1015_SJ02_MP15_2_FD_132964 | JGI IMG/M metagenome (GOLD analysis project Ga0187784, IMG submission 132964) | Tropical peat soil microbial communities from peatlands in Department of Meta, Colombia - 1015_SJ02_MP15_20_MG | ecosystem: Environmental > Terrestrial > Soil > Wetlands > Peat | place...
CAACTCGGGCGGCGTCGACCAGGCCGCGCCTGCGCCGCGGTTCTCCCGCACACCGGCCGGACCGGTCGGGTCGCCGCCGCCCGCAACCACGCCGCTGGACGAAATCGGCTGGTAATCAGCCCATTAACCGGGTCGCCTTGGTAGCTTTGAGGTAGTGGCCGTACGAGCATCGCGAGAGATCCTCATCGACGCGCCGCCGGAGGTGATCCTGGAGGCGCTGGCCAACGTCGGGTCGTTGTTGTCGTGGTCACCGGTACATAAACGGATCGAGGTTCTCGACTGGTACGCCGACGGTCGGCCCCACCACGTGAAGGCCACCATCAAAATCTTCGGGCTCGTCGACAACGAGATCCTGGAGTATCACTGGGGTCCCAACTGGGTGGTCTGGGATGCCGGCGACACCTTCCAACAGCGTGGGCAGCACGTGGAATACAACCTGTTGCGGGTGGGCGTCGACAAGACCCGGGTGCGCTTCGACATCACCGTCGAACCATCGGGACCGGTCCCCGCCTTCATCGTGAAGCGGGCGAGCAAAATTGTGTTGGATGCCGCGACCACGGGACTGCGCGATCAGGTTATGGGCTTGATAGGTTCCGACATAGGATCTGATCAGCCGAAATAGCCGCGCAACCTGGTCCGCGAACGCCGTTGCGTTGCTAACTTGCTAGTAGTGGCCGTACAAGCATCGCGAGAGGTTGTCATCGACGCGCCGCCGGAGGTGATTCTGGACGCGCTGGCCGATGTCGGCTCGGTGCCGTCCTGGTCCTCGGTGCACAAACGGGCCGAAGTCATCGACAGCTATCCCGACGGTCGCCCGCACCACGTGAAGGTCACGGTCAGGGTGGTCGGCATCGTCGACACCGAAGTCCTCGAATACCACTGGGGGCCGGATTGGCTGGTCTGGGATGCCGACAAGACTCTGCAGCAGCATGCCCAGCACGTCGAGTACACGCTGCAGCGGGAAACTGAGGACACGACGCGGGTCCGATTCGAGATCACCCTCGAGCCTTCGGCGCCGATTCCGGAGTTCCTGGTCAACCGGGGGCGCAAGAAGGTCCTCGACGCCGCGACCGAGGGGCTGCGACGGTGGGTCATGGCCGCCCGTGGTTCAGATCGCTCGATCCCGCAGTAGTGAAAGTCGGCGGATCGCCTCGTCCAGTGTGTCGTCGCGCTTGCAGAAGGTGAACCGCACCAAGTGATTCCACTGCGTCCAGTCTGCGGCGGCGGGATCACAGAACGCCGTTAGGGGGATCGCGGCCACCCCGACCCGTTCCGGTAGCGCGGCGCAGAAGGCCGTGCTGTCGTCGTAACCCAACGGACGCGGATCGGCACACAGGAAGTAGGTGCCCGAGCTGTCGTGCACCCGGAATCCGACCTCGGTCAATCCACGTGCCAGCCGATCGCGCCTGTCCTGCAACGACGCCCGCAACGCGGCCACCCAGGCTTCCTCGGTGTTCAGCGCCTGCGCCACAGCCGGCTGAAACGGCGCTCCGCCGACGTAACTCAAATATTGTTTGGCCGCCCGCACGCCGACAATGAGTTCGGCTGGCCCGCAAGCCCATCCGATCTTCCAGCCGGTGCAGTTGAACATCTTCGCCGCGCTCGAGATTGTGATCGTGCGCTCGGCCATCCCGTCGAAACCGGCCAGCGGCAGGTGCCGGCGGCCGTCATACACCAGATGCTCGTATACCTCGTCAGCGATAACCAGCAAGTCGGCGGCCACCGCGGTCTGCGCGATCGCCGCCAACTCGGCCGCGCTGAGCACCGTGCCGGTGGGGTTGTGCGGCGAGTTCACGATCAACGCCCTGGTGCGCGGTGTCACCGCACGCCGCAAGGCATCGGTGTCGAGCGCAAAGCCGCGACCGTCAGGCACCAGCGGCACGATGACCTGCTGCGCGCCGGCCATCGCCACCACCGGCGAGTAGGAGTCGTAGAACGGCTGGATCAACATCACCTCGGAGCCGGGCTCGATCAGGCCGAGCACCGCCGAGGCGATCGCCTCGGTGGCCCCGACCGTCACCAGTACCTCAGTGTCTGGGTTGTAGTCGACGCCGAAGTGCCTTTTGCGCTGGGCGGCGATGGCTTCGCGCAGCGCAGCGACCCCGATTCCCGGCGGATATTGGTTGACGCCCTCGGCGATGGCGTCTTGCGCGGCCTTGAGCATTGCCGGCGGTCCGTCTTCGTCGGGGAAGCCCTGCCCGAGGTTCACCGCGCCGACGCGGCTCGCCAGCGCCGACATCTCGGCGAACACCGTGGTCGCATAGGGCTGCAGTCGGGACACCGTCATGGGACTTGAGGGTATGCGCCGTCGAGCGCAACTCCAGCGTGTCCCCCGCAAGCGGGAGGTGCCCCCAGCTGGGCAACTAGCGTCGCTCCAGCGTGACGCTCGAGCCCGCCCCCGCCCAACCAACAGGTTGATCGGCCGCCCTGTTAGGGTGGCGGGCAGAGGACTAGCGTCCCAAGGACAGATCCAAAAAACCCCGGTCCTGAAACCAGTGGAAAGAGAATCACCCATGTCCGAAGAAGCCTTCATTTACGAGGCCATCCGCACGCCGCGCGGCAAGCAGCGCAACGGGTCCTTGAACGAGGTCAAGCCGCTGAACCTGGTGGTCGGTCTGGTCGACGAGCTGCGCAACCGCTTCCCCGACCTCGACGAGACGCTGATCAGCGACGTCATCCTTGGGGTGGTCTCTCCGGTCGGCGACCAAGGCGGCGACATCGCCCGGACCGCGGTACTGGCGGCCGGGCTGCCCGAGACCACCGGCGGTGTCCAGCTGAACCGGTTCTGCGCCTCAGGTCTGGAAGCGGTCAACACCGCCGCGCAGAAGGTGCGCTCCGGCTGGGACGACCTGGTGCTGGCCGGTGGTGTCGAGTCGATGAGCCGGGTCCCGATGGGCTCGGACGGCGGCGCCATGGCGACTGACCCCGAGACCAACTACCAGATCGGCTTCGTGCCGCAGGGCATCGGCGCCGACCTGATCGCCACCATCGAAGGCTTCTCTCGCGAGGACGTCGACGCCTACGCGCTGCGGAGCCAGCAAAAGGCCGCCGACGCCTGGTCGGGCGGCTACTTCGCAAAGTCGGTGGTGCCGGTGCGCGACCAGAACGGTCTTGTCATCCTCGACCACGACGAGCACATGCGTCCTGACACCACGCCGGAAGGCCTGGCCAAGCTGAAGACCGCATTCGACGGCATCGGCGAGATGGCCGGCTTCGACGATGTGGCGCTGCAGAAGTACCACTGGGTCGAGAAGATCAACCACGTGCACACCGGCGGCAACAGCTCCGGCATCGTCGACGGCGCCGCATTGGTGCTGGTCGGTTCCGAGGCTGCGGGCAAGTCGCAAGGCCTGACTCCGCGGGCCCGCATCGTGGCCACCGCCACCAGCGGCTCGGACCCGGTCATCATGCTCACCGGCCCAACCCCCGCCACCCGCAAGGTGCTCGACCGCGCCGGCCTGACGATCGACGACATCGACCTGTTCGAACTGAACGAGGCGTTCGCGTCGGTGGTGCTGAAATTCCAGAAGGACCTCAACATCCCGGACGAGAAGCTCAACGTCAACGGTGGCGCCATCGCGATGGGCCACCCGCTGGGCGCCACCGGCGCCATGATCACCGGCACCATGGTCGACGAGCTCGAGCGTCGCAACGCGCGACGCGCGCTGGTCACGCTATGCATCGGCGGCGGCATGGGTGTCGCCACCATCATCGAGAGGGTTTAAGGCCATGGCAGAGAACACCATTGCTTGGGACAAGGACGCCGACGGCATCGTCACGCTGACGATGGACGACCCCACCGGGTCGGCCAACGTGATGAACGAGCATTACGCCGAGTCCATGCACAAAGCGATTGAACGCCTTGTCGCGGAGAAGGATTCGATCAACGGCGTGGTCATCACCAGCGCGAAGAAGACCTTCTTCGCCGGCGGTGATCTCAAGGGCATGATCAAACTCGGGCCCGAGAACGCCGGTGAGGCGTTCGACACTGTCGAGGCGGTCAAGCGTGACCTGCGTGCGCTGGAGACACTGGGCAAGCCGGTGGTGGCCGCCGTCAACGGTGCCGCGCTCGGCGGCGGTCTGGAGATCGCCCTCGCGTGTCACCACCGGATCGCCGCCGACGTCAAGGGCCTGGTCGTCGGTCTGCCCGAGGTCACGCTGGGTCTGCTGCCGGGTGGTGGCGGCGTGACGCGCACTGTGCGGATGTTCGGTATCCAGAACGCGTTCATGAACATCCTTTCGCAGGGCACCCGGTTCAAGCCGGACAAGGCCAAGGAGATCGGGCTCGTCGACGAGTTGGTCGGCTCGGTCGACGAACTGGTGCCCGCCGCCAAGGCGTGGATCAAGGCCAACCCGGACTCGCACACGCAACCGTGGGATGCCAAGGGCTACAAGATGCCTGGCGGCACCCCGTCCAGCCCGGCACTGGCCGGCATCCTGCCGTCGTTCCCCGCGCTGCTGAAAAAGCAGCTCAAAGGTGCGCCAATGCCTGCGCCGCGGGCCATCCTGGACGCGGCCGTCGAGGGTGCCCAGGTGGACTTCGACACGGCCAGCCGCATCGAGAGCCGGTACTTCACACAACTGGTCACCGGCCAGGTCGCCAAGAACATGATCCAGGCGTTCTTCTTCGACCTGCAGCACATCAACGGCGGCGGATCGCGTCCGGAAGGCATCGGCAAGACGCCGATCAACAAGATCGGTGTGCTGGGCGCGGGCATGATGGGCGCCGCTATCGCCTACGTCTCGGCCAAGGCCGGCTTCGAGGTGGTACTCAAAGACGTGAGTGCGGAAGCCGCCGCTAAAGGCAAGGGCTACTCGGAAAAGCTTGAGGCCAAGGCACTTCAACGTGGCAAGACCACCGAGGAGAAGAGCAAGGCGCTGCTGGACCGCATCACGCCGACGGCCGACGCCGCTGACTTCAAGGGTGTCGACTTTGTGATCGAGGCGGTGTTCGAGAACCAGGAACTCAAGCACAAGGTGTTCCAGGAGATCGAGGACATCGTCGAACCCAACGCGCTGCTCGGGTCGAACACGTCGACGCTGCCGATCACCGGTCTGGCGACCGGGGTGAAGCGGCAGGAGGACTTCATCGGGATCCACTTCTTCTCGCCGGTCGACAAGATGCCGCTGGTCGAAATCATCAAGGGCGAGAAGACTTCTGACGAGGCGCTGGCCCGCGTGTTCGACTACACGCTGGCAATCGGCAAGACCCCGATCGTGGTCAACGACAGCCGTGGCTTCTTCACCAGCCGCGTCATCGGCACCTTCGTGAACGAGGCGCTGGCGATGCTGGGCGAGGGCGTGGAGCCCGCCAGCATCGAGCACGCCGGTTCGCAGGCCGGCTACCCGGCGCCGCCGCTGCAACTGTCCGACGAGCTCAACCTAGAGCTGATGCACAAGATCGCCACCGCCACCCGTAAGGGTGTCGAGGACGCCGGCGGCAGTTACGAGCCGCATCCAGCGGAGGCCGTCGTCGAGAAGATGATCGAGATCGGCCGGCCCAGCCGCCTGAAGGGTGCCGGCTTCTACGAATACGTCGAGGGCAAACGCACCCGCCTGTGGCCCGGCCTGCGCGAGACATTCAAATCCGGTTCGTCGGAGCCACCGCTGCAGGACATGATCGACCGGATGCTGTTCGCCGAGGCGCTGGAAACCCAGAAGTGCCTTGACGAGAATGTGCTGACGTCCACCGCCGACGCCAACATCGGGTCGATCATGGGCATCGGGTTCCCGCCGTGGACCGGTGGCAGTGCGCAGTACATCGTCGGCTACCAGGGCGCGACCGGTACGGGTAAGGAAGCCTTTGTCGCGCGGGCTCGCGAGCTGGCGGCCAAGTACGGCGACCGCTTCCTGCCGCCGGACTCGCTGACGTAGGGCACTAGGGCTGGCGCTGTAGCACGTAACTACGCGCGGTGAATCGCGCCGCAAACCTATTACCAGCTGTCCACCGCGGTTCGTCCGCCGCCGACACGAGCGTCCAGGTAGGCGCAAATCGGCGCTCGATCTCGGTTTGAGCGACTCCCGCCGGTCCGAAACGGCCACTAGGTTTGAAGGCGATCATTAGCAGCCGTGCGCCTGGGGCCGCTGCCGCGCTGATCTCTTTGACGTAGAGCTCACGATCGCCGTCGCTCATGCCGTGGAAGCAGCCGTTGTCCACGACCACCTGGAAGGGCCCATTGATTCCGGCCTGACGCAAGTGCGTGACGTCAGCATGGAGGAAGTTGACGTTGGCGTTCGCGGCGCTGGCCTTGTCCCGCGCCTTCTCCAGCGCCTTCGGCGTGAAGTCAACTCCGGTGACCTGCCATCCGTGTTGCGCGAGATATATCGACGAATCTCCGGTGCCGCACCCGACGTCGAGTGCCGATCCTGGTGGCAGCATCTCGGTTCCCTCAATGAGTTCACGCAGCGTCGCCGACTGCGGATGACCGTCCCACGGAGTGAACCCGAGTCCGTAGAAGACCCGAAACAATAAGTGTCGAGAAGCCATGACTTTGACGGTATTCTTTGGCAGCCGTTGATTAAAGGTCTCGAGGTCGGATGAAAGTCCCTGCTGCGAACTCGCTGACCTAAGCGTCGCGCTGAAAGAGGTAATACCGCGTCGGCGTCTTCTCGCGGTCTAGCTCCTGCTCGGAGCCGGCTGACACCAGTGTCCAGCCGGATGCGAACCGTCGTTCCATCTCGGCGCGGTCGATGCCCCGCACGCCGAATCGTCCGCCGGGAACGAACGCAACGATCAGCAGCCGCGCGTCGGGTGCTGCCACAGCGCTGACCTCGCGGACGTACGAGTCGCGGTCGCCGTCGTTCATGTTGTGCAGGCAGCCGTTGTCGACGATCAGCTGCAAGGGTCCATTGATGCCGGCCTGACGCAACTGCCTGACGTCGGCGTGGACGAAGTTGACGTTGGCGCTCTCGACGCGCGCCTTGGCCCGCGCCTTCTCCAGCGCCGTGGGCACGAAGTCCACGGCCGTGACTTGCCAGCCGTGCTTAGCCAGGTAAATGGCGGTGTCGCCGGTACCGCAACCAAGTTCGAGTGCGGTGCCCGCCGGCAATGCGGCAGAGCCCCTGGAGTCACTGGAATTGTTGCCTTCGACCAGGTTTCGCAGGCTTTGCGCCAGCGGGTGGCCCTCCCAGGGCGTGAACCCAAGCCGGTAGAACAGCCGGAACAGGGTGTGCTTGGAGCCCAGAAGGTCAAGTTTCATGCCGGCTATGTTGCCAAACGTCGGTGTAGTCGGGCACCCGTATCGAATCGTGCATGCGGACGCCCTTGGTGTTCAACTTCGCCATCGCACGGGTGAGCGACGCGGGCAGCAGCGAGACCAGCTGGACGGCCTGGGTCATTGCCCATGCCGCGGCGTGGGAGCCGGGAACGAGACTTTTGGCGGCCCCGCGCGCAAAGGCGCGACTGCGAAGCACCGGCTGCCTCATTTCTCGCTCGTAGGCTGCGAACGCCGCCGCGTAATCGCCACGTGCGCGGGCCAGTTCGCCGGCCAACACGTACGCGCCCACGACCGCGAGGCTGGTACTGCCACCCACCGCGGGCCCGGGGCAGTACCCGGCGTCGCCGACCAGGGTGACCCGTCCGCTCGACCAGGTGTCGAGTTGCAACTGGGTGATCGAGTCGAAGTAGAACGACGGCGTCCGGTCGATCTCGTCGAGCCACCGGTCCACCTCTGGATCCATCCCAGTGAACACGTCGCGGAGCAACTCCTTCTGCCGCAGGACATCTCGGTGGTGGTACTGAAGTTCGTCCTTGCTGCGGAACATGAACAATACACGCGCGTCGTCCAGGTGCTCTGCGCTGTAGATTCCCGCGAGGCGGCCGGCGCCGAAGTGAACGACCATCTCGCCGTCGAACGAGATTGCTTTCGGCGCCGACACGACCGCCAGGTACCCCCCGATGAACCGGCTGAGTCCGGCCTCGTCGCCGAAGATCAGGCGCCGAACGTTGGAGTGCAGCCCGTCGGCGCCGACCACGATGTCAAACCTGCGGGCTGCCGCGTGTTCGAATGTCACCTCGCCGTCTGGGGAGATGGCCGTGATCGAGTCGCCGAACAGATACTCGACGTCTTGGCGGCCGGCTTCGTAGTAGACCTCGCTGAGGTCGTCGCGCATGATCTCGACGTGCCGATCAGACGCGGCGCCGATGATCTTGGTGAGATCGATCCGCGCCGGTCGGCGCCCTTTGCGGTACAGCATCAGCGTGTCTGTTCCGGTGGCGAGCGCCTCGATGCGGGGCAGGACGCCCATCTTCGCCGAGATCTCCATTGACGGCCGGAACAAGTCGACGGCGTGGCCACCGGTCTTGCGCAACGTCGGGGCGCGCTCGACCACGGTCACCTCGAAATCGCACCGGGTGAGCCAGTAGGCCAGCACCGGTCCGGCGATGCTGGCACCAGAGATGAGAATCCGCATCGCGCACCTCCCGCGGCTTACTTAACGATCAGTAAGCCTAGCAGAATCCACTTACCTATCGGTAAGTCAGATACGCTGGCAAAGTGAGCAGGCCCCGCTCAGACACCCGCGAGCGCATCCAGGACGTCGCCCGTGCACTCTTCAAGCAGCAGGGCGTCCAGCGCACCAGCCTGCAGGACATCGCTGACAAGCTCGGAATCACCAAGCCGGCGTTGTACTACCACTTCACGTCTCGTGAGGACCTTGTCCGCAGCATCGTGCAGCCGTTGATCGACGAAGGGGAGCGGTTCATCGCAAACCACGAAAGCTCGCGCGATGCGACCCCGCGTGAATTGCTGGAGGGATACTTCGACTTTCACTTTGAACACCGCGGCGATCTGGTGTTGGTGGTGACCGAGTTGACCACGCTGGCCGATCTCGGCTTGATCGACCAACTGCTTGCCTGGCGTGACCGGCTGGCAAAGCTGACTTTCGGTTCGCATCCGACGCTAGAGCAGTCAACACGCGCGGTGCTCGCCTTCGGCGGTCTGCAAGACTGCTGTCTGCAATTTCCCGATACGCCCTACCACGAGTTACGGCGCGCGGTCGTCGACGGAGCACTGGCCGCACTGGGGATCGGGCAATCATCGCCGGGCTAGAGTCCCAAGCTATGCGCTTCGGACTCTTCATTCCGCAAGGTTGGCGGCTGGATCTAGTCGGGCTTGACACCGCTGAGCATTGGGCGGTGATGCGCGACCTTGCCGCCCACGCCGACGACGGCGGGTGGGACTCGTTGTGGGTCTACGACCACTTCCACACCGTGCCGATGCCGACCGCCGAAGCCACCCACGAGGCGTGGTCGCTGATGTCGGCCTACGCGGCGACCACGTCGCGGATCAAGCTGGGCCAGATGTGCACGGCGATGAGCTACCGCAATCCCGTGTATCTGGCCAAAGTCGCGGCCACCGCCGACATCATCTCGGGTGGCCGCATCCAGATGGGTATCGGCGGCGGCTGGTACGAACACGAGTGGCGAGCTTACGGTTACGGCTTTCCGCCGGCGGGGGTGCGGTTGGCTCGGTTGGACGAAGGCGTGCAGGTCATGCGCGACGCCTGGCGCGACGGCAAGGTCAGCTTCGACGGTAAGCATTACCAGGTCGACGGCGCGATCGTGGCCCCGAAGCCCTTGCAGGACAGCGGGATTCCGCTGTGGATCGCTGGCGGGGGTGAGAAGGTCACCTTGCGCATCGCCGCGAAATACGCGCAGTACACCAACTTCACTCCCGAGCCTGCCGGATTTGTCCGTAAGTCCGAAGTGCTTGCGGGGCATTGCCGCGACGTGGGTACCGACTTCGACGCGATCGTGCGTTCAGTCAATGTCAACGCCATCATCGGTACCTCGGAGGCCGACGTCAAAGACCGGCTGCAGCGTATCCGCGACCGGATGGTGGGCTACATACCGGAATCCGCGGCCGACGCGATGATCGGCGGCACCACCGGACCCGAGTCGGCAACCGGTACTGCGGAACAGGTAATTGAGCGTCTGCAACAGCTGCGCGGCTTCGGCTGCGAGTACGTGATTTGTTATTTCCCGGAGGCCGCCTATGACCGCTCCAGCATCGAGCGGTTCGAGCAAGAAGTGATTCCCGCGTTGAGCTAGACCGTCCTAGATATCGGTGGTGGTGTACCTCGTCTTCAGCGCCGGCGCGGCCAGCAGCGGGGGGAGCTGCGTCAGCTTGCCCTCGTTGGCGCGAAATCTGCGGTAGGCCTCGTCGTGCTCGACCGAATCCCAAAGCTCGTAGATGATCCAGTGCGCTTCGTCGTCCTCGTCGACGAGCACGTCAGTGCGCAAGTTTCCATCGAACGCCCGGGTGTCTTGCAGCGCGCGGCCCATGAGTTCGCGCCCCGCGGGCACCTCGTCGGGCTTGAACCTGAGTTCAAGTAGCACTGTGACGGCCATAGTCGTCCTCCTCGTATTGTCACTTCGCGCTGGTCTCCGCGAGCACACTGTTGAACCTACGGTCGACCCAATTGGCGAAATTGGGGGCCCCGGGGATCTGGTCGGCGGTGGCGAAAAGGCTCGCGAGCCTTTGCTCGGCGGCCACCACCTTGTTATCGAGGGGGATCGGCAGCCGCAAGGTCCGGCTCTGTGCGAGCCTGACGACCTTGATGGCCAGGCCGATGGCGCTGGCGTATTTCGTGGCCCACTCCGAAGGATCGGCTTGCGCCATATCGCGATCTCAGATGACCCAGCAATCGGCCTGGCCGTTGGCGAATGCTGACAGCGCATCGCCGGGCTGCAGGAAGATCAGTTTCACATTGCCCACCGAGTTGAAGAGTTTGGCTCCGTGTGAAGGGAAAACGGCAGGTCGGCAGTTGCCTCGGACAGCGGCGAGAACGTGGTTTCCGTATTTATCGAACGCTGTTGTACCTTTTAGTGAGCGCATTACCGTCGGCCGACGACCAAAGGATCGCTCGATGCAGAAAGCTCTTGCCCCCGACATCTCAACCTGGCCCAACGAGAGCCCGCAGCTGATCGGCAGCCGATGCGGCGACTGTGGTGCCACCACCTTCCCAGTGCAGCAGCGGTGTCCGCGCTGCAGTGGCGGCGAGATGACTGAGTTGTTGTTGCCGCGCAGCGGAACTTTGGTGGCGTGGACCACCCAGGGTTTTCCGCCCGGAGCTCCCTACGCCGGCCCGACCGGTGACGATTTCGTCCCGTTCGGTGTGGGCCTGGTCCAGCTCGGCGACGTGATCCGGGTCGAGGGCCGGCTGACCGAGAACGACCCAGCCAAGCTCAAGTTCGGCCAGCAGGTCGAGCTCACGATGGTGCCGTTTACCACCGACGCTGACGGCAACGAGATTGTCACGTTCGCGTTCCAGCCGGTTTAGAGGAGGAGCCACGACATGAGTGACACGAGTAACGAAGTGGCCATCATTGGCGTGGGCCTGCATCCATTCGGCAGGTTCGAGAAGACCGCGATGCAGATGGGCGCCGAGGCCATCCAATTCGCGTTGACCGACGCAGGTGTGGGCTGGAAGGACATCCAGTTCGGCTTCGGCGGCAGCCACGAGGTGTCCAACCCCGATGCGGTGACCCGCCTGGTCGGGCTGACCGGCATCACCTTCACCAACGTGTTCAACGCCTGTGCCACCGCGGCGAGCGCCATTCAGCAGACCGCCGACACCATCCGATTGGGCAAGTACGACATCGGCATCGCCATCGGCTTAGACAAGCATCCCCGCGGCGCCTTCACCGACGACCCGGCCAAGCTGGCGCTGCCGCAGTGGTATGCGCAGAACGGGCAGTTCGTCACAACCAAATTCTTCGGCATGAAGGCCAACAAGTACCTACACGACAACAACATCTCCCAGGCCACTCTGGCCAAGGTGGCCGCCAAGAACTTCCGCAACGGCGCACTGAATCCAAATGCGTTTCGCCGCAAACCAATTCCTGAAGACCAGATCCTCAACTCGACGGTGCTGAACTACCCGCTGACGCAGTACATGTTCTGCGCCCCCGACGAGGGTGCCGCAGCGGTGGTGATGTGCCGAGCAGACATAGCGCACAAGTTCACCGACAAACCGGTCTACGTGCGAGCCACCGAGATCCGCACCCGCCGTTACGGCGCATACGAGGTGCACGCCACCTTCGCGCCGTTGGACGAGGATGTGTCGCCCACGGTGTACGCGGCCAAGGCCGCCTACGAGGCGGCCGGCATCGGGCCGGACGACGTTGACATCGCACAGCTGCAGGACACCGACGCCGGCGCCGAGGTCATCCACATGGCCGAGACGGGTCTGTGCGCCGACGGCGAGCAGGAGAAGCTGATAGCCGACGGGGCCACCGAGATCCACGGCTCGATTCCGGTCAACACCGACGGCGGGCTGATCGCCAACGGCGAACCGATCGGCGCATCCGGGCTACGGCAGGTGCACGAGCTGGTGCGCCAGCTGCGCGGCGAGGCGGGCGAGCGTCAGGTGCCCGGCAATCCACGCGTCGGCCTGGCTCAGGTATACGGCGCACCCGGTACGTCGTCGGCGACCATCCTGTCGCTCTAGATCGCCGGGCCCAGCAGGTCGTCAGCGTCGCGGATGACATAGCCGTAACCCTGCTCGGCCAGAAACCGTTGCCGGTGCGCGGCGTACTCGGCATCTTGGCTGTCGCGGGCCACCACCGAATAGAACACCGCCCCACCGCCCTCGGCCTTGGGTCGCAGCAACCGGCCCAGCCGCTGCGCCTCCTCCTGTCGTGAGCCGAATGTTCCCGAAACCTGCACCGCCACTGCGGCTTCCGGTAGATCGATGGAGAAATTGGCTACCTTGGACACTACCAGCGTGCCTATCTCACCACGGCGGAAGGCGTCGAACAGTGCCTCGCGCTCCACGGTCTTGGTTGACCCCTGGATCACCGGGGCATCGAGCACAACGCCGAGCTCATCGAGCTGATCCAGGTAGGCGCCGATCACCAGCGTCTGCTCGCCGGGGTGGCGACTCAGGATCGACTTGACCACTGCGATCTTCGAATGGGCCGTCGAGCAGACCCGATAGCGCTCTTCGGGTTCGGCGGTGGCATACCTCATCCGCTCGCTATCGGTCAGCGTGACCCGTACCTCGACGCACTCCGCCGGCGCGATCCAGCCTTGTGCCTCAATGTCTTTCCACGGCGCGTCATAGCGTTTCGGGCCGATCAGCGAGAAGACGTCGCCCTCCCGGCCGTCCTCGCGGATCAGTGTCGCCGTCAACCCCAGCCGCCGCCGAGACTGCAGATCAGCTGTCATCCGGAACACCGGCGCCGGCAGCAGGTGCACCTCGTCGTAGACGATCAACCCCCAGTCGCGGCTGTCGAACAGCTCCAGGTGGCGGTACTCGCCCTTGGTGCGACGGGTGATCACTTGATAGGTGGCGATGGTGACCGGCCGGATTTCCTTGCGCTCCCCGGAGTATTCGCCGATCTCCTCGTCGGTCAGCGAGGTGCGGGCGATCAGTTCGCGTTTCCACTGCCGGCCGGCGACGGTGTTGGTCACCAGAATAAGCGTTGTCGCACTGGCTTTCGCCATGGCTGCCGCGCCTACAAGTGTCTTACCCGCCCCACACGGCAGGACTACTACGCCCGATCCGCCCGCCCAGAACGACTCGGCGGCCATCTCCTGGTAGTCGCGCAGATGCCAGCCGTCCTGCTTGAGGCTGATCGGGTGCGCCTCGCCGTCGACATATCCGGCCAGATCCTCGGCGGGCCAGCCGATCTTGAGCAGCATCTGTTTGACCCGGCCCCGCTCACTGGGGTGCACGACGACGGTGTCGTCGTCGATCCGCGCGCCCAGCATCGGTGCGATCTTCTTGTGACGCAACACTTCTTCGAGCACCGCGCGGTCCAGACTGACCAGCGTCAGGCCGTGGGCCGGGTTCTTGACCAACTGCAGCCGCCCGTAGCGGGCCATGGTGTCGACGATGTCGACGAGCAGCGGCTGCGGGACGGCGTAGCGTGAGTAGCTGACCAGCACGTCGACTACCTGCTCGGCGTCGTGGCCCGCGGCACGCGCGTTCCACAGCGCCAGCGGGGTGATGCGGTAGGTGTGCACATGCTCGGGTGCGCGCTCGAGCTCGGCGAACGGCGCGATCGCCGCGCGCGCCGAACCGGCCAGCTCATGGTCAATCTCGAGCAGCACTGTCTTGTCGGACTGCACGATCAACGGCCCGTCAGTCATAGAACTCCATTATCCGTCGTCGGCCGACATCACCGAGGTGATGCGGTGGATGGCGAACTCACGTGCGCGCCCGGAGGCGGAATCGAACGCCACCAGCTGCCCGCCGGCCACCGTGATCGGCGAGACCACCCGCTGAGTGGCTACGCCGGCCGCGTCGACATAGTTGATTACCACGGTGTCCTGCCGCCGGGCGG
>Ga0187784_10002673_pt1 | contig 14289 bp, 10 predicted proteins | sample 1015_SJ02_MP15_2_FD_132964 | JGI IMG/M metagenome (GOLD analysis project Ga0187784, IMG submission 132964) | Tropical peat soil microbial communities from peatlands in Department of Meta, Colombia - 1015_SJ02_MP15_20_MG | ecosystem: Environmental > Terrestrial > Soil > Wetlands > Peat | place...
AAGCAATTCAGGAGCAGATTCGAGAACCGACCTGGTGATTTTCGTCTTGGACCGGATACCGAGCACGGTAGCATCTCGGACTTCCGGAATGAGTGCGGCCTCATCCGGACTTCCGGGTAGGCTCCTGACTTCATAGCCGGCGCGGGAGAATGTTGCGACCGCTTCTTCGTGAACGCCTTCAAAGAACAACGCTTTCATCGCCATCTCACTCCTCAGAATACAAAAGTGATCCGTTTATAAAGTACCTCAGAGAAACTCCCAAGAGAACATCATTTTAGACGAAGGGATGCTCTCCAACAGGCCTTGTGATATGCTGCGGTCTGGAATGCACCGGGCTCTAGTGAGGGTCGCCATGGGCCCGGCCGATCTCCAGCCACTTTTTATTGTCGGTCACTCGGTTTTGGGCTGTGGGCCTTTCGCCAATCTGCTCGAGGACTGTAGAGCCGAGCCCGTGGCCTAGGACTATTGATGACTTCAACGATATTCACCATCGGCTTCACCAAGAAGAGCGCCGAGGAGTTCTTCCGGCTTCTTCAAGAGGCGCAAGTCCGGAAGCTGATTGATATCCGGGAGAACCGTGTCGGACAACTCGCAGGGTTTGCGAAGTATCCCGACCTTGCCTTCTTCCTCGATCGCGTCGCGGGGATTGCGTACAGCTATCAACCTGTCTTCGCCCCCAGCCCGGAGATTAGGGATGCCTACCGCAAGACGCGCGACTGGATGCAATTTGAGAAGTCATTTCTGAAACTGATGAGGCAAAGGAGAGTTTTGGAGGCGGTCGATCCCAGCTTGTTTGAAGGCAAGGTGGCGCTCCTTTGCTCAGAGGCCGAAGCGGAGAAGTGCCCTCGCAGTCTTGTGGCGGAAATGCTGGCGCAACATTGGTTGTCGCAAGGCCACGCGGTCGAGGTCAGGCATCTGCAATCCTCCAAGCGCGGGCCGGGTGAGGGGTTCCTTCCCTGGCCAAGCAAGGTTGTTGAGCGGGTAGCCCAGGCCTCGTGCTTTTCGTTCTGCGGCCCAAAGCCTCCTGGCGACGGGTCGAAGCTGGCGGCTTTTCCTGTCGCAAATCTTTGAAGGCCGCAGGGTCGAATAACCAGGGTGGCGCATACTGCACGCTACGAGGTAGCATCTCTCCGGGGGATCGCACGATGAACATTGACAAGTGTTCTACGATTCTCATTCTTACTTTACCCTTAGTCGCTGCTGGAAAACAGGCATTCGCACCAAAAGCTGATTTGCACGCTGAAATCGAGCAAGTCTACAACTTTCAGCCACACACGCTCGATCAGGGGCAGATTCAAGAGAAATCCGCGATACTCGACAAGTTTTGGTCGAAGGCCGGGTCACAGCCAGGAGTCTACGTGCCCGGGCTGCGGCGGGAACTCGCCGATTTCAGCAACCCTCCATTCTTCCTGTACGATGGCAGCAAGTTGCTGCTCAGTCTTTCCAAGGATCCCAGCGATCGGAAGATTGTGCTTGCTGCGATCTCGCACTGCGACCTTCGGGATCTACAGTTGATCGACTATTTCATGCTCGTACATAACATGGCAGCGCAAGGCGAAGATACGACCGCTGCGGCATTCCATATACTCGAAGAACCGAAATTTCAAGTCTTTATTCCGCAACACGTTTTGACCCTCGCACAGGACTACTCGCTGGTCTATTTGCTGATTCCGACGGACGAGCGTTTCTGGGTAGGGCCGGCCATTGAGCGCCTCCGCAACGAGAAGGGTGAGACGGCTCAGAGGAGTCTGCTATTGCTCCTGTGGTACGCCCAGAGGCCTGATTGCGATAGAGCGATTGGTGAGTTTTCAAGCGACACGAGCAAAGCGAACTCTTGCCGGTCATACGCAAACGAACTGGCGCATCGCAAGGACAAGGTAGGCCTGACCGATCGTGCGACTGCACTTCTTTCTAGCGAGCAATCCCTGCGCGAGGCGCGGCGCCAGCGCATGAAGGCGGTCAGCGACGAAGCTCTCCAGGATCTCGATTCGTACACTGTCAAGATCATCGCGAAACGCAAATAGCGCCGAGTCGTTTGAAGCGCGGCCCGTCGACTGAGGGGCTGCCGCTTTCTCCCCCTCGCGGGACAAGCTTAACTCCGCTCTATCTGCTCTGAGCGATGAGCGCAGACTTCGGGGCGCGGCGCATAAGTCACGACCGTTTTTTGCCGGGATGTATGCGCCGTCGCTGAGAAGGCACGGCCCTGGGAGATTCTTCACACCCTCCAACCGACCCCCTCACCCGTCCCGCGCCGGCTGGTGAAAGCGCCGGCAGCGGGACACCCTCTCCCCCCCGGGGGAGAGGGTAGTTTTTTCCAGGGTCGCGCCGCCCCACCCCGAAAAAGAGAGCGGTATTTCGGGCCTGGGGCTCGTCATAACCCGCCGGTGTCCGCGCCACCCGCCACAGCGCCCACAGGGGCGCTGGGCTGTTCCATTATCGGTGCGCCGTCCCGCAGCGTAATTGTTTTGCCGGAGACTGCCGGGACGCGCTCGCCGGGGACTATGATTCCGACCAAATTCAGCGGGTCGGCGGCGGAGAGGGTGACGATTTCGGGTTGTAGGGGCGCATCGCGATGCGCCCCTACATCAGCGTGGCGCGCGGCGCGGAGCGATTCGAGCGCCACCGGCAAGGCAAATTGCTCGCCCAGGAACCCGTCCACAAAGCGGCCACCGCGCACCTCGCCACGATCTTCGAGGCGCCGGAAGGTGATTAGCAGTTCGCGCCATTTGAACGGAAATTCCTCCCGCAAGGTCAATTCGCGAAACACCACGCCGTAGCGCTCCAGCAGCACGCCGCATACCGCTTCCAGGGCTTTGGCACGGTCCGTCGCTTCGCCCGAAAAGAGCAGCGACCATCGTCCCGTGCTGTGTCGCGGGCGAGCTTTGCGCCCTCTCCCTTGTCCTGCGCGCCGTTTGGGATCGATGAGGGCGCGTAAATTGTCGAAGCCATCGGCGGTGAAGAGTCCTGCGGCCACCAATTCCCAAAGCCCCGTTTCGACTTCGGACTTGAGTTTGCCCGTTCCGCGCACAATGTCGGCGAAGAACGACGCGCCGCGTTGGCGGATGAATTCCAGTACCTCCCCCGCCACGTGGCTCAGGGCTCGAGACGCCGCCTCGAGTGAGGCGTGGCGTGAAATCATCCAATCGGCTTCTTCCCGCAGGAAAAATGTGATCGGCGCCACACTGGAGGGAGTGATGCGGCGCGCGGCAATCGCGGGACTGTCATTCCGAGCGGTCATGGGCCCTGGCGCCGATGCAAGCGAATGGGAATCGTCGTCGCCCCCGCGAAAGCGGGGGTCCAGGTCGGTGGACGAACTGGATTCCCGCTTACGCGGGAATGACGTGGCTTTAGTTGAGTTTTCAAGTGATTCCAGCGTCGCCGGATGCGGCGACAAGCGTCCCCAGCCCACCGCACCCGTCAAGCAAAGCTGGTCGAGTACTCGCGGATCATAGCCGGCCACTCGAGGCGCGAGAATGTGGGGCTCCCAGGTGTTGGCGGGCGCTTCGAATCCCTGCAATTGCCGAAGGACTTCGAGCAGGCCTCGTTCGCCAGCCACTTGTGTGCCTGGCGCGAGGTGTTGCCAGCTCAGCAGCCAGCGCATGAACTGAGCTCGCGTGACAGGTTGAATCTCCTTGCGCAGCGAGCCCAGCGTGAGCCGATGAATACGCCCCAGCAGCCGACGATCGCACCATTCGACGGCAGCCGCGCCGGTGAATTGTCCTCGCAACACTCGGCCTTCGGCCTCGAGGCGAAGCATGGCAGCCTCGATGTCGGCCGTCGGCAGTCCCACCGTGCCCGCCAGCCAGGAAACCTCGGCCGGCCCGGAGTGTTCCATCCAACCTCGAACGAGTTGAAGCAGGGCTTCGTCTCTTGTGGAAACACGCTCACCGATATCGGGAAGCTGGGTCTCGAACCTTGCTCCCGGGAAGAGAATTGAGAACGTCTTGAACCTCTCCGCCGCGACCCAGAGGATATCGTCGCCCACCAGGGCGCGAGCGGCGCGTTTTTCGTCTACAAGTTGACGAAAGAGGTCGCCCCATTGCGCGGCCACCGGTGGCACAGGCACTCCTGCCTGTGTAGTTACCTCGCCCGATTGACTAGGGTGCTCAGGCACGAGTGCCTGTGCCACCGGCACGAAGTTTTCCGGCAACGCCACAAATACCTGGAGCACTTCGTTTAATTCATCCGCGTCGCGAATGTCCGGCCAAGCTTCTTCGCGGACTTGCGCGATAGCGGCAGGATCAAGCCGCCCGATTTCAGAAAGCACCGTCTCCGGCAGCACGCGGCGCAAGGAGACGGCGCGCGCCCGGCGCTCTTCGAGCGGGGCATCATCGAGATAGGCGTATGGATTGGCGTTGAGAATTTCGTGAGAGAATTGGGAAGGGGCAGGTGTGTCCACCGCGATGCAGCGGATACTGCCATCCCGGATTCCACGCAGCACCTGCTTCAACCCCTCGAGGTCCAACGCTTCCGTGAGCACGTCTTTCATCACCTCTTGGATCAGCGGGTGGTCCGGAACGCGAATGTCACCCTCTATGTTGTCCTGGCAGGCGGCTGCGTCCGGGAAGACCGCCGCCAACAGGTCGTCCGCGCGCATACGCTGAATTTGCAGGGGAATCTTCTTTCCGTTGCGAAAACGCGGCAGCGCCAGAGCGCGTGTGGCGTCCCAGCGCCAGCGCGTGGCGAAGATCGGCGAAACCAGCGCGGCCTGCTCGAGGACGGCGGCAGCGGACTCCGGCGACAGAAAATGGAAGACATCCGCGAGCGGAAAGCTGTGCTGCTCGCCCAACGAAATGTTCAGGCCATCCTCGGTGGCAGCGGCTTGCAACTCAAAGTTGAATGCACGGCAAAATCTTTTGCGCAGCGCCAGTCCCCAGGCTTTGTTGATTCTGCCACCAAAGGGCGCGTGGATGATGAGTTGCATGCCGCCGCCTTCGTCGAAAAAGCGCTCGGCAACGATTGTGTGTTGCGTTGGAACCGCGCCGAGCAGGGCGCGTCCGGCCAGAATGTATTCAACGGCCTGCTCGGCCCCGGCATCGTCCAGCCCGCATTCCTCCTTCAGCCAGGATACTGCGGCCGAAGGCTGCCCGGGGCCCTGGCCTCCCGCGCCTGCGGGACGGGCCCCCTGCCCGCCAGACGTTGCAGGGGCGGGACGCCCCTGCGACAGCGGGCGAGTCGCCCGCGCTACTTCGACTCCCAGAGCGAGATTCCTCGCTTCGCTCGGAATGACACTGGGAAAAATAGGCGCCGCTCCCGCTAAGTGACTGACTTTGTCGCGTACCTCTGAAACCTGGGCGGAGAGTTCGGGCGTGCGCGCCGGCGCCTCGCCAAGCCAGAAGGGAATGTCGGGGGCCGCGCCGTGCGCATCCTCGACTAACACCCGGCCTGAACTACCTTCGATCCGGGAGATGCGCCAGGAGGTGTTCCCTAACAGGAAGATCTCGCCCCGCATACTCTCGGCCGCGAAGTCTTCTGCCACGGTGCCCACCATGACCCCTTCCGGCTGCGCCACGACCGTGTAAAGCGCGGACTCAGGAATGGCGCCGCCGTTGGTAATGGCCACCAGGCGGCTGCCGCGCCGGCCACGCAGGCGATGATGGACGCGGTCGCGATGCAGATACGATCCGTAGCGGCCGCGGCGAGCCGTGATTCCCTCGGAAAGGATTTCGACCACTGAGTCAAAGTCCTGGCGGGCCAAATCGCGGTAGGGGTACGCCCGGCGCACCACCTGGAACAGATCGTCTTCGCGCCACTCTTCGCACGCGCACATCGCCACGATTTGCTGGGCCAGGATGTCCAGGGGCGAGTCCGGAATCTCTAGCCGGTCGAGTTCACCCTGTCTCAAGGCTCGAACTAGCGCGGCACATTCGATGAGCTGGTCGCGCGTCATGGCCAAAAGGCGCCCCTTGGGCACTGCCCCGCGCCAGTGACCGGCCCTGCCGATCCGCTGTAACGCCACCGCGATGGAGTGGGGCGATTCGATTTGGCAAACGAGGTCCACCGTGCCGATGTCGATGCCGAGCTCGAGGGAAGCGGTGGCCACCAGCACCCGCACGTCCCCGGACTTCAGCTTGCTCTCCGCAAGCAGCCGCACCTTACGCGCCAGGCTGCCGTGATGCGCCGCCACGGCGTCCGCGCCCAGGCGTTGAGCGAGGTGATGTGAGATCCGCTCAGACTGCCGGCGCGTGTTCACAAAGACCAGGGTCGAGCGGTGCTGCCGCACCAGTTCCGCCAGCCGGTCGTAAACCTCGTCCCACATTTCGTTGGTCGCGATGGGTCCAAGCTCGCTGCGTGGAACTTCTACTGCCAGGTCGAGGGCGCGCCGGTGACCAATGTTGACGATGAGCGGCTCGGCTCGGCCATCTCCGACCAGAAACTTGGCCACCAGCTCGATGGGCTTTTGAGTGGCTGAAAGGCCAATTCGCACCGGTGGGCGGTTGGGGCGCGATTGGGCTATCAGAGCTTCTAACCTTTCGAGTGAAAGCGCGAGATGTGCGCCGCGTTTGTCGTCCGCCACGGCGTGTATTTCATCCACAATCACCGTTTCAACGTCACGCAGGATGGCGCGGCTCTTCTCCGCCGTCAGCAGGATGTAAAGAGACTCGGGCGTCGTCACAAGTATGTGCGGTGGGTGCACCAGCATCGCGCGGCGCTCCGGCATCAGCGTGTCGCCGGTGCGAACGGCGGCGCGGATGGGCGGCATCGACAACCCTCGCTGACTCGCCAGCGCGGTGATTTCGCTTAGCGGCACTTCCAAATTCTTGCGAATGTCGTTGCTCAACGCCTTGAGGGGCGAAACATAAAGAACTTCGGTGCGATCTTCGAGCCCGCCGTTCACCGCCTTCCGAATCAGGTGATCGATGCAGGCAAGAAACGCGGCCAACGTCTTGCCGGAGCCAGTGGGTGAGCAGATGAGCGTGGATTTGCCTGCCAGAATAGGCGGCCAGCCTTGTTCCTGCGGCTCCGTGGGCGAGCCAAACCTGCCCGCGAACCACTCCTGAACCAGCGGATGGGCCCAAGCTAGAGAAGCCAGCGAGCCCTGCGGCATGTTGTCGAAGCCCGAAGTTAACATCTCCTTTCAGTTTAACCGTAGCCTGGAAAAATGCAATCGGAGGGCGATTGCTTTCGAGACACACGTCATTCCCGCGAAAGCGGGAATCCACTCCTTAACAAGATCCTGCAGCCTTCCGGGGTGGATTCCCGCTTGCGCGGGAATGACGTGTTACGGGCGATGACCGAGGAATGGAACGTGCCGCACCGGCGAATGACGCCAGTATCCTCTGACCTGTTACCTTGCTTCCTGGTATAACTCAAGTTACACTCGTCTCGTGAAGACAGTAATCTCGATCCCCGACCGCCTTTTTCGTGCCGCGGAGCGGGCGGCGAAGCGTCAGAATGTTTCGCGGAGCCGCTTTTATGCCGAAGCAGTTGCGGCTTACCTCAAGTCACATCGGGAAAGGGAAATCACGGGAGCCTTGGATGCGGTTTACCCAAGTCAGCCTTCCGAGATCGACCCTTTCATGGCGGCCGCGGCTTACCACGTTCTTTCCAATGAGAAGTGGAAAACGCAGCGGGCGAAGCGAGTGAAAGAGGCGCTTGACGCTATCTAGGGGAACGAGGATTCCTCCCTCGATCCCGTGATCGCCCGGATGCAGAGCATGTCAATTGGCCGTGAGGAGTGGTGATGGGGCGCAGTGAGGTCTGGGGGGCGCGTCGAAAATGGCTGCACGGGCAAGCCGCGGACCCCAAAACCGGGGGTCCGCGCTACCAGCTACGCGCGGTCGGGGTGTGACCGAAAACTGGAGTTGAGGGCTTACTTTCGTGAACCTTCAAGCCGCGATTGAACAACTCTACGCCAGCCAGACCGAGCAATACGGTGACGAGTACTTTGAGGCATTTGACGAGCTCAAGGCGGCGCTGAATGCAGGCCGGGTGCGCGCGGCGGAGCCAGATCCGGGTTCGCCCACCGGCTGGAAAGTGAATGCCTGGGTCAAGAAGGGGATTCTGCTGGGGTTCCGGATTGGGCGCGTGGTGGAGATGCGTCTTGAGGTCGGGGAGCACTCTGCCCTTGCACTGTCGGGCCTCAGCGATGAAACAAGACGGGAGCCCGAAGGGCAAGCTTACCAGTTCCGCGACAAGCACACCTTCCCTTTGAAGCAAATCCCTGTGAGCCAAAACGTGCGCGTAGTCCCCGGAGGCTCCTCGATTCGTGATGGGTGTTACATCGGCAAGAATGTGACGTGCATGCCGCCCATGTATGTGAACGTGGGTGCCTATGTGGACGATGGCACCATGATCGACTCGCACGCCTTGGTGGGTTCGTGCGCTCAGGTGGGCAAGCGCGTTCACTTGAGCGCGGCGGCGCAGGTTGGCGGTGTGCTCGAGCCGATCGGGGCCATGCCCGTGATTGTGGAAGACGAGGTCCTGGTGGGTGGAAACTGCGGAGTTTTCGAGGGGACGATTGTCGGCCGGGGAAGTGTTTTGGCCCCCGGGACGATTTTGACCGGCGCGACCCCCGTGTACGACTTGGTGCGGGACGCCGTCTATCGCCGCACGGGCGAAAAGCCGCTCATGATTCCTCCCGGCGCGGTGGTCGTCCCCGGCGCCCGCGCCATCACTGCGGGACAAGGAAAAGAACTGGGACTTTCCCTCTACACTCCTGTCATCATCAAATACCGCGACGAGAAGACAGACCAGGCGGTGCAGCTAGAAGAATTGTTGCGGTGAGTGTTGTCCGTACCCCGTGGTCAGTCGCCAAACATCACTGCGGCTCAGGATAGTTCAATAGATAAATTTTATGCGTACAATAAGTAAATCGGATTGCGCCTGGCCCAGCATTTGGGTTATTCTGAAGTAGAGGAAGGAAGAGTTAAGGACCTCGTGTGCCCCTATAGGCCGTGACTTCTCGAGCGGCGGAGAGGGGACAAACACCATGAGTGGTTCGCTTTTGAACAGTAACGTCATTCGTCTCATCCTTACGGCGCCGCCGGCCAAAGTGCTGTGCGGCGTACCCACCGGAAGATTGCACGTCATCATTACGGCGCCGCCGGCCTGAGTGCTGAGCGGCGACCCCAGTGAAAGATCCAGCGGTCATAGGGAACGGGAAATAGCCGAAATAAGAGATTGACGGCGGGCGGGAGCAAATGGTATTCTACCTACCGACTGGTCGGTAGTAGACACCCCGCCCCTGTTGCAAGGGGAGACGATATGCCAAAACTTTACTCGGGTTCGGAACTCTTACTGGAAAGCCTGCGCCGGCAGCAAGTGGAAGTCTTTTTCGGCCTGCCCGGCGGCGCCGTATTGCCTCTTTACGACGCCCTTTACAGCGCCGGCATTCGCCACCTCCTGGTGCGGCACGAGCAGGCTGCGGCTTTCGCCGCCGACGGCTACGCGCGAGTGACCGGCAAGCCCGGGGTTTGCCTCGGGACCTCCGGGCCGGGCGCCACGAATCTCATCACTGGCCTGACCTCGGCAATGATGGATTCCATTCCAGTGGTGGCGTTGACTGGCCAGGTCCCGTTGTCGCTCATCGGCAAGGACGCCTTCCAGGAGGCCGATACGATCGGTATCAGTCTTCCCAGCACCAAGCAATCCTTCCTGGTGCGTTCCGCCGCAGATATCCCTGCGGTGATTCAGAAAGCTTTCAAAGCCGCTGTATCGGGGCGTCCGGGACCGGTACTGGTCGATCTCCCCAAAAGCGTGCTCATGGAGAATGCCGAGCCCCGCTACACCACCGACGCCGTGCCCGAGCTTCCAGCGCGGGCGCGCGAGTGGGCGGACGACGACCTCGAGCGTGCCGCCGATATGATCCTGGAGAGCCGAAGGGCGGTGCTTTATGTGGGTGGGGGTGTCATCACGGCAAACGCTTCCGATGAATTGCGCGAGCTGGCCGATATGACCCATATCCCCGTCACCACCACGCTGATGGGCTTGGGGTGCTTTCCTTCGCGTCACCCGCTTTCGCTGGGCATGTTGGGAATGCACGGCGCTTATGCCACCAACATGGCCATCTGCCAGTGCGACTTGCTCATAGCGGTCGGCGCACGCTTTGACGACCGCGTGACGGGCCGCCTGGACGGTTTTGCGCCCAACGCCAAGAAGATCCATCTGGATGTGGACCCCTCCGAGGTTAACAAGAACGTGCGGGTTGATTTGGCTCTGGTCGGCGACGCCAAGGAGACCTTGCTCGCCCTCCTGGCCGTCTTGCAGCGCAGGAAAGCAACGCCTCCGACGGAGAGGCAGCAGTGGCTCCAACGCATAGAAGCCTGGCGTTCCGAGCACCCACTGACCTACGATAAGTACGCCAACAACGTCAAACCTCAATCCGTCATCGAGACACTCTCGCAGTATGCCAGCGAGGATGCCATCGTCGCCGTGGATGTGGGCCAGCACCAGATGTGGGCCGCCCAATTCTGGAATTTCACGCACCCCCGCGCCTGGCTTTCTTCCAGCGGGCTGGGTTCGATGGGCTATGGCTTTCCGGCGGCCATGGGCGCGCAAATGGCCTTTCCCGATCGACAGGTGATCGCCATTGTGGGCGACGGCGGATTCCAGATGACCCTGAACGACCTTGCCACCGTGGTGCAGTACCGTGTTCCGGTCAAGATCGCCATCATCAATAACCGCGCCCTGGGGATGGTCCGCCAGTGGCAGGAGATCTTCTTTGAGAAGCGTTACTGCGATATTGACTTGGACTTCGCTCCCGACTTCGTGAAGTTGGCCGAAGCTTACGGAATACGTGGCACGCGGGTCGAGCACCGCACCGACGTGGCGGAGGCAGTGCAAGATTTCTTGAGCGATCGCGAGCCGCGGCTGATCGACTTCTGGGTTGATCCGGCCGAGAACGTTTATCCGATCGTACCCCCGGGAGCCTCCCTGGGGGAAATGGTGGTTGAACCTCCGCGCGTCCAGGTGGAAGAGGAAGCGCTCGACGATCTGTGGGCGGTTTAACGGGTGATAAAGAGCGTCTTTGGGTGCGGCCTACCCTGCCTGGGCGCGCAACTGACCCCTCACCCGGCCCGCGTCGGCTGGTGAAAACGCCGGACGCGGGCCACCCTCTGTCGCCGCGGCGACAGAGGGCAAGACCCGTTGCGATGGGATGGAGCAGGTTATGCAGTGGTTGCTGACTCTAGAAAGCAATGACGACATGATATCAGTCTGCCGCTTGATGAACATTTTCCGTCGAAAGAGTCTGAAGATTACTACGCTGGTGATGACGGCCCGGCCGGCGGGGTTCTCCCTGATGGGCGTAGTCGAATCAGCGGAAGCCGATATGGACTACCTCTTCAATTTCTTGCGGCGGACCGAGGGGGTGCAGCACGTCACCTGCTACCGCCACGAATCCTTTCCGAATGCTTCGTTCGTGTTTATCGATTCGGAAGCGGACAATTCCAGCATCACCCAAGTGCTGAAAGCATTTCCTGAATCGAAGCTGATTTTTGCCAGCCACGGGAAATATTTACTGGAGATCCCAGTGGAGAGGCGGCGGGACCCTGCTTCAGCAGGCTGGCGAGACCCGGCGTTTCTTCCCTTAGCTTGCGCGAAGACAACACGCAGCGCCACGCACCCGGACCTTGCTACAGTTCAGGCTTGATTTTCCCCTTCGCCAGTAGTGTGGTGTCATTCCGAGCGCAGCGAGGAATCTCGCTCTGCTTCGAGGGATGGGGTAAAGAGTCAGAGCGAGAATCCTCTCCCGCGACTGCGGGATCGGAATGACGCAGGAAATGGATATTTCACTTTCACGAGGAAACGACATGGCAAAAGTCTACTATGAGAATGACGGAGATTTGAGACACCTGGCGGGCAAGACCGTGGCGGTCATCGGTTACGGGAGCCAGGGGCACGCGCACGCGCTCAATCTGCGCGACAGCGGGATAAAGGTGGTCGTGGGTGAGGTCCGCCCCTCTACCCCCCAGGCCAAGGCAAAGGAAGCAGGCTTCGAGGTCGTGGATGCAGCGGAGGCCTCCCGGCGCGGCGACCTTATTGCCCTGCTCATCCCCGACCATGTGCAGCCCAAAGCTTACAAGGAACAGATCGCGCCCCATCTGGGCAAGGGCAAGACGTTGTTGTTTGCCCACGGGTTCAATATTCACTTCAACTTTGTCACTCCGCCTCCTACCGTAGACGTCATCATGATCGCGCCCAAGTGCCCCGGTCACCGCTTGCGCGAGCTTTTCCAGGAAGGCATCGGCGTCCCGGCCTTGCTCGCCGTCCAGCAGGATGCCTCCGGCCAAGCCGTCGAGACCGCGCTGGCTTACGCGAAAGGTCTCGGGAGCCTTAAAGCGGGCGTCATCCGCACCACCTTCAAGGAAGAAACCGAAACAGACTTGTTCGGCGAGCAAACCGTGTTGTGCGGTGGAGTGTCATCATTAATCACGGCTGGATTTGAAACCCTGGTCCAGGCGGGCTACCAACCGGAGATCGCTTACTTCGAGTGCCTGCACGAATTGAAGCTGATCGTGGACCTGATTTATCAGGGCGGGATCAAGTATATGCGCTACTCGGTGAGCGACACGGCGGAATACGGCGACTACACTCGCGGACCAATGGTGATCGACGCGCACGTGCGCGAAACCATGGAGAAGATTCTCGCCGATATTCAGAATGGCCGCTTCGCGAACGAATGGATGGAAGAGAACGCTCAGGGCCGGAAGAAGTTCCTCGCAATGCGCGCTCAGGCCGCAGAGCACCTGATTGAAAAGGTGGGGAGTGAATTGCGGAAGATGATGCCCTGGATTCAGGGGTCCAAGGCGGAAGTCACCGCCGCTCAAGCTGAAGCACGACGATAGCCACGCCGTAAATCAAATCGTGAGGGTACGGGCGGCGCAGGGTCGAAAAACCAGGGTGGCGCATACATTGGTTTGAATGTATGCGCCCGTGCTAAACCGCGCGCGATTGAGGGGGGCAATAGCCAGGGGCGCCGACATGAAAAGCAATGTCGGCGCCACCCACAATGGTGGTGATGGAGGGACATGGGTCCAAGAACAGACGTTTCGCAGGCGAGTGCTCAAGCCGTGAAAGATCTTCACATCCACGTCAAGAAACTCGCGCTCATCGGCGCCGGCAAACTCGGTGAGGGGCTGCTCTCGGGAATTTTGGGCTCACAGCTTGTTCCCGTTGGGCGCGTGGAGGCTACCGTAGCTCACCAACCGCGCGCCGACTACCTGAAAGAAAAATACGGCATCAAGGCGCACACCAACAACGCTCAGGCAGTCTCCGGCGCCGACCTGGTGCTCATTTGCTTGAAACCTCAACAGGTGAAGGGCTTCCTGCGCGAAGTCAAAAAGAGGCTGAGAAAAGACGCGATCATCATTTCCTCGGCGGCCTCGGTGACCACCTCCTTGATCGAGCGCGAGATGGGACGGCCGGTGCGCGTGGTCCGGGCCATGCCCAACACCCCCTGCCTCATCCGCCAGGGTATGACGGCCCTTGCGGCAGGGCAGCACGCCACCCAAAATGACATGCGTTTGGCGCGAGAAATTTTCAGCTCCATGGGCCGAAGCGTAGTGGTGGATGAAAAACACATGGATGCTATCACAGGGCTTTCGGCCTCCGGCCCTGCCTATGTTTATATGATTATCGAGTCGCTGGCCGAGGCGGGGGTGAAAATGGGGCTGCCCCGCGACCTCTCAACCGAACTCTCCGCCCAAACCTTGCTGGGCGCTTCCGCCATGGTGCTGCACACCGGCGAGCATCCCGCCAAGCTGAAAGACATTGTCACCACGCCGGCCGGCTGCACCATCGACGGTCTCCTGGAACTCGAGGAAGGCGGCCTGCGGGTGACCTTGATCAAAGCCGTGGTGCGCGCCGGGGAGCGGGCCCGGCAATTGGTAGAGAGTCAGAATACGTGATGAGTCAAGTTGCGGATCAAGTGCTAAAACTCTCTTAACTCCCTGCTGCGCGTCCCGCATCATATCCTGATACTCTGCCATGAAATCTTTCAGGAAGCGAACGTCGGGGATGGTGGGGGGCTTTTGTCTTGGGCGTATTCATATCCTCAGTCGCTGTTCCAACTTTCTCACCACTTTCCGGGTTTTGTCAATTTCCATCTCCCGACCTCGAATATGATCAAGGTTCGGTGACGGCTTGGCAATCTCCTCCTCCCCCAAAGGGGGGAGAGGGCCGCTCACTCACTTGGAGGACTCGGTGTGGCGAATCCAAAATCCAAAATCTAAAATCCAAAATTGCCCAGCCCCTAACCAGTGCTCTTCATCCCGAAGGCAATACCTCCAACGGTTATTTGCAAAAGGTGAAGAATCTCCCGTTGTTGGTCCGGCGCGCGCCGCCACT
>Ga0187784_10002675_pt1 | contig 14287 bp, 9 predicted proteins | sample 1015_SJ02_MP15_2_FD_132964 | JGI IMG/M metagenome (GOLD analysis project Ga0187784, IMG submission 132964) | Tropical peat soil microbial communities from peatlands in Department of Meta, Colombia - 1015_SJ02_MP15_20_MG | ecosystem: Environmental > Terrestrial > Soil > Wetlands > Peat | place...
TATCTGCCGGATGTCGCCTGGGGACTGGTGACGCTGGGCGAGCGGGACGAGTCGTCGGGTGAGATCTGGCATCTGCCAGCCGGCGAGCCCCTCACCGGCCGGCAGTTCATCGGGCTGGTATTCGATGAACAGGGCACGCCGCTCCGGTACGGCACCATCCGCCGGCCGGTAATGATCCTGGCAGGCCTGCTTTCGCCCATGATTCGCGAAGGCGTCGAAGTCCTGTACCAGTTTGAGCGTCCGTTCGTCATGGATGCGAGCAAGTTCACCCGCGCGTTTGGCAGTCGAGTCACCGCGCACCGCGAGGCGATCCGCAAGACCCTGGACGCCCTGCGTGCCGGGACGCCTTTCGGCGCCTAGCTCGCGCTTCGCGCACTACCGCTGACGGTCCAGGCCGAGAGACCCGGGCGGGTAAGGTATCCATCCGCGGCCAAGTGACCGGCCCGGGCGAGACTCGCTCCACATACGCATTGCGGCGGCGTCCACGAGTTCGGGAGGGGAGGAGCGCCATGGAGGTATTCGAGGCCGTACAAACAGTGGCGGCCGTACGTGCTTACCAAACCAAGCCTGTACCGCCAGACATCGTCCGACGGATCGTCGACGCCGGGCGTCTTACGGGCAGCAGCATGAATAGTCAACCATGGCACTTCGTCGTCGTCGAGGATCGCGAGACGCTGCGCCGGCTGGGAGCGCTCGCGCGAAGCGGACCGTATGTCGCGCAGGCGCCCCTAGCGGTCGTCGTCGCCATTGAAAGGACGCGGTTCTCAGTGTCCGATGCGAGCCGCGCGATCCAATCGATGATCTTGACCGCTTGGTCGGCGGGAGTCGGATCGAACTGGGTGGGCTTTCTCGGATTGAACGAGGTCAACTCCCTCCTGGACATCCCGGATGACCTGGACGTGCTCGCGGTTCTCCCGTTTGGATATCCCGCGGGCCCGCGTCGGCGCGGCAAGAAGCAGCGGAAGCCGCTGTCCGAAGTGGCCCACCGCGAACGCTTCGGGCAACCTTTCCCATGACGCCGGCCTTCGGCTGAACCAAGCCGCCGTCGACCCGGCGCACAGACGGTGCGCACGCCGGGGTGAGGAAGCGTCCGGTTCGGCTGTCGAGAAGGATTGGTCGCTCCGTGCCTCCGAGATTCACGAGGTCGAACCGACCGGATAGAGCACGTGGGGGTGAACTCGAGACGGCCACCCCTGCGGATCTGTCCAGTCAGCAATTCGGGTCGTGACATCGGCGGGATGATGTTCCAGGACGGGCCGGATGTCACGCCGCCCGACAAGGCGGTCAAAGTGCCCGGCCCCCGTCACGTTGGCGGCAGTCGGATACGTCGTCCACCGGCACTCCTCGGGATGCAGCATCCAAATGAGCGCGATGAGCCGCAGCCCGGTTGCAACCGGACGGAAGGCGTGCTCGTCGGTAACGTGGAGCATGACGCCCGTGCAGCACTGTCCCGCGTACCGGCCGGAGCACGGCGTGAAGGACACGGGTCGCGCTGCCACTCCGGGAAGATGGCAGGCATCGAACGCCGCTGACAACCGAGCGCCGTTCAGCCACGGGGCGCCGACAACTCGAAACGGCACCACCGTGCCGCGCCCCTCGCTGACGGAAAGCCCCTCGAGCAGCCCCGTGCCCGGGTATAGGAGCGCACCGTCGTACGACGGCATCGCCGGTGAGGTCGGGACGAACGGCAACCCGAGAGACGGCCAGCTGGAGCGGCCGCTCCATCCCTCCATTGCTACTACGGCCAAGTCCGCATTGATCCGGCGCTCGGAATTCCAGAGCATCGCGAGCTCGCCGACGGTCAACCCGTGACGCACTGGAATGGACCACCGCCCGACGAGTCCGCCGGGGAGGGATTCGTCGAACAGAGGCCCCTCGGCGGCTCCAAGGTCTCCGCCCAAAGGGTTCGGGCGGTCGAGGACCCACAGGGGGAGCTTGGCCTCGGCGCAAGCCTCCAGCGCGTACGACAGCGTCCAAATGTAGGTGTAGAAGCGGGTCCCCACGTCAGGCAGGTCAAAGATCAGCGCCTCGACCCCGGCGAGCGCTTCACGCGTCGGCCGAAAATCGGCGCCGTACAGGCTGCGCACGGGCAGCCCTGTCAGAGGATCGGTCGTGTCGGCGACGGGCGAGCCGTCCGGCGCGGTTGCTCCAATCCCGTGCTCAGGCGAAAACAGCGTGACGACCTCGAACCCGGCCTGGAGGAGCGCCGTCCGCGTGGACATCAGGGGCCTCGGCGCGCAGGCTGTCACCGCCGCGTCGTTGGTGATCAAACCAAGACGGCGTTGCGCAAGCTGGCGCGCCCCGGTGAGGACGAGACGATCGATTCCAAAGAGCAGCTTATCGCGGGCCAACGCAGGCAGTCATCTCCTCAGTCGAGCCGATAGTCCCAGAGCCTCAGCGGAAACTGGTTGGGCAACACGACGATTTCATCAACCCGCACGTGGTCCGGCAGAGCGGCCAGGAACAACACCACGTGGGCCACGTCCTCCGGCCGCATCATCGCTGCCCGCACCTCCGCGGGCAGCGGCACCAGTTTCTTGTCCCAGATGGTCGTATCGGTCGGGCCCGGGTGCACCATGCACACCCGGATGCCGTGTTGGTGGTTTTCGGCCAGCAGCGCCTGGGTCAGGCCCACGACGCCGAACTTGCCAGCGCCGTAGGGCGCAACGAGCGGCGCCGACTTCACCCCAGTGATGGACGCCACGTTGATGATCGTGCCTCTCCTGCGCGCCCGCATCCCCGGCAGAACTGCCCGGCAGCACAGGAAGGTACCGCGCAGGTTGACGTCCACGACACGATCCCATTGGGCGACCTCGTAGTCCGCCACCTCGCACGGCGCCACCGTGCCCACGCCGGCGTTGTTGATCAGGATGTCGATTCGGCCAAAGGCCCGGACGGTCTCCTCCACCATCGTCTCCACCTGAGCCGGGGCGGCCACATCGCAGCACAGGGCCAGCGCCTCCCCGGCCGCGGCGCGGATTTGCTCCGCTACCGTGGTCACGTCGGGCTGGGTGCGGGAGCACACAGCCACCCGCAAGCCCGCCCCGGCCAGAGCCAGCGCGACTGCCCGGCCGATGCCGCGACCGCCGCCGGTCACGAGGACCACATCCCCCGGGCGGATCAGGCGCGTTCCTCCGGCGCGTTCAGGTGGCGAGACCCCCTGCGACGGCCTACCATCGGCCGCCTGGTTGTTCGTAGTGCACCCACCGGCGTGCCAGGACGAAGTTCAGCAGTGTGAGAACGAGGATCACGGCGAAGAGGCCCCAGGCGAGCGCCGAAGCGTACCCCATGTTGAAGAACTCGAACGCCTCATTGAAGAGGTACATGACGTAGAACAGGAGGGATTTGTCCGGGTCGCCGGACCCGCCGGAGATCACGTACGGCTGGGTAAAGACCTGGAAGGCGCCGATCATGCCAATGATCAGGTTGAAAAAGATCGTGGGAGTGATCATGGGAATCGTCACGTGGCGGAATCTAGCCACGGTACCGGCGCCGTCCACCCGGGCCGCATCGTACAGGCCCTGTGGTACATCCTGGAGCCCGGCGAGGAAGATGACCATCGGTTGTCCCATCATCCAGACGCTCAAGAGCACGAGCGTCGTCTTCGTCCACGCCGGGTCCGTGAGCCAGTAGGGCTGCGGGAGGTGCACCACCGCGAGCACGTGGTTGACCAGGCCGAAATCGTGGTTGAAGATGAACATCCAGACCACGGTTGCGGCCACGGTGGGCATGACGCTGGGCAGGTAGAACACCGTGCGGTAAACCTTCATCCCCCTAACCTTCTGGTTCAACAGCAGCGCCACCAGCAGCGCCGCAGCCAGCTGAAGGGGTACGGAGGCAATGGCATAGATCCCGGTGTTGTACAACGCTTTGTAAAATGCCGGGTCCCGAAACATCTGCGCAAAGTTGGACGATCCCACCCACGTGGGCCGGGTGACCATGTCCCATTTGGTGAAGGCGATGAACAGGGAGGCGATCATGGGGCCGCCGTACAGGAAGATGATCCCCAACGCCCAAGGCGTGAGGAATAGATAGGCCCACAGCCAGTCGCGCCAGCGGAGACGCGCCATGCCCGCCGCTACTCCCGCATCACGTGTCGGACCCGACCCGGGATGCCGCGGGCAGGGCGCCCAGCGCCGCTGCCCGCGGCACCACCCGCACTACTTCGCCTCGGGCAGCGCCTTGATCAGGTCGTTCACGGTGCCGGCCACCGCGTCCAGAGATGCCTTCGGATCCATCTTCTGCGGGCCCCAGACGTTGGTCAGAGCCGAGATGAGAGTCGTGTGCACCCCGACCCAGTTGCCGGCCACGGGCTCGGGCCGGCCGTAGCCGAACGCGTCCCGGATGACCTGGATGTTCTTGGGCACCAGGATGTTGCTGCTCGGCTTCGTCAGGACCGTATTGAAGGTATCCTTGCGCGCCGGCATGATGATGCCGTTTCCGATGAACGCGTCGAAAGCGGGGGCACTGGCCAGGAACTTGAGCAGTTCCCACGCCTCGTCCGGATACTTCGTCCCCTTCAACATCGCGTGGCCGGCGGAGGCAACCCGGGTCACCCTCTTGCCATCCGTCGGCATCGCAGCGACATCCCACTCGAACTGGGCGTCCTTCAGGGCAATGAACGCCGTGTAGAATGGCTCGAAGCCCGCTCTGCCCGCCGCCATCAGGTCGCCGAAGGTCTTGATGTTGTCCAGAGTGGGATGGACCTTTTCCTTCCAAATCAGGTCCTGGATGAACTGGGCCGAATCCACGCCGGGCTTCCCGTTCGCTGTATACTGAGTACGATCCGCGTTCAGCAGGTCACCGCCGTTCTGCCAGGTCTTCACGGTGAAGGCAAAGATATCGTTCGTCATGCCGTAAAGCCCGTAGACCTGGTCCGATCCCGAGCCCTTTGTCATGGCCCTGGCCATGGCCAACAGGTCGTTCCACTTCCAGCCCGGCTTCGGGTCTGGCAAGCCGGCGGCCCTGAGCATGGTCCGGTTGAAGATCATGACGAACGCCGTCGTTTCCCGGGGCAGGCCGTAGATCTGGCCTTTGCGGGTGAAATCCTGAACGGCGGGCGCCAGGTACTGTCCCAGGTCAAAGTGGTCCTTCTTGATGAAGCCGCTCACGTCCATAAGCGCGCCCCGCGCCACCAGACCCGGCGTGATGTACGTGTGGGTCCACATCACGTCCGGCGGGAGGCCGCCCGCGAGCATTGTCAGAACCTTCTGCTGCTGATCGACGGCCATGCCGTTCGGGATCCAGGTCACGGCGATGTCGATGTTGGGGTTTCGGTCCTTGAACATGGCGAAGATCTGATCGTACATCGCGCGCTCTCTGTCGTCGCCGCGGCCAAGGTAGTTGAGGGTGACCTTGCCGCCCGCCGCGCCGTAACTCTTGGAGCCGCCCACCAGCGCGCCGCCCAAGGCCGTCATGCCTACGCCTGTCGCCACTGCGCCGCCGAGGAACTGTCGCCGGGTGATCCTCTTTCTCACGGTGTGCCCCCCTCTCTATCCGCGCGATCCTCTTCTAACTACCTTGTGCGCGCTCCCACTGGCCTTTCCGTGCGTCCACCCCGAGCCGAGGCAGCGCCCCACCGCCGCGGGTCAACAGAGCATCCTGCCGCCCGGCCGGCCCAGCACATGCCTCTTCCGACACCATCGGTTGTCAGGCATGGCCCCCATCTTCCCTGGCATCTCCGGCGACCCCCCGGACAATTCCTGCCAGCCGCTGCACAGGACCTCGCTCCGCATGGACCGCCAAGCACTACTTGCCTCCCAATCCGCTGAACTGCAGCCCTTCGATGAAGTAGCGTTGGGCGGCAAAGAAGACAATCAGCACGGGGACGAGCATGAGAAAGGACGCCGCCAGGAGCAGATTCCAGTGGGTGGCATACTCTCCCACGAAGCTGTAGAGTCCCAGGGCCAACGTGTACTTTTTCGCGTCCGTGAGATAGATCAGCGGCGTAAGGAACTCGTTCCAGTGGGTGACGAACGAGAACATCAGGATCGTCGCAACGGCGGGCATGCTCAAGGGCAGCAGGACGCGCCACAGTATCTGCAGATGGTTGGCGCCGTCGATGCGCGCCGCTTCGTCCAATTCGTAGGGGACGGACATGAAGAACTGTCGCAGCAGGAAGATGTTGAAAGCGCCGCCGCCCAGCCAGGTCGGGATGATCAGGGGCATGAAGGTGTTGATCCAGCCCACGTAGCGAAATTCGATGAATCGAGGAATCAGCGTGACAGCGTCCGGCAGCATGATCGTGGAGATGACCAGGAGAAACAGTGCGTCGCGGCCGGGAAAGCGGATGCGAGCAAAGGCATACGCCGCCATCGGTGCGGTGATCAGGGCGCCGGAGGCGGCGCCGACGAAGATCGTCACGGTGTTGAGTAAGTAGCGGGCGAACGGGGCCGCAGTGATCGCCTGGACATAGTTCTTCCACTGGAACGTCCTCGGGATGATCTCCGGCGGAAAGGCGAACTCCTGACCCGCCGGCTTGAGCGACGCCGTCAGCAGCAGCAGCATGGGGATCAGATTGACGATGGCGCCCGCCACAAGGACGAGCACCACCAGAAACCGGAGCCACTGACGGCGAGGTAGTCCGGCGCGCAGTACCATGCCACACTCCGCTTATCGCAAATCGCCGAAGAGTCATCGGCGCTGGCGCCGAACCCGGATCGGCCCACACGACATGCTCCGCCGGAGATTCTCCAGCGCCCGCGGGACGCGGTACCAATTCGCCTGCACCGTGCGGCACTCCTGTGGTTGGCGCCGCGCGGAGCGGACGTGTTGGAGTCACCGCACCCGCGAAGACCCGCCGCACTCCAGGCCTTGCTGCCGGCCGCCTCGACCCCGTTCCCTGGGCTGCAGTACGTGACGTCGAGGCGCGCTCCACTGGCACTCACCCACGACCAGACTCTCCGATCCTACGGGGGCCGTCATGAACATTACCGAGCGACCGGCACGTGTAGGGCAGAGATGCCGGGACCGAGTCTTTCCACGGAAGACGCGCGTACCGCGTCAAGACCGATGCAAACTCGGCGCCGGGAGCCCCTCGATGCGGACGTTCACGCACGCAGGACGGTGGGACTGTACGGCGCGCGCGAGCGCCGCCGGCAGTTCACTCGCGCACGTGACGTACTCTCCGTGCCCGCCGAGCGCCTCGCAGACCCGATCGTAGCGCGTTCCGGGCAAGAGCTCGCAGCCGTACGTACGCTCGGGACCGTACGCGCGCACCTGGATCTGATATTCCGCATTCCACCGTGCGTCGTTCCCAACGACGGCGAGGACAGGCAGCCCGTGGCGCACCGCAGTGTCAAACTCGCTCAGGTGATACCCGCAGGTTCCGTCGCCCATCGCGCACGCCACCAATGAGCTCGGGAATGCGAGCCGGGCGGCGAGCGCGAACGGGAGCGCGGGCCCGATCGCCCCTGCGGGGCCATTGATCATGCGGTGCGGCGCGGTCAGCAGGCTCTGCGCCCACTGACCGAACTCGCCACCGTCAATGACAACCACCGACGCCGGGGCCGTATCCAGCAGCTTCTGCAGTGCGCGGCACACTTCGACCGGGTGCAGGGGACGGCCTCGCGCCGACGCAAGGTCCGCCCACCCGCTCGGACGATAGCGCAATGCCGCCTGGGCGTCGTCCAGCCACCCGCCCCCGGGCCAGTCGAATTCGCCCGCCAGCTCGATCAGACCGGCGAACGTAGCCGCCGCGTTCGGCTCCAGACCGGCGTCGATCACCCTGCATTCAGCGCCGAACGCCTTGCCGAACTTGAGCGCGTAGTCGAGGCGCTTGCCGACCAGCGCCACGACGTCGGCACGCTTGAGCACGTCGGCGAAATCGCCGAGGCTGGGATCACTGACGCCCCGTGGGCTCTCCATGGGCACGGCCGGAACGCCGGTCGCGTCGGAAAACCCGGCCAGCAGCGCCCGGCCCCCTTCGGTCGTCATTGCCGGCCCCGCGAGAACCAGCGGTCGCTTGGCCGAAGCCAGTGCTGCCAGCAGCATGCGGAGCGCCCTCTCGTCCCTCGGCGGCACACACGGCGCGAACGCCTCTCTATCGGGGAGCGCCCGTTCGACCGTCGCTTCGAGGAGGTCGACCGGCAGGCTTAGGTGCACCGGTCCGGGCCGGCCGCTTCTTGCGAGGCGAATCGCACGTGCCAGCTCCTCTCCCAGGGCCTCGGCCGACTGTACCGTCCAGGAGGCCTTGGTCACCGGTGCCGCCATCTCCGCCTGCCGCATCTCCTGGAACGCGCCTTGGCCAAGCTCGGCAAGCGGGGCCTGTCCTGATAGCAGCACGACGGGAGACTCACCCGCAAGCGCAGTGTAGAGGGCAGAGATTCCGTTCGCGTGCCCTGGACCACCGGTCAGCAGGGCGATGCCCACCTCGCCCGTAAGTCGGGCCCACGCATGTGCCATATGCACGGCAGCCGCTTCGTGACGCACGTGCACCAGTGACAGGTTGGCGTCCAAGGCGGCATCGAACACCGACATGATGTGATTGCCCGAAAGTGCAAAGACATGCCGGGTTCCTACAAGCGCGAGTGACTTGGCAATAACATCGGCTCCTCGAAGGCCCATGGGCTCTCCTTTGCGTCTTCCGGAACCCGGCGATGACTCACTCACGTCTCAACCCGGGCTTACCTCGGTCACTCCTCGGGACCTGAGCGGGGCATGAACACGGCAGCTCTCAGCCAGTAAGACGTTCCTCGAAAATGATCTCGTATGGTTCCAAGCCGTGCTTGAGGGACGCACGTTGCGCAGGTCTGTTGACTGCAAGACCGACAATGCGCAACCTCCGAATGCCGCGCGTTCTCACATGCTTTTCCACGACGCCTAACAACTATGTCTCTGCCGGCGCCCCGTTCGCAGTAATCCAACACGCCGTATACCCGGCGAATTCTCGCTCCGCTTCCGCGACGAATGTGCTCTGCGCCCTCTGCAACAGGCCTTTTGAGCCATCGCCCGCTCTTCGACGACCGCGGCACGAATCGCCATCGCATTTGCTGGCGCGGCCTATCGAACACTCAGAGGGACAATGGCCATACGCGCGTGGGGTTCTTTGCGCGATGTGTGCACACCTCGTAGCGCCGGCCCTCAGGTGGAACGCCTTTGGGCCCCCACCGAAGGTACTCGAAACGATTTGGGGGGAAACATGGGCCGCGGCTTGCTCTGTTTCTCTACGCCTGGGGGCACCTCTTCATCCCAACCACTTCCTGTTCAACCTACCGGACGTTTCCTCACGCCATGTCTCATCCGCATCACGCCGCCCCCACCTGGTTCCCGCCACGGCGCTTCGCCTCGTACATCCGTTGATCAGCCATCTCGATCAGCGACTCCGCGGTCGCCCCATCCTCCGGCATGCTGGCCTGGCCCAGGCTGACGGTCACCTGAGTCGTCCTCAAGAATCTGAGCCCCTCCACCTGGGCCCGCACGCGCTCCGCGACCTGGCATGCTATCGCGGCTCCTGCGTCGGGAAGGAGAACGACGAACTCGTCCCCGCCAAACCGCGCGACGAGATCCATGCCGCGCGTGTTCGCCTGGAGCACGGCCGCAACGGTTTGAAGAATGTGGTCTCCTTCGAGGTGCCCCAGGCGATCGTTGCAGACCTTGAAGCGATCGATCTCAATCACCAGCACGGACACGGGCCGATTCTGCCGGCGTGCTCGCGCGATCTCCCGGTGAAGCGCGTCCCACAGGGCGCGACGGTTCGCCAACCCCGTGAGCCCATCGGTCAGGGCGAGCCGGTTGAGCTCGCCGTCCCGCTGCGCCCGCAGGATCGCAAGCCCCGCGATCACGGCAAAGGCTTCCAGCATGTCCCGACTCTCCTTCGAGAAAGCGTTGACCTCAGGGCTCTCCACGTCCACTACCCCAATGATCCGGTCGTCGACAATCAGCGGAAATGCGGCCTCGGAGCGCGTGGCAGGAGATGCGGCCACGTAGTGGGGATCCTGGGTCACATCGGGCGCATAGTACGGATGCCGGTGGCCGGCGACCCACCCGATCACGCCGCGTTTGCCGACCGCGAGTCGCATTTGCGCCACCGATGGGTCAAGTCCGCGCTGCGCCACCATGTACAGCTCTTGCGCGGGTTCGTCGATGAAGAAGACCCCGCACGTCGGATAACCGAAGACCTCCTGAATCTGGCGAAGCACCTCATCCAGGACCGTCGCCAAGTCGAGCGGCCGCAGCAGCCGCTTCGCCAGCTCGGTCATGGCGGGCATCGCCCGGCCAGCCCGCCACGCGGACGACAAGGATTGGCCGATGGACGCCGCCGGAGACGTCACGGCGCTACCCGGAGGCGCCGTCTTAACTCCCTGCCACCACGGCTCCACCTCATGCGTCATCGCTACTTGGCAGAATGTCTCTACCACCTGGGGGTCGAACTGGGTGCCGGCGCACCGGCGCAACTCTTCGAGCGCTTCCGCAGGCGTGCGCGCCGGCGAGTAGGCGCGATCGTCAAGAATGGCGCTGTAGGCGTCGACGACAGCCAGAATGCGCGCTCCCAAGGGAATAGCCTCGCCCCGGAGCCCATCCGGGTACCCCGCCCCGTCCCACCATTCCTGATGGTGGCGCACGAGCGGCGCGACACGCCCCAGGCGGTCGACCGGGCGCAGGATCTCCGCGCCGACAATCGGGTGTTGCCGTATCACCCGCCACTCCGCGGCGTCCAGGGCGCCTGGTTTCCGCAGAATGTGGTCGGGCACCGCGAGCTTCCCGATATCGTGGAGGAGCCCGGCCCGATAGATGTCCTGCACCTCCGATTCCGTGCATCCCAGGGCCCGTGCCAGCCGGACCGCCCTCGTCGCAATCTGCTCACTGTGGTCGCTTGTGTAGCTGTCGCGGGCATCTACGGTCCTGGCCAACGCGAGCATCATCTCGATGTAAGCGTGTTCGAGATCGTTGTGCAGGTGCGCCCGGCGGATAGCCGTGCCGGCCATCTCGGCCAGGACTTCCAAGAGGCGCACCTCGGCGTCCGAGAAGGGCCGCGCGTCCGGGCGCTTCCAGCGCGCCATCCGGAGCGTCCCGATTACTTCGTCTTCGGATCGTACCGGCACGATGACCAACGGTCCGGCGAGATGATAGGGTGGCCCACCGCCGGGGCCGGGGGATGCCTGGGCACTGAAGTCCGGCGTGACGAAGGTATTGCCCGTCCGCAAAACGAGACCGGAGCGCGTGTGATGCGCCCCGAACACGTGCCCGGGTCCCTCCCGCTCGATCCCCACACTGTAGGCCACCGTGAACTTCTCATGGTCCGGTGCGGCGAAAGCGAGCGCTCCCATATCGGCGCCGAGGAGCTGACGCGCGTGGTCGACGACGATCGGATACATCTCCTGCTCGCTGCGCGCCTCTCGTAACCGGCGGCTGAGGTCATAGAAGGCTTCCAGTTCCGCCGTGCGCTGGCGGGTCGCCGCGGCGAGTTGCAGCCGTTGGGCCGCGACCCCGATCTGTTTCCCAATCGTCTCAAGGAGCACGAGATCATCACGTGCCCATGCCCGAGGTGACGTCGAGAAAACGGCGATCCCCCCGATCACGCCACCCGCGGCGACAACGGGCGCCCGGATGGCGGCGCGAAAGCCGGTCTGCCGGATTGCGGCCGCGAGCGGTCCGGTGTTTGCCGGGGCGTGGTCCAGCCAATCGTCCACCGCGCGCAGCACGCGGAGATCGACGTTGGTGGCCTGCCGGCCCTTGGCCAGGCTCGTGCAGGCGTCTCGGGAGATACCTTTGAGGACGATCGTCTCGCCCACCCAGATTGCCCCGGCGTCGGCACCGATCGTGCTGATCGTGGTCTCCAGAGCCGCCTCGAAGAGCGCCTCAAGATCCGTGGCAGCCACGGCGGACGCGACGATGGCGTTCAGCGCTTCGAAGCGCGTCGCCCGAAGGTGCACGCCCCTCCCCGCCTGGCCGGTGATGTCCACCATGGCGCCCTCGAGATACGCGGGCGTCCCGTCGTCCGCGCGAACGAGACGAGTGCTCGCCAGGACCCAAATCACAACCCCGTCGCGCCGGCGAAGCGCGCATTCGACGTTCGTCGCCGCACCCTCACGTTCGAGGCGGTAGAGGTACTGGCGGTGCACGGCAGGATCGACATACAGCGCCTCGCCCGTAAGGTCTTGGAGCGCCTCGACATCCGGATATCCGAGCATGTCCAGCCAGGCGCGATTGGCTTCCAGGATCCGGCCGTCCATCGAGGTGCGAAAGAGCCCCACTGGGGCGTTGGTGAAGAGGCTGCGGTAGCGCGCGGCGCTGTCCCCGAGGCCACGGTCGGTGTCATCCGACCTGGCAATGCTGCGTCCCTCACTCTCGGACGTCCTACCGTGACGCGCCGGTAACAACGTGGCGTTCCCCCCAAGGGCAGCCCGCAGCCCAGGGCGGCAGCGGCCTGTCCCCTGGGCGTATCGTGCCCGCCTCACCCGTGTCCGAGACTTGTCGAGTAATAGTCGATCGATCATTTTGGACGAGGCCCGTGTTTGCCAGGGCGGTGCACACCAGCCGCCTCGAGGAATTCCCAGAGGTGCTCGGCAGGAACGGTGCACCGAGCACGGAGCAAGCGAAAAGTGTGTGCCCCTACTGCGGGAAGCGCGATCGCGAGCATGTTGTCCCGTACTACGAGGACCAGCAGTGCTACACCGCACGAATTTCCCCGCGCTTCGAACCTACCGCTCCGTCCGAACGAGCTGCGTCTATGCGACGGAACGGGGATGGGCATACGCGCGGCGCGAGCCAACACATCCCCCGAGGGGGGACCGCAGGGCGCCCGAGGCGGATGTCATCTCGACCGGCGCCCCTTGCTGGATCTCATCACCGTGGACGCGTTCCTCACCCCGGCCCGGACGGGTGACGCTCCGACTCGGATACCCCAGCGGCCTCAAGATCCTGGATGAGCGATGCCTCGGCACGCTTGATATGGGCAGTGACGGCCGCGAGCAACCGCGGAGTATCGCGCGCTTCGAGCGCGTCGATGATTTCCTGGTGTTCGATCTGTTCCTGCCGCAGGCGACGACGCCAGTCGGTGCCCCGGGCGTGCACGCGCCCGATCTGGATGTGGGCGCGCAGGCTGTCGTATAACTCTCCGAGCCTACGGTTCCCCGCCAGTTCCACGAAGAGTTGGTGGAACGCCAAGTTCCGCCGCATGTGTTCCACGACGTCCGCGCGGTCCCCGGCGCCCGAGACCGCCTCCAGCTCCGCACGAAGACGCGCGAGTTGGTCCGGCGTGATGCGGTGCGCGAGCGTTTCCGCCGCCAAAAGCTCGAGTGCGCGCCGAATCTCGAAGACCTCGACGATGTCCTCGGTCGAGAGGTCCGCCACGAAGGTCCCCCGTCTCGGCACGATCTCGACCAGCCCCTCGCTCGCAAGCAGATTCAACGCGTCTTTGAGGGGCGTTCGGCTCACACCTAGCTGTTCGGCGAGTTCGTCCACTCTGAGACGGTGGCCCGGCGGAAACGTCCGCGCGAGAATCTGCTCCTTCAGCGTGCGATAGACGGTGTCGGTGAGCCGCTGCACGGTCAACGGCGACAGCGCGGGCACGGCCAAACGCACGTCCCGACGCCGACCGTCCCGTGTTCTCTGGCGGGCCCTGGCCGCGCCTGTCACGCGCCCGCCACCATCGACGGCCGGACTGCGGCCAGATACCGCTCGAGATCCGCGACGTCGTGGTCGTCCAACGCCGCCGCCTGCGGGTCTCGTGCAAACTTCGTGCGAAGCACGCCCCGCCGCCAGAGGACCTCCTTGGCAAAGGCCACGCCGTACTGACTGCCGAGCACCAAGAGCGGCAGGAGGCGCAGGTGTAGCGCCTCGGCCTCGTCCCGCTGTCCTTCCCGGTAGAGCGTATAGGTCCGCACCTGGACATCGACAAGCGCGCAATTGGGCATATTCCCACACGCGCCGCGGTCCAATTCACCGAGGAGCCAAATCCCGTTGAGGCCGCCGAAGACGCCGTCGATCCGGTCACCGGCGGCGCGGAGCAGCGCGGTCATGCGGTGTCCGCCGGGGTTGACCTCCTCCTTCACGTATCGAATCGTCGGTGCGCGCTCGATCAGCCGGACGAGCGACGGGATCGCCAGCGGGGTCCCGAGCGGAGGCTCCGCGTTCTGGATGATCACCGGCCGGCCGTCGGCCGCGTCCGCCACCGCCTCGTAGTACGCGTGCACGCCGGCTTCACCGGAGCGGCGGATATAAGGCGGCAACGCCATGACGCCGTCGGCGCCGTGCTCGATCGCGTGCCGTGTGAACCCCACGGCCGCATGGCTGCTCACGCCGTTCACGCTCACGATCACCGGCACTCGGCCGTGCACCCTGTCGA
>Ga0187784_10002676_pt1 | contig 14287 bp, 11 predicted proteins | sample 1015_SJ02_MP15_2_FD_132964 | JGI IMG/M metagenome (GOLD analysis project Ga0187784, IMG submission 132964) | Tropical peat soil microbial communities from peatlands in Department of Meta, Colombia - 1015_SJ02_MP15_20_MG | ecosystem: Environmental > Terrestrial > Soil > Wetlands > Peat | place...
ATGGGAAACGCGACCCTTTGTACATAGAAAAACCCTACGGCCATCAACCCGACGATAATCAAAAAAACGATCCCATGACGTTTGAGACGATACGCAGCAAAGAGAGCGAGGTTTCCTCCAACCAAAAGAAGGGCCACGGAAATGCTGTAATAAAAGTAGGCTGGGAACCATGTCCAAACCACCCATGGGGCGGCAAGACCTGCCACAAGGAGCAATGCCATCAAGCCATAGATGGGAATAGAAATCCACTCGCGCCTGAAACGTTCCATCGGGGTAGAAATCACATCCTCCCAGAACTTCCCCACCATCAGGCAGGCAGCCGGGTAGAGGGGCAGTAGATACAGGCCCCTCTTCCCTTTGGAAACAGAAAAAAACAGAAAGATGACAGCAAACCATACAAAGGCAAAAAGGAACTCTTTTCTTTTTCCTGTGGCTTCCTTGAAAAAGCCGTAAACAATTGCTCCGGGAAGAAAGATGAACCAAGGCAGATATTCAAGAGGAAAGTTGTAGAGATAGTAATAAAAGGGGCGGACATGGGTCCACCCTTTCGCATACGCATCCACGGTGTGTTTGAAGAGGGTTTCTCGAAGATAGACATTCCCTCCCCTGGAGACGGCCGGAAGATACCATGCGAGAACGACGATCACAAAGAGAAGCATCCCCGGGAGGAGCTTCATCCGCCTGATTCCTCTCCAGTCCTTTTGAACGGCCAGATAGATTAAACTGACTAAGAGAGGGAGGATAAAGCCGACTGGTCCCTTGGCTAAGGTCGCCAACCCCATACTGATATAATAACCGTAAATAGACAGACCTTTCAGGCTTCTCGGACGAATCTTTTCCTCCTGACCGTATTCGTACCATTGGAGAAAACAGAAAAACGATGCCGTCGTAAAGAAAGTGAGCGTCGCATCAATATTGCCCCGCGTGGAAAGATAGGCAAATTCAAAAACTGTCGCCAGGACAAGTCCGGACAGAAACCCCGTGCGTGAGGAGTAGAACTTCTTTCCAATGAAAAAAGTGAGTAGTACGGTCAAGGTCCCGAAGAGGGCAGATGGGAACCTCACTGAAAACGGGGAGAAACCTCGCCAGAGGAAAGAGGAGAAGGCAATGGCCCAGAAGAAGAGCGGAGGCTTATCGGTGTAGAGATGCCCGTTGCGATGCATCAGGATCCAATCTCCCCGATTCACCATCTCTTTCGAAACCTCAGCATAACGGGGCTCATCAGGGCTCCAGAGATCCCATTGACCCAGGTTGATAAAATAGATGACGAAGCAGAGTCCCAGGAGCAGGGCCACCTGACTCCGTGGCTGAGCGGCAATTTTCGAAAACCGTTGGTCCATTCTGTTTATGTCAACCTTTCTGTGACGACCCCTTGGGGGGAGACGTAGACCAATCCTCTGCGACGGCTTTCATCCATCAATCCACGAAGAAAAGCCTTCTCATCTTTTACGACGGGATTGAAGCAGAGATATTCTCTAAAAAATCTGAAACGATCCACTTTTGTCATGAGCCTCGGGGTTGAAGTATTGAGCTGGAGAAAATTTCTGAACAATTTTTTCCCGTTCACCTTTTCGTCCAATCGGATGTCCTCAAAATCGAGGAAATGAAAATCCCATGCCTCTCCTTTCTCCGAGACAAGGATATTGCACGTTTTCATATCCTTATGGTACACGCTCATTCTATGGAGACCGCCAAGCCAGCGCGCAAAACCCTTCACAAAAAACCTTTTCCTCTTTAAATCCTCAAACCCCTTCAAAACATATCGATCCATCTCTAAATCGCTGGCCGGTGCCTCCATGAACAGAAAGCTCTCCTTCAATCCCATCCAGTCTTTCCTTTCGACAAGAGCCAGAGGCCTAAGCGTCGGAATACCTCTGGCCCTCAGGCCATTAGCCGCCACCCAGGCTTTGAGCCCTTTTGAGCGACGAAGATATTCCTTCATCCGCCCCCAGAAGTGAGGATAGCAGAATTGTTTTAAGCTTATCCGTTCCCCTTCGTCCTTCAAAACAGAAACGTTCACTTCAGGAGAGTTTTTGACGAGGCAGGAAGGCCTCTCTCTCACCAGAGCCCGGTGCTCATCCAACATCCTTTTCAGACGATCCAGAGAGAAATCTCGTCGGTGAAAATAACGGAGCCCTCTCTCCTTTTGCACCATAAACTCACCGCTTTCCTTCAGACAGCGTTTCGTTCTGCTTCGCCACTGCCTCCTGAGAAGACGATCCATGGAGGGGTAAATCCTGTCGAATAAGATCTCTCTTTTCTCGTGCCCGCCGGACATCCCGTCGAAATATCGATCCAGGAATTGGAGTTGTTCGGTTTCTCCCCACATCTTCCTTAAGGAATGAAAGAGGTGAGCAAGATTCCATAGCCTTTGGCTCAGGGAAAGAGTTTCCATGATCTTCGCACGATGCGAATCCGTGAGAAACAAGGAGCCCCCCTCCCACAGAAAATTCCCTCCGTGAAGGTCTTGATGAAATAACCCTGCATCTTGAAACGCCCTAACGGTCATTGCCAATTCAATAATTGAACGAGGTTCTTTTGCTTTTGCGACCTCATCGATGAACGAAACTCCCGTTCCAGTCGCCTTCGAGAGGTAATAGCTTTCCCTGACCAAGCCCCTCCGGATCCTCTCCATCCAGCCCAGGGGTTTGGGGATCTTAAGCTTCTTCCTTTCTAATTGGGAAGCGATCAGAAATTCCTTTTGCCCTTTTGAGGGTAGGAGAAGATATTTCACATACTCCGGCCAACCCTTTGCCTCATCCCTTTTCAAAAAATCCCTCATCCCGTTCGGAAGGCGGAAAATAGCCGCCCACCTCCACGTCGACTCCTTAACCACTTCCCCTCCCATCTCCCGAATGGAAGAGACAGGATCGCTAAAAAAATCGACGGGAAGGCTATCGAGCACTTCCCCCATCACCCAACCCTTGATTTCACCTTTTGATACGCGTTTAAAAATTGAGCTTCCCATTTGCTCCGTTCGGGGTCTATTTCCGCTTCCCCAATTTGATCATCTCCTGATAAAACTCTTCAACGGCCTCCGCCTGCCGATCTAACCGAAACTCTTCATGTGCCCTCTGATAGGCTGCCTTTCCCAATGCCTCTCTCATTTCGGGATGATGAAGCAGTCGAAGCGCGGCATCGGCCAAGCCTTCCCAGGTATCGTTCACGACCAAACCTGAAATCCCATTCTTCACCAGCTCAGGGAGCATCCCGCGGTTGGCCACGATGACTGGTTTTCCCATGGCCATGGCCTCTCTCAGGGCCCTGGCTGTTCCGTCGGAGCCTGCCATTAAAAAGACGAAGATATCCATGCAGGCCAGGGTGTCGAGATAGTCCTCTGTCCGATATCCCCCGAGAACGACCCATTTTTCAACGCCGAGCTGCTTCATGGGCTGGTTGACGCTGTGCTCCATCTGACTCGACCGGCCAACCAGGAGAACTTTCACGTTTGGAAATTCTCCGGCAATCTTTTTCACCGCCTCCAAGAGGACAGCCGTCCTCCTGTATTTTTGAAATCGAGCGATCATTCCGATCACGATATCCTTCGGCCCGATCCCCAGGAGATTCCTCATCTCCTTAAATTTCCTGTTTGGGTCATACCGGCTGAGATCCAAGGCAGGCGAGATCCTTCGGACCCTCTCAAGAGGGAGCCCGAAATGTTCGGCGTCCTCTCTCCTCGCCCTCTCGAAAAAGGTGATCATGCCGTCCGTGAACTGAGAGATGAGAAGGCGATTTCCCAAACCGGGCGTCAAGGGATCTCGCTTATGGTCCGTACGAATAACGATGACAGGATGGCTTGACCTTCTCGCAGCGATCCCACCCAGGAGATGGCCATGGGAATGGTGGACATTGAGAATATCGAATTCTTCCTGACGGAGATATCGGGTGAGGTCTGAAATGTCACGAAGATGGGTTGGTAGAAAGGAGGGACGAAAAAATTTCACCGAATGGTCCAGTCGAAACCGGTCCGTGGCCTTCACGCCTGCCTGGAGAACTCTTTTCTCAATACTATCCTCGACCAGAAGAGGGGGTTTTCGGTAGGCGAAGGTGACGTCGTGCCCCCGCCTTTCCAATTCCTTGCAGAGGGCCAAGGTTGGATCAGCTGGGCCTGTCCACTTCCAGTTGCTGAAAAGATGGAGGATCTTCATTCGGTTGAGTGCCTATCCAAGTATTCAAGATGTCGAAAGCCAAGAACTAAAGGAAGAAGTTATCATTCTCAACTTTTTCAAGGTCGCAGACGTCTTTTTTGGAATGGATCAGCTCTTCTAACCACCAGTTGGTGCGATTGTAAAAACATCCAACATCTTTACATTCCTCTTTGGCATCGAAGGTCCGGATCGACTCGGCGGCCCGTTGGAGGGTTTCCCTGAATTTTGTTTCCGAGAGGTACCCATCCGGCATTCCAACCCTGGCCTCTTCCACGCCTCGAAATGCAGGACAGTGAAAGATTCCGAAGGGCGTCACCACGGTCCGGAAGAATTGCATGTGGCATCTCGCGGGTTGTTGCTTGATTTGGTCGGTCTCACGATTCAGCATGGCCTTCAGGTTGGAGCTTTCAAGAATCTTCACTTGATCCCCTGCCGCATGTCTTGCTTCCTGAAGATGGATCTTGATTTGATCGATTATTTCTTCTTCCTTCGTTTTCCCGACGTTTTTCAGCAACGTCTCCCTCTGAGACTCATTCCACCGCACCAGACAGGGTTTGAACGAAACATAATCAAATGAGAATTCCCTCGCCAGTTCTACCGATCTTGTCATCTCATCCAGATTGGGACGGAGTCTCTTTCTGTTAATCTCCACGCCCTCCCAGACGACCACAAACGAATAGCCCAGTCAAACCAGAGGATTCTTCTTTTTTACCTTCTTTGCTTTTTCCAATATCCCCCTTAGCGTCACCCGCGTTCTGGGCACATGCAGCGCCTTAAACACTTCTTCGCCTGCCGCATCAATTGAAATCCTGACCCAATCTTTCTCCTTGAGCTCTTGGACGACCGTTTCAATTCTTTCGAGCTGCGAACCATTGGTCACGATCCCAACCTGTAATCGCTTGCCCTTGATATAACGGACGATCTGTCCAAAATCTCTATGAAGCGTGGGCTCTCCCCCTCCGATCAAGATAACGGAGAGAAGGCCATGGGAATGGAGTGTGTGGATCGTCTTCTTGACTTCCTCTAATGCCAGGGTTTTCCCGGCGTTGATCAGCCTCGAATCGACACAAAAATGGCATGAAAAATTGCAGGCAGAGGTCAAGTCTAAATTGATGGAGATCGGGCTGAAAATCGGCAGTCCTCGACCCGAGGCTTGGATATTGCAATCTCTCTGCCATTCAATATAGTCTTTCAGCCTTTGAAGGGTAGCATCCTGTCTCAATTTGGAGCCAAAGTCATGCTCCCTTTCTCTTAGCTTTTCCATGATGCTCTCTTTTCAAATTCGCCAAAACCGTCATAAACTGCTTTCAGCAGCGACACATTATGGAGAATATGCGCGGCCCCGATGAGAGGCTCGGTCCCCTTTTCAAGGGCCTCCATAAAATTTAGGACGGAGAGTTCAAGGGGGTCAGCAATCTTCAATCTCCTATTTCCGTAATGAAAGTAGATCTCATAATTTTTCAAATCCAAACTTCGGAAAACAATCCTGTCGTTGAACCCGTAAGAAAACTCACGGGGTTGAGTCTTTTGGTACACTAATCTTATTAACACATCACAGGCATGTGTTCCAAACAAATAGGTAAATTGGATGCTCATTTCCTCTTCCCCATCCGATTCAAAATTCAAACCTTCTATCCTTCCGGGTCCTAATCGGCAGTAAAGAATACTGAGGGGATGAGGGACGGATTCAGGGATCATCACTCTTCCTGGAGAAAAAGGTGACATCCGCATCGAAAAATGATTGCTTTCTCTGATCCTGATCCCTCCGCAAATTTTCTCATAGTCATCTATGGAGAAAGGCCACTGAGAATTCATGGCAATCGTTATCTTTTTCTCTCGGGCTTTCTCGATAATCTCTTCAGCCCTTTTTTGAATATCCTTGTGATCGCCCCAGAGGAAGGGTTTTTCGCAGAAAATATGGAGCCCGGATTCCAGACATTTCAATAGATATTCATAATGGGTTGAAGAAGGGGAAGCAATGGCCACCGCATCAGGCTTTTCGCCCCTCACCATTTCCTCGAAGGTGGCATAGGGATGGGCTTCTATTCCATATTTCTTTAAAGCCGAAGAGGCTTGAAGGCCCGTTTTCTCCGTCGTGCCCAGCACAGAGGTGACTCTTGCCCCGTGCTTATGGAAATACTTTCCTATATACTCGCCGATACCATTTCTCGTTCTCCCCGCCCCTATAATGGATACGTTCAGTGGAATCAAAAGCCCTCATATCTCCTTGTGTCTTACTGAAAAATACTTGTATTTTAACACAGCCGATGCCGCAGGTAAAACGCCATCTCCGGGAGCTATTATCCCGTAATCAAAGAATCTAACAAGGGATGCTTAAAATGGAGAGTAAGGGCTTCACCAATCTGGAGAAACCGTTAGATCCCAAGAAACGGTGGGAGCAGCCTTCAGGCTGGGAATTCACCCCGTCAGAAATGATGCCTCGCAACGACTGGAATTTCTAACGGGGTTCACGCAAGCTTAACCCCCCTCTAATCCCCCCTTAGGTTAAGGGGGGATTAAGGGGGGTGATTCGTAATCAAAACCACATCATCGTTTCTCACCCGGCGCCGTGCGATCAATTGAACCTTCGGCTCCACTCCCCCGCTGAATAATTGAGAATAATCACTGAATTCAAGGATGCAAAAGACTCTTTCTGAAGATCGGATAAAATCAAGAAACGCTTTTCTGTCGTAAAATTTTTTAATGGGCACAACCCCCGTATAATAGTTATAAGGATCGTTTCCAAGCCCTCCGTAGATCACTAATTCGTCACCCGGTTGAATCCGCGATGTCACTTCTTCCGAAATGAACCGGGCCGACATCTGCGGATTGGCAAGGGGGAAAATGACCCTAAGCGCATAAAAGTATCCGGCCACCATCATTCCCACAAGGAGGAACAGGACGGCCCTATAATTTTTTAGGCGAAGGAATACCAGCATGGTTAGGCTGCACCCAATCAAGAGGAGAGCGATAGGAAAACTATAAGGCAGGTAAGGGGACAACTTTATTGAGACCGCCCATGGAGCCACTACCCCGGCGACCAATCCAACCCCGATCAACCCGTAGAGAGGGAAAATAATCCATCCTCGCTTGAACGAAAACGGCGGGTCCGAGACGAAATCACTCCAGAACTTCCCCACCATAAGAGAGGCAGCCGGATAAAGAGGCAAGAGGTAAAGAGCCCTTTTTGATCTGGACAGGGAGAAAAATAAAAAAATGACAAGACACCATACGGAAAGAAAGAGGAACTCTTTTCGCTTTCCGATCATCGTCTTGGAACAGCCGTAAACAATGGCCGCGGGCAAACAGAAAGTCCAGGGCATAAAGCTCATCGGAAAACTATACAGATAGTAATAGAGCGGATGTGGATGGGTCCATCCCGTTGAATAAGCCTCGGTAGTATGCCTGAAAAGATTTTCTTCAAGGTAGGCCCTCCCACCCATAGAGACGGCGGGAAGATACCACGCAAGGACAATGGCCAGAAACAAAAAAATTCCCGCAAGCAGCTTCATCCGTTTCATTTCTCCGTATTCTTTTCGGATGAGGAGAAAGATGAGGCTCGCCAAAAGGGGAAAGACCAATCCGATCGGCCCTTTGGCTAAGGTAGCAAAGGCCATACTGACATAAAATCCAAAAATGAAAAGGTTCCGGATCGGCCGGCTGTGACAAACTCCTTCCTGCCTTCCCTCCTGATACCAGAGAAAGAAGCAGGCAAATGAAGCGGTCGTAAAAAAGGTGAGCGTCACATCGATATTGGCACGGGTGGAAAGGTAGACGAAATGAAGGCTTGTCGCCAGGATGAGTCCAGAGAAGAACCCCGTTCGGGGTGGATAAAGCCTTTTCCCAAGAAAGAAAGTAAGAAGGACGGTGAGTGCCCCGAAGATGGCGGACGGAAACCTCACGGAAAACGAAGTGAATCCTTGCCACAAGTAGGAGGATAGAGCAATCAGCCAGAAAAAAAGCGGAGGCTTGTCGCCATAGACTCCTCCGTTGAGATGCATGAGAATCCAATCGCCACGGTCCAGCATCTCTCTGGCGATTTGTGCGTAACGGGGTTCATCCGGATTCCAGAGATCCCATCGACCCAGATTGAGAAAGTAAAGGATAAGGCAGATTCCGACAAGAAGAAGAATGTGAACCCATTTGGAAGGAGTGTTGATGAAAAAAGGGCGTCTCGTGGGAAAAAAATCCTTTCTTTACTTTAATTGCCTGATCAGATTCTTTCCTCAATCTCATAATGGATATGACGACTTTTCATCCATTTCACCGCCAGAAGATCGATGAAGGCACGCCACATCCGGTTCCAGGTGGTATACTTCGAAATGCCGAACTGTCTCGCATGGTGGGCAATGGGTATCTCGATCACACGGTAGCCCTCCATCTTCACCAGGGTGGGGATGAAGCGGTGCATCCCTTTGTAAAGTTTGATCTCCTGAAGACATTCCCTCTTATAAGCCCTAAAGGTGCAACCGCTGTCCTGGATCTCCTCTCCGCTCAAGCTGTTCCTGATTCGATTCGCAATCCTTGACGTGATCCGCTTGACCCACGAATCTTCCCTCTTTTGACGCCATCCGGTGACCATGTCGTACCCTTTGAGATAGTCCAGCATCGTCGGGATGTCTTTCGGGTCATTCTGAAGGTCGGCATCGATGGTGACGATAATTCCTCCCCGCGCCTCTTTGATTCCCGCTGCCCCTGCGGCCGTCTCGCCGCAGTTCTTCTTAAAGCCGAGGATGCGCATCTGCGGATACTCCAGCGCCATCTTTTTAAGGAGATGACGGCTCTGATCTTTGCTGCCGTCATCAACGAAAATCATCTCGTAGGTTTTCCCCAAGGGCTTCAGTACTTCTGCGATTTGAGGAATTAGAACCGGGAGATTTTCCTCTTCGTTATAGACGGGCACGACTACTGAAATATCAATCGGAGGGTTCTCTCTCATGAGACGATCCATACTCCACGCTTAATTCTTTTGATCAAAGAACTCCCTGATGCTGGCACAGACGAAATCCACCTTCTCTTTTTCAAGCTCCGGGTAGATAGGGAGAGAAAGAATCTTCTGCACCGTTGCTTCTGTCACTTTCAGTTTGGGCTGTTTGCCGAGGGCATTCCGGACGGCTGGCTGTTGATGGTTGGGGATGGGATAATGGATCCCAGACTGAACCCCCTTCTCCTTTAAGAAATCCGCCAGCTTCTCTCGTTGATCAGTCTGGATGACATAAAGATGATAGACCGTCTCGGCCCAATCCTTTGCTTGGGGGGTCACCACGGGAGTTCCCTTTAATCCATCGTTATACCATCCCGCGATGCACCGTCTTGATTCATTAAACCAGTCCAGTCTCTTAAGTTGGAGACGGCCCACCGCACCCTGGATTTCATTGAACCTTAAATTATATCCAACCAGCTCATGCTCATATTTTTCTTTCCGACCGTGATCCCTCAGCATCCGGCAGGTCTTAGCCATCTCGTCGTCCGAGGTGACAAGGATTCCACCGTCCCCAAAAACCGTCAGGTTCTTCGAAGGATAAAATGAAAAACAGCCGCCAATTCCCATCGATCCCACCCTTACTCCTCGAAATCGGGCGCCGTGAGCCTGACAGCAGTCTTCCAGAATGAAAAGCCGGTATTGCTTTGCCAAATCGCGAAGGGAATCCATCTGGGCCGGGTGGCCGTAAAGATGGACGGGGATTATCCCTTTGATCTGCTTGACTCCCCGTAACCCGGTCTTCTTTCTTAAGACCGATTCGATATGCATTGGGTCCATTGTATACGTATCGTCAATATCGATGAAAATCGGCCTGGCTCCCACATGAAACACGGGTTCAATGGTCGGAAACGCCGTGAGAGAGGGAACCAGGATCCCATCGCCCTCCTTCACTCCCAGGGCCTTCAGACAGAGAAAGATGGCCGATGTCCCTGAGGAGGTGAGGACGGCGTGCTTCACCCCGATGAACTGGGCAAACTCTTTTTCAAAATCTTTGCATTGATTCCCCAGAATATATTGTCCGGAATCGATCACCTCTAACACGCGATCTTTCATTTCCTTATCCACATAGGGTTTAGAAAGAGGCACCTTCATTTTAACTCCTTTCCCCGAACATCATTTTTTCCCCACTTCATCTCCACTTTCTTACCGCTCTGAGAGGATCGGTAGCAGGCCTCAACGATTTTTAACGCGTCAAACCCAGCCTGCCCGTCCGCCAAGGGTTTGGACCGGTTTCTTATCGAATCAAGAAAAGCTTTCAGTTCCGTCGTCAGGGGCTCTTCCGGCTCGGTGGGAATGTTCTGAACCTCTCCTTCCAGGGCAACACATTTTTCCGCTTGCCTCTCATGCCGGTTCTCGTAGAGAAGAAGAGAATTTTTTTGGAAGTCGCAATAAAGGCTTGCTCGATCCCCGACGATGGCGATATCTCTTCTTTTCTCGGGCGGCATATAGCCCGCCTCGATAAAAACCATCTTCCCATGATAATCCAGAACGGAGACGGAGGTATCGTCCAGAGGGAAGTTGAGGTAATTCTTGACAACGGCCGTCACGGCCCGCGGGGGCCCACCGAAAAGATAATTGAAAAGGTCGAAATAATGGATCGCATCCGTTTGTGTCACGCCGACATCTGTCCTGGGTCTTTTGAACCCCATGAAATGGCCGTAGCCGTACTGGACTTTTCCCAACCGGCCCTCCCCGATGAGACTCTTGATCTTCGAGGAGGCAGGATGGTACCGGTAGACATGGCCCACCTGAAGGATCACGCCTTTCTTTTTCGCCAGCGCGATCATCTCCTTCGCTTCTTGAGATGTGAGGGCGATCGGTTTTTCTACAAAGACGTCTTTCTTCTTATCGAAACATTCTCTGCAGATGGCCAGATGGTTGTCGGCGGGTGTGACAACATCCACCCCGTCTATTCCATCAAGGAAATCATGATAATCGGTTGAAAGACGATCTTCGGGAATGGAGAATTCCCGGCAGGTCTTCAGCTGGCTCGAGTCCGAATCAACCACATAAAGCTCGTCGACCAGCTTGGTCAGCGTCTTCAAGTGGTTCTTGCCCCACCTTCCTATTCCCACCAACAAAAGCTTCATATACGAACTCCTGTAACCAAACCTATTTGTGACACAGCAACAGTACGTTATCGGAAAAGAATCTTGACGCAGGGATGGCCTTATAAATACTGAAACCATTCTCCCTGAGCTCCCTCGTTATCTCATGGAGCGAGATCCTTTTCTTGATGGGCCTTTCACCGAAAAGAGATCCTATCCTGTGGGCCATCTTCTTAAACCTGTTAGGATAATTATAATCGATGACCAGCCATTTCTTGGTCACCCTTCTCATTTCCTGAAGCATTCGATATCTTATCTCCATGGGGATATGATAAATAAACCGGATGGAGAACACGCAGTCGATAGTGTTGTCCTTGAATGCCATGGCTTCGGCATCCAGACGGATGTTCGAAAAGGATTCCTCAAAGCCATTCATCCTCTTTCTTGACTCCATCATCATCTCTAACGAAATATCCCCGCCGATCCATTTATACCCGCTCTTCAAAATCAGATGGCTTAACCTTCCTGTCCCGCAGGGGATGTCAAGGGCGAACCCCTCTCTCCCTGTAAACCGAATAAGCTTGGAGATCACCCTTTTGGTGTTCCAATTCCTAAATCTTCCATAGATCCCGCTGAACCTCGTCTTTTCATAGCCTGCCGCATAGGTCCTATTTTGATACAGTTGCCTTACATGATACATAACCCACACCTTTTCATTTCAATCTATCCGGTATGCAGGCCCCTTCGCTCGCCGCGTAAGCCCTATCTTCTTCGGTTTTATTTAACCTCACTCTCCTGAGATGTCAATCCTTCCGAAACTCACCATCATCCGTAATCAAAACAGTTTGGGGGCTAACGGTTTGAAATAAGAACATACTTCCAATTGGCTACTATCATCTGTTCAAGGGGGCAAAACTCGACTCCCGTTTCTTTTTTAAGGTGGTCAAGGGCCTCCGGATAAATCACAACAAACACTCGTTGAGGGGAGTTCAGAATCTCAAAAAACCGTTCCTTGGTTTGAATGCTTTCGATATAAGGCTTCTTGGTATAGTAAAGCAACCCGTTCGACTTGAGGGAATAGGTCTTGAGTTCATCCCCCGGCTCCATCCTTTTTAAAATTCTCTCCGAAAATAGCTTGGCTGACTTCTGTGGGTTGAACTTGGGCAGAAGAAGACTGAAATGGAGGTGAAGAAGAATGAAACCGATCATGAGGCTGATGAACGAGGCCCATCTCTTTTTCCTGATAAAAAACAACAGAGAGAAAAAAGAGCCGACCAATAGATAAGAGAGAATGGAGACGGCTATGGAGTGATAGTTCATCAGGGCTGGATAGAGCCTTTGCGGAATTTTTAACAGGACCAGGACAGAGCTGGCGGAGAATAGAAGGGTCAAAAGGAGAAGCCCGGATAGAAATCCCTTCTTCCCCTCCTCTGATTGAAACCCGTGATCCCACAGAGCGCCAACCATCAGCGCGGCTGCCGGGTAAAGGGGCAAAAGGTAGTTATCTTTCTTTCCTTTGGACAGGGTGAAAAAAAGGAAGATAAAAAAGAACCAGATCGAGAGAAATAGGAATTCTTTTCTCTTGCCAAACTTTTTTCGTAACCCCAAAACGAATGCCGTGGGCAAGAAAACGATCCACGGAAAAAATTCTGCCGGAAACCGGATAAAATAGAAATAGAGCGGCTCCTCATGAAAATGTCTTCCTCCCTCTACATAAGTTCCGAACGCTTGTTTAAAAAGGATCCAATGGATATAATCTTTTCCTCCAACCCAACAGGCGGGTATCCACCAGATCAGCACAACCATTACAGAAAGAAGAAACCCCAGCAGAAGGTCGCGGCACCAAAACTTCTTCAGGTTCTTTTGAAGACCTGCGAAGATCAGAAAGAGAGGGAGCGTAAGATAAGCGGCCGGTCCTTTCGTTAAGATCGCAAGCCCGGCAAAAAGACTAGCCAGAAGGTAATACCTCTGGCGCCGCTCCTCTTTCTCGTAACCCAGATAGAAGAAAAAGAGAGTAAGAAGGAAGAAAAGCGTGAAAAGAGAATCAAGCATCACCCACCGCGATAGCTGCGGAAACAGGATGCAGGTTCCTAGAACCATCGCGGAAAGGAATCCTGCTTTGAGATTAAAGAGTCTCTCTCCAAAAAGAAAAGTGATGAAAACGATGATCAACCCCGCCAGGGCAGAGGGAAGACGATTGGCCAGCGCGTTATTTCCTCCCACAAAGAAAGCGGAGAGATTGACCAACCAAAAGGAAAGGGGAGGTTTCTCCGCATAAACCTCTCCGTTGAGATGCGGCAGAATCCAATTCCCCGTTTCCTTCATTTCCCGCGCGATCACAGCATATCGGGTTTCATCGGGTTCCCATAAATCCCTCCCCCCCAAGTTGAAAATGAATAGGACCATACCGATGGCGAGTACAGCGAAGAGATATTTTCTTTTTGCGCCCATGGTCTGAGTTCCTTCAAAACCTATACCCATTGAAAAAGCATAAGGTCTTACCACTCTATTGGAATCGACGTTCCAAACACAACCAAATGTTTTGGGAAAAAATTATAACACAAAGATCAAAAAAGTGGGGTGGACATGCGTGAGATCTATATTAACATTTCTTAATGATATTGAAAAGATCCCCATTTGATATTATACCTCTGGACATTTCCACCACTATTTCAGCCAAATCTGTACATTAATGAACTTTATGAGCTAAAATAGAAACCCTCTCATTTGAAATCGTCATGAAAAATCAGGAAGTTAAGATGGGTTAAATTTATTGGCATCTTTTTTGCGGCATCTTTTTGAAAACAATCTAACTGGACAGCAATAGCAAATCTAAATTTTTCTTAGGATTGCCACACAGGAGGCAACTATGTCCACAATCGAGAGACTGAAAAAACTCTTTATCAATAAATTTGATTATAACGTTGAGGAACTCAAGCCCGAGACAACACTCGAATATTTGGGTCTCGATTCCCTTGATAAGATCGAATTCATGTTTGATATCGAAAATGAGTTCAAAATTAAAATCTCTGACGAACAGTTCAAAGTAACAACGATCCAAGATATGGTCGATGCGGTTGACCGATTCGTATCGGAGCAAGTGTCCC
>Ga0187784_10002677_pt1 | contig 14287 bp, 11 predicted proteins | sample 1015_SJ02_MP15_2_FD_132964 | JGI IMG/M metagenome (GOLD analysis project Ga0187784, IMG submission 132964) | Tropical peat soil microbial communities from peatlands in Department of Meta, Colombia - 1015_SJ02_MP15_20_MG | ecosystem: Environmental > Terrestrial > Soil > Wetlands > Peat | place...
CGCTACCTGCACATGAACGGCGCGTCGTTCTTCTTCATCGTCGTCTACGTCCATCTCTTCCGCGGGCTCTATTACGGCTCCTACAAGGAGCCGCGCGAGCTGTTGTGGATGCTGGGCGTGATCATCCTGTTGCTGATGATGGCCACCGCCTTCATGGGCTACGTGCTGCCTTGGGGGCAGATGAGCTTCTGGGCCGCCACCGTCATCACCAACCTGTTCTCCGCTCTCCCCGTGGTGGGACCCAAGGTCGTCGGCTGGCTCTGGGGCGGCTTTGCCGTGGGCAATCCGACCCTGAACCGGTTTTACTCGCTCCACTACCTGCTGCCTTTCCTCATCGTCGGCGTCGTCGGCCTGCATCTCATCGCGCTGCATCAGCACGGCTCGAACAATCCGCTCGGCATCGACCGCAAGGGACCGCAGGACAGCATCCCCTTCCATCCCTACTACACGGTCAAGGACATGTTCGGGCTGGGCGTGTTCCTGATCGCCTACGCCGTCGTCGTCTTCTATTTTCCGAACCTTCTCGGCGACACGCAGAACTACGTGCCGGCAAATCCGCTGCAGACGCCGCCCGAGATCGTGCCCGAGTGGTACTTCCTGCCCTACTACGCCATCCTGCGCTCGGTGCCGGACATCCTCTTCATCCCGGCCAAGCTCGCCGGCGTGCTCTGTCTCTTCGGCGCCATCGGCGTGCTGTTCTTCCTGCCCTGGCTCGACACCTCGCGCGTGCGCAGCGCCCGCTTCCGCCCGGTCTTCAAGTGGGTCTTCTGGCTGCTAGTGATCGACGTGGTGGCTCTCGGCGTTTGCGGCGCGCACCGGCCGGAGGGCCTCTACATCATCGTCGGCCGGCTGGCGACGCTCTACTACTTCATCCACTTCATCGTTCTCTTCCCGGTGATCGGCTGGCTCGAGCGGCCGCTGCCGCTGCCCACCAGCATCAGCGCCGCGGTGACCAAGACGAGCAGCGGGCCGCTCGCCGCCGCTTCGTCGGTGGAGAAGCGCTGATGCGCGCCGCTATTTTCGCCGGCTTCGCCCTCCTTGCGCTGGCGGCGCCGGCGGGCGCCCAGGAGGCGGCGCCCCTGCCGAGGCAGTCCTGGTCCTTCGACGGGCCGTTCGGGACCTACGACCGCGCCGCCGCGCAGCGCGGCTTCCAGGTCTATGAGGCAGTCTGCTCGCACTGCCATTCGATGCACCTGCTCCATTACCGCGATCTCGCCGGCATCGGCTACAACGAGGACGAGATAAAGGCGGTCGCCGCCAGCAAGCAGGTGACCGACGGCCCCAACGACCAGGGCGAGATGTTCCAGCGCCCCGGCCGGCCGGCCGATGCCTTCGTCGCGCCCTTTGCTAACGAGCAGGCGGCGCGCGCCGCGCTCAACGGCGCGCTGCCGCCGGACCTCTCGCTCATCATCAAGGCGCGCGACGGCGGCGCCAGTTACGTGGACGCTTTGCTGCAAGGCTATAAGGAACCGCCGGCCGGCATGAAGATGGCCGAGAACATGCAGTATGACGAGTATTTCACCGGCCGCCAGATCGCCATGCCGCCGCCGCTCGCCGGCAATGACGTGCAATATGCCGACGGCACCAAGCCGACGCTGACCCAGGAGGCGCATGACGTCGCCACCTTCCTCGCCTGGGCGTCGGAGCCGACGATGGAGGAGCGCAAATACACCGGCGCCAAGGTGCTCATCTTCCTGCTGGTGATGACCGGCGTGCTCTATGGCGCCAAGCGCCAGATCTGGGCCGACCTGCACTGACGGCACCGACGGCGCGCGACAAGGGGCGCCGCCGCGGCCGGCGCCGCCTTTTTCATGGGTGTCGGCGGCAGCAGGGGTAGCCTTGTCCCCCGCTTCACAGTAGCGTCAGGGGTGCGGCGACCCGATGGGGCGAGGAGGGCAGAGCAGCCGCCCCGTCCGGCGCCCGACCCCGCACGCGAGGCTCTGCTGCAATTTTGCTATTGCACTGAGACGGTGTGACTGGGACACTGCTCAGACACCGGCAAGGAGGGAGCGGTTCAACCATGGCATCTACACCGGTCGTCGGCATCATCGGCGGCAGCGGGCTCTATCAGATCGACGGGCTCGTTGATATCGAATGGCGGCAGGTGCCGTCTTCCTTCGGCGAGCCTTCGGACGAGCTGTGCTTCGGCACGCTCGCGGGCACGCGCGTCGTCTTTCTGCCGCGCCACGGCCGCGGCCATCGCATCGCCCCGTCCGACATCAATTTCCGCGCCAATATCGACGCGCTGAAGCGCGCCGGCGTCACCGAAATCCTCTCGCTGTCCGCCGTCGGCAGCCTCAAGGCGGAGCTGCCGCCCGGCACCTTCGTGCTGGTCGACCAGTTCATCGACCGCACCTTCAGCCGCAGCAAGAGCTTCTTCGGCACCGGCCTCGTCGCGCATGTCGCCTTCGGCCATCCGGTCTGCGCGCGCGTCGGCGACGCGCTGGCGGAAGCCAGCAAAGACGCGGGGATCTCGCTCCATCGCGGCGGCAGCTATGTCTGCATGGAAGGCCCGCAATTCTCCACCCTTGCCGAAAGCAACCTGCATCGTAGCTGGGGCTGCTCCGTGGTCGGCATGACCAACATGCCGGAGGCCAAGCTCGCCCGCGAAGCCGAGCTCTGCTACGCCACCGTCGCCATGGTCACCGATTTCGACTGCTGGCATCCCGATCATGATCACGTGACCGTGGAAATGGTCATCGGCGTGCTGCTGGCCAACGCCGAGCGGGCGCGCGCGCTGATCAAGGCGGCCGTGCCGCTGCTGGGACGGCGCAGTGACCCTTGTCCGCAAGGCTGCCACCATGCGCTCGACAACTCGCTCATCACCGCGCCGGAGGCGCGCGATCCCGCGATGATCGAGAAGCTCGACGCGGTGGCGGGCCGGGTGCTCGCCAAGCGCTGAGCCGTCGGCCGCCTCTGGCGTCCGGCGGGGCGCGATGATATAGTATTTATGTCGAGCTTCCCCGAATAGGAGCAGTCATGAACGTCCGCGGCACCCCGATGCGCACGATTTGGCTCGAACCGGACGGCGCCGTCGGCATCATCGACCAGACCCGGCTGCCGCATGAATTCGTCACCGCGCGCCTTGGCACGCTCGCCGACGCCGCGCACGCCATCAGCGCCATGCTGGTGCGCGGCGCGCCGCTGATCGGCGCCACCGCCGCCTATGGCGTGGCGCTGGCGATGCGCGGGGAGGCATCGGACGAGGCGCTCGACGCGGCCTGCCGCAGCTTGCTCGCGACGCGGCCCACCGCGGTCAATTTGCGCTGGGCGCTCGAGGAGATGCGGGCGCTGCTGCGGACCCTGCCGCCGGCGGAGCGCGCCGCCGCGGCCGTTCGGCGGGCGGGCGAGATCGCCGATGAGGACGTCGCCATCAACCGCGCCATTGGCCGCCACGGCCTCGCGCTGATCGCAGCCGCCTGGGAAAAGGCACGCAAGCGCCGGCCGGTCGAGTTGCTGACCCATTGCAATGCCGGCTGGCTCGCGACGGTCGATTGGGGCACCGCGCTGGCGCCGATCTATGCCGCGCACGACCAGGGTATTCCGGTTCACGTCTGGGTCGACGAGACGCGGCCGCGCAATCAAGGCGCGAGCCTCACTGCCTGGGAACTCAACCAGCACGGCGTGCCGCATACGGTGATTGTCGACAATGCCGGCGGCCATCTCATGCAGCACGGGGAGGTCGATCTCTGCATCGTCGGCACCGACCGCACCACCGCCTCGGGCGACGTCGCCAACAAGATTGGGACCTATCTCAAGGCGCTGGCGGCGCATGACAACGGCGTGCCTTTCTACGTCGCGCTGCCGTCGCCGACCATCGACTGGTCGATCGAGGACGGCGTGCGCGACATCCCGATCGAGCAGCGCGATGCGGCCGAAGTGATCGAGATCGCCGGCCGGCTGCCCGAAGGCGGCATCGCGCGGGTGCGGCTGGTGCCGGACGGCAGCCCCGCGGCCAATTACGCCTTCGACGTGACCCCGGCGCGGCTGGTGACCGGCCTCGTCACCGAGCGCGGCGTCTGCGCCGCCTCGCGCGAGGGGCTGCTGTCGCTCTTCCCGGAGCGGCAGGCACGGCTGGCGGGAGAATAAGCGCGAGCGCAGGAAGAGCCGACCCATGAAAAGCCTCTGGTCCGATAGAGACGCCGAAGCCACCGTCGTCCGCTATGCCGAGAAGCAAGTGCCGCGCGATCTGGCGCTGCGCGTCTACACCACGCGGCTGCTCGGCGGCGATCCCAAGCTCGTGCTGCATGGCGGCGGCAATACCTCGGTCAAGACGGAGATGCGCGACATCCACGGCGAAGCGGTGGAAGTGCTCTGCGTCAAGGGCTCGGGCTGGGACATGGGCAAGATCGAGCCGGCGGGGCTGCCGGCGGTTCGCCTTGCGCCGCTGTGCAAGCTGCGCCGGCTCGAGCGCCTCTCCGACGAGGACATGGTCAACGTCCAGCGCGGCAATCTCCTCGACAGTGCCGCGCCCAATCCTTCGGTCGAGACCCTGCTGCATGCCTTCCTGCCGCATAAATTCGTCGACCACACGCATTCGACCGCGGTGCTAGCGCTTACCGACCAGCCGGAAGGCGAGGCGCTCTGCCGCGAGGTCTATGACGGGCGCATGGCGCTGGTGCCGTACATCATGCCGGGCTTCGAGCTGGCCAAGCGCTCGGCGGAAATCTATGAAGCCGATCCCGCCGTCGAAGGGATCATCCTGCTGAAGCACGGCATCTTCACCTTCGGCGACGATGCGCGCCAAGCCTATGAGCGCATGATCGAGATGGTGAGCCTCGCCGAGGAGCGGCTGAAGCGCGGCCGGCGCAACGTCTTCGCCGCGGCTTCGCTGCCGCCGGCATCCGCGGCGGCGGCCGAGGTGGCGCCGGTGCTGCGCGGCCTCTGCGCCATCGCCAACGACCATGCCGGCGTCGCCAAGCGGCAGATCCTCTGCTTCCGCCGCTCGCCGGAGATCCTGAACTACGTCAACGGCGCCGAGCTCGAACGCTACTCGCAGGTGGGGGTGGTCACGCCCGACCACACCATCCGCACCAAGAACTGGCCGCTGATCGCGCCGCCGCCGGCAGGCGGGCTCGATGCGTGGCGCAAGGCGGTCGCCGCCGCGGTGGAGGCTTACACCGCGCGCTACCACGAGTATTTCCATCGCCACAACGCGCGCCAGGCCAAGCCCAAGACCGAGCTCGATCCGCTGCCGCGCGTGGCGCTCGTGCCGGGGCTTGGCCTCTTCGGCCTCGGCGCCTCGGCCAAGGACGCGGCGATCGCCGCCGATATCGCCGAGAACGCCATCGCCGTGATCACCGATGCCGAAGCGATCGGCCGCTTTGAGTGCGTCAGCGAGGCCGACATGTTCGACGTCGAGTATTGGTCGCTGGAGCAGGCGAAGCTCGGCAAATCCGCCGAGAAGCCGCTCAGCCGCCAGGTCGCCGCGGTCACCGGCGGCGGCGGCGGCATCGGCGCCGCCACCGCCAAGGCCATGGCGCGCGCCGGGGCAGAGGTGGCGGTGCTCGACCTCGACGCTGGCGCCGCCGGCGCCGTGGCGAAGGCGATCGGCGGGGCGGCGCTCGCGCTTGCCTGCGACGTCACCGACGCGGCGTCGGTGCGCGCCGCCTTCGACCGCGTCGCCGAGGCCTTCGGCGGCGTCGACATCGTGGTCTCGAATGCCGGCGCCGCCTGGCAGGGAACGATCGGCGAGGTCGACGACGCCATCCTGCGCCGCTCCTTCGAGCTCAATTTCTTCGCCCATCAGGCGGTGGCGCAAAACGCGGTGCGGCTGATGCGCGCGCAAGGGACCGGCGGCGCCCTGCTGTTCAACGTCTCCAAGCAATCGGTCAATCCGGGGCGCGATTTCGGCCCCTATGGCCTGCCCAAGGCGGCGACGCTGTCGCTCATGAAGCAATATGCGCTCGATCACGGCGGCGACGGCATCCGCGCCAACGCGGTCAATGCCGACCGCATCCGCAGCGGCCTCCTCACCGAGGAGATGATCGCCGCGCGCTCGCGCGCCCGCGGCGTCTCGGCCGAGATCTACATGAGCGGCAACCTGCTGCGGCGCGAAGTCTCGGCCGAGGACGTGGCCGACGCCTTCGTCTTCCTGGCGCAGGCGCGGGCAACCACGGCGGCCGTCGTGACCGTCGACGGCGGCAACATCGAGGCAAGCTTGCGGTGATGGCCCAGCCGCTCTGCGGCATCGACCACGTCCTGATCGGCGTCGGCGACCTCGAGCGCGCGCGCATGGCCTGGACGAGGCTCGGCTTCACGCTGACGCCGCGCGGCCGCCATTTGCAGCAAGGCACCGGCAATTACTGCGTCATGTTCGCGCGCGACTACATCGAGCTGCTGGGCGTGGTCGACGCGACGCAGGGCGCGGGCGGGCTCGAGGCGGTCCTGCGCGAGGGCGAGGGATTGCGCGGCCTTGCCTTCGCCACGCGCTCGGGCGACGACACCGCGGCGGAGCTCCGCCGCCGCGGGCTCAATCCGACGCCGCCGCGCGACCTGTCGCGACAATTGGAGCTGCCCGAAGGCACGGCGCTGCCGCGCTTCAAGCTGGTCTCCTTGCCGCCGGCAGAGACGCCTGCGCTCTCCGCCTTCGTCTGCCAGCACCTCACCCCCGCGCTGGTGCGGCGACCGCCATGGCTTGCGCATGCCAACGGCGTCGCCGGCATCGCCGGCGTTATCGTGACGGTGGCGGCAACCGAGCCCTTGCGCGACGCCTATGAGCGGCTGTTCGGCGCGGAGGTGGTTACGACCGATGCGGTGCTGACCGTCCACGTCGGCAATCACCGCCTCGTCTTCACCACGCCCGACGACCTGTCGGCGCTCTATCCCGAGATCGAGTTCCGGCTCGACCGCCCGCTGCCGGCGATGGCGGCGCTTTGCCTGCTCAGCCGGGATCTCGACCGCACCGCCGATCACCTGACGCAATGGCAGGTGGCGCATGAGACGGCGGGCGACGGCACGCTGCTGGTGCCGCCCGAGGAAGCCAGCGGCGCGCTGTTGCTGATCGCGCGCGGCTGAGACGGCGGCATATGTCCGCCGCCCACCCGGCGGACTCAGCCGATCTTTTCCGCGAAGAATTTGAGCGTGCGCTCGAGCGCGGTCATGGTTGCCGCCGCGTTGTAGCTGCCGCGTTCGTCGCAATTGAAGCCGTGGCCGGCATCGTAGAGATAGACCGGCACCTCCGGCCGGGCTTGCTTCACTTTCTCCACGTCGCTCATCGGGATGCTTTGGTCATGCTCGCCGAAATGCAGGATGACCGGCACGCGCGGCTTCTCCTGCGCGTGCGCCGCGACCATGCCGCCGTAATATCCCACCGCCGCCGCGACGCCGTCGAGCCGCGTCGCCGACAGGAAGGCGAGGCCGCCGCCCCAACAATATCCCACCACGCCGACCTTGCCGAACGGCCTGGCGTAGTCGATCGCCGCCTGGAGGTCGGCGAGCGTGCCGTCCAACGGCACCTTGCCGCGAATCTCGCGGCCGGACTCGATGCTCTTGGGATCGTAGCCGAGCTCGACGCCTTTCTCGACGCGATCGAACAACGCCGGCGCGATCGCGACATAGCCTTGTTTGGCAAAACCGTCAGTGACGCGCCGCATATGACCGTTGACGCCGAAGATCTCCTGGATGACGACGATGGCGCCGCGCGGCTTGCCCGCGGGATCGACGCGGTAGGCACCGAGCTTGTGGCCATCCCTGGCGGTGAGCGTGATGGTCTGTCCCATGGTACGCGCTCTCCTCTCTGGCGATTTTGCCGGCGATCATAGAGGAGCCGGAAGAGAGAGCAAGACGCGCTGCTCCGCGTTCATGGGCCGCGTGGCTCATCCAAGGCGCCGGCGAGCGGAAGAGGTCGATCCCCCCGGCGCGCGAATTTCGCGGCCGGCGAGAATGCCGCGCCTCAGCCATCAGCCGGCGCGCAGCGAGCCCAAGAAGCGTGCCATCCGCCCGCGCAGCGTCTCGGCCTGGGTCGACAGCTCGGATGCGGCTCCCAGGACATGCGCGGAGGTGGTGCCGGTCTGACCCGCCGCGGCGGTGACTGCGGCGATATTGCCGGAGATGTCGGCCGTGCCGCGCGCCGCCTGATTGACGTTGCCGGAGATTTGCTTGGTCGCTGACGTCTGCCCTTCCACCGCCGAGGCGATGGCGCCGGCGATTTCGTTGATCTGGCCGATGGTGCCGCCGATGGCGCCGATCGCCGACACGGTTTCGCCGGTGGCGCTCTGGATGGAGGCGATCTGCCCGGCGATTTCCTCGGTCGCTTTGGCGGTCTGGTTGGCGAGCGTCTTGACCTCGCTTGCCACCACGGCGAAGCCCTTTCCGGCTTCGCCGGCGCGCGCCGCCTCGATGGTGGCGTTAAGCGCCAGGAGATTGGTCTGCGAGGCGATGTCCTGGATCAGCTTCACTACCTCGCCGATCTGCTGTGCCGAGCGCGCGAGTCCGTCGACCGTCATGCCGGTGTTTTGCGCCTGGTCCACCGCTTGGCGCGCGATGCGCGCGGAGTGCTCGACCTGCTGGCCGATCTCGGCGATCGAGGAGGTGAGCTGGCCGGTGGCGCTCGCCACCGTCTGCATGCTGACGGAGGTCTGTTCGCTGGCCGCAGCGACGAGCGCGCTTTGGCGGCTCGTCGCTTCGGCGGTTTCGCTGAGCGATGCTGCCGCCTTGCGCATCTCGCTCGACGCATTGGCGATGCGATCGACGACGACCCCCATCTCGCGCTCGAACTCGTCGGCCGCAGCCGCCATCGCCGCGCGCTTCTCTGCCTCGGCTCGTACCTTCGCCTGCTCTTGCTCGGCGCGCAGATGGGCGGTCTCGAGCATATTGTTCTTGAACACCCCGACGGCGCGCGCCATGGCGCCGATCTCGTCGCGCCGTTGCGCGCCGGGGATCGACACCCCCGCGTCACCGCCTGCCAGCGCCATCATCGTCTCGGTCATGGCGCGCACCGGTCGGACGATGCCGCGCGCAATCGCCCAGGCGCAAAGCCCGAGCAGCACGATGAGGCCGGCCGACCACAACACCGCTTGCCCGACGCGCTGCCAGAAGATCGCATCGACGTCGTCGACATAGACGCCGCTACCGACAATCCATTGCCATTCCGGAACGTCGACGGCATAGCCAAGCTTGGGCGAGGGCGTATCCATTCCGGCGCGCGGATACACATAGGACACATAGCCGCCGCCGGCCCGCGCGGCCGCGATGAGATCGGCGACGAAGCGCACGCCGTTGGAATCCTTGCTCTCCAGGAGATTCTTGCCCTCCAGCTCCGGCTTCAAGCCGTGCAGCACGTTCACGCCGTCATAGGCATAGCCATAGAAATAATCGCTCTTGCCGAAGCGCATGGCGCGCACCACCGCCTTCGCCCGCTCCTGCGCCTCCGCTTCGCCGAGATGCCCGGCCTTTGCCTCGGCGAGGAAGGTGCGGACGGCCGATGCGGCGGTCTCGACCTCGCCCCGCAGCGCGACCTGCCGCTCTTCGATCAGGGTGTTGCGCAGCGTCAGGAGTTGCACGCCAAAGACGACCATGCTGGCGAGCGCGGCGACGGCCATAAGCAGCCCGAGGCGTCGCGGAATTGTCAATGCCGCGCCTCGCGCCGAGAGGAGCCTCGGCGCGGCTGGGGGTTGAGGGTGTAATGTCATGAGCTCACCTTTTCTCCCATCCAAGCCGCGCTTTGCCCGCAACCGCCGGCTTGCCCGGTTGCCCGCGCATGCGCCAGCAGACCCGGGCATGCGTTGACGGCTAGCAGACAAAGGTTGACGAAAAATTATTTGTTGTGTGCGACTTGCAGACGAAGGCGCGCCGGCGGGGGGTTACAGGTTGAAGCGGAAATGCAGGACGTCGCCATCCTGGATGACGTAGTCGGCGCCTTCGAGCCGCATCTTGCCGGCCTCCTTGGCGCCCTGCTCGCCGCCGCAGGCGACGAAGTCGGCGTAGGAAATGGTCTCGGCGCGGATGAAGCCCTGCTCGAAATCGGTGTGGATGACGCCGGCTGCCTGCGGCGCCTTGGTGCCTTGCACCACCGTCCAGGCATGCGCCTCCTTCGGGCCGACGGTGAAGAAGGTGATGAGGTCGAGCAGGCGGTAGCCGGCGCGGATGACACGCGACAGGCCCGGTTCGGCAAGACCGAGGCTCGACAGGAATTCGCGTTTTTCCGCCTCGTCGGCGAGTTGCGCCACTTCGGCCTCGATGGCGGCGGAGATCACCACCATGGCGGCGCCTCGCGCCTCGGCAAAAGCCGCGACGCGCGCCGATTGGGCATTGCCGCGGGCGGCGGCGGCCTCCTCGACATTGCAGATGTAGAGCACCGGCTTGGCGGTGATGAGCTGCAATCCCCTGAAGATGGCGCGTTGCTCCGGCGCCACGGCGACGCCGCGTGCCGGCCGGCCCTCGCGCAGCGCGGCCAGCACCGCCTCCATCACCGCAAGCTGCGCCGTCGCTTCCTTGTCGGCGCCCCGCGCCTTCTTCTGCGTTGCGGCGACCCGGCGCTCGATGCTCTCGAGATCGGCGAGCAGCAGCTCGGTCTCGACCGTCTCGGCGTCGCGAATGGGGTCGATCGAGCCCTCGACATGCGTGACGTTGCCGTCCTCGAAGCAGCGCAGCACATGGGCGATGGCGTCGACCTCGCGGATATGGCCGAGGAATTGGTTGCCGAGCCCTTCGCCGCGCGAGGCGCCGCGCACCAGGCCGGCGATGTCGACGAACTCAAGCTGCGTTGCGACGATCTTGGCGGATTTGCCGAGCCGGGCGCAGATCTCGAGCCGCTCGTCGGGCACCGCCACCCGCCCGACATTGGGCTCGATGGTGCAAAAGGGATAGTTGGCGGCCTCCGCCGCCGCCGTGGCGGTGAGCGCGTTGAAGAGCGTCGACTTGCCGACATTGGGCAGCCCGACGATGCCGCAATTGAATCCCATCTCAGCCCTTAATCCTTCTTCTCTTCGCGCGGCGGCTTCGGCGGCGGCGGCTTCAGGATCAGCGCCGCCTTCGTCATGAAGCCGGGCGCGTCGTCGGCAATGAGCAGCGGCAGCGCCTCGGCCACCGCGGCCAGCAGCGGGCCGAGCCAGACCAGCTCCTCGGCGGTGAAGTTCTGCAGCACGTAAGGCTGCACCAGCTCCTTGACGCCGGGATGACCGACGCCGAGCCGCACCCGCCAATAATCCTCGCCGATGGCATCATCGATCGAGCGGATGCCGTTATGACCCGCCGCGCCGCCGCCGCGCTTGACGCGCAGCTTGCCCGGGGCGAGGTCGATCTCGTCGTAGAAGACGGCGATCTCTTCCGGAGCGAGCTTGTAGAATCGCGCGGCTTCGCCCACCGCCTCGCCTGAAGCGTTCATATAGGTCTGCGGCTTCAGCGCGTAGACCCGCTTGCCGCCGATCGTGCCCTCGGCGATCTCGCCTTGGAACTTGCCGCGGAACGGCGCAAAGCCATGGCGGCGGACGATCTCGTCCACCGCCATGAAGCCGATATTGTGCCGGTTGCGCTCGTAGCGGGCCCCGGGATTGCCGAGCCCGACGATGAGGCGCATTTAGCCTTTGCCTTTTCCCGCGCCCGCCGGCTCTTTGGCCGCCGCCGGCGCCGCGCCCGGTGTCGCGCCGGGCGCCGCGCCGGGTGTGGCGCCCGGTGCCGCTCCGGGTGCCGCTCCGGGCGCCGCGCCTGGCACCGCGCCGGGAACGATGCCCGCCGCTTCTGCTTCCGCCGCCGCCGCCGCCGCTGCGGCCGCGGCTGCCGCCGCCGCCGCTTGCTCCTCGCGCACCGCAGTCGGCGCCGCCACCGAGGCAATGGTAAAATCGCGGGCGATGGTGGGCTTGGTGCCTGGCGGCAGCGTCACCTTGCTGATATGCACGCTGTCGCCGATGTCGAGTCCGTCGACATCGACGACGATGCGCTCGGGAATGCTGTCGGCCAAGCAGACCAGTTCGATCTCGTGGCGGACGACATTGAGGATGCCGCCGCGCCGGATGCCCGGCGACTTCTCCTGGTTCTCGAACACCACGGGCACGGCGACGGTGAGGCGGGTGTTGGCGCCGACCCGCATGAAATCCACATGCTCGGGCTTGTCGGTGACGGGGTTGAGCTGCACGTCGCGCGGCAGAGCGCGATACGCCTTGCCGGCAAGCTCGACATTGAGCAGGCGCGCGAAGAAGCCTTTCCTGCCCAGTTGCGTCTGCAGCTCGCGCGGATCGACGCTGATCAGCAGCGGCGGTTGCTTCTCGCCGTAGATGACGCCGGGAACCCGGCCAGAGCGACGCGCGGCCCGGGCGGCCCCCTTTCCGGCCCGGTCGCGCATCTCGGCGCGGATGGTGACGATGTCGGCCATCGAAAACTCCTCTTGTGACGTCGCGGACCCGCGCCCCATGCGCGGATTTCACCGCTTGCGCCGCCGGCCTCCAGGGGTGCCGTGCGCCGCGCCGCCGCCGCGCGCCCAAGGGCGCCGGCGGCGAAAACTCACGTGAACAGACTCGAGACCGAGCGCTCCTCGCTGATGCGGCGGATTGCCTCGGCAATCAGCGGCGCGATGCTGAGCTGGCGGATGTTCTTCGCCACGCGCACCGCCTCGGTCGCGAGAATGCTGTCGGTGGTGACCATGGCCTCCATCGGCGAGGCCGTCACGCGCGCCACTGCCCCGCCGGAGAAGACGCCATGCGAGACATAGGCGGCGACCGATCTGGCGCCGCGGTCCATCAGCGCCTCGGCTGCGTTGCACAGCGTGCCGGCGCTGTCGACGATGTCGTCGATCAAGATGCAGCGGCGACCCTCGACGTCGCCGATGATGTTCATCACTTCCGACACGCCGGCGCGCTCGCGCCGCTTGTCGACGATGGCGAGATCGGCGTCGAGGCGCCGCGCCACGGCGCGGGCGCGCAGCACGCCGCCGACATCGGGCGAGACCATGACAAGCTCCTCGCCGTTGTAGCGTTCCTTGATGTCCTTCACGAAGACCGGCGCGGCGTAGAGATTGTCGGTCGGAATGTCGAAGAAGCCCTGGATCTGCCCGGCATGGAGATCGAGGGTGAGCACGCGGTCGGCGCCCGCCGCGGTGATCATGTTGGCAACGAGCTTCGCCGAGATGGGTGTCCGGCCGCCCGATTTCCGATCCTGGCGCGCGTAGCCGTAATAGGGGATGACGGCGGTCGCCCGGCGGGCGGAAGCGCGCTTCAAGGCGTCGAGCGTGACCAGGAGCTCCATGAGATTGTCGTTGGCGGGGAAGGAGGTCGACTGGATGATGAAAACGTCCTCGCCGCGGACGTTCTCGTGAATCTCGACGAAAACCTCCATGTCGGAGAAGCGGCGCACGCTCGCATTGGTGAGCGGGGCCGCGAGGTAGGCCGAAATCGCCTCGGCGAGGGGCCGATTGCTATTGCCGGTAAGGATTTTCATGTCGAACTTCGCCGGTCTGCGAAAGGGCGCCCGCCTTGAGTCTGTCGCAAGCCTGAGCCTGTCGCAGGACGCCTCTGCCGAGCGGCCGGAACTGTAACAAAGCGGCCCCCGGGCTGTAAATGTCCTTTGCGCAAGCGAGGCGTCAGGACGCGCCACCCTCGGCGACGGCCTTGGCCTTCTCGATCAGCGCCGCGACCCCCGGCGCCGCGGCGCTGGCGACGGCGAAGGCGATGTCCCCCCAGGGCCCGTCGAGACTGCCGGCGGGGACGGCGTTCTGCTGGTCGACGTGACCGATCTCGCCGCCATCGGGGCGCAGCAGCGCCCAACTCACCGTAACCTGCTGGCGGCCTGCCTCGGCCGGCGACAGCGCGACCTTGCCGGCGAGCACGAAGCTCTCCTTGTCCCCGGCCTTCTCGGCGAGCGCGACATGAAAGCGGCGCAGCGCATAGTCCATGGCGCGGGTCAACGCCGGTCCGCCATCGCCCGGCGCGCCAATGACCGCGCGCACTGCCAGGAGCGGCTCGGTTATGGCGGCGGTGCGGGGCGGGTCGTCCTGTACCACTCGGGCGATGGCAGGGGCGGCGTTGCCGGCAATGGCCCGGGCGACGGTCTCATCGCCCCGGCGCCACGCTTCGGCCGGTGCCTCGACGGTAGCGCTGCCATGGCCAAGGATCTTGCCGTCAGCGGCGCGCAGCTCCCAATCGAGCACGATGCCGGCGCGGCCGCTGGCGGGCGATGCGGCGCGGGCGCTCGCCACCAGCCGAAAGCTGCCCTTGTTGCCCGTGCCGAGGATGCTGGCGGGGATCTCGGCGTCACGCAGCGCCGCGGCAAGCGCCTCGGCAACCTGCTCCGGCGCGCCGGTTATCGGCGCCACGACGATGCCGGCACTATCGCGCGGGCTTAGCGCCGGCGACCG
>Ga0187784_10002678_pt1 | contig 14286 bp, 14 predicted proteins | sample 1015_SJ02_MP15_2_FD_132964 | JGI IMG/M metagenome (GOLD analysis project Ga0187784, IMG submission 132964) | Tropical peat soil microbial communities from peatlands in Department of Meta, Colombia - 1015_SJ02_MP15_20_MG | ecosystem: Environmental > Terrestrial > Soil > Wetlands > Peat | place...
GAACGGCGAGATCGCGCTCTCGCGCGCGGTCGCTTCCCAGTTCCACGGTGTCGCCGCGCTGTCGGCGAGGATCAGCGTGCCGAGCGTACCGTTCGCGAAAGTGAGCACGGCCGCGCACGCGTCCTCGACCGCAAAGCCGCGCGCCGCATTCGCGGTCTGCGCCTGCACGGTCTCGATCTCGCCGACGACCATGCGCAGGCAATCGATGTCGTGGATCGCGTTGATCAGCACCGGTCCGCCGCCGGCCTCGCGCCGCCACGTGACGTTGAAATAGTCGTCCGGCTTGCGGCAGAGCCACGTGGCATTCACCGCGACCAGCCGGCCAAGCGCGCCGCTTGCGATAAAGTCGCGCGCGGTCTGCATGATCGGATTGTGGCGGCGGTGATGGCCGGTCAGCATCGGCACGCGCGCTTGCCGCGCCGCCGCGACCACCTTCAACGCGTCCGCGACCGTGTCGGCCACCGGCTTCTCGACGATCGCCGGAATTTTCCGCGCCGCGCAGGCGAGTGCGACGCCAAGGTGCGTGACGTTTGGCCCGGCGATGATCGCGCCGTCCGGCTTCGTCCGGTCGAGCAGCGCCTCGGCGTCCTTGAAATACGCGAAGCCATTGTCGCGCGCGTACACCTCCGCCTGCGGCGCCGGGTCGGCGATGCCGGCGACCTCGAACGCCGGATCGCTCGCCAGAATGGCGAGATGCTTGCGGCCGATCATGCCGGCGCCGATGACGGCGATGCGTGTTGGAGGCATGGAAGGGGCTCCGCGCGTTTGGCGGTCCCGGATCTGCGGTGCATCACTTTGTGCTGCACCGCGTCCGGGACGACGGGCCTAGAACAGGCCCGTCGTCTGCCCGCCATCGACGCCGATCGCGGCGCCCTGGATGTGGCGTGCGCGCTCGGTGCAGAGGAACAGCGCGAGCTCGGCGACGTCCTCGGGCTGGCCGATGCGGCGCAGCCCGTCCTTCTCCATCAGCTGCTTGCGCGCCTGATCGGGCGTGATGCCGCTCGCCTGCGCGCGCTGCTGCAACAGCGTGACCACGCGGTCGGTCTCGGTGAGCCCGGGATGGATCACGTTGACATTGACGCCGTCCTTCTTGCCGAGACCGGCGAGGCCCTTGGAGAAGTTCGCGCAGGCCGAATTGACCGAGCCGCCGACGAGAAACAGTGGGTCCGGCGTGCGCGCCGCGCCGCCGATGATGTTGACCACGTGGCCTTCGCGCTGCTTCAGCATCGGCCAGAACAGCTTGCACAGCCGCACGCAGGCGAAATATTTCAGCGCGAAGCCGTCGTGGAACGCCTCGTCGGGCAGCTCGAGGAAATTGCCGCTGCGCGTCGCGCCGGCATTGTTGACCAGCACGTCGCAACGGCCGAGCCGGTCCTGCACGAAGGCGTGCAGCGCCGCGCAGGCCTCGAGCTGTTTCAGGTCGGCCGCGAAGGTGAGCGGCTTCACGCCGGAGTTCCCGATCGCGGCTGCGGCGGCATCGAGGTTTGGCTGCGAGGAGGCGGCGAGCACGGTCTGCGCGCCTTCGCGCGCGAACGAGGCCGCGATCGCCTTGCCGATGCCGCGGCTGCCGCCGGTGACAACCACAACCTTTCCGTCGAACTCGCCCATTGTCTCCATCCCTGCCTTGCCTTTGCGCGCGAACGTCTCTTTCATCGGTGCGTGATCTTATCCGAAAACCGGGTACCACTTTTCGGGATCACGCACTAACGTGCATAGTCGCCGCGGGTGAGGCAAGGGCGAACGCATGAGCGATTTCTACGTCGCGATCGGCGACACCACGAGGTTCTCGAAGACCGTCGGCGAGCACGACGTCTACACCTTCGCGGGCATCTCCGGCGACTTCGCCCCGAACCATGTCAACAGGGCCTACATGGAGAAGTCGAGCTACGGGCGCCTGATCGCGCATGGCGCGCTGCTGGTCGGCTACATGTCGACGGCCTCGACCCTGATGGCGGAGAAATCGCGCAGCGATCCGACCGTGACCGGCGTGTCGCTCGGCTACGACCGCATGCGCTTCCTCGCGCCGGTGTTCTTCGGCGACACCATCACGGTGAGCTACACGATCGCGTCGATCGACCGCGACAGACTGCGCGCGACGGCGGACATCAAGATCACCAATCAGGACGGCACGCTGGTCGCGGTCGCGACGCATCTGTTGAAGTGGGTGCGGAATCTGTAGCCCGCATGAAGCGAAGCGAAATGCGGGACCGCCGTTCCCGGATTTCGCTGCGCTCATCCGGGCTACGGACTACGGACTCACCCCCGCCTCACATCGCTCAGCGCAAAGCCCGCGACGCGCTTGTAGTCGTCGCTGAGTGCACGCAGCTCGTCCTGCGTGATGAAATCGTCGAGATTGTCGAACGGCCGGTCGCCGGTCAGCTCCTCGACCTTGATGTTGATGAAATCCGGCGGGTGCTCGCGGTTGGTGCGCACGACCTCGGCGGTGACCTCGCGCCGCGCCGCCTCGTAGGCCTTGAGCGCGTCGCGCGGGTCCCCGCCCTGCGCCAGGCATTCCGCCAGCACGCGCGCGTCGATCACGGCCTGCGCCGAGCCGTTCGAGCCGCGCGGATACATCGGATGCGCGGCATCGCCTGCGAGCGTGACCCGCCCGAAGGTCCAGCGCGCAAGCGGGTCCTTGTCGACCATCGGGTATTCGAGGATGAAATCCGCCTTGCGGATCAGGTCCGCGACGTCGAGCCAGTCGAAGCGCCAGCTCTCATAGACCGCGATGAAGTCGGCGAGATCGCCCGGCTTGTTCCAGTCGTTCATCGAGGGGGTGTCGCGCTTGAATTCGGTGGTCCAGTTGATCAGCTGGTTGCCGGCGCCGTCGATGTCGTCCGCGATCGGATAGATCACGATCTTGCCGGTGAGGATCGAGCCGATGCGCAGATAGCTGCGCCCGGTCAGGATCGGCTTGTGGCGCGTCACGCCGCGCCAGGTGTTGATGCCGGTGAAGACCACGCCGTCCCCGACGAGTTGCCGGCGCACGCTGGAATTGACGCCGTCGCAGGCGACCACGATCTCGGCCGCGACCGGCGGCAGCGTCTGGCCGCTGCTCGTCTCGCGGAACAGCACGCGCGCGCCGCGCTCGTCCTGCTCGACGCCGACGCACTGGCGATCGGTCACCACGCCGTCGCGCCCGATCCGCTGCTGCACGGCGCGATAGAGCGCAAGATGCAGCCGGGCGCGGTGGATGCCGACCTCGGGAAACTGGTAGCCGGCGCGCTTGCCGCGCGGCTCCTGGTAGATCAGCTGGCCGAAGCGATTGAAGAAGCAGCTCTCGGCGTTCTCGATTCCTGCGGCAAGCAGCTCCTCGCCGAGCCCGAGCGCGGTGAACTCGCGCATCGCGTGCGGCAGCAGCGTGATGCCGACGCCGAGCTCCTTCAGCTCCGGCGCGGCCTCGAAGACGCGGCAGGCGATCCCGCGCGCATGCAGGTTGAGCGCCAGGGTGAGCCCGCAGATTCCGCCGCCGATGATGGTGATGGTCATATGGTCATTCCGGAGCGCGTCCAAGTCGGCTGTAGCCGACTTGGGACTTATCGGGGCCGATCTCGGGTAGACCCGAGATCGGTCGCCGAAGGTCCGCTGCGAGTCCGGAGTCCATAACCACCATCCTGATCGAATTGCAAAGTCCGTGGCTATGGATCTGGCAGGAGAGCGCGGCCGTTGACGGCGGTTCACAGCAATCTCGGCTGGCTCGGGTCGGTTCGCCGCTGGCGGCATTGCGTCGCCGCCTGCGATCCGGCTATCGTGAAGCCGCAGCGAGGTGAGGGCAACATGCGCATCATGGCGTCCGTTTTCGGTGCGGGTCTGGTCGCGCTCCTGGCGCTCGCGATGCCGCTGGCCATCCATGCCGAATCGGCCGACGGCGCCGGCAAGATCGAGGCGTTGCTGGCTCAGTCCGGCTACAAATACGAGCGCCGCCGGCCGACCGTCTGGTTCGTTCCCGCGACGCTCGAGAAGCTCGGCGCACGGCCGGTCATCATCAGCAGCAACGACGATCTTGCGGTCACCTTCCTGATCGTCGCCGAGAGCAAGGACATCAACAAGACGCCGCAGCTGATGCAGGCGCTGCTGCGCAGCAACGGCGAGTACGATTATGTCAAGGTCGGCTTCGACAGCGGCGGCGACCTGTTTGTGCGGATCGACTCGCCGATCCGCCAGCTCGATGTCGAGAAATTGAAGGCGGACATCGAGCAGGTGAAGCGCGTTTCCGACATCGTGTTCGGGCTGACGAAAGAGTAGCCCTGCGCCGTAAGGTGGCCGATCACTCCGGCGTCACCACGATGGCGATCTCCGGGTCGGGCGCGCCGGTCACCACAAGCAGCACCGGCGCCGCCCTGAGATCGAACTTCACGCTCTTGCGCACGCCTTCGCAGCCGGTCGCGCCGGAGAATGCGCCCGACTTCACTTCGCGGCCGTCCTGGAACACGTCGATCCACCCGCCCTTCGACAGCGTCACCTTGTAGGTGCCGGCCTTCGGCAACGCGGCGACGCGCACGAAGCCCGCGAACGTCCCGTCCTTCGGCTTGCGCGTCGGCTCCTGCGGCAGCTTGGCCTCGGCGATCGGCGCCAGCGTGAGCTTCGCCGCCGTGCCCGGCGCGATCTCCTCGCCCGACGCAGCCGCCTTGGCGCCGATCAGGGCGGCGCGCTCGCTCTCGAGCGGCCACTTGAATTTGTCGCAACCGACCGGCTCCTGCGCCAAGGCCGGCGTTGCGAGCATCAGCGCGAGCAATATCAGGCATGTCCGCATCACGGCTCTCCCGCGCGCCGGACGGCGCGGCTCTCGGTTTCGGAAAACAACGCAGGCGGAACCGCCGTTCCGGACGTAAGGGCGCGCGCGCAGCGCGCCGCTGCCAATTCTAGCAAGGGCGCGAGCGCGCTGTTAAGCGCGTCTCACGATTCAGTGATCAGCCGGCGGCCGTGATCTTGTCGATCTCGGCGAGGTCCTCGGCGCTCAGTGCCCAGCCGGTCGCCTTGACGTTGGCGTCGATCTGCTCGGGCTTGGTCGCGCCCGCAATGATGCTGCCGACCGTTGGGCGCGCCGCAAGCCACGAGAACGCGAGCTCGACCATGCTGTGTCCGCGCGCCTTTACGAAGGCCTCGAGCTTCTCGACGAGGTCGAAATTGCCGTCCGCCATGAAACGCGCGAACGGCGCGGTCGCAAGGCGCGTCCCGGCCGCGGCCGCGCCGCGCTTGTGCTTGCCGGTGAGCAGGCCGGAGGCGAGCGGGAAATAGGGCAACAGCCCGAGCCCGTAGCGTTGCATCAGCGGCAGCGCCTCCTTGTCGAGCGCGCGCCGCAGCAGCGAATACTCGTCCTGGCAGGAGACGAACGCGTTGAGGCCGAGATGGCGCGCGGCCCACTGCGCCTCGACCACCTGCGCCGGCGTGAAGTTCGAGCAGCCGACGTAGCATACCTTGCCGGCGCGCACGAGATCATCGAGTGCGCGCAGCGTCTCCTCGATCGGGGTCAGCGGGTCGGGCTGATGCTGCTGGTAGAGATCGATCCAGTCAGTCTTGAGCCGCCGCAGGCTCGCCTCGAGCGCCGACACGATGTAGCGCCGCGAGGCGCCCTTCTTCTCGCCCTCGTCCATCGGCATGGCGAACTTGGTCGCGAGCACGATGTCCTTGCGCCGCTCGCCGAGCACCTGACCCAGCACCGTCTCGGAGCCGCCGCGCCCGCCATAGACGTCGGCGGTGTCGAACAGCGTGATTCCGGCGTCGAGGGCGCGATGGATCACCTTGGTGGAGCTCTCCAGATCCATCCGCTGCCCGAAATTGTTGCAGCCGAGCCCGACCAGCGAGACTTGCAGGCCCGAGCTTCCAAGATTGCGCAGTGTCATGTCGGCTTCCTGATTTGGTGCCGCGACGCTCGCATGCGCGCGCGGCCGAGACAATCGGTCCGGCCATGCGCCTTCGCGCGGCGCGCCATGCGCTCTCGCACTCGGCATTTGCTTCTGCTAGTGGGAACGAGCCGGCCAGTGCCTCGCTTCCGCGCCGCGGATAACAAGAAGACGACAAGCCGCACGCACCGACCTGAGGGAAGACCTGAATGCTCCATCCGCTGCGCGCCACCGCGCGGTTCATCGACGAGAAGATCGGCTGGAGCCGGATCGGCCTTGCCCTGAGTCTGGTGATCATCGCCTCCGCCGCCACGGTGCTGTTCCGCATCCTGCGCGGACTCAACGTCGCGGAGGTGATCGTGGCGCTGAGGGCGACCGATACGCGTGGCGTGCTGCTCGCCGCGGCCTTTGTGGCGGCCGGATATTTCACCCTCACCTTCTACGACCTGTTCGCGCTGCGCACGATCGGCAAGCGCGAGGTGCCCTATCGCGTCGCGGCGATGGCGGCGTTCACCAGCTATTCGATCGGCCACAATCTCGGCGCCACGGTGTTCACCGGCGGGGCCGTGCGCTACCGCATCTACTCGGCCTGGGGCCTGACCGCGCTCGACGTCGCGAAGCTCTGCTTCGTCACCGGGCTCACCTTCTGGCTCGGCAACGCGACCGTGCTCGGCCTCGGGATCGCCTACGAGCCGCAGGCCGCAAGCGCGATCGACAGGCTTCCGATCGGGGCAAACCGCGTCATCGCCGTGACGGCGCTGATCGTTCTGGCCGCCTATGTGGCCTGGGTGTGGGTCAAGCCGCGCGTGGTCGGCCGCGCCGGCTGGACCGTGACCCTGCCCGGCGGGCCGCTGACGCTGTTGCAGGTCGTGCTCGGGATCCTCGACCTCGCCTTCTGCGCGCTCGCCATGTACGTGCTGTTGCCGGACGGGCCGCACATCGATTTCATCCGCCTGGCGGTCATCTTCGTGTCGGCGACGCTGCTCGGCTTTGCGAGCCATTCGCCGGGGGGCATCGGGGTGTTCGACGCCGCCATGCTGGTGGCGCTGATCGAGTACGAGAAAGAGGCCCTGGTCGCGGGACTGCTGATCTTCCGCCTGTTATATTATATCGTGCCGTTTGCTCTTGCCCTTACGGTGCTGGGTCTGCGCGAAATGTGGCTCGGCGTCGTGTCGAAGCAATAAATGGCGGTCACAATGCCGATTCGTAATGGCGACCGAGAACCAAGTTGAACCGATTGGCCGACCGGCCCTGATGTGGGGCCGCCGCGTCGGCATGCGCTTTGTCGTCGGCGTTGCGGCGCTGGTGCTGGCGATTTTTGTCGTCCTCGGCTTCGTTCCGATCCTCTACGCCTTCGCGGGATTTGTCGTGATCGCGGCAGCCGCGGTGCTGGCGAGCGAGCGCGGCGCGGGGACCAACGCGCTCGCGGTCGACGATGCCCCGGCGCGGGCGCAGGAGCAGCTGATCGACGCCGTGATCGCGGGCGTGCCGGACGCCGCGATCGTGCTCGGCCGCGAGGCGCGCGTGGTCGCCTTCAACGCGGCGGCGCGCAAGATCGCTCCGGCGCTGACGCGCGGCGAGCCGGCCTCGCTCGCCTTGCGGGTGCCGGAGATCGTCGAGGCGGTCCGCCAGGTCGCGGCCGGCGGTCCGTCGCGCAGCGTCGAGTATTACCAGCGTGTCCCGATCGACCGCTGGTTCAAGGTCCATGTCGAGCCGATCGGCGCGGCGCGGGCGCTCGGCATGATGCTGCTGGTGTTCCACGACCTGACCCCGCTGCATCGCGCCGAGCAGATGCGTGCCGATTTCGTCGCCAATGCGAGCCACGAGCTGCGCACCCCGCTGGCGGCGCTCTCGGGCTTCATCGATACCCTGCTCGGCACCGCGCGCGATGACCCGCAGGCGCGCGGCCGCTTCCTCGCAATCATGAAGACCCAGGCCTCGCGCATGGCGCGGCTGATTGACGACCTCCTCTCGCTGTCGCGCATCGAGCTGGTCGAGCACATGCATCCGGATACCCCGGTCGACCTGATGCCGGTGGTGCGCCAGGTGGTCGACGGGCTGCAGACGCTCGCGACCGACCGCAATGTCGAGATCACGATCTCGCCCCCGTCCGCGCCCACGATCGTGCCCGGCGATCGCGACGAGTTGACGCGGGTGTTCGAGAACCTGGTCGAGAACGCGCTCAAATACGGCGCGTCGGGCAAGCGCGTCGATGTCGGCTTCTCGGCGGCGAATGCCTCCGATGGCTCGCCGGAGGTGCTGATCGCGGTGCGCGACTACGGGCCCGGCATTGCGGCGGAGCATCTGCCGCGCCTGACCGAACGGTTCTACCGGGTCGATGTCACGCAGAGCCGGGCCGAAGGCGGAACCGGATTGGGGCTCGCGCTGGTCAAGCACATCCTCAATCGCCACCGTGGCAAGCTGTTGATCGAGAGCGAGGCCGGCGAGGGTGCGACGTTCACGGTCCGCCTTCCCCTGATGCACAGTGTTGCACCTAGGCAATCCTAGTTATCTCAATAATTTCAATTTATTGGAGCGTCATACGAGCGTCATCGATCCTTCATACAAGGATGACATGAGGCGCCTATCGCTCGCAGCGGCAACGGCAAAGAAGACGAGAAACTCCGCGGCCGACCTTCGCCTATCTCGGCGTCGACAGAGACGAAATAGCAAAGACGAGTGCTCAAGGCTCGGGTCCGCCCGCGCTGCGACGCATTCGTCGGTAGACACAGGAGAGACCCCGTGAAACTCATCCACACAGTCATGGCGGCTGGCCTTGCGGCCGCCGCCCTGGTCGCGCCGGCGTGCGCGGCGGACATTTCCGGCGCGGGCGCGACGTTCCCGTATCCGATCTACGCCAAATGGGCCGACGCCTATAAGAAGGAGACCGGCATCGGCCTGAACTATCAGTCGATCGGCTCCGGCGGCGGCATCAAGCAGATCAAGGCCAAGACCGTGACGTTCGGCGCCTCCGATGCCCCGCTTTCCGGCAAGGAGCTCGACGAGGGCGGGCTCGCCCAGTTCCCGATGGTCATGGGCGGCATCGTGCCGGTCGTGAACCTCGACGGCGTGAAGCCGGGCGACCTCGTGCTCGACGGCCCGACGCTTGCAAAGATCTTCCTCGGCGAAATCAAGAGCTGGGACGATCCGGCGATCGCCAAGCTCAATTCCGGCGTGACGCTGCCGAAGCAGGCCATCGCGATCGTGCACCGCTCGGACGGATCGGGCACCACCTACAACTTCGCCTATTATCTCGGCGAGGTCAGCGCGGACTGGAAGTCCAAGGTCGGCGTCAATACCGCGCTCGAGTGGCCGGTCGGCATCGGCGCGAAGGGCAATGAGGGCGTCGCCAACAATGTCGGCAACACCAAGGGCTCGATCGGCTATGTCGAGTATGCCTACGCGAAGCAGAACAAGCTGACCTTCACCAAGATGGTGAACAAGGCCGGCAAGACGATTTTGCCGACCTCCGAGGCGTTCCAGGCTGCCGCCGCCAGCGCGGACTGGAAGTCGCAGCCGGGCTTCGGCGTGATCCTGGCGAACCAGCCGGGCGACACCTCGTGGCCGATGACCGCCGCCACCTGGATCCTGGTCTACAAGAAGCCGCCAGATGCGGCCGCGACCGCGGAAGCGCTCAAGTTCTTCGCCTGGTCGTATCAGAAGGGCGGCAAGATGGCCGAGGAGCTCGACTACGTCCCGATGCCGGCGAGCGTCGTCAAGGATGTGGAAGGCACCTGGGCCTCGGAGATCAAGGATGCGAACGGCAAGCCGCTCTATGCGGTGAGCAACTGATGCTTCGATTGACCGGAAAGGGCGCTTAGCTGCGCCCTCTCCGGCATTCGCGGTGTTGGTCAAGGGTCATCCAGGTGTCCGTGCAAGCGGGTTTGTCCACAGTGGTTTCGGGCGTGTTGGGCGCTGAGGGGTGCGGGCGGTTGATTGCTCCGTTAATTGCTCCCGGGACCAAGCAGGGGGAGCGCCGATGCAGCCGGTCGGGAGGATTCGGTGGTTGATGTTGCGCTGCAAGGTGGGCGCGCCATGAGCAGCGACGCCGCGGCCCGGTCGAAAGTCCTCAATCGTCTTCGCATTGGGGACATCGCGTTCCACCAGTTGACGCGTGCCACTGCCCTTCTGGTGTTGATCATCCTCGCGAGCGTGATGTTCTCGCTTGTGGTCGGCGCGCTGCCTGCCCTGCGCGAGTTCGGCTTCGGCTTCCTGATTGAAGAGCGCTGGAATCCGGTGACCGAGAAATTCGGCGCGATCGCGCCGATCTACGGCACCGTCGTCACCTCTTTCATCGCGATGCTGATCGCGGTTCCGGTCGGGCTCCTGATTGCGTTCTTCCTCACCGAGCTCTGCCCGATGCCGCTGCGCCGGCCGATCGGGATTGCGATCGAGCTGCTCGCCGGCATCCCGAGCATCATCTACGGCATCTGGGGCCTGTTCGTGTTCGCGCCGTTCCTGCAGGTCTACATCCAGCCCGCCCTGATCGCACTGTTCGGCAATGTTCCGGGCCTGTCCACCGTGTTTGCCGGGCCGCCCTACGGCATCGGCGTGCTGACCGCCGGCCTGATCCTGGCGATCATGGTGCTGCCGTTCATCACCTCGATCTCGCGCGACGTCTTCGATGCGGTGCCGCCGGTGCTCAAGGAGGCGGCCTACGGCATCGGCTGCACCACCTGGGAGGTGGTGCGCTACGTCGTGCTCCCCTACACCCGGGTCGGCGTGATCGGCGGCGTGATGCTCGGGCTCGGCCGCGCGCTCGGCGAGACCATGGCGGTCACCTTCGTGATCGGCAACGCGCACCGGATTTCCGGCTCGATCCTCGCTCCCGGCACGACGATCTCGGCGACGATCGCGAACGAGTTCACCGAGGCGGTCGGCGACCTCTACACCTCGGCGCTGATCGCGCTCGGCCTGATCCTGTTCGTCATCACCTTCATCGTGCTCGCGCTCGCGCGCTACATGCTGCTGCGCATCGAGCGGCGGATCGGGTGACGCCATGGCGATCAATCGCACCCTTTATTCGGCACGCCACGCGCGCAATGGCGTTGCGGTCGGCTTCGCTTACGCGGCGACCGTGTTCGGCCTCGGCTGGCTGGTGCTGATCCTCGGTGTGCTGCTGTGGCAGGGCTTCAGCGGCCTCTCGCTCAAGGTCTTCACCGACATGACCCCGCCGCCGGGCGCCGACGGCGGACTGCTCAATGCAATCCTCGGCAGCGTCGTGCTGACGGTCATCGCGGTGGTCATCGGCACGCCGATCGGCGTCTTTGCCGGCACCTACATGGCCGAGTATGGCCGGCACGACCCGTTGACCAGCATGGTGCGTTTCATCAACGACATCCTGCTCTCGGCGCCGTCGATCGTGATCGGCCTGTTCGTCTACGAGATCATGGTCTACCCGATGGGACACTTCTCGGGCTGGGCCGGCGCGGTCGCGCTCGCGCTCATCGTGATCCCGGTCGTGGTGCGCACCACCGAGGACATGCTGATCCTGGTGCCGAATGCGTTGCGCGAGGCGGCCGCCTCGATCGGCCTGCCGCGCTCGCTCATGATCATGCGCATCGCCTATCGGGCGGCGCGCGCCGGCATGCTCACCGGCGTGCTGCTCGCGATCGCGCGCATCAGCGGCGAGACCGCGCCGCTCCTGTTCACCGCGCTCAACAACCAGTTCTGGAGCGCCGACCTGAACGCGCCGATCGCGAGCCTGCCGGTCGTGATCTTCCAGTTCGCGCTCAGCCCCTATGCCGACTGGCAGAAGCTCGCATGGACCGGCGCGCTGATCATCACCTTTACCGTGCTGGCGCTCAGCATCGTGGCTCGCGCGCTTGCCGCATCGGGAAAACAATCATGAGTGTTGCATCCGCGGTGACCGTCACCCACTCCGCCGTCGATCCGTCGAGCCTGTCGCCCAAGGTCTCGATCAAGAACCTGGATTTCTTCTACGGCGCGAGCAAGGCGCTGAAGAACATCAGCCTGTCGCTCTACGAGAGGAAGGTGACGGCCTTCATCGGCCCGTCCGGCTGCGGCAAGTCGACGCTGTTGCGCGTCCTCAACCGCATGTACGACCTCTATCCGGGCCAGCGCGCCGAGGGCGAGGTGCTGTTCGACGGCGCGGACATCCTCTCGCCGAAGCAGGACCTGAACCTGTTGCGCGCCCGGATCGGGATGGTGTTCCAGAAGCCGACGCCGTTCCCGATGTCGATCTTCGAGAACATCGCCTTCGGCATTCGCCTCTACGAGAAGCTGCCGAAATCCGAGATCGACGGCCGCGTCGAGCATTCGCTGCGCCGCGCGGCGCTGTGGGAGGAGGTCAAGGACAAGCTCGCGGCGAACGGCCTCAGCCTCTCGGGCGGACAGCAGCAGCGCCTCTGCATCGCCCGTACCGTCGCGGTGCGGCCCGAGGTGATCCTGCTCGACGAGCCGTGCTCGGCGCTCGATCCGATCTCGACCGCCAAGATCGAGGAGCTGATCGACGAGCTCAAGGACGACTACACGATCGTGATCGTGACGCATAATATGCAGCAGGCGGCGCGCGTCTCGGACTTCACTGCGTTCATGTATCTCGGCGAGCTGGCCGAGTTCGGCTCTACCAGCCATATCTTCACCGCGCCGAGCGACCGCCGTACCCAGGACTACATCACCGGACGCTTCGGCTAGGCCGCGCCGGTGCAGGACAGGCAGACACAGCATGGTTGATTCCCACACCACCAAGGCCTTCGACGTCGACCTGCAGGATCTCGCCCGCATGGTGGCGGAGATGGGCGGGCTGGCCGAGAAGCAGATCGCCGAGTCGGTCGACGCCCTTTCGCGCCGCGACGCGACGCTGGCGCAGCGCGTGGTCGCGCTCGACCCGACCATCGACGCGTTGCAGCGCGAGATCGAGGAGCGCGCGATCCTCACCATCGCGCGGCGCCAGCCGATGGCGGTCGACCTGCGCGAGATCGTCGGCGCGCTGCGCGTCTCGAACGACCTCGAGCGCATCGGCGATCTCGCCAAGAACATCGCCAAGCGGGTGATCGCGCTCGGCAGCGAGTTCCATCCGAACAAGGTGATCCGCGGGGTCGAGCACATGACCGATCTCGTGCTCGGTCAGCTCAAGCAGGTGCTCGACGCCTATGCGCGGCGCGACGTCAACCAGGCGATGGAAGTGTGGCGCGGCGACGAGGAGATCGACGCCGTCAACAATTCGCTGTTCCGCGAGCTGTTGACCTACATGATGGAAGACCCGCGCAACATCACGTTCTGCACGCATCTCTTGTTCTGCGCCAAGAACATCGAGCGCATGGGCGACCATGCGACCAACATCGCCGAGACGGTCTACTACATCGCCGAGGGCCGCGCGCTGGTCGACGAGCGGCCGAAGGGCGATACCACCGCCACCACCAACGTGCCGTTTCCGGCGGCTTGAGCCGATCATGCCGGGCAGTGACCACCGCGTTTGCGAACAGACCATGCGGAGCCGAGAAAGGTAGCGAGCCATGAGTGCCCGTATCCTGATCATCGAGGACGAAGAGCCGCTGACGCTGCTGTTGCGCTACAACCTCGAGGCCGAGGGCTACGACGTCGATACCTCGGCGCGCGGCGACGATGCCGAGATCAAGCTGAAGGAGAGCCCGCCCGACCTCCTGGTGCTCGACTGGATGCTGCCGGGCATGTCCGGCATCGAGCTGTGCCGCCGCCTGCGCGCGCGCGCCGACACCGAGCGGCTCCCGATCATCATGCTCACCGCGCGCGGCGAGGAGAGCGAGCGCGTGCGCGGGCTCGCGACCGGCGCGGACGACTATATCGTCAAGCCGTTCTCGGTCCCCGAGCTGCTCGCGCGCATCCGCTCGCTGCTGCGTCGCGCGCGCCCCGAGCGGGTCGCGACCGTGCTCAATGCCGGCGACCTCGAGCTCGATCGCGAGAAGAAGCGCGTGTCGCGCTCCGGCCGGGAGGTGCATCTCGGGCCGACCGAGTTCCGCCTGCTCGAGTTCCTGATGCAGAGCCCGGGGCGCGTCTATACGCGCGAGCAGCTGCTCGACGGCGTATGGGGCCGCGACATCTACATCGACGAGCGCACCGTCGACGTCCATGTCGGCCGGCTGCGGCGCGCGCTCAATCGCGGCCGCGCGTCGGATCCGATCCGCACCGTGCGCGGCGCCGGCTACTCGTTCGACGAGCGCTTCGGCAAGAGCGCGTAGCAAGATCGCGTAGGGCGGGTTAGCTTTGTCCCCGCGAGGGGGACAAAGCGTAACCCGCCGCCTTCTGATCCAGGCGCAATCGGCGGATTACGCTCGCAAGCGCTCGCTAATCCGCCCTACCGTCTGCGCCGCGCCCGGGACACAGAAACAGAAACGGGCGGTGCCTTGGCACCGCCCGAGTTGGTTACGCTGGGGAGGACTTCGCGCTGGTGCCGGCGCGTCGGGCGACGCCCCGGCGCCAAATCAGGGACGTCCCGACCGGC
>Ga0187784_10002679_pt1 | contig 14283 bp, 12 predicted proteins | sample 1015_SJ02_MP15_2_FD_132964 | JGI IMG/M metagenome (GOLD analysis project Ga0187784, IMG submission 132964) | Tropical peat soil microbial communities from peatlands in Department of Meta, Colombia - 1015_SJ02_MP15_20_MG | ecosystem: Environmental > Terrestrial > Soil > Wetlands > Peat | place...
CATGGTGTCCACGCTCTCGATCAGCTCTTTCAGTCCGCGCTCGGCCTGCTGCAGCCGCCGCTTGCCTTCGAAGGCGAACGGACGCGTCACCACGGCCACCGTCAGGATTGCCATTTCGCTCGCCAGCGACGCAATCACCGGCGCAGCCCCTGTGCCCGTGCCGCCCCCCAGGCCCGCCGTCACGAACACCATGTCGGCGCCTTCCAGCGCCTCGATAATCTTTTCCGAATCCTCGAGAGCGGCCCTGCGGCCGATGTCGGGATTGGCGCCTGCGCCCAGCCCCGACGTCAGGCGCACGCCCAGTTGCAGCTTCACCGGCGCCTGCGAGAGCTTGAGCGCCTGCACGTCGGTGTTGGCGGCGATAAACTCCACCCCCTCCATGTGGGCCTGGATCATGCGATTGACAGCGTTGCTTCCGCCGCCGCCCACGCCGATCACCTTGATGCGAGCACCGCGCAGGCTCTCATCGTGATATTGAATGCGCATCTCTCCAGCTTCCTTAATCTGCATATCCATGTGAGTCCAACTCTCCTCGTGTAGAATTTCCTGCTTGCGCTCGTTCTTAGTTCACAGTTCTTTGTTGCGACGCACCGTCCACGAACGCATCGGCTCTCTAGTCCCTATTGCCTACTGCCTACTGCCTGCCTTTAGAAGCTCGCCGCGAACAAGCCGCGCAACCTGGCGCGCAAACTGTGGTCTTCGTGGGCCCGAGTCGTCCTGGTGCGATGCGCGTAGAGCAGCATGCCGATGGCCACGGCGTACGCCGGGTGATTCAACTCCGCAGGCATCTGCGATAAGCGCACAGGAAATCCGGTCCGCGCCGGCACGCGCAACTGGCTCTCGGTGATATCAAGCATGCCCGGCAACATGGCTCCGCCGCCGGTGAGCACGCACCCCGCGCCCAGCGCATCCACCACTCCGCCGAAGCGCAGACTTTCCTTCACGTAGTGCATCAGCTCGCGGGCGCGCGGCTCCAGGATCTCCGCCACCGTGCGCAGCGAAAGCATCTGCGGCCGGGGTCCCCAAGAAGCGGCGCTCGCTTCTTGGGGTGGGGGCTGCGGATTGGAAATCTCGATCTCCGCCAGTTGCGGGACGGCGGTGACTACGGCGTTTCCATACTGCTTCTTGAGCTCTTCCGCCTGCGCCACGGCCATTTGCAGGCCGATGGCCAGGTCATTTGTGAAATGTGCTCCGCCGATGGGAACCGACGCGGTGTGCGCCACGGCCCCCTCGAAGAATACGGCCAGGTCGCTCGAATGCGCGCCGATGTCGAGCAGGCACACGCCTAACTCGCGCTCGTCGGCCGAGAGCGTACACTCGGCGGCGGCCAGCGGCTCCATGACCGCCTCCGAAACTTCCAGCCCCGCACGGTTCGCGCAAGTGACCACACTTTGCAGCGCGCTACCGGAGCAGGTAGCGATGTAGAGATCCACCTCAAGGCGCGCGCCCACCATCCCCACGGGATCGAAGATGCCGGGTTGCTCGTCGAGAATGAATTGCCGGGGCAGCAGATGCAAAATCTCGCGGTCGGGCGGGCGCTCCACGGCCCGCGCATGATCGATGGCGGCGCGCACGTCCTCCCGCGTAATCTCGCGCATCCCACGCGCCAGTTGGACTCCGCCGTTGGCGTTTAGCCCGCGAATATTCGGGCCGCCGACGCCAACAACGCATTCGTCGATATTCTCCCGAGCCAATGCCTCGGCGCGCTCATTGGCCGTGCGCACCGCCTTCGCCGCCGGCCCCAATTCGGCGATCAGGCCCTTGCGCATCCCGGCCGATTCCACGACGCCGTGACCGCGATAGCGCAACACGCCTTCATTCACATCGGCGGCAAGAACCCGCGTCCACGCGCTGCCGATGTCGAGCACGACGATCAGGTTGTCTTGTCTCTGCGCCATGCCCTTCACCCTCCCAGCTCGCCGGCCGTCGCCGTGGAAATGGCCGCCGGACCAGTGGTTGGGGCGACAGTCCGCATTGGCGAACTCAATTTGTTTGTGTTCAACGCCGAGCGCTTAGCTGCCCCGTGCTTCTTCGCCTGCGCGGGCTTGGTCTTCTTGGGCGCGCGTGCGCTGGCCGAGGACTTGGCCCGATCGCCCGCCGCCATGGAATCGCCGGCCGGCGGCGCGGCCGGCTTCGCAGTGTTGCCCGCCGATGTTTCCGTGGTCTCCTTGCCTGAAGCCATTTGCAAAACAACCTGGTTGTCGTAGCGCAAGTCAACTGCGGCCAGATGCGGATACTGCTGCCGCCACTCCGCGATGTGCTCCTGGAACCGCTGGTATCGCGCGAGGAAGTGGTCTTCTCCGAAGTGCGCCAGAATGTCCGTGCCCTGCTCCGGGATCAGCACGCGCGCATCTTCGGGATCGGTCAAATCAATCTCCGAAATCTGCTCGGAGTTACGCTTGCCGCCGGCATCCAGCTCCGACATCATGCGCAAATAGGTCGCCATGCGCGCCTTGCGCGCGTCGGCCGGGTCTCCTGGATCGATTCCGGTCACGACGGGAAACGAATAATGGTGCTCTGCCATGGTCCCCGCCGCCATTTTCAGCAGAACTCCATTCGCATCCACCAGGCCGATTTGCTGGCCTAGACGCGTAAACGCAACCGGTTTGCGCTCCGCAATCGAGACGCGAATCTGATCCGGCAGCAGGCGCATCACCGTCGCTTGCTCAATCCACGGAATCTGTTCGAGTTGCCTGCGCCGTTCGCTCAGAGGAACGAAGAAGATATTGCGGCCGATGTCTTCGCCGAATACAGACAGCAGTTGTGCTCGAGTCACCTCGGTAAGTCCAACGGCCTGAATGTTCCCCGCCCCGGCGATGCGGAACCGCGCATCGCGCTCCAGATAGTGCTTGAGCGTAAGGCTCGCCGCGGTGAAAGCACCCAACACTAACAGTGCGCCGGCGGCGAGAAAGACCCGTCCCGGAGTGCTGGCCGGCCGCCACCACCGGCCGCGCCGCTTCTTGCCGCGATCCTGCGCAAATCGCCGCCGCGCGAATCGGGAATCACTGCGCGCCTCATCGTCCTCGTCTGCATCGTCGAACTCCGGCGGCATTCCCGGCAACGTGCGGCCGGTGCGGGGCGCGAGCGGCAGCATGCGCCGCACGCGAGCCTCCGCGGGCGCTTCCGTCTCCCACAGCAGGGGCCGGTTTGTGGTGTCGCTATGGTTCGTCACGCCGGAGCAGGGTCGTGAGAATCGCCAGGTTTCACTATAAAACGAGGTTTGTTGTGGGTTTTCCGCGGGCGGAGAGGGGGAATCCGAAGGGTTACGGGGAAAAACAAGCGATCACAGACCTTCGCCCCGCGGACCAAGACCTGTACGCGTGGCGCGGACCATGGGTGCCCGGCAGCCGGCCGGAATGGCTTCGTTACCGATGCCTTCGTGTCCAGCGGTCAATTACTGGACGGAACAATGTGAGTCGTTTCGTCTTCACTGAAAAAGGTGACCTTGACGCGTTTGGAGACGTTGAAGTACGAGAACCAGATGACAAATGGAATCAGGGTTCCCAGAACCCCCTTGATCTCTGCGACGCCCACCACCACCCGATAGGGGTCTTCGAGGACGGTAAAGGCCAGGATTGCTTTCAAAATGCTCCATACCAAAGCCGTCACTAGATAAGCCTTGACGACTCGGACGGCTCCCCGGCGCAAGCGCCACACTTGTATGCCGGCGATGACGCCAAAGACGCCCCCGCCCAGCGTGCCCAGAATCTCAAGCGTCAAAAAACTATTGAGATCCGGGCTGTTGCCAAAGGCCGATGCGTCTTCTGCGCAAAACACCAGGATGATGATCGGTTGTACAAAAATCTGCACAATGCAGAAGAAGGCCAGCCAGCCGCCCCATCCGCAGTAGGGCGAGTTGACGCCGGTCGATCTTGCCTGTGTTGGAGCGTTGGAAGAGGAGGATGCGATTCCGAGGATTTCGTCGGTATTTTCTGGCATGGAGCCTCCTTATTGCTTCTGGCGAGCATAGAGCGTGAAAAAGAAGACGGCCAGCATAGCTTGTGCGAAGATCCAAATCGGCTCTTCGAGGAAGAGGAAGTTACTCATGGACCAGTTCAGTTTTTCCACAAAGATCTCCCGGAAAAAGCTGACAAATTGGACGGCGAGAGCCAGTGACTGTGCAATGGCCGCGATAAGAGTGACTGTTTTCAGGCGCACGTTCGTTCTCCTTGCGCCAGGATTTCCATGACGGTCCTGGACGGCACAAGTGTATATGCCGCGCCGTGTTCGAAAGATTGTTATCTTGAGGACGGTTGTCTTGGCAGCTCAAGGGGGCGCGAGGGCGGAAAGTGCACCGCGTTCCGAAAGCTCGAATGCAAAGTTCATGCCGCGGCGAGCGCGCCCGTGCGGACAAGGCAAGTGGGCGCTACTCTGCGGCGAGCGCGGCAAGGATCTGCGGCGCCAGCTGGCTCACGCTTCCCGCACCCAACGTTAGGATCATGTCTCCTTCGCGAGCGTGCGCCACAGCCGTATTCACTGCGTCGGAGAAAACTGGGCAAAATTCCGCGCGCGGCCCGCTCTTCTCGGCCTGAATCCGCTCCGCCAAACGCTCTGCCGTCACGCCCGGAATCGGCTCCTCGCTCGCGGCATAGATCGGCAGCACAATCACCGTATCGGCGTCTGCGAACGCACCACCGAACTCATCCAAGAGGTCCGAGGTGCGCGTGTACCGGTGCGGCTGAAAGACAACGTGGATTCTGCCCTGTGTGCAGGCGCGAGCCGCGGCCAGTGTCGCCCGAATCTCCGTAGGGTGGTGGCCGTAGTCGTCCACAACCGCTACGCCGCGCGCCTGGCCGCGCTGCTGGAAGCGCCGGTCGACACCGCGAAAATGTTTCAGGCCGTCGGCGATCTTTTCGGGCGCAACCTCAAGCTGCTGTGCGATCGCCACCGCCGCCGTAGCATTCAAAACATTGTGCCGCCCGGGCACGTGCAAGACGAACGGACCCAACGGCCCAGCAGCGGTATGCACCTGAAAGCGCGAGAAGCCGCTTCCCGGTTCCGCGGCGAGCAATTCCACGCGAAAATCGGCGTCCGCGTCCGCGCCATAAGTAAAGACACGCCGGCGCACCCGCGGCAGAATGCCTTTGAGCAGTGGATTGTCGATGCACGCAGTCACCGTGCCGTAAAACGGCACGCGATCCATGAAGTCGACAAAGGCGTGTTCCACGTCGGCCATATCGTGATAGCAGTCCATGTGCTCTCGGTCGAGATTGGTCACCACGGCGAGAATCGGCGAAAGTTTCAGGAACGAGCGGTCGCTCTCGTCGGCCTCCGCCACTAAATACTGCGTCGTTCCCAGCCGCGCGTTGGAGCCCAGCGCATCCACGCGGCCGCCGACAATCACCGTCGGGTCGAGCCCGCCCGCCGCCAGCACCGCCGCCACCATCGATGTCGTCGTCGTCTTGCCGTGCATCCCGGCGATGGCAATGCCGTACTTCAGCCGCATCAGCTCGGCCAGCATCTCCGCGCGCTGGATCACGGGAATCTTGCGCGCGTGCGCCTCCAGGACCTCGGGGTTGTTCGCACTTACCGCGGAGCTGGTGACCACCACCGTCGCGCTGGCCACGTTGGCCGCGTTGTGGCCTTCGTACACGGTCGCGCCTAATGCGGCAAGCCGCTCCGTCACCGCGCTGCGCTTTAAATCCGAGCCCGACACTTTCATGCCCAGGTTCAGCAGAATCTCGGCAATCCCGCTCATGCCGATGCCGCCGATCCCGATGAAGTGCGCGTGCTGCGAGGTGGCGAACATGGAGTTGAGAATCAGGTTAGCAGAGCGCAGCAAGCTTTCAGCTCTTAGCCTTTAGCTATTAGCTTTTAGCTCTCAGCCGCCGCGGCAGTTGCGGACTGGAAGGACAACTCCTCGCTGCAATCGCCACGCTGCCTCCGTGTTTCGCTCCGCAACTTCGGGTTTCGCACCAGAAGCGAATGGCTAAGAGCTAACGGCTAGTGGCTGCTTTCCGGCAGCGTGTATTCGAAATCGTGCAGATGCTGCCCATTCTCGATCTTGATGGTAAACGTGCCGGCAATCCCTTTTAGCTCGCCCGTTCCGGAACCGGGAACAACCATCACCTGCATCTTCGGTCCGCTCGCGTCCATCGTTGCGAAGTGCTGCAGTGCAAAACTGCCCTGCTTGCCGTCCAGCGTGCCGGTCACCATCTCAATCGCTACGTATCCCGCCGCTCCCTGTTTGGGATCGCCGCCGCCGAACATCTCGCCCTTGGTCGTGGCCTCCAGGTCGCCGTGGATCACCTTGTTGATGGTGTAGCGGCTCAAGCCATCAGCCGGCGCGGGAGTGAGCGGGTGAACGTCGACAGTGAACGTGCCGTGGGCGTGATGCATCAGGATCTCCTTGGATTGCGCGGGAGCGGTTGGCGCAGCCAGCGCAAAAGCGAACAATGCGATTGTGGCGAGTAGATTCAAGTGGATTTCAGGATAAATGGGCGGGCGATCGCAGTTGTTAACACCGGCCGGAAGCGGTAGCAATAAACACGATTCCGAGAGAAAGTTGCGCCAATTTATTTTCGCGCCGCAGCCGCAACCTTCTGAGGCTGTGGTGTTTATCCAGTTGAGAACCGGCAAGCCCAGGGAAGCAGAAAGAGTCAAGCTTCCAATGAAAGGTGAGCCGGAGGATCCAAAAAGAAGGACCACCTGGACTGGAGGAATTATGACGAACCTGAAGAAATTGGCGTTGGGAGCAGCCATGGTGGCTGGGACCCTGGGAATGAGCGCAGCGCCTGCCCAGGCGGCCCGCATTGGAGTCTATTTTGGCGCGCCCGTAGCTTACGTTCCGCCCTGCCCCGGACCCGGTTATGCGTGGGTGGCCGGCTATTGGAATGGCGGCGTTTGGGTGCCGGGCTATTGGAACTATGTGGGCGTCCGTGTCGGCGTTCCGGTGGTGCGCGGCGGTGTGGTGTTCGGCCGCGGGCCGGTCTATTACCGGCACTTCGGGCCCTATCGTTTTCGCAGGTAGCTCCTCCTTCTGCTGCCTGCACTCGGCGGCCTCTCCAAACTGGAGAGGCCGTTTTTTGCTGTATCGTTTCGCTCTCGGAAACGTCTCTTGGAGAGAGGCAAGGTCGATTTTGAAGCCGCCTCAAAAAGAGGAAGTTAGCAGTGGATGTTGCTCTTTTGGTTTGACCGGTCCATTGTTTGATCTGACCGCAACAAAAGAGCGAAAATGTTGTTTAAGGAATTGAAGGCCGGCCGGGAGAGGAAGAAAGAGCGGTCGGCGAGTGCCGATGACGGAGGCGACTCCGGATTCCAGGTTCCGAAAAGCGACCTGGCGGCACGAGGAGGATGTCATGCGGAAACTCCGCTGGGTTTTGTTCGCAGTGCTCGTTGTTCTTCCCTTCGCTGCCATATCGGCCGCGAATGCCCAGGTCGCAGTCGGGGTGGGCGTGGGGCCGGCGGTGGTGGCCGCTCCCTACTACTACGGTCCTCCGGATTGCGAGTGGGGCTATTACCCCTATTACCCCTACGCCTGCGCGCCCTATGGCTATTACGGGCCTGACTGGTTCCTCGGCGGCGTCTTCATCGGTGCCGGACCGTGGTACCACTGGGGCTGGTACGGACATCCCGGCTGGGGCCGCCGGGGTTACGGCTACCGTGGCGGTTACGGCTACCGTGGCGGATACGGTTATCGGGGTGGATACGGCTATGCGGGCCGCGGCTATGCGGGCGGCGCAGCTCATGGATATGCGGGTGGCGCAGCTCACGGGTTTAGCGGCGGCGGCTTCCACGGAGGCGCGAGCGGGGGCTTCCACGGTGGAGGCGGGGGCTTCCACGGTGGCGGCGGACACCGGTAATACTGGCTTATCGCGGAAGATTGAAGCTCCGCAAATCTGCAAACAAAGGCCCGTCCTGCTTCGGCAGGCGGGCTTTTACATTTGGCCGCAAGATGAGTCGGACCGGCTCCCTCCACGCGGTCTTTCCCGCGCGGCGATCAAATGCTGTCCTGCCCGGAAGGCTGCGCCGGAGTGCTCTTCAATCGACAACTTCCGCATTGCCGGTCAACCGCCGGAATCCAAGAGGACGGTTGTCATCCCGAACGGAGTGAGGGCTCTGCGGTTGCTTCTCCTCACCCCCGAAGCTGAATCTCCGTGCTGCCGGTTATGCGCCCCTCCAGGAAGAAATTGACTCACGAGGGTGAAAGATCGAACGTTGCAGTGCTGAATCCAGCCAACGAAAATCGGGACAACGGATAATGTATAGCAACGCAACAGAGAAGATAATACGCGCCTGGATTTGACAATCCAGACAGGCTATTTTAGTCTAGGCATGTCTAGGCTAGGTACATGACAAACATTTTAAAAACCGACCAGCGCGATCTCTTTCGCGGTGCACTGGAAATGATGGTCCTGCAATCGCTGCGGCGGCGGCCGATGCACGGGTATGCCCTGGTGCAGCACATCAAGCAACGCTCCAACGATCTGCTGCAGGTGGAGGAAGGCTCGCTTTACCCGGCCCTCCAGCGCATGCTGCGCGAAGGGCTGGTGAAGGCCGAGTGGGAGACTTCGTCCACCAACCGCCGCGTGCGCACTTACCGAATCACATCCAAGGGCGTTCGACACTTGGAGCGCGAAGTCGATCGTTTCGAGCGAATGCTCGAAGGAATTCAACTCGTTCTCTCTCCCGCCGAGTTTTAGGAGTGGACCATGAGCTGGCTCCGAGAGTTGTTCACGCGCCGTCAAATCTACAGCGATCTTCATGAGGAGATCGACGGACACATCGCGGAGCACGTCCAGGCATTGATGTCGGAAGGGGCGAGCCGAAGCGAGGCCGAGTCCGCCGCCCGCCGCGCTTTTGGCAATGTCACGCGCATCGAAGAGCGAGGGCGCGAGGCGTGGATGTGGCGCCGGACGGAGCGCTTCCTGGCCGATTTGAAGTTCGCCTTCCGCAAACTGGGGAACTCGCCTGGTTTCGCGTTCACGGCAATCCTCACGCTGGCGCTCGGCATCGGCGCGAATGTGGTTGTCTTTAGCATCTTGAATGGTCTGTTTCTGCGGCCTCTCGACGTGCCGCACCCGGAGAACCTGGTCCAGATTTCGCGCGGCAACGGCAACGATTGGCTGTCCTATCCCGATTACCGCGACTTCCGCGACCGCGATCCGTCGTTCAGCGGCATGCTGGCCACCAAGTACATCCGTTCCGGCATGAGCATCGGCGCCGCGACGCAGAAGACCTGGGGCAGCGCTGTTTCCGCCAATTATTTCGATGTATTGGGCCTGGAGCCTGCGCTGGGCCGCTTCTTCCACCAGGACGATGATCGCGGCCTGGGCTCGGCGCCGCTCATCGTGTTGAGCAACGATTTCTGGCGCCGGCAATTTGGCTCGAGCACGCAGGTCATCGGCCAGACGGTGCGGCTCAACCAGCACGTCTTCACTGTGATCGGCGTTGCGCCCCGCGATTATAGCGGGCTCGACAATTTTTTCTGGCCCGACTTCTTCATTCCCATCACCAACGCCGAGCAGGTGACCGGCTGGAGCGACTATTGCTGCCGCGACCACATCGACGTTGAAATCTTTGGAAGGTTGAAGCCCGGCGTCACCTGGCAGCAGGCGGCAGGCACGCTGAACGCGCTGGCGAAACAGATGGCGAAGGAAGACCCGAAAGACGATGGCCTGACGCTTGGGCTCAGACAACCCGGCCTCGCAGAAGAATCCGATGCAGGTCCGATCAAGAACGTTTTATTCGGCATTATGCTGCTGGCGGGACTCGTGCTTTTGGCGGCATGCGCCAACCTGGCCAGCATCTTTGCCGCGCGCACCGCGGACCGCGGCGGCGAACTGGCCCTGCGCATGGCGATCGGCGCCACTCGCGGCACGGTCCTCCGTCAACTGCTCACCGAAGCTGTGCTCGTCTCTCTGCTGGGTGGCGCGGTGGGCTCCGCATTTGCTCGGTTGCTGCTCGGTTGGCTCAGCCGATGGCAGCCGTTCGATATTCCAACACACTTTTTGATTGTTCCCGATGCGCGCGTCTATCTCGTCGCTGTTGCTCTCTCGGTCGCGAGCGGCATCCTATTCGGACTGTTGCCGGCGCGCCAGGTGTGGAAGACCGACGTGATGCTGACCATCAAGAGCGGCTTTGTGCCGGCAGAGCACTTCCGCCGCCTTGCGCTGCGTGATCTTCTGTTGGTCATCCAGATCATCGTTTGCACTTTGCTTGTCACCACATCGCTGGTTGCGGTGCGAGGAATGGAGCGCGCATTGCGCGTTCCGCTGGGATTCGACCCCGAAGGCGTAACCATTGCGCAGGCCGATCTGCGCATGGCCGGCTTCACGGGCGAGACCGCTTTCCCCGTGCAAAAGCGCCTGCTGGAGGCTGCCCGCGCCATTCCCGGCGCAACTTCCGTGACGGTCGCCGACAGCGTCCCCTTTCAGGGCGGGGGAGACTGGTTCGTCTATAAATGGGGCACGACCGTCTTCCAGCCTTCGCACATGGCCTTCGACGCCAATGCGTACCAGATCACGCCGGGTTACCTGAATACGGCGCGCACGACGCTCCTGGCCGGCCGCGACTTTACCTGGCACGACGACACAAGCGCTCCACGGGTTGCCATCGTTAATCGCACCTTCGCGCGCAAGCTGTTTGGAGACACTCCGGCAATCGGTCAGCGCTTCGCTCTGTGGGCCACGGCAAAGTACGAGGTGGTCGGCGTTGTCGAAGACGGCAAATATGGGTCGGTCGGCGACGATGAGCGGCCGGCGATGTTCCTGCCGCTCGCGCAAGGCATCGGCGAGGTCAGGGCCAGCAGTGTTGTCGTGCTGGTGCGCTCCACGTTGCCGCAAGGCCAGATTGCCGCCGCCCTCTATCGCACGCTCAACAGCGTGGAGCACGGCGCTCCCTTCATCGTGGGGTCCTGGGCGGATGCCGTCGATCGCTCGCTGATGCCGGCGCGCGCCGCTACGGTGATCGTGGCCGTCATGGGATTGCTGGCCGCGATGCTGGCCGTCACCGGCATCTTCGGTATGGCATCGTACACCGTCTCAAAGCGCATGCGAGAGCAGGGCATTCGCGTGGCGCTGGGCGCGCAACGCATCCAGGTGGTGCGCGCCGTGCTTCGCCGGCCGGCGATTCTGCTGCTCATTGGATCGGGCGTTGGCGTCGGCGTCGGACTGATGACGACACGCGTGTTCGCGCACTTGGTGTCCTTCGCCACGCCCCATGATCCGCTGGTGCTGGCAGGGGTTCTGATCACAATGGCACTGCTCGGCTTGCTGGCCAGTTGGATTCCTGCTCGCCGCGCCTTCGAGATCGATCCGGCGCAGTTGCTTCGGGAATGAAGCGCCCGTACGGCAAGCGCAAGGAGAGGAAGACGGGATCGCGGGCAATTGCCGGTATCTCAGGGCGCTTACGACCAACTTTGCGTCTTGCGGGTCCTGCCCGCCCCATTGAACTCGCGCGGTCGGCGGCGGTGGGATGATCGACTTTCGGATTCCGAGCTAATCGCCGGAAATGGGAATTGTTCTGCCAACAAAATTGCAAGCCGGACCAATCTGGCCGGTTGGCAAGCGAAGGTCATTCGTCTGTTCCGCTTTGATTGGCAAACCGCCGGTCTCTCCGGAGCTCACAGACCTGCCGCTCTGGTGACCATCTCGCAGCCGAGCAGCCAGCCTCCCTTGATATCAATGGTCTGGTTGCTGAAGAGCTGCATATTACGCAGGACGCAGGTGTCGCCGTCTTCGCCAACCAGTTTCAAATCGCAAGGCTCGCCTCGAAAAATGTTTGAGATTTTGAAAGAACCGGGTGACTCGAGGACCTGCGACCCGAGCAGATTGGGGCCCACTTTCATCTGCGCAGGAGGTCATATATCCATAGCGGATCGCGTAACCGGACGAGTTGTAAAGTTGGAGACTATAGGTTCACTGCCCGAAACCGAGGCTTGCGAAGCCTGCAAGCAGCAGCGCCGACGACACTGCGCGAACGAGTTTCGATGTTGAGGGTTCCATCGTCGGCGCAAGAAGTTTTGGGGGGCACATCTGGGCGCGAGGTTACCTGGCGGTCAGTTCTGGCGCCAATGCCGACGAGATGATCCGCGAGTACATCGACGAGCAGGAGGGCGAGCAAATCGCCGACGACAGTCGATTTCCAATCGACAACTCCTGAACCCCTCGACTTCAAGTCGAGGGTCGTTCAGTAAGCTGACTGTTGCAGCCGATTGACCGTCATCACAAGGAAGGTCTGCGAAAGCGCGCCGGGCCGCCACTCTGGCTGTAAACGTGGCGCTTACCTTGCCCACCGCGAATTCCGGCCTGCTGCCAAAAGATTCCTGTCTTACCGTGTTCTTGTTTAACGCCGCTTATGGTACTTGCCCTCACGGCCTTCCTCGCGCACCGCTTCGTTCTGACAGCGCTCCTCGTCGTCACGGCATTCCTTCATCCCTGGATGACTGTCAATCTCTTGATTTTTTGCGGTCCCCCGGATCGTGGAGAGGTGCGCTCCCGCCGCGCTGCAATTTCCGGACGCGGCAATGGCTCTCATTTTTCCATTTGACTTTCGCTTGGGCCCGCTCAGGGCATGATTGCGAAGCTTACCTAGACCGTCATTCACGGAGCCGCGCTCGCGGATGGATTGCCCCAATCGGCAGCAATGCTATGCGGTCTACAAGATCCCCGGCACTCGCTGGCTCACCCCGAGGCGACGCCGCAGCAAAAAAGCAGGATGTTGCCCGGATATGGAAGTAACCCATTCGAGCTGCTTCGGCTTATGCAGCGTCGGGAACCAAGTGCGTTTCGCTTTCCCGGATGATACCGAGTGAGCTGGGAGGATTGAGATAATTGAACCGGCATCGGATTCACCCCCGTGAGGAATTGAAATGAAACGCTACGGAATGATCATCGGCCTCAAGCCCGAGGCCGAGGCGAAGTACAAGGAATACCACGCTGCTGTCTGGCCCGGCGTACTGGCAATGATTCACGCCTGCAACATTCGCAATTACTCCATTTATCTGCACGATCACATGCTGTTCAGCTACTTCGAGTATCACGGGGCGGATTTTGCGGCCGACATGGCCAAAATGGCCGCCGACAAGACCACGCAGGAGTGGTGGGCCATCATGGAGCCTATGCAATCGCCGCTGCCCGACCGCAAACCGGGCGAGTGGTGGAAGCAGATCGAAGAGGTATTTCACATCGACTAAGCTCGGCCCGACTCCTTCCGTCCATATTTGGCGCAAAAGAACCCACAGTGGGGAGCAGCTCTTGTTCTTGGCGTTTGTGCGGCGTCGGCCTGCTCTTTCGCGGGCTCTCCCGATCGCGACCAGCCCAAACGCCGCCTCTGAAAGCTGACTCGATCGTGATTCTGAACGGACGACGTGAGTAGCTTATTCGTTCCTTATTCGCAGTTATGTCTTTGCCGCCTTCAGGTTCGGCGAGATCCTTTGGACAATGCCTGACCCTTCCTTAATGACGAGGATTTGATTGGGATCGAGGTCGGCGAACGTTTCGACCTTTTGGGTCGTCGGCCACTTAACCTCGAGGCGGGCAATCTTCCTAGCCTGGCCAACGCCAAAGTGCAGCCGCAGATCGCTCTGCGACATCACGCTGGTTCCGCAGTGAACCTCATCCATCTGCGCATGTATTCCGGTGACGACCCGCACGCGCGCGCCAACCGCAGTCCGGTTGCAGTGGGTTCCGATCAGCTTCACCTTGATCCAGTTGTTGCTATTCCCGCCATCGTTGCGCAGCAGCGAGGGAATCTCATTCATGTTGTTGACGACGACGTCGATGTCACCGTCGTTGTCGTAGTCTCCAAAGGCGCAGCCGCGGCTCGAGTGGCGCGCCGTGATCCCTGGCCCCATTTCCTTCGATACATCCTGAAATTTTCCGTTCGCGAGGTTGTGGTATACGACGCGCGGCTCCAAGAAAGTCTGGCCAATGTTTTGCCGATCGACGCTGGGATAAACATGGCCGTCGACCTGGAGAATGTCCGGCCAGCCATCGTTGTCATAATCGATAAACCCGCAGCCCCACTTCACATCCTGCGTATCTAGCCCAACGCCAGCCTCGAACGTCACTTCGGTAAAGGTCCCATCGCCATTGTTGCGGTAGAGATTCGACGTGTCTTCGGAGAAATTGGTTTTGAAAATATCGAACCAGCCGTCGCAATCGTAATCTCCAACGCCCACACCCATGCCGGCCTGCTCGTTGCCATCCTGGCTATATCCGCAACCGGCCGTTATAGCGATGTCGGTAAACGTCCCATCGTGATTGTTGTGAAACAGGATGCTGGGCTCGGAGTCCACGGCAATGTAAAGGTCGGGCCAGCCATCGTTGTCGAAGTCGTAGG
>Ga0187784_10002680_pt1 | contig 14281 bp, 15 predicted proteins | sample 1015_SJ02_MP15_2_FD_132964 | JGI IMG/M metagenome (GOLD analysis project Ga0187784, IMG submission 132964) | Tropical peat soil microbial communities from peatlands in Department of Meta, Colombia - 1015_SJ02_MP15_20_MG | ecosystem: Environmental > Terrestrial > Soil > Wetlands > Peat | place...
GCTTGCAGAACCTGAGCGGCGCATTGGCGGAGAGCTACAGTTTCGACGCCAACGGCAATGTCACCGAGAGCAAGACGGCGACGGCGGACTATAAGTTCACGTTCGACGCCAAGAACCGGCTGGCGCAGGCGTCCCTCGGCGCCTTCAAGACCGGCTACGGCGTCAATGGGCTGGGGCAGCGGGCCTATAAGGGCAGCTCCGGCACCCCTATCGGCGACACCTATTTTGCCTACGACGAGGCGGGGCATCTCATCGGCGAATATGACAGCGGCGGCAATGCGATCGAGGAGACCGTGTGGCTCAATGGCCTGCCCGTGGCCACCATGCAGCCGTCGGGAACCTATTTCATCGCGCCGGACCATCTCGGCGCGCCGCACCAAATCGCCAACGGCGGCGGCACAGTGGTTTGGCTGTGGGAACACGACCCCTTCGGCAATGGCGCGCCGACGGCCTCGGCGGGCTTCACTTACAATCTGCGCTTCCCCGGCCAGTACTACGACGCCGAGACGGGACTGCATCACAACGGCTTCCGTGACTACGACCCGCGGACGGGCCGCTACATCGAGAGCGACCCGATTGGGCTTGCGGCGGGCGTCAACACGTATGGGTATGTCGGGGGGAATCCGGTTTGGGCAGTCGACGTCATGGGGTTATGCGAAGCCGATCAGAGCAAGCAGACGCCGTGGTGGGCAGACGTTCTTGCGTGGTTTGCAAAGAACTCGAACGACATAGCCGGCGGCGCTCCAGTCGGCCCTAATCCAGAGCTTGTTAAAAATGTCATTAAATCAGCTCAAGATAATAATAATCTAGAAAAGCGTATAATCGACTCTGTTAGTCAGCCAGATAGGTTCACTGTCCCTCCGTCGTGGGCGACAGAGTAGCCTTGAGCTTGGCAGCCATTTCCTCGGCCTTGCTTTTCTGTTCTATAGATAGATTCTTGTCGAACTCGGCTAGTTCACCGCGTGCTTTTTCGTCACTTCGGGCGGCAAGGGAGAGCCAGGCGCGAGCAGTAACGTCGTCCTTGCTCACACCGTAGCCCACAGCGTACGCTGACCCCAAGTAATATTGGGCTAGCGGTTCACCGCGCTCAGCTGCTTTCCGCCACCACTTTACCGCTTCGGTGAAGTCCTGGCGCACACCCTTTCCCCTAGCATATACGTTTCCAAGGTTGGTTTCTGCTAGAACATAGTTTTGTTCGGCGGCTTTCCGCCACCATTTTGCTGCCTCGGCCTCGTCGGGAGACACGCCTAAACCCTTAAAAAACATCCACCCAAGCGAATACCGTGCCTCCGCTTGCCCCGCATCAGCGGCCAGACGAAACCACTTCAATGCTTCGGTGAAATCCCGAGGAATGCCTTGCCCTTTCGCGTAGATTTCGCCGAGGTAGTATTGTGTATTTGCATCGCCTTTTTCTGCAGAGCGCCTTGCGTCTTCAAAAGCCGAATCTGCTAAACACGTGGTAAAAAGTAGAGCTATGAACACGCATATGCTAAGGATTAACACGACGTGGTTATTATGATGACGGCGCATAAGCATGATCGAGGTTATAGCTGAATAGATAATGAAAGTATATGTTAATATAGCCCGTTAAATATTGCCCGCGCACTGTGCGCTAAAAATGTCTAACGTGATTGGCGATCCTCCATGCTGCGATGGTGATAGTTTGCGAGGATGAGCGGGGCTGTTTAGTGATGATGCTCAAAAATCAAAACTTTTGACGCCGCCAAAGGCCATTGATTCTAGAAGCCCTTTTCGATTCAAAAGTTAGTTGCAAAAGTGCGCGCGCTTTTTCACTGCCACGGGTTGAGCACAGGGACGCGCGCCCGCTCGAATTCGGCTGCGTCGCGCGTCACGACCGTCAGGCCGTGATGCAGCGCCGTCGCGGCGATGAACAGGTCGGGCTGCGAATAGGTATGCCCGGCCTTGCGGCCATCCTCGACGAGCAGCCGCCATTTGAGGATCACGTCTTCGCTCACGGGCAGAACGCGCTCCTCGAACATCGGGCGCACCTTGTGCGCCAGCCAGTCGCCGAGTTCGGCGCGGCGCGTGGCGTCCTCGACGAGCTCAATGCCGAAGCGGATTTCGGCGAGCGTGACCGTGCTGACGTAAAGCAGATCGAGGGCTTGCGCGGCGACGAAGGAGACGACCTTCACTTCGGGCTTGGGGCGGCGCAGCTCCGAGAGAATATTCGTGTCGAGCAACCACCCCGTCACAGCGCGACATCGCGCACGGGCATCCGCTCGCTGCTCGGTTCAATGTCAATGTCGCGATAGGGTGAAGCCTGCATCGCGGCGATCAAGGCTTCGCCCGTGCGTTCCCCCTTGAGGCGGCGAAATTCGTCGGCAGCGACGACGACCACCTCGTCTCGGCCATGCACCGTGACATGTTGCGGCCCTTCGCTACGGACACGCCGCACCAATTCGCTGAAGCGCGCCTTGGCGTCTTGCAGCAGCCAGTGACCGGGCGGACGCGGAGGCTTGGGCGGGGATGTCTTGGCCTTTCTAGTCATGCTGATCAAGTTATCACAAACGCGGTTCGAAAGTGAAGCGGAATCGTCGCCTTGCCCGGCGGAAGTTATATATGATAATATGATTTATCATACACTGATTGACGGGCATCGAATGTACGATCACCAATGGGCTGCCGTTGACCGAAAGCTTGAGGAAGCTTGGCGTTGCTACGAGGATATGAGCAGATCGCTCCAGCCACCCGACTGGAAGCGAAAGAAGGAACTGACCGAATGACCGGGAAGCGCAGAGGCGGCGTGAGCAAGGAGACCTTCGACGAGTTTCTCGCCAGCCAAGGCATGCTGGAAGGCTGTGAAGATCACGCCATCAAGGAAATCATTGCGGAGCAAATCGCCGCGGCGATGAAGGAACAGGGTTTGACCAAGGTCGCGATGGCCGCGCGGATGAAAACCAGCCGCCGCCAGCTTGACCGGCTTCTCAATCCCGCCATTCCGTCCGTGACGCTCGACACGCTCAATCGCGCGGCGAGCGCGGTTGGCCGTTCTCTTCGCATCGAGTTGGTGTAGCGCCGGAAGTGTTGCGCCTGACCTGGGGGCGGCGCGGAACCAATTTCCGAATTCGTCGGCGGTCAGCGTCGCGTTGCGGATCCGAGCGGCCGCAAATATGAGATCTTCATGCGGTCCTTGTTCGACAATCTCATGTGGCGGCCAGGCGGGCGCTACGAGCCGAATGCGCCCGCGCCGCTCATCGCCGATTTCTTCGACGCGGCCTGGTATCGGGCCGAGAATCCCGAGGTCGCGGCTTCCGGCCTCGACCCTTGGACGCATTATCTCGACGTCGGCGCGCGCGCGGGGCTTGCGCCTGGCCCTCGTCTGGAGGCGCCGGGCGACGCGACCTTCCTGGCGTTTCCGCGCGACAGAGTGCGCGACCGCCGCGCCTTTCTGCGCCAACGCGCGGGCCGCGCCGCGAAAGCCCTTGAGATCGGCCCGGCCTTCAATCCGCTTCTGCCCAAGGCGGAAGGGAACAATGTCTACACCGTCGACAACGCGGATCGCGACGAGCTGCGCCGGCGCTATGGCGGCTTTCGCGAGATCGACGTCGACAGGATCGAGCAGGTGGACTTCATCTGGAAGGACGCCGACATTCTGAGCGCCGTCCCGCGCGCGCACTGGGGCTCTTTCGACGTCGTGCTGATGTGCGACGTGCTCGAGCACATTCCAAACCCGATCCGCCTGCTGCAGTCCCTGCAAAAGCTGCTGAAACCGGGCGGCTGCATCAGCCTCGCGGTCCCGGACAAGCGCCAGTGCTTCGACTGTCTGCGCCCGTTGACGACGACGGCCGGCTGGCTTGAAGCGCTGCAAAGAGGCGACGTTCGTCACACGGCGCGCACGCTTTTCGACTACAAGACCCTGGCGGTGGCGCGTCGCGGTCGCGTGACCTGGGTCGAGAGGCGCCTCGAGGCGCGCGACGCCACCTTCGTCGGCGCGGCGCCGCAGCACGCTTACGCTGATTACTTCGAATCGCCGAGCGAGGACTATGTCGACGCGCATGCCTGGGTGTTCACGCCGTCGAGCTTCACGCTGATCATCAACGAGTGTCACGCCCTCGGACTGATTTCAATCGTTCCGGAACGCGTGTCGCTCCGACGCGGAGGGGAGTTTCTCGCCCATCTGCGCCTCGCCTACCGGCGCCCGATCAACCATCACGAGCGCCTGCAGCTGCTGCTGGCCGGCGCAAGGGAGCAGGCCGAGGGCTTTTCCGTGTCGCTGCCGGCTGGGGGTCGGCTGAGGTCGTGGTTCCGAAATGGTCTCGCTCTGCTGTCCCGATGAGGCGATCGGGCCTCGAAGAGGCGCGGCGGCCGTCATCGTCGACGCCGCGCCTCCCGAGAAAGCATCGAGCGCCGCCGGCGCTAGTCGAAAATCGTCCCCTTGCGCTTGAGCAAGGAGCCGTGGACCCAGCCGGAGACGTCCCCCAGCTGAACGCGGCACCAGCCCGAGAGCCAGCCCTGGACACACCGTCCGAGGTTCACTTCGCTTCCCGGAACCAGGACGCCGACGATCGGCCAATTGGTCCCAGGGCCTTTGCGGACATTCGCGAGGTCCCTCGTCACGACGGGCGCGACGATCACGTTCTCTGCGCCCGACGGCGCAAGAACGCCGCCCTCCACGAAGCCCGTGACCTTGTGATAGCGGACCTGGCACCAGCCCTGCTCCCAGCCGGCGTAACAATTCAGCACGTTCACGTCTGCTCCCGCGGGGATTTCCGCGATGACCGGCCAAGTGAGGCCCGGTCCCGAATAAACGGTCGCGGGACTGGTCACGGGACTTGCGTCCGCGAAGCCAGCGCTCAGGGCGAGGAGCCCAGCTCCGAGTCCGTTGATCATGACGAAGCGCTTCAACTTGCTCATGACTCCTCCTCACGCTTGGGGCCGAACGTCTCAAATTAGTGGACGCGCCCGATTTCCGGCGGCGCGCCCTCTTCCCTTCGCGAGGATCGCGACGCGCATGGTCTGGCGAAGCACGCGACGGGAAACTCGGCGTACGACTAACGAATTGCGCGCGTTTGGGTTCCCTGGCCGGCCCTGAGTTTTTCACTCGCGAGACTCGAACTCTTCAGGCTCGAGAACTGAGCTGAAGCTCGCCAGAGCGAATTCGTCACGTCTTCACGAAGCGCCGCGGGGTCAGGCTCTTCGCCTTGACACCCCACCCACCATCGGCGAAGAGACGGCCCTCGCAGGGAGCGGCGGAAGATCTCTACCATCATGCGCATCTTCGTGACCGGCGCGGCCGGATTCATTGGCTTTCATCTCGCGAAGCGCCTGCTCGACGAAGGATGGGTCGTCCACGGCTTCGACGGCCTGACAGCCTATGGCGACGTCGCGCTGAAGCGGGACAGGCTCGCGCTGCTGCGTGAACATGGCGCCTTCGAGGCCCACGTCGCGCGGCTCGAGGATATGCCTACGCTGGAGGCCGCCGCGCGCGAGGCTGCGCCCGACGTGATCGTGCACCTCGCGGCCCAAGCCGGCGTGCGCTACAGCCTCGAGAATCCGCGCGCTTTCGTCGACTCCAATCTGCTGGGCGCCTTCAACCTGCTGGAGGCGGCGAGGCTCCTGAAGCCGAAGCATCTGCTCATGGCGTCGACGAGCTCCGTCTATGGCGCGGGTCCGCAGACGCCCTTCCACGAGGAGAGCCGAACGGACCGCCCCCTGACCCTCTACGCCGCGAGCAAGAAGGCGAATGAGGTGATGGCGCACGCCTATGCGCATCTCCACGACATCCCGACGACCATGTTCCGATTCTTCACCGTCTACGGACCGTGGGGGCGCACCGACATGGCGCCCTTCAAATTTGTGAATGCGATTGAGAAGGGCGAGCCGATCGACGTCTACAACAATGGCGTGATGGCGCGCGACTTCACCTTCGTCGATGACCTCGTCGAGGGGATCTTGCGCCTGATCGAGCTGCCTCCTGCGCCCGGAAGCGACGGCGCTTCGCCCGACGCGCCTTTCCGCGTCGTCAACATCGGGCGCGGCGAGATGATCAATCTCCTCGACTTCATCGCGACGATCGAGGAGAAGCTCGGCAAAACCGCGATCCGCAACTATCTGCCGATGCAGCAGGGCGACGTGCCGCAGACCTTCGCCAATTGCGATCTGCTGGAGCGATTGACCGGTTATCGCCCGGGCACCAGCGTCGGCGATGGGATCGCGGCGCTCGTCGCATGGTATCGCGACTATTATGGCCGCCCGCAGGCGTCTCGACGCGCGAGCGGCGGCTAGTTCGCCGTCCCATAAGCGTTCCGCGCCTGCGCCCGCGTCAGATAGAAGCGCTCGCCCTGCTGATAGGCGGCGTTGCCCGCGACGACCTCGAATTCGCACAGGTCCGCGTCCGTGTCGGGCTCTCGCCCGAGCCGTCGCGCGCGCTTTGGCAACAGACGCTGCGTCGCCGCCGCATCGCGCCGCAGGATAGAGATTTCCGCGCCCTCAGCCGGCGACATGACCCACTCCCCTTCTAACGGACGGGTGCATCTAGCCTTGGATTGCGGCGCAAATCCAATTGTCATTTCGGCTGCTATCATGCATTTTGTGCATCATGGAGCTGCAATGGATCGACGACTTCCTCGCGCTCTGCCATACGCGCAACTTCACGCGCGCCGCAGAAGCGCGCTGCACGACGCAATCGGCCTTCAGCCGTCGCGTGCAGCGGCTCGAGGAATGGCTCGGCGCAGAGCTGTTCAACCGCGAGGCGCGGCCATTGACGTTGACTCCGGCTGGCGAGGAGTTCTTCGCCCGCGCGCCGCGTCTGCGCGAAGAAATCTTCGACGCTCGCCGCGCCGTGCTCAGCTCTTCGAGCGTCTACAAGAAGTCGTTGCGTGTTTACACGACCAATACGTTGGCGGCGACCTTGCTGCCGTCATGGGTCATGGAGAGTCGGCTCGAGAACTACTCGCTCATCGTCGCATCCATAGCCGGCTGCATCGAAGCGGTGCGGCGCCGGCATGCCGATGTGGCCCTCGTGCCGCAGTTCGCAGGGAGCGAGACGCCGATCGGCCTGAGGGCGGAAAAAATTGCCGCAGACCAACTTGTGCTCCTCCGGGCGCCGGGGCTGGCGCGCGCCGTGCGGCTGGAGGACAAGAAGCTCAAAGGCCCGGTGATGGTCTACACGCCGGGCACCAGCTATGGCGCGCAGATCGCGGCCATGCTCGACGCCCATGGGATATCGATCGCGGATGCGCCCGTCTGCGAGAGCGCCTCCGCCGAGGCGCTGCTCGCGCAGGTCAAGGCCGGCCTTGGAGCCGCCTGGATCCCGCAACTTCTGGCGCGGGGCGAGGCGCTCGCGCGATGCGACGCGCCCGCCTATTTCGACATCGGCTACGGGATCGTGCTGCTCAAGCCGGAACTTTCCCCCTGATGCGCATCAGAAAGGCGCGCTCTTCGCGCGCTTGAACTTTCCCGTGACATCGCCCGAGAGCGAGATGTCGTCCGGATTGAGCAGCCGCACCGGCGCGCCGGGACGCAAATCGAGCTTCGTCAGATCGACCCAGATGACGTTTGGACTCGTGGTCAGCTCGAAAAAGTAGCGCTTGTTCGTGAGGTCGGTCACGGTGCGATATTCGGTGTTGTAGATTCCAAACCCCTTGTAGGGCGCTCCGAACGGCACCGACACATTGCGCATGATCGCGAACACGGAAGCGACCGCCTCGCGCTCGTTTTTGGGCTCCGGCAACAGCGCCGCATAATAGGTCGCGCGCTGGAAGCGGTCGCGCGGATTGACATTGCCGGGCAGGGGCATTTCGCTCGTCGGTTTGCTGAAGTCTTGCGCCTCGAGCAGCGCAAGCTGCTGGTCGTAGGGCGGATCATTGGTCATGATCCGATGTTCGCGCCCGTGGTGGATGAGCGGCTCGCCTCCCACAAATTCGATGATGGCCGAGTCGCCGTCCTCGTCCTCGATGGCGAGATGCACGGTGGTCTTGGTTCCTCGCGCCTCCGTCATGACGAGCTGGATCTTTTCGAGCAGAGAGAGCGCTTCGTCCACTGTCGTGGCGTTGTCGAGCAGATATTGCGCCCAGAGCCCGGCGTGCAGGCCCGGCTTGCTCTCGTCGCGCGGGCCGAAATCGGCGGCGTTGAGGTACAGCATGTGCGCGGCGAAGCCGCGCTCGTTGAGGCCGTCGGCGGCGCCGACGCCGTAGACGCTGGTGACGAGGCTGCCGTACTTCGATGTCCACTTCAGCGGGCTGCTCTTTACGACCTGAACTGGACCCAGCCGTCCGCCATCGCGGGCGATCCCGCGCGGAAACACGGTCAATATAGGCTCGGTGGACTCCGGCCAGTCCATGCTGCGTCCGACGACGACGGCAAGCCCGTTGTCGTTCCAGAGCGCGCGCGTGCAGGGCAGGGCGGGCGCGCAGAGGGCGCCGAACAGCGCCAGGGCCGCGAAGAAGCGCGCCGGAGTCTTTGTGCAATGCATGGTCGAGTCTCCAGTGTCAACACGCAACTATTATTACACGGCGATTTCCACACGGGAACGCTGGACGCGCCGGTTTTCGCAACTGCCGGGGACCCGGAGTCCAGTTCTGATTCGTCTGACGGCGGCTGGAGCAGCGGCAGCGATGGAAGTTGGGGCGACAGCGGCGGAGGCGGCAGCGGGGGCGCAGATTGAAATCAGGACGATCGCCGACCCGCCGTCACGGCTTGGCGAGCAACCCCAGCCGTTTGAGCAGCAGCGGCATCGTCAAGCCCTGCACGACGGACGAAAACGCGACGACGGCGAAAGTGACGGCGAGGATCTCGTCGCGTAGCGCGAGAGTCGAGGGGAGGGACAAAGCGAGGGCCAGCGAAAGCGCCCCGCGGAGCCCGCCCCACCAGAGCACATGCTGCTCCGCGAGGGAAATCGCCCAGCGCGTCGGCCTAAAGACCAGGCTCAGCGGATAGACCGTCAACGCGCGGGAGACGAGCACGACGGCGACGGCGCCGAGGAGAACATGGGCGCCGTGCGAAAGGAATGACGATTCCGCCGAGTCGACGCCGATGAGCAGGAAGACGAAAGAGTTGGCGAAAAATGCGGCGAACTCCCAGAATGACATCACGAATGCGCGACCCTTCACGCTCAGAAACGCGCTTTTTTCATGCGCCAGTACGCCGAGATTGCCGACGATGAGGCCGGTCGCAACGGTCGCCAGCACGCCAGACGCGTGAAGCTGCTCTGCGAGGAGGAAAGAGCCAAAAGCGGCGAGCGTCGTCAGAGTCGACTCGATGAGATGATCCGACGTGCGGCCCGAGAATGCGATCGCCAACCCTCCGCATATCGCGCCGATGGCGACGCCGCCGCACACGACCCGCAGCAGCGTGACGAGCGGCTCGAAGAGCGCGCTCTCGGAACCTGCGGCGCGTGTCCAGTCGAGGGCGAGACCGAACAGGACCGCGGCGGCGCCGTCGTTCAAGAGGCTTTCGCTCTCGACGAGCAGCTTGAGCCTGCCGCCGATCTTGTTGTCCTTGAACATCGCGATGATCGCCACCGGGTCGGTCGCGGCGATGAGCGCGCCGAACACGAGCGCGGACTCCAACGGCCAATGCAGGAGGGTCGTCATGCCGGCGGCGATCGTCGCCATAGCGATAACGGAACCGAGCGTCGCGAAGGCCAGGATCGGAAGCGCGTCCCGTCGCAGCTCGCGCCAATGCAGAGCGAGCGCCGCCTCGAAGAGCAGCGGCGGCAGGATGAGATCGAATATCAGATCATGGGTGAGATGCTGACCGAGATCCACCCGGCTCACGGTCAGGGTCGCGCCGACGAGCACGAGCCCGACCGTATAGGGAAGACGCAGTCTGCGCGCGAAGATCGCGACCATCATGGCCACGGCGAGCAGCGCGAGCACCTGCCTCAAATTCTCGTCCATGAGCCGAGACGGTCGTTGCGTTGCGTCCCCGCATGGGAGCGTAACGTCCTTTTGCATGATTCCTGCGGCGATTGCGAGCCGCGATGACGCCCGGGCCAGGCCGAGCTCGTCCCGGTCGCGGCGCAATGACCTGCGCGGTCCTATTCCACAATGCCATCCCCCTCGACGATCCCCGCCGCGAGGGCGAGCCAGACGAGATGGGCGTCGGTGCGGGCGCCGATCTTCGACTTGATCTGGTAATGGTAGTTCTGAACGGTCTTGGGGCTCAGGTTCAGGAAATCCGCGATCTCTTCCGTCGTGCGCCCGAGCGCCACGAGCCGCAGGATTTCTGTCTCGCGCGGGGCGAGGTCCTGCGCCGGAGAGCGGCCGTCGCCGAGCCGCTCGGCGGCGATCTCGCGCGCGATGTCGTCGGAGAGCGCCCGTCCGCCGCGCGCGACGACAGTGAGCGCGCGCAAGAGCTCTTCGGCGGGGCTGCTCTTCGTCACATAGCCGCAGGCGCCGGCTTCGAAAGCCTTCAAGGCGTAGGCGGCGCCGCAATGCATGCTGAACGCCAGGATTTTCGCGCGCCGGTCCCAAAGTCTTATGCGGCGGATCGCCTCGAGGCCGCCGGCGCCAGGCAGCGACAGGTCCATGATCACGACGTCGGGGACGGCGCTCTTATAGGCGAGATAGGCGCCCGCCGCGTCGCCGGCCTCGGCGGCGACGACATAACCGTTCTGACGTTCGAGCAGACGCCGATAGCCTTCCCGCACGATCGGGTGATCGTCGACGAGCAGGATCGAGAGGCCGCTCATGGTCAGGCCGCGAGACGGAGCGGAATTCGGGCGGCGACGCGCACGCCGCGCGCCGCGCAGCCGATCTCGAGGCTCCCGCTCAAGGCCGCAACGCGCTCGCGCAGGCCGATGACTCCGTGCCCGGAAGACAGTCGCAGCCGCTCGGGATCGCCGCCGCCGTCGTCCTCCACCGAGAGCGCCACATCCGCGGCGCCGCAGGCGACGCGAAGCGACACGTCGCTCGGCGCCCCGTGCCGCATGGCGTTCGTCACACATTCCTGGGCGATGCGCAGCAGATTGACCGCCACGGTCTGCGGCACGCCGGCGAGGTCGCCCGCGAGATCGAGCCGCACCACGCTTCGCGTCGCGCCGCGGGCGTTCCAGCTCGCAGCGAGCTGGCGCAGGCTCGCCTCGAGGCCGAGCTCATCCACGTCCTGCGAGCGCAACCGCGTCAACGCCTCGCGCAGCGTCGTCATCATGCGCCGCGCAGCGTTGGATATCGCGCGCGCGTCCTCGGCGAGATCGGCGCGCTCGCGGGCGCTGCTTTCGATTGCCGCGGCATAGGCGAGCGTCGCCGTGAGACACTGGCCGAACTCGTCATGCAGATCGCGGGCGAGCGCGCGCCGCTCCTCCTCCTGCACTTCAAAGAGCCGCTTGGTCAGCGCGGCGCGCTCGGCGCGCGTCTGCTGAAGCCTCGCGGCGAGATCATTCGCGGCGCGCGCGATGAGGCCGAACTCGCCCTTGAGCGACGCGCGAATGCGATGCGCATAGTCCTCGCGCTCCAGCCGTCTCAGGCCGTCGACGACGATCTGCGTGGGCGAGAGCGCTTCGGCGATTGCGAGCGCGGAGAGAAGGGCGATCGCGAGCGCCATCGTGGCCGCGACGCCGACGACGACCGAGATCTGCCGCCAGGCCTGACGCACGGCGGCTCGCGCGTCCGCGGACGCGACGACGAAGCCGGATTCGGCCTCGCGCGCAGCGAGCGCGCGCGTCACGGCTGCCGGCGCGCCGAACAGACGGACGTAAGCATCCTGGAACCAGCTCGGCGCCGGGCCGCCGAGCCCGTCGAGCTGGCTGCACAGCGATGCCGGCGTCTCGCGCGCGGGCGCGAAAGTCACGCAGACGCCGGGCGAGATTTGCGTCAGAGTCTCCAGCGTGCGCCACTCGGGAACAGGCAGGAGCTTGTCATGGCGCAAGGTCTGGCGCCAAAGAATCTGGCGCCAGTAGAGGTTCTCGAGCGCATGGGCGACACGTTCCGCCGAAGCGGCGGTCTCGGCTTCGATCGCGCGATGCGCGCTTACCATCGTGAAGGCGCAGGCCGCGATGAGGCACAGGAGCGTTACTGCGACCAGGCGCAGCGTAAGGCGCGCAATGAGAGGCATGGCCATTTCCTCGAAAGAGCCTCGGCGGAGCGATTTAACCAAAAGTCTCCGCCCGAGGCCAAGAGCTTCGCGGCGCGGCGCGCGAAATTGGGCAAATTGCCCGGGATCGCGCGGCTCGCGGCCGCAATATCGCGCCTCGACGCCAAGACGTTCGGGGAGCCCCGTCCCTGGGGCCGCGGATCGCCTCGTTAACCTTAAACCTACACCCTGGCCCGGTTTCTATTGAATTAACGGAACTCTTCGACGTTAATGGTTTCTAAACATGGTCGCTGCGGGCTTTGCAGCGTCGCCGGAGACAATCGATGCGACCGGGATCACCGATGGTCGACCTCTGGGGAACCGCATGAAAAGCGCGCTCGCCTTCGCTGCGGCGCTTGTGGGGGCGTCGTTTTGCCTTGAGCGGAGCTTCGCTCAAGGCGGCGCCCAAATCCAGTCCGAGCTCAATCAGGCGAACGCCGGTGGCGGCGCCACCATCCCCCTGCCCACCGCCAATTACCTCGTGAGCTCCCCCATAGACATCGTGAAGGGCGGGTATCTGCAAGGCCAATGCCCTGGCGGCGCTCCTGACACGCAGCAGCCCTATCTTGAATGCTCCGCGATCCGTCCCGGCGGAACGAATAGAAGCTTGGCGTCGCTGATCGCGCAATCCTCGTTGGCGTCGCCGGTCGTGGCCTCCGGCCTCTCCGATCTGCTGATTGACGGATGCAAATCTCAAACCGGCCAATGCCCGTCATCCTATTCGGTGGCGAATCTCGTCCAGATTTCGCCGGTGGGGCATTATTTTGAACGGAGCTTCATCGGGAACGGCAGCGGCAACTGCGTCTATTACAAGACGAATCCGATCGCCGATTGGATCAACTGGTTCGACCGGAACTCCATAACGAATTGCTCGGGGATCGGCCTCGACTGGGAGGCGAGCGACAGCGTCGTGCTGGCGAACTACATCAGCAACAACAATATTGCTGCGCTCTTCAACAATACCGGGACGCGGGTGGCCCTGAACCAGTTCGAGGGCTCCGCAAGCGACGGCGTTCAGGTCAAAAATCTTCTCTCGGTCGGCTTCCCGGGCACCGACGACGTCCTGCTCGGGAATCTTTTCGCGCTTAACGGCCAATCCGACATACACTTCATGGTCGGGGCAGGGGCCTCGCACACGATGCGCGGGCCCGTGGTCGCCAATAATATCGGCTCGTCGGGCGTTCTCGTCGACAACAATGTCACCGACGGCCTGTTCGTCGGCAATGCTCACAGCGGAGAGACGCTCGGCTACGACGTAAAGTTTGGCGGCGTGGGCAACTCGGGCTGGCAATTCATCGGCATGTCGAGCTCCGTTTCGCCGCAGTCGCGCTTCGTGAACCTGCCCGACGACGCGCAAGTCATCTCCGGTGGTCCCGGCGGACCCTGGAATCGGCTGATGAATCTCATTCTCGGAAGCGGCGTGACGACCACGGACGCGACTCTCAACGTATATGGCTGCACGTCCGTTCTCGGCTCGGGCTGCGCGCAGGCGCGGTTCGGCGTTGCGCGGGAGGCGTCGGGGATCGACGCCGCGCTGATCGTAGGGGTCAATAACGGCAACGGTCCCTTCATCGACGCCGCGAACGGCGAGACGACCACCGCAGCGTCCTTCGCGCTGGAGTTCAACAGCGCGCAAATCGTGCTCCTCAACGCGACGAGCGCCATCTTCAACAGACCCATCTACTACGCGGGACCGCTTCCGACGGGGACGCCGGCGACCTACGCCTGCTTCTCGGCGTCCGGCGAGCTGATCTCATCTCCAAGGCCCTGCTAGGAGCGACGATGCGCCTCATCACTCTTATCGCCTTTCTCGTCCTCGCCGCGCCCTCCTTCGCGGGCGAGGCCCCGGCGGCGTCGAGCTCGGCGGACGACCTTGCGACCGATTGCCTGCTGGAGACAGGTCAGCTGCGAGTCGCTCTGGCGCAAGCGCGCAGAGAGCTCGCCCGCGCGCAGACCCGGATCGGCGATTTGGAAAAGCGGCTGGCGGAAGCCAAGAAACCCAACTGACGTTTTGCGCTGTTGCGGCTCGATAGAGCGGTCCGCGCGAATGTGGCGCTCGTAAAGCGAGGCTGAGGGGCCGGCCACTTTGCGCTCGCGGTCGACGACCCGTCGATTGCGGGCTTTGTCTCGTTTGCGAGCTTGATGGAGGCGAGCGACACTGAGCTGGCGCAGTCGCGCGTCTCGCTCGGGCTTCAGGCAAGCAGCGGCGCGCGCGTCGCTTCGAGCCGCAGCGACAATTCGCCGTGCA
>Ga0187784_10002681_pt1 | contig 14280 bp, 12 predicted proteins | sample 1015_SJ02_MP15_2_FD_132964 | JGI IMG/M metagenome (GOLD analysis project Ga0187784, IMG submission 132964) | Tropical peat soil microbial communities from peatlands in Department of Meta, Colombia - 1015_SJ02_MP15_20_MG | ecosystem: Environmental > Terrestrial > Soil > Wetlands > Peat | place...
GAGGACTGGCCGCCGCTTATGACGCGTACAGGACTTCACTCGCGGGCCAAGCTGCGCCCGTGAAGGACGGATTGTCTGGAGACCAGCAATTCTTCTTGGCTTACGGTCAGATCTGGGGGGATAAGGAACGCGAGGCTGCACTCCGCAAAGAAGTGCTGACGGACGTACACGCTCCCAATGAGTTCCGGGCACTTACGGTGCGCAACCAAGATCCTTGGTACGCGGCGTTCGACGTGAAGCCCGGAGACAGACTTTACCTCGCGCCAGCCGACCGCGTGCGTGTCTGGTGAGTCCTCACAGGGTTCGCACCGGCACGAAGACACACCTCACTACACCTTGCGAGCGGCTGGTCGGCAACCCGGAAATTGAACCAGGTTCCTAAAACGATCCGAATCCGGCTCGGTCAGGAATCACTTTACGTAATGCTCGCCTATCCAAGGTCAAAGACGCAGGGTGAGTTCCAATCTGTGCTGGCTACCGAACGGCCGACCAGAGATGGCCGGCTGAAATTCTAGGACTGTCTCTAAGTCAATCAAGAGCGATAATCCTTACGTGCTCAACTTATCGCTAAACATGCCTGCGGACAAGCTCGGGATGCTTAACAGGCTGTCGGAAGCTCTTCAAAGCGTGTCTAATGTTGCAGCGATCGTGCTTGGTGGGTCCTACGCACGTGGGCTGGCACGGCCCGACTCCGACATCGACGTCGGAATCTATTACCGCGAAGCGTCACCGTTTTCAGTGGATCACATGCGGTCCGTCGCGGAGACAATTTGCACCGTCGGATCGACGCCAATCGTAACCGCGATGTATGAGTGGGGGCCATGGGTGAATGGAGGCGCGTGGATCCAGACTCCTGTCGGCAAAGTGGACTTTCTTTACAGGAATCTGGATCAGGTTGACAACGTTATCGAGGAAGGACGACGTGGCATATGGCGTCTCGATTACGATCAGCAAGCACCTTACGGTTTCCGCAGTGTCATATATTTTGGCGAGATATTTATCTGTGTTCCTCTCTACGACCCGGGTAGCGAAATCGCTAGGTTGAAGAAATCGGTGGTTAAGTACCCTCCGGCTTTGAAGAGCTGCATCGTACAGCAAAGTTTGTGGGGTGCCGAGTTCACGCTGGTCTTTTCTCGTACCTTCGAGCGCTCAGCGGATGTCTATAACGCTGCGGGCTGTATGACTCGCGTGGCGCAATTTCTGGTCCATGCACTTTTTGCGTTGAATGAAGAATACTTCGTCAGTGACAAGTATGCAGGTCGACTGCTTGACCAGTTTGCCGTGCAACCGCAGGATTTCAGTGCCCGCCTCGCAACTGCGCTTGCACATCCCGGAGTCTGCTCGGCAGAGTTAGGTCGGTCATTTGAGTTACTGCGCGCATTGTGGCTCGAAACCGTCGCGCTTACAGGCGGCAGCTATGCACCACGCTTTGATATGAAATCCGTCCTGGCTGATGATCGGTTCTAGATCGAAGGGGCCAAGTCTTTGATCGCCGGCATTTTGAAGTAGTCTCGCCGGAGGTGGTGGCGTGGAGCATACTCATGAAATTTACACTCACGTTGTTGCCTCGGAACGCCTCTGCATATGCTCTTTTCGCCTGCATACCTGCCCTCATCTCGCTTGCGGCCTATTCGCAGCAAGCGAGCACACCAGAAACTCACGGTATTGTCGTCGCCAACATGGATCGGTCGGTCAAGCCCGGTGACGACTTCTTCCGCTACGCGAACGGTGGCTGGATCAAGCAAGCCCAACTTCCTTCCGATAGCGGCTACATTGCCATCGACGGCTGGATGCGGGATGACCTCTCAAATGAGGTGAGCCGGAAGCGTTCCGCTAATTTGATTCAAGAAGCGATCAAAGCCAATGTCCCCGTTGGCTCGAATCTTCGTAAGATCGCCGACCTCTATCGCTCGTACATGAACGAAGCCGAAATCGAAGCCAAAGGGTTAGCTCCATTGCGACCACATCTGGAGAGAATTGCTGCCATCCGCGACAGGCACGGTTTGGCACGAGCTTTGGGTGAAAGCCTCCGCGTAGACGTCGATCCCCTGAACTGGGGAGTTATTTTTCATACCCCGAACCTATTTGGGCTTTGTGTCGCTCCGGGCTTTGATGACCCTGAGCACTACGCCGCCTTCCTGCTGCAAGGTGGTTTGGGAATGCCCGACCGGGAATACTACCTTTCCGATGCCGAAAGGATGCGCGATTTTCGTGCCAAATATCAGGCTCACGTTTCGGCTGTTTTGAGGCTTGCCGGGTTCTCTGACCCTGAGTCCCGCGCCCAGCACATCGTGGATCTGGAGCACGCCATCGCCGAAAAGCACATCCCCATCGAAGAGGAGCAGAATTTCCAGAAAGCGAACAATGACTGGAAGCAAGCCGATTTCGCTGCCAAAGCTCCCGGCCTTGACTGGGTCGAATTTTTCCGTGCCGCGGGTCTCACCGGGCAGAAGAACTTCATCGTTTGGCAACCATCAGCCATTACGGGAGAGTCCGCCATCGTCGCCTCGACCGCTCTAGGCGCATGGAAAGACTGGCTTGCCTTCCATTTGATCGATGCCTACGCCGCAGTCCTGCCCAAGGCGATTGCCGATGAGCGTTTTGCCTTCTACGGCATGATCCTTACTTCCAAGAAGAAGCAGTTTCCACGGGAGGAGCGCGGCATAACCCTGATCAACAGCGCGTTTGACGAAACCGGATTCTCGTTCCTCGAAGGTAGAGGCACGCTTGGCGACGCCTTGGGACAGGTTTACGCTCAACGCTACTTCACGCCGGAGATGAAGTCCCAAGTACAGGCGATGGTGGTGAACATCGTCGCCGCTTACCGCCGCCGCATTGAAGCGTTGCCTTGGATGGATACTGCAACCAAGGCGGAAGCCCTAGCCAAGTTGAACACCCTCTATGTTGGAATCGGTTACCCAGAGGCGTGGCGCGACTATTCCGGCTACGAAGTTAAAGCGGACGACATCTTCGGCAACCTGTGGCGTGGTAGCTTGTTCGACTACCACTACTTTGTCGCTCGTCTCGGTCATGCCGTTGATCGAAGAGAATGGGTTATGTATTTCTATCCACAGACTTCGGATGCTGAAATAACGATACAAAATGGGTTGAATTTTCCTGCCGCGTGGCTCCAAGATTTCGATCCGCACGCTCCTGCGGCTTTCAATTACGGTGCCATAGGGGCAGCCATGGGACACGAAATCAGCCATGTCTTCGACATCGAAAAAAGCGTGGTTGATTCTCATGGTCGTGTTAGAGCATGGTGGAAAGCCGAAGACCTTGCGCATTTCGAAGCAACCGCAGCTGCCATCGTGACCCAGTACGATGCTTACAAACCATTTCCTGATCTCGCCGTGAGCGGTAAGCAGACTCGTGACGAAAACATCGCCGACCTCGCGGGTCTGGCTGCCGCCTACGACGCCTATCGCGGCTCCCTCACGGGCGTTGCCGCCGTCCAGAATGGATTCACGGGCGACCAGCAGTTCTTCCTTGGCTTCGCGCAGGGTTATGCATCAAAGTCTAGTGACGCTGCGCTTCGCCAGAAGGTGATGACCGACATTCACGCTCCTGAAGAGTTTGCGGTTGACACGGTTCGTAATCTCGACGCTTGGTACGCGGCATTCGACGTCCAACCCGGAGACAAACTGTACCTTGCTCCGCGCGACCGTGTGCGTGTCTGGTAAGGCTAGCGCACTCTTGCCACGAACGCCGCCCCTACCGCTGGCGGTTGGCTGATGATATAAACAACCCTTCAACGGACCTGGTGTGCGCCTTCGACTCCTCGGCTAGCGAATCGGATATCCAAGGGACCGCCCTTACGCAAGGGCTAACGACACGTGCGAGTCGATTCATTATGAAACGCAACGTTTTTCTGTGGCTTGCACTTTTGCTGGTTGGAATCACCATCCTGCGTTCCGCCATCACTCGCTGGTTTCGGCCTTGGTTGGATGCGTTCCTTGAACGCCAACCGAGGTCGGCGAGGCCCAGGATAGAGAAGGACTGTCATGGTCCAACTACGGTCCATTTATGGTCCAGGTTTGAGCCAAAACAGGCCGACCTCTGCCGCTAGGGCAGAGGTCATTTCCGTTCTGGGTGGAAAGTGCAACCTTACAGAAACCGGTCCGAATCCGAATAGCGTGGAAGCAAGAGGTGCGTTGCGGCCGTCAACCCGAGTGCTGTCGCCAGTAGAACCACCAAAGAAGAATAGGAGCCGGTCGCATCAAACGTGCGCCCTAAAATCACCGGCCCGATAGCTCCCGCTGCGGCATAGAACGCCTAGGTGAGACCGTAAAGAGTAGAGAAAGCTCGGAGCCCGAAAGCCGCTAATACTACCCGCCAACGGTAGTAGCCGAAATCGAATTCACTCTGGCCGGGCGGTACTGCGGCGGCTGGCATTGTGGCTGTGCCAATTTCAATACTTCCGGGAACGAACCCACTCATCGCTGGATCTCCCCAACGTACTCAAGTGCCGTTCTCTTAATTGGGGATCGTACCCTTTTTGTGCCAGAACCTTGCCGTGCATCCGATGTCCTTCATCGGAAACGGCGTGAACGCCAGAAGCTGTAATCCAGCGATTGTAGAAGTTGAACAATGCACACACAGTGATTGTGTAATAAATGGATTCGTCGTTCCAACCGAGAACACGCAGGGCCTTCACATCTGCTTCTGTGACCGAGGGCAGGTCGCTGGTCACTTTGCCAGCGAACCGGAGCAGAGCCTTTTCGTCCTCCTTCAAAGAACTTGAATCCAGATTGCGCAGTGCAGTCCAGACCAAATCCTCACTTCCCAGGAGTTCGGCTGCGACGGCAACATGGGCTTTGGTGCAGAACTCGCATTCATTGACATACGAGGTGTATGCCGCGATCAACTCGCGTAGCCCAGGACTCAGCGGCGACGACTCTCGCATCACCCCTTGCGTAAAGCGCGCGAGATGCTGGGTCATCTGGGGGCGAAAGGCAAAGAGATACCAGATATTCCAAGTTTCTCGGCCGGCGCTCTGAGAAGTTCGAATCAGATCCAAATAACGGCTTGGTTCCGGATTGTTCTCCACATCCGGAAGAAAAATCGGCTGCTGCTTCAGAGAGGACATGCATTGGCTCCTTGGCGACGCAGTGCAAAAACGCAAAGCTTACAACGGCGCGCTGGCACGATCTCTAGTCTTTTTCGAGTATTGTCGCCATCGGCAGAGCGCAAGTAAGGTTTCACCCATTCGGTAACACTGTGGGAGCAACGGAGACGCTCGTCTCCAAACAAGCGACGACAGGTCAAAGGTGGGGGAAGAAGTGAGGAAGATTCTTTTTCGCGCACTCGCTGGTTGCCTGGGATTGGCCTCGTTGTTCAGCACTCATCTCTCTGCCCAACAGTTGGCGACGCTAAGCGTCACCGTAGCGGACCCATCGGGGCGCGTCATCTCACAAGCGCGAATTGCGTTACGCAATGTTGACACCGGAGCCAGGCGGACTGACTTGTCATCGGGCACGGGGATCGCGGTCATTCCGGGCCTGCCCGCGGGCAGTTATCAACTGACGGTTGAGTCCGACCAATTCAGCCCCTATCAAACTGCACTTACGCTCACGGTTGGACAGACTGCTGCGGTCTCGGTCACCCTTGGCGTGGCAACCGTCAAGCAGCAAATTGAAGTGCAAGACACGGTTCAGGGGGTTGACACGCAGAAAACCGATGTCAGCCAGGTCATTGATACGAGGCAGATCGGCGACCTGCCGATCGCGGGCCGTGACTTCATCGATTTTGTGCTGCTCACACCCACGGTGAATGTGGGCCGGAGCACCGCTGTAGGCGCGCAATCGCCCTTCCAGGAGACAGTCCTGGAGTTGAGTTCCGCAGGGCTTCGCGAGACGCACAGCGGATTCTTTGGTCTCGACGGGATGGACTATACGACGAGCATCTCAGGAGTGCAGCGCGAAAGCCCGTCACAAGACTGGGTGCAAGAGTTTCGAGTGGAGGCCAGTCCATTTACGGCTGACAATGGACGTAATCTGGGCTCTGTGGTTAACACAATCACCAAGTCCGGAAGCAATGGCCTTCACGGCTCCGTCTACGAATTTTTTCGCAACAACACATTGGATAGCGACAATCTGCTCTCCGCGCCGGGCTTCGATACGCTACGCTTCAACCAGTTTGGCGGCGACGTCGGCGGGCCGATAAGGAAGGACAAGAATTTCTATTTCCTGGGATATGAAGGCCAGCGCCGGGCGGAGTCACCCTTATATTCGTCCTTTATTCTGAACTGTATTAACCAAGGCGGCTGCATGGGGCCCGGCACGCCAAGCATCAATCAAGTAAAGGAATCGCTCGGTTTGCAGCCGGAGACCCTGGGCTCCATTCTTCAAATCGGTGATTACGACAAATTCTTTGGAAAGCTCACCAGTGTTCTGAGCGACAAAAGCACTTTAAACGTCGGCTACTTGTTCAACGACGACCGTAAACAGCACATACCGGGCGCTGCTCCCGGTCAGGGATTGCCTTCCTCGTATAGAAACAATACGATCCGGGACCAGACGGTCTACGGGAACTTGCTGCACGTGTTCGGCAGTCGTTGGACTTCGGAAAGCGTTCTGAATTTTGGTCGAAGGATCTTCAATCTTGATCCGGTAGGAACTGGATTTGAGCCTTCCATCGTGGTTTCGGACCTTCTAAATTCTGGAGGCTTTACTGGCAGTGTCTCCTACTACAGCGAGCAGCATTTCCAGGGCAGCGAAAACCTGACCTACGTTCGGGGCAATCACTCCTTCAAGTTCGGTGGAGACATCGAACCCGTATGGATCACGGCCCACACTACGTTCTTCACTCCTGGCGCCGGTATTTTCACGCCGCAAAGCTTCTTTGGCGCGCCCCCGTTCAACGGCCCGCCCTTCGGCCCGGGAACTCCCGTGGAGTTCTTGTTCCTCGAGCCGCGCGCGCTTTTCGGACAGCAGATACCGCAACGAACCTTACCGTTCGAGACGGGACTGTATGCAGGTCCAACAGCCTCCCAGTTCACCAACAGCACGGACCTGCAATTCCCCCACCAGCTCCTCGGCTTGTACGCGCAGGACCAGTGGAAATCGCGACCGGACCTGACCCTTACCCTAGGTCTGCGCTACGACATCGATTTCATGCCCTCGGCAGCCGATGTCAGGGTTAACGGACAGATGAATCCCACCAACTACGGAAATGTGCAACCGCGAGTCGGGTTGGCGTATTCATTTCGCCAGGGGAAGGGTGTGGTGCGCGCGGGCTTCGGATTGTTCACCGGCCCGTTCGATTACAGCGACGTCATGGTGGGATGGCAGGGTGCATCCGCCTTTACCAACATGAACCAACCCATCTTGCCTGAATTCAAGAATCCAGCCAACGATTTGGTCGGGCTCGGACCGTCCGGGATTGTTGGCGTGGAAGGTCCTGTTCTCGCCAGTCAGGCGTTCAGCAACTTCACTCACACGGGCGCATATCCCGACCCCACGACGCTGCTTCAGTTTCCGCTGGGCTACGTGAAGCGCAAGTTTCCCAATGCCTATGCCGAGGAAGGCAGTCTGGAAGTGGAAAACGAAATTGCGCAAGGCCTCTTCGTTTCGGTGGGGTACCAGTTTGTGCATGCACTTCGGCTGCCGGTCTACTACAGCATCAACGGCGTTCCGAACGGCACCTTGCCTGACGGAGTTCAGGACTTCACGCCGGCAGATCCCAACTTTGGATTTACTCTGGAAGCTACTGCAACCGGATATTCCATTTACCACGCAGGCACATTGAGTGTGCGCAAAGCGTTTGCCCGGCACTTCAGCATTCTGGGCAACTATACCTACTCGAAGTCCATTGACATTTCCACTGACGTTCAACTCACCGACACTCCGACGGACTACCTCAATCCAAGCCTCGACCGCGCACTGGGCGACAACGATGTTCGCCATCACTTCGTGCTGAGTTTGATGGGCGAATCCCCGAGCACTTGGAACCCTGTGCTGCGCAACTTCAAACTGTCGATGCTGAACACACTGCAAAGCCCTCGTTACTACAGTATCTTCGCCGGCTTTAACGTCAACGGCGACGGCTTTCCGTTCTCCGACCGCGTCGGCGATATCGGTCGCAATACCTATCGGGGAGATCCTTCTTACACTACCGACCTGCGCCTGCAAAGAGTGTTCAACTTGGGCGAAAGGCTAAAGGCTGAAGCCAGCGCTGAGGCCTTCAACTTGTTCAATCGCCAGAATGTCAATGGCATCGACACCGTCTACGGGGCTGGTACTTTCGCAGGTCCAGTGCCACAGAAGTTTGGGGACGGCGTCACCAGTCCGGCCAATCCCACTTTTGGTACGCCGAACTACGTCGCACCGGCCCGTCAAATGCAGCTTTCGATGCGGCTGAACTTTTAGTTCAGGGTGGAGAACTGCCTTGCCAAGGTGAAGAGCCGTGTCGAGCGGATGGCGATAGCGGCAAAGGTTCTTGGAGTTTAGATAGCAGAGGAACAATCTCATGGCTCATATTCAGGTACCCGAAGGCGCCCCAGGCATCCTCGGGCCGATGGCAATTAGTCCCGAAAGCACAAAGGCGCTACGCGAACTCGCGGATGTTCTCTTGCGCGGCCCGAACTCCCTCACCCCGGCTGAACGCGAGATGATCGCAACCTACGTTTCTTCGCAGAACGACTGCTGCTTCTGCCAACTCTCGCATGGAGCGGCGGCGGCGGAACACTTGGGGGGAAATTACGACCTGATCGATCGCGTCAAGCAGAACTACGCGACCGCCGAAATTTCCGACAAGTTGAAATCGCTACTTACGATTTCGGGAAAAGTTCAGAAAGGTGGCAAGCACGTGACTCCTGAAGACATCGCGCGAGCCCGCCAGCAGGGTGCCACGGACAAAGAGATTCACGATACTGTTCTGATCGCGGCTGCGTTTTGCATGTTCAATCGCTACGTCGATGGTCTGGACACATGGCAGCCGACCGACCCAAACGACTATCGCGAGATGGGAAAAATCATGGCCCACGATGGCTACACGAGACCGGACTGGGAAAAGACGGGCGAGGCGGCATAGATTCGCAAACTGGAGAATGGCCTATGGCTCATATTCAACTTCCGGACTTGCCCGGCATTCGCGGTCCCATGGTATTCAGCCCCGAAACCACCAAGCCGTTGTGCGATCTCGTCCAGGTCTTGCTTACCGGCGCACACAGTCTGACGCCGGCCGAACGAGAAATGATCGCAACGTACGTTTCATCTCAGAATGACTGCCTCTATTGCCAGAGCTGCCATGGTTCCACTGCGGCGCAACATCTCGGCGGCAGCGACGCGGATTATGACCTGATCGCCAGAATGAAGCGGAACTACGAAGCGACCGCGATTTCATCGAAGATGAAAGCATTGCTGGCGATCGCGGGCAAGGTTCAAAAGGGTGGCAAGCATGTGACCGGCGATGACGTGGCGCGGGCCCGGCGAGAAGGCGCGACCGACAAGGAAATCCACGATACGGTCCTGATTGCCGCTGCCTTTTGCATGTTCAATCGCTACGTCGATGGCCTCGCAACCTGGCAGCCGACCGATCCCGAAATCTATCGTGAAATCGGAATGCTAACAGCGCAGCTCGGATATGTAGGCAGGGACTACAAGAAGCCGTTGAAGGCGATCGCGGCGAAACCAGACAAAGTGGAAGTTTAGGAGATCCTTATGGCACACATTCAACTACCGGAAGGTATTCCTGGAATCTTGGGGCCGATGGCCTTCAGTCCAGAGACAGCAAAGCCTCTCAATGCACTCGCTGAGGTGCTTCTGCGTGGCCCGAATCCGTTGTCAGCGGCTGACCGAGAAATGATTGCAACCTACGTGTCGTCGCAGAACGATTGCTATTTCTGTCAACACGCTCATGGTGCCGTGGCTGCTTACCGGCTGAACGGAAATGAGCGACTCGTCCAAAATGTAAAGGAGAATTTCGAGGTCGCCGCAATTTCGGAAAAGCTGAAAGCCTTGCTCGCGATCGCCGGCAAAGTACAACAAGGCGGCAAGCAAGTCACAAGCGACGATATCGCTCGCGCTCGTCAGCAGGGCGCTACCGACAAAGAGATTCACGATACCGTGCTGATTGCAGCCGCGTTCTGCATGTACAACCGATACGTGGATGGTTTGGCCACGTGGGCACCCACCGACGCCGACCTATATCGTGAGAATGGAAGACGGCTTGCCGACGAAGGCTACGTTCAGTCGACTGCACACTTACCAGCCGCGCAAAAAGAGTGTACTTAGTCCTCACCGAAATGTAATACGGGCAGGACAAGCCTGCACGAACCGGAGTTTTCCGAGGGAGCTATGAATCGGCGCAACTTTCTCCAATCGACTGGCGTACTCTGCGCTGGCGTGGCAGTCACAAAATCAATGCCAGTCTTTGCCGGCGCTGTACACCCGGGCGGGTGGCGGACCTTCGACGTCACCACGAGGGTAGAAGTACTGAAGCCAAGTGGTGCGACTCACATTTGGCTGCCGTCGGCGCTGATTCGTGATACCCCATTTCAGAAGACGCATGCCAACAAGTTCATTGCTGAAAGCGGAACGGCCCAGTTGAGCAAAGATAAGCAGAATGCACTCGGCATCGTATCGGCGAGTTACCCCGCTAACGCTAAGCCCGTGCTGACTCTGACCAGCCATGTGTCGCTGAAGAACTACACTGTCGATCTCTCGGTGCCCGGCAGAGCGCCGCAGGTTTCAAAGGATGAGATCGACTACTTTCTTCGGCCTACCCGTTATGTGCCTACAGACGGCATTGTGAAAGAGACCGCGCTTAAGGCGACCACCGGCGCGGTTACTGACGTGGAGAAGGCTCGCGCGATTTACGACTGGGTGGTGGACAACACCTTCCGCGATCCGAAGGTCCGAGGCTGCGGGCGCGGCGACATTCGGTTCATGCTGGAGTCGGGCGATATGGGCGGAAAATGCGCCGACCTGAATGCCCTGTACGTTGGCCTGGCACGCTCCGTCGGACTGCCGGCGCGGCATGTCTATGGACTGCGGATTGCCAAATCTGATTTGGGCTACAAAAGCCTTGGATTAGCGACCGACAAAGCCACCAAAGGCCAGCACTGCCGCACGGAGGTATACCTTCGCGATCATGGCTGGGTTCCGGTGGACCCGGCAGACGTGCGCAAGGTCGTTCTTGAGGAGCCTCCTGGGAATCACCCACTGAGCGATGAGATGGTGGCGAACGCGCGTAAGCGTTTGTTCGGCTCCTGGGAGATGAATTGGATGGCATATAACTACGCTCACGACGTAGCGTTGCCAGGTTCCGCCAAACAGCCGCTGGTGTATTTCATGTATCCGCAGGCGGAAACGGCAGATGGAAGAGTGGATCCATTCGATCCGGACAACTTCAAGTATGAAATCACGGTCAGAGAGATGAGCTAGCTGTGTTGCTGCTGGCGATAGAAACGCGAGGAAGGCAAGAGAAACGGGAGTTCCGCGCTAGAAGCTGCGCTTCAAACACTAAGCGAGTTCGAAGGAGAGTTGGTGAAGCTTCAGTGAGGGCCATTGCGACAATCATGAAGCTGCGTTCGGGTGATCAAACGCCCGGCACGGGAGAATTCATCTCATGGTCCACGTTCGTCCAATTTTGAAATCACTTGCCAGGCTTCGCCCTATTCTTTTCGTGGGGCTTCTTATCGCATTGTGGCAACTGCTCATTCACCGCGTTCCAGGTCAGTTGCTGCCTGGGCCTTTCCAAGTCCTGCGCGGCATGCGGGATTTATTGCAGCACGGGCTGATGGTCAAGTACGTTGTGGCCTCGCTGTTTCGGGTGACGTGGGGCTTTCTCTTAGCTTTGGTAACGGCCATTCCACTCGGACTCACCATCGGCTGGCATCGGCGGGCGGAAATGGCATTCAATCCTCTCGTACAAGTTTTACGTCCGATATCGCCTCTGGCATGGATTCCGATCGCTATCCTTTGGTTTGGCGTCGGAGATCTTTCCGCTATCTTCCTTATCTTCGTCGGCTGCTTCTTTCCCTTGCTGCTTACCGCGATCGGCGCGGTCCACAACATTCCGGCGGTTTACGTGAACGTTGGCCGTAATTTTGGTTTGCGGCCGGCAGAGTTTGTTTGGAAGGTCCTGTATCCGGCGGTCGCGCCGCGACTGATTCTTGCCTGTCGCATTACCCTGGGAGTGGCTTGGTTAGTGGTTGTGGCGGCGGAGATGATCGCCGTGAACTCCGGGCTTGGTTTCCTGATCATTGACGCGCGGAATGCCGGGAACCGTTACGATCTGGTGGTCGCGGGAATGATCATCATCGGCGTCATCGGGCTGCTTCTGGATCAGGCCATGCGCACTCTGGAGCGGGCCAAGTCATTTCGTTGGGGCTACTCGGAGGAATAGTTGGCAACCGAAGCGATCACATCCATTTCGTCAGGCAACGCCAAGTTGCAAATGCGGCATATGAGTATCGCATTTGAACGTGACGGCAAGACCATTCCGGTCCTTGAGAACATCGACCTCGAGATCAGGAATGGAGAATTCATCTGCCTGGTGGGGCCCTCCGGATGTGGAAAATCAACGTTGTTGAACGTGATGGCAGGTTTCCTTTCGCCCACAGAGGGAGTAGTCGAGATCGACGGCGAAGCGGTCCGCGGCCCTGACCCGCGCCGCATCCTGGTTTTTCAGGACCACGGTGTGTTTCCCTGGCTCACCGTTGAAGGCAACATCGAGTTCGGACTGTCAAAGTTCTCTGGTCGAGAACGCAAAGAACGCGTTGCGCATTATGTACAGATGGTTCGTCTGCAGGGCTTTGAACACACCTACCCTCCCGACCTTTCCGGTGGAATGAAACAGCGATTGCAGGTGGCGCGCGCTTTGGCCATGAACCCTGATGTTTTGTATCTCGATGAGCCTTTCGGAGCGCTTGATGCGATTACCCGCGTAATGATGCGGAACGAGCTTATGCGAATCTGGCAGGCGGAGCGGCGAACGGTCATTTTCGTCACGCACGATGTTGACGAGGCAGTGCAACTCGCCGATCGTGTTGTCGTCTTGAGTTCGCGTCCGGCGAAAGTGCAGGATGTTCACTCCGTCAATATTCCTCACCCGCGAAACATCAGTTCGCCGCGCTACCTTGAGCATCGGGATGAACTATTACAAAAGATCGGACTGGCCTACTCGGTATGACGACGCTCGGAAAACCATATGCCTGGGAAAGATTCTTCTGGCCGATGCTTACGGCGGCGCTGGTTCTCGCCGCGTGGAACTACTCCGTGAAATGGAGTCACACCCAGATCTTTCCGTCACTCCAGAGTGTGGAAAAGGGAATGGCCGAGTTGCTTCGGCATCACGTATTGTGGGCCGATATAGGCGATTCATTGCGCCGTGTTGCTGTCGGATTCGGGACTGCCGCCCTCGTGGGAATTCCGTTTGGACTTGCGCTGGGCTGGTATCCGGCGGTGCACCAGGTTTTTAACCCGGTCATTCAGCTTTTGCGTCCAATCAGCCCGATCGCATGGATACCAATTGCAATCGTGCTGTTCGGGATTGGTGATCACGCCGCGACGTTTCTGATTTTTCTCGGCGCCTTCTTTCCGATCGTGGTCGCGTGTGCTGGCGGCGTCGCCGGAGTGCCGGTAATTTATCGGCGAGCGGCGCGCAACTTTGGTTTGCGACCAGCGCAGATACTGCTGCGGGTCGTATTCCCCGCGGCTTTGCCGCAAATCCTGATTGGCTTGCGGGTAGCCCTTGGGATTGCATGGCTGGTAGTCGTGGCGGCAGAGATGATTGCCGTCGATTCGGGCCTGGGGTTCCTGATCATGGATTCACGCAATTCCGGCAAACGTTATGATCTGGTGGTCGCGGCCATGTTGATGATCGGGCTGATCGGGTTCGCTCTCGACACCGCATTTCGCAGGCTGGAAAAAATTCGGTCGGTGCGATGGGGATTTCGCGATGAGTATTAAGACAAAAGTGGTGTCGGCTGCTTTCGCGTGGCTTGCGTTGATCACGAGCCTGCACGCTTACCTGAACATAAACTGGCCCGCGTTGCTCAATGACTATCGTCCGGTTCAGAAGCGGAAAATCGTCGTCGCTTATCTGCCTGTGACCTGTCAGCTCACTTGCCCCGTGACCGATTACATTTCGAAATTCTCGCTGTCGGGAGAAATTTTCCTGCCCCGCATGTTTCAGGGATTCCCGGAAATCAAAGAAGCGTTGATTTCCAATCGCGTGCAGGCCGCTTTCATTGTGGCGCCGCTCGCACTCGCTCTCAAAGCGCAGGGAGTGCCGATCAAAGTTGTGTATCTGGGGCATCGCTATGGCAGCGCA
>Ga0187784_10002682_pt1 | contig 14279 bp, 11 predicted proteins | sample 1015_SJ02_MP15_2_FD_132964 | JGI IMG/M metagenome (GOLD analysis project Ga0187784, IMG submission 132964) | Tropical peat soil microbial communities from peatlands in Department of Meta, Colombia - 1015_SJ02_MP15_20_MG | ecosystem: Environmental > Terrestrial > Soil > Wetlands > Peat | place...
CCGGTTTAATGCGGAGTTCAGTTTTATGCGACGAGCGACACGGAGCAGATGGAAACGGGGCTTTCTGCGACGAGTTTGACGCTGCCGCCGCGGGCAAGGTCTTTGCATAATCGTGGCGTCCTGAGGAGGACGTCATGATGACAGAGTTCTTCGAATCCCGCTTCCGCATCCTGCAACTACGTAGCGGCCAAGACGGCCAGCTACTTGACGTTTTCGCTGAAGAGCTTCGGCAGTCAGGGTACGCCCAGATCACGGCACGGCGACATATCCGAGCCGCGGAGCACCTGCTCTATTGGGCGAAGCGAAAGAGCATATCGCCTGCGACTTTCGACGAGCACGCCTTAGACGAGTTTACCCACCACCTCCGGCGATGCCGCTGCAAGAGCTACGGCAGCGCCGCTTGGCGGAGTGTGCAGAAGGGTGCTCATTTGTTTGTTTGCAGTCTTCGCCGCGCCGAGTTACTGCCGGTGCCGCCCGCGCGAGAAACCGTCGAAGACCCACAGGTCTTGGTGCTGTTCCGGGACTGGATGCACAAGCATCGGGGAACCTGTGACGCAACCCTTTACAACTACAGTCCGCATCTCCGTGCGCTGCTTAGGACCATAGGAGATGACACGAGCAAGTTCGAGGCCCGAAGCCTCCGGCAGTTCGTTCAGGAGACAAGTCAGCGCTCCGGTTGGGCAACTGGGAAACATTGCACAACAGCGATGCGGGCTTTCCTGCGTTATCTCATAGCCGAAGGTCAGTGCGCAGCGGGCCTCGACGCATGCATTCCGACGCTCGCGCACTGGCGCCTTTCGTCGTTGCCACGTTATCTGCAACCCGAGGAGGTCGAGCGAGTCATTGCCTCATGCAACGCCACCTCGTCCGCAGGTATCAGAGACCGCGCGATTCTCCTGCTGCTCGCCCGCGTCGGTCTTCGAGCCGGCGATATCCTGCGCCTTTGCCTTAGTGACCTTGATTGGAAGGAGGCCACCATTCGGGTTGTCGGAAAAGGCCGCCGCCAGACCCTGCTGCCGATGACTCAAGAGGTTGGCGATGCGATCGTCGCCTACATCAAGAATGGCAGGTATCCGATCGATAACGAAACGCTTTTCATTCGGTCCCGCGCACCGTTCGGTCCGTTTGCTAGCCACTGTGCTATCTCCGTGATCGTGGCGCAGGCCATGCGCCGTGCAGGCGTTCGCTGTCCAAGCCGGGGCGCCGCCCATGTTCTTCGACATTCGATAGCAAGCTCGATGCTTCGGCAAGGTGCTTCGCTCCAAGAGATCGCGGGAGTGCTTCGACACCGTTCCATCGCAACCACTGAGATCTACGCGAAGGTGGATGTGGTCGCACTTCGAGAGATCGCGCAGCCATGGCCGGAGGCGACCTCATGCTGACTCAAGCTGTGGAATCGTATCTGGAAGTCCGGCGCGCCATGGGCTTCGCGCTGCACTCCGAAGGCAGCCTGCTGCAAAGCTTCGCGAGGTACTCCGCCGCGGCAGGTCAGGGCCACATCTGCACCGAAACCGCGATTCAATGGGCTGGCATGGCGCGATCGATTACCATGCGAGCGCGCCGACTTGGTCAAGTAATCCGGCTCGCGCGATACCTTCGAGCGGAGGAGCAACGTCATGAGGTTCCGGCCGCAGTGTTCGGCCGTGAGAAGGGTCCACGGCCCGTGCCTTATATCTTCTCTGCGGAGAACATCAAACGGCTCGTCCAAGCAGCATCCGAACTTGGCCGGCGAAATTCATTTCGTGGACAGACCTACAGTACGTTTTTCGCCCTGTTGGCGTGCACAGGACTTCGTCTGTCGGAGGCGATCAGGCTTCGCTTTGAAGATGCTGGCTCGACACTCAATCTTTGCAATCTCCGCTAATCCCGTCGCTTGCCGTCGCTGCCCAGTCGGCTGACTTCCGATTGGTGTCACGTGGGAAGATTCCGCTCATCCCAACATCCAAGGAACTCCGCCAGCGTTCCATGCGCAAAACGCCGCAGGCGCGCTCGCTCGTCCTCATCAGTTGTGGTCATCTCGAAAATCGCGTACTGCGATGGCCCCCGGTGCTCAGGAGTGCGGAAATGGCTTCGCAGGTGATTGATCGCGACTGGCACGTCGGGATGATTGATCACGGGACTCAGGGCAATTGCATCCACACACGAGGAAGGTCCCTCTGTGTACGCGTTCAGGGTCCACACCAAGTCGTAGCTGTCCTTGCTCTTGTTCCTTTCATCGATTGCAAACGCTTTCAGCACTACGAATGGGAGGAGGTTGCTCACACGCGCGATCACTCGTTCCTGAATTCCCCCGTGATCCAACAACTCTCCCCGGAGCGTGACCTCAAAGTAGTCCAAGCCCGCCAATTCAGCTCCGCGGGTACGAACTGCGCTAATACGAGAACCTGCATTTTGCCCTGGATTTCTCAGAAGTTGACCAGCCTGCCCACTCCCAACGGGGCAGAAGAACTCGAGAAGAACTCTGACACCATCTACGGTCCGCTCCCAACGAAACGTTTCCTCTTGGCCTGTCGCCGGGTTCCTGGCCGGAGAAAATTGAGCGGCCCTCAAGTTTTGTTGGAGGGTGCGATAGGCCTCCGTTTCTTCAGTTGCCAGAGTTACTCCAACCACGATGTCGAGATCTGTGCTGCCGATGTGTTCTTTCATTTCTCGCGGCACAGTTCCCACGAGATACCGTGGCGTCATGCCGCCAATCAAAAACAACCGCGTTCCCCATGGTCCGATGTTTGTGAGGATCGTCCGCAGCGCTTTCTCACATGCCGCCAGAGCTTCCGGGGTATACACCAATCTTGGATTCGTGGACTCAGGAGACGCCATCCGCAAGGATCCTTTGGCGGAGATTTTGCGCGACTTCCGGCCCGCGACCCGGAGCGTTGATTGTTTCGACATAGGCGCGTGGACGAGAAACGATTCGTAGGTCCTCGACGGTAAAATCGGCCGGAGTGTTGGCTGACGTCCACAATATCGCATTCGCAAACGCCAGATCGTTCTTCGATTGCAAAATCTGAAGGTTTGCCCCTTTGTCGACAAGCTCCCCGCCCAGCACACGTGCAACTTCTCGAATCGCAGCACTGGATTCAATCCAAACACTGGGATCAGGGAACGTTGTGAGAGTCGGCGCGTACAAGTTCGCTGCCGCTGTGCTGGCCAAGGCCCAGGGTACGCTAAGCTTGTTCAATAGCGGGAGCTTTCTTAGAAGTTCGTGGGGTGACCGACTCCATAAATAGATGCCCGTACTGTGTTCGACCGGCTGTTCTTCTGTCGCCCAGAGGTCTAACAGTCCGCCAACGTTCGAAATCTTCCAGAAGCGCTGTGGGCCAGCGGCATGTGTATCGAGCAACTTTAGTTTTGCCAGGCGCGCAAGGATTCGGCTCGCCAATGCGGTAGACACGTTTGCCTGTTTCGCGACGCTTGCAAGACGGATATCCCTCTGCAGGAAATTCAGTAATAAGACCTCTGCCAGTACGCCCGATCGATCGCGAAGGCGCGCACGAACCGCGGGTTCTTTCTGCCCCGTTCCTTCGGTTTTGATATCCACCAATAGTCCTGGGGCAACTAGACGGCAGATCCCACTCCGTTCGTCAACCCAAGAAATGCCGTTTTCACGAAGCAACTCCCGAGTCGCCAAAGACAAATGGCGGCTGGCAATCAATCGATGCCTCCGGGTGGAATCGGGCTCAGAACTGCGCCAGTGATTGATCAGTTGCTTCGCATATTCTTGGCTTAGAATCGGAATGGTAAAGACCTCGAAGTCAGTGGCGCGCCCCCCATTGACGCTAACGGAAACGGAGTGCAGACCGGGTCTGCTATGTACAGTGACGCCCTCCACTCGTTGCAGGATGCGAGGCAACCAGTCCGGCACCGATTCTTGAACACCAAAGCTCACGGTTTAAATTTACTCCAATATGCATATTTACAGCAATTGTAAATATTCGTTGGCGAGTGTATCTCCATACTATTCAATACATTACAACTCATCACTGCAGTAGACATTCTCGGCTTCGGCTCACACCTCATTCAGCTCGCCTAGGAACCCAGCCGTTACTTCATTCCCACCACTTGTCACATCAACCTTTGAAACTGCGCGCCCTAACAGCGCACTATTGCCGCCAACCACCCACCGCCAGCCCAGATGGCGCATTTTCTCGTGTGTCTGCGGCTCCCGGACGCGTGGCGAATTTCGATTATCATCGCGATCAGGACCCTGCAGTTGGCATGAGGACCGATGGAAAAGCCGAAGTACAGCATTACGTGCCCCAGGTATTGTTGCGCCTGCACGTGAACGACGTCTCGACCAAACGGGGTAGTGAGCAGGTCACGTATACTTAACCTCGCGACCTCCGAACCATTTCCACCCCATCTCCACCCTATTTCGGACCCTGATGAGGTAGGTCATGTCCGTAACTAATTGATGAAGAAAGGCTTGGACTTGGTGATTAGGGAGGTAATTTGGCCCGATTTGAGGCCAATGGATTATAAGCGTCCGTAAACAAACGACTTAAACCATGCGATGTTGGGGACCCTTTTTTACTTGCGGAAGGCAATCCCGCTGAACCTCACCGTAGGTCGTAACTCTTTTATCTACAGCTCCTTAGATGACGTCGTGCGAACGGACGATGACCGTAATTGGACCCCGGCCCGTCAGATTTTCGCTCAGTTTTGGTCACTTTGAGTCGTCAGCTCGTTTGGGGCCCTGGGCGTAGCCATAACCGGCTTGCACTTCGCTTCTCCTACGCTGGATTTTATGTGCGAAAGCGCAGGATACTGACTCAATTTTCGTCGCGGCGGCTTGTAAACGGCAAGAAAATTAGACTTAGACTTTGTTACATACTTGGTCGTCCGCTAGTCCTGTGGGCTCTTGGCCGCAATGGTCCGACGACTGATAATCGGGACCTCGTACGTCTTCCCGAGCATGTCGTTGTATTTGATAGTGTCGGTACCGACCAGGGCTAACCTATCGAGACCAAGCTGGTACTTAACGGCGTCTTTGAAGCTTCCCTCTGGGGGGACATACAGGACAACATACTCTGTGTAATGGCGCGGCGTCCCGCTCGTGTCGGAGGCCTTGGCAGCGGATGGCATGGGCCAGGCCGTTTTCCCTGGAGCAGAGATGAGCAGTCCGACTTGCAAAAACTGGCGTAACACCCTTGACTAGCAAATCGTGGAGAAAGAACGCGCATGTCAGCTATCCCGCTAACTACCTCAAGTCAGAGTGCTTACGATGTCAGACAAATGTAATAGGCAATTCCTTTGACTTCTCATTGAAACCTGCGCTACTCTCCGCCGCATTCGGAAGATGCTCGGAAAGAGGCGGGCGTCTTCAGCCGCACTCCGGACTGTGGGGAAGAAAGAAGAAAGAGGAGCCGTCCAGGTCGGGGACAACTAGCCATGTGTTTTGTGGTCGGGCCCTGACCCTGATTGCTGCAGCCTGCGGGTGCCATCGCGGGCTGGGCTGGAGAACACTCTGCTCTTCCAAACAGAGCCAATCTCACTTGTCACATTAAGCTCCACGGAGGGGAAACCATGGCATTCATGGACAAAGTTAAGGACAGTTTCGATAAAGCGAAAGTTGGCGTAAGCGATTTCGCTGAAACCGCGAAGATCAAGCACGAGATCAGTAAGCTGAACGATCGCAAGGCAGCTCTCTGCGGCGAGATTGGCAGTCAGATCTATGCGCTTTACGGCCAGGGTCGCGTCATCGCAGAGGTCGAAGGGCAATGCCGCGAGCTCCAAACAATCGATGAGGACATAAAACATAAAGCGGAGGAGATCGCCCGCATCAACGCAGGGAGTTGAAAGCGCGGGCTGTGGGTCTCGAAGCTCGCCCTAAGGTCATCGTGATAGAAGGGCGGACGTAAAGCCGAAAAACGGCTAGAAGATGAACTGCTCGGATTTCATGAGCCAAGGTGGCTGCCCATTCCAACAGTCGTAGGCCACACAGGGGGCACAGGCAATGGACGAACAGGAGCGGCAAGTATCGATGCCGCACGCAGAGGGACATGAGCCGGCACCGATTGCCACAAGCGCGCACTCCCGATGGCGTGACATTTTGTTTTTGGTGTGCTTGACGGTTGTAGGCGTAATGCTGCTCGACACTGCGATCGAAACGTCTCTCGGCCGTGCTGGCGCTCCGTTGCGCCTGTCTGTTGTCCTGATCGTGCTCGCCTTCTATGCCTTGCTGGGCATCTCGTGGAAACGAACGCAGTGGGCGACCAAGGCCCGGGCAGCGGTGTTCTTCTTTCTCATTGTTTCCGGAGTCACGGCTTGGCTGCCCGGGGGCTTGGAGAACGGCATTGTGGTCGCTCGTCAGCCGACCGCGTCAGTGCTGGAAGTGATTACGGCCCTGGCCGTTCTGGTTGCTGGTATTTCATTTGTGCGGCTGCGGCTTCCCCTGTGGCTCCGGTCGTTGGGCGGTGTGCTTGCTGCCTATGGGCTCTCGGCTTTTGTTCTGGCTCTGGTGAGGGGCCAATCTTTCGGTTCAATCTTGCACGGAGAGTCCTTCTGGGCGTACGTGCCCTTGTGGTTGCAGGGCGCGCTCATAGGAGTGGCGCTAATCCCGCTGGCGATTCTGGCCAACTTGACCTCAATACTGTTCAGTCGGCGACGCAACCCCACCCCACGCTGGCATTGGCAAGTCAATCTGTCGCTGGCATTAGCGGCGGTGATCGGTGCGGCAGGCTTAGCCGTTCATCCCGACTCGCCGCTTCAGTCCAGCTCAGCGCCTCATCCCGGCTTCGCGATGGCCGGTCCGACCGAATCCCGGTCTTTACTGGACAGTACCGTTAACCTCGTGCGTTATGCGGTTTCCGGAGATGAGCTGACAGATGTGAACCTTGCCCTCGCCGACAATGGCGGCGCCATCGAAGTCATTAACGGTGCCTGGCATCGGACTGACACCTCTCCACCCTCGGATGTCCCGAGTCCATTCTGTGGCGGCGGCTTTAATGGTCGCCGACTGATCGACGGCCGCACGGAGACTATCTGGGCCGGAGATCCGCGCAACGATCCGAGTGATCCGCCACATCCGGCCATGATCCCGGCAGTCCCGGTCGAGATCGTGCTCTCCTTTTACCGCCATCAGACGGCGTTGGTCGGTGCGGTTGTCATCACGCCGGGAAAAGACCCGGCTCGAGCGCCAAGAGATCTCGAAATCTGGGTGTCGAATGCGAGCCCAAGCGAAGGCTTCCAAAAGGTAGGCAGCGGGACCCTCCCGGCCGATTCCGGCGACCACAAGATCACCTTTTCTCCCGTGGAAGCACGCTATCTGAAAGTGCGGATTCTCTCGAATCAGGGCGGCGGCGTGGATTCCGGGGCGGCGGGCACGCCCACGGTCGAAATCGCCGAACTTCAAGTGCTGGAGGCCCGGCGTAACGGATATGTGTCCATTCGCGATCGCATTCCTGATCTTTCGGATTGGAAAGGCAGCCCTCGGTACGCCGCACAGCGTGGGATCGAATGGCTCCAGCCGGCAGCAATCGGATGGGGAATGGATCGAGGGTGCTTTGGCTGTCATATCCAATCGCAGGCAGCAATGGGGCTTGCGCTTGCGGCCAAGAACGACTACATCGTCAGTCACAAGTGTGCAAAAGACCTTGCGGACTTCACCGTAGCGAAACAGCAGAACGATGGATCCTACATCCGTCAAGACGAAGGTTCCGTACAATTTGCCGCCATGGGACTCTCGTATTGGGACGATCTCGAAGGCGTGAAGCAAAACCCGTCTCTACTGAAATCCGTTGACTATCTGCTGACGAAACAGAAGGAAACCGGCGAGATACCGTATGGTTCGTCGGGATGCGGCGGGCTGGCGGTCATGCAGGGATCAATTATGGCGACCGCCAATAGTTTAGTCGCATTCAAGCGAGCCCTGGCTGAGACGCAGGATGTTCGTTACAAGGACGCGGCTGACCGTGCATTTGCGTGGATCGCGGCGGCGCAACCGGCTGCCGAGGGATTCACCACCCAAGACAAGATCTTTAAGATCTTGACCCTGGCAAAATTCGGCGGCCCAGAGCAAAAGCCCACGATTCAGCAGTTCGTCGAACAATTAGTCCACGACCAGAGGCCGAACGGCGGCTGGAGTGAATGTACATTCGCCGACCGCCCGCCAACCCAAAACGACTGGGCTGGCTTCAGAGAGGCCAATCCATTCTCGACTGGCCAGGTCCTTTACGCGTTCAAGCAGGCGGGTGTGAGCGTCAACTCGTCGCCTTTCATCAAGGGGGTTAAGTATCTGCTGGATAACCAGAAGGCGGACGGATCGTGGAACGCTGACCAGAACCTCATGCACACGCAGGGAGCGTCATACGCTCCCACCATGTGGGCGGTCATCGGGCTGGCTGGATCTTTTGGCCACATCACGACGGGAGGTCTGCAGATCGTTGCGGAGATGGATCCGGCGAAAGCCGCCGCCGCACGCAACCTGGAGATCATTCTGGATGTGTCCGGCTCGATGGTCAGCAAGTTGGGTAACAGCACACGTATCGGCACGGCACGGCAGGTGCTCCGCGATGTGCTGGCCAAACTCCCCGACGACTTCAATGTTGGGCTGCGCGTGTATGCGCATCGGTACAGCTATAAAGACGCGAAGCACTCATGCACCGATACTGAGCTGCTCGTTCCCATCCAGAAGCTGGATCGCCAGCGCATTCTCTCGACCGTCGACCACCTTAAGCCGCGGGGCGATACCCCGTTGCTGTACTCGCTGCGGCAGACACCGGGGGATCTGAAAGCGGTCGGCGGCGGATCAGTGGTTGTCATCACTGATGGGCAGGAGACGTGCTCGGGCGATCAGGAACACATACGTAAGGCAGCCGCCGAGACCGCCGAGGAGCTGAAGGCGGCTGGCCTCCCTGAGACTGTCAACATTGTCGGTTTCACATTAAAAGGCCAGGAGAAGAAGGAGGCCGAGCAGGTCATGCCTTTACTCGCCCAGGCAACCGGCGGGCACTACTACTATGCGGAAAATGGTGACGCCCTGGCTCACGCTCTCTCGTTAGCAGCGCTGAATAAATTCGGTTATGAGGTGTTTGACTCGCATGGGCAGCAGGTGGCAAAGGGCCAAGCGGGCCCGTTGTCTGAAGCACTGCCGCCCGGAGATTACAAGGTAGTAGTGCACGCAGGAGATCAGGAATTGACTGACCAGGTCGTGGTGACCGCCAACCAGGACACCGTTCTGAGAGTAGTGGCCAAAGGCGAGGGGTTCGTGCTCGAGCATGACCAGGCTCAGGCTGAGCAGCCGCCTAAGCAAACAGCAGCCAGTCAGGGCGCGCCCTGAACGAGGCTTGCCTAAAACGGGTACCGCTTCGAGGAACTTCTCGTTCAGGCAGTACCAGGAGTTCGAGACTATGGCCGACGTAGCCGTTCCACCATCAACTGATTCTCGGCCCCCCGTTAATGCCGCGGCGCCGGGCGCGAAGAGATCCCTGTGGCCAAGCATAGGTTACGGCGCGCTGGCGATCGTGCTGGCCGGGCTCATGACAGATGGAGCCGCGGAAACAGTTCTGCAGGGCTCCCCTCTGCGATGGATCGTGCTCGGCGCTACGGTCGCAGCCCTCCTGCTCATGGCGGTGCTGTATCGGCGCTTCAGTTCGGGTCCAGCGGCGGCCTTGGGTCTTCTGAGCTCCCTAGCCATCCTCGCGCTGATCGCCTGGCTGCCTGGAGGCGTGGATAGCGGAGTGACCGTCCTCGGCCAGCCCACGCCGAGAGTCCTGTCGAGTGTGTGTGCAATAGCGCTCCTGTACGCGGTCGGGCTCTTTGCCCGTGCGAAGGTCCTGTCCGGTGTGATGCGTTGGATGCTCGGTGGTCTGGCGGCATACGCGGCCGCTGCGTTCATCCAGGGAGCACTACTGCTCGTTCCCTACGATCAGATCCTGCACGGACAGAGCCTGCTGAGGTGGCTCCCGCGCTGGCTGCAGGGAGCGTTCCTGGGAAGCCTGATTGCCTTCCCCGCCGCGATCGTACTGGAGCTTGTCCGCGGGCTCTCTCCGCCACGTCGTCTTGGCCGAACCGCGCTCCACTTCGGTGCCTGGAGCTTAATGGCTGTCCTGGCGTTCGCCGGGCTCACGTCCCCAATTGGCCCCGGTCTTCGCGGTCGTGGCGACGCTCGGACAAACAGTACCGCCGCGTTTCCGACCCCGCAGCTAGCTCCCATCCAATCGCCGGGCACTCTGCAGGCCTCCGAGAATCAAGGTCAGCCCGCCCCGTTGACGGCCGCCGAACAGGCACAGGCCCGCGCTGACTATCAGGCAGCGGTGGCCAAGCTGAAGACCGCGATCGACTACGCGATGATCGACATCGGCGCGCGTCAGGCGAAGATAGGCACCGATGCGCAAGCGATTTCCAGCTACGTTCAGGACCAGATTCGTTACGAAGTCTATAGCGGAGCCCTCCGGGGCGCCCGGGGAACGCTGCTCGCCCGCGCCGGGAATTCGGTGGACCGGGCTCTGTTGCAGACGGCCTTGTTGAAGGCCGCGGGACACAACACTCGCTTCGCGATCGGAAAGCTCTCAGCGGCACAGGCAGAAGGGCTCATCCGCGCGGCGTTCAAGCCTCCGTCGCCGGTCGGCCCCAATTCTCCGGAAAGTGAAATCAGCGATCGCGCCTTCGGCCATTTCGTGCTGCTGGGCAATGCCCTCTACGACAGCGGATTCAAGGCGCCGACCGACGGCGCAGGAACGTGGGCCAGAACCGTTCGCGACGCGCAACAACACGTCTGGGTTCAATTCGAAAAGGGTGGTCAGTGGCTCGATGCCGATTCATCGCCGGGCGTGCCTTTTGGCCGGGTGCTTGTCCAACCCGATCGAGTAATGGACGCGCTCGACCCGAGTTTTTTCGATACCGTCGAATTCGCCGTCGATCTCGAAACGATCCAGGACGGCAAGAGGGCCACCAGGCGCCTCCTGGAGCAGAGAGCGCTGGCCGCCGATCTCGCTGGAGTCGTCGTTGGGTTCTTCCACGAGAAGGGCTCGCAATCGGCGACCCCCATTCTGCTGATCGGCGATCAGACCTTCAAGGGAACGCCGTTCAAAATTCCGAACGAAGGGCTCGGCGGCGATATCGCACGCAGCATCGGATCGCTCTTTGAAACATCCATTAGTACCGCCAGCGGCGTCACCGGAGAATGGCTAAACCTTCGGACCGGCGGTCCCGCGGGAGAGCGATCGGCCAGATACGTGATAGTGGATACAACTGGCCAGGCAGCGCGCGCAGCCGGCCAAGGCCCAGCTGACCCCGCAGTCGCGGAGAAGCAAGTTTCCGCAGCGCTCGACGGCGTCCTAGGGATTATGGTCGAGACGGGCCGCCTGCCCGCGGCGCTCTTGGCTGCGTTGATGGTTGACATGCCCGATCCAACGACGCCTCAGGGGCTCACTCACATTCTGACGGTCCAGAGCGCCTCAGAGGCTGTTGTCCGCGCGAAGATACCCTCGACGTTTTTCAGCTCCTCGCCTGCGTCGTATATCGATTCGCCCACCGTCGTCATTTCACGGGCTCAGCCCGCGCCGCTGCCGACGGCGCAGGACTCGACATCGATCGACCTGCCTCTGAAGGGCTACCGGACGATAAGGCTGCCTGAAGATCCCCTCCTGGCTGGCGGACTTTTTTACGATGGCGTTGCCGCGGGCGTTATCGATCACATGACCGAGCGGTGGCTCCTCGGAGCCGACCTGGCCGGCGAAAGCGTCGGCGCGCTCTTCGAGACGGCACTTGACCAGGGCGTCCCGCTTCGGGTCGTGAACAAAGGAGACCACGCGCCGTTGGACTACCTGAGCCCTGACGCCCGGCTTCGACTGTCCGCTGCGCTGGACGGCGGTCAACTCGCCCTAATACCGGAAGCAAGGCCGTCGGGTTGGTCCGCACCTTTGGGATGGTGGAACATCGATCCTTCCACGGGGTGGACCGAGGATACTACGGAGCTCGGCGGCCACGCAGCTTTCCTGGATGTACCCGGGGAAGCCGCCCTAAATCGGACCGTGTTGCTCCGTGCGTATCAATCTTTTTGCCGAGTAGGCAGAGCAACGGCCGCCGCCACCATGATGGTCATCGCGTTGGCCAATCCGGACGAGGGTATCGGGACGGGGACGTGGTCCGTCGCGGATGGCGCTTTACTCGTTGAATTCGTGTGCGCTGCGATGGGTGATCCAGTAAAAGGCGGGGCCAGCTCCGGACCGCGGGTGCCTAAGGCGCCATCCCGGCGCCTCCCTCTGGATCGGAACCTTCCCCCCAGGCCGAACACCCCCGACGTTCCGCCGGGCTGGTGGTCGAACAGGGGAACTTGGAGGAGGTGGCGCTGACGGTGCGGCCGGTGGCGTACGACACCAGCAAGCTCCACGATCGCAAGACGGAGCTGCTCGCGGTCTCTCGATAGAATGCTCTCCGATCGACCTCGACGCGATGACGATGGAGTGGAGATTCTCGGAAGTCTAAGGAGTCTTACCTATGAAGATCGGGTTCTGAACAAGGACTCTTCGTGCTGCGCAAACGAGTGCGGCGAAGATGAAAATCGTAAACGTTGGGTATCCCACGGAGGTTCATCATGGAAATCGCATTAGCTGAACAAGGGCTTTTCGTACTGCCCGCCAAGGTTACTCAGGATCAGGCCAAAGAAAAAGCTTGGGAGCAGAAGCTCAATGTTTTCGGCACAATTGCCAAGTTCCTGATGCGCCCGAAGAGCGAAGAAATTCAGGTGACCCTGCTCGAACTGCGCTACCAGCCGTTCTGGCATGCCATCGGGCACAAGCGCTTCCGCTACGACCGCCGCACCCCATACCAGGTGCCCGTCCTTACCGACGTGCAAACGGTAGACATCGCCGGGCAGACTTACACCCCAGGGCAGGGTAAGTTGATTCTGCAAGGGATGGATCACTGTCTTTTCGAAGAGCGCAAGGAAATTTTTCTGGATGCGCTCACCGGCGAGCCTCAGGACCTGCGCCGCTATCTTGCCTTTAACCGAGTGCAAGCGAATGACGGCGGCACGCTGCCCCAGGACCTGGCCCTGGCTCCGCCCGAGGTCCGCGCATCGGGGGTGGTCCGCCAAGTTCTAGGTGACGCGCTGCGACCGCCCTCCGCCGATCAGATTCTTGAGGAGGAGGTCGTCGTGGACTGCCTCGACCTTTACTACCGGCCGGTTTACGCCTTCGAATACGTCTGGCAAGCCAAGGACAAGCGTGTCACGGTAGAGGTGGACGGCCTTACCGGTGAGTTCAAGTCTACGGGCAAGGCTTTCGGGAGCCAACTGAAACGCGTCCTGCAAAAAGACGTGTTGTTCGACATTGGCGCGGAAACTATAAACCTCGTGGTTCCCGGCGGAGCTATTGCATTAAAGCTAACCAAAGCTGTGGCTGAGCGAGCAGGAAAAACTGGTTCCTGACTGGTCCTTAACGATGGCATCATCGCAGGACTCGGCGGATATGTCAGCGATCCCGCTAACTACCTCAACTCAGAGTGCTTACGATGTCGGACAAATGTAATAGGCAATTCCGTTGACCTTTGATCGGAATTTGCGGCATTCTGCGCTGCATTCTAAACGAGTGTGGGGCTGGAACTGGGTTTCGGGGGAAGGGAGTTCCAGCCCTTACCTGCGGCTCGCGAGCGGGGGGCCTCGCGCCACCTCTCCTCCGGAAAACCTTTTGCCTTGGATACCGGCCGCAACACGACCGCATGTTCACCGGGCAATAGGGGCGGGGGGGAATGTTGTAGTCTCCCTCGGCGACTTTCTCCAGGTTTACGAGCACGCGATCCTCAACGAACGCAGAGTAAACTCCCCAATCGACAGCATTGTCAGAACGCGCATCCTCTTCGCCTTGGGTAGCGCCTACCAGCCGGCAGCTATTCTGCGCGGGAGTCAGCGGATTCTTCCCGAAATGTGGGAGGCCAGAGGAATTGCGAAAGCGATCCCATTTGCGGGTCTGGTGAAAAGCTGCGCCTATGCTGCCTACCTCCGCTGCGCCAGTGAGTTTGACGGTCACGCAGTTCGGGAGAGCACGCCGTTGGGTGACATATTGGGTGTCAGTTAAGGTGAATGTGAAAGGTATTTTGCACCACTGAGAAGCACTCAGAACATTCCAAATGCTTGACTACACGTTGCAGAAAAGAGGCCCGATGCTTTGCTAAACCGTTGTACGGGCTAATACCTGTACCGAGGGTTCGAATCCCTCGTAAGCGTCCGGTGGCTACCGTCACTGGTGTTCACTAGGAGTTAAGTGGACACTTCGGCCGGAGCGGAGCTGATGTTCCAGGGCAGGAGCTCCTCGATGCGGTTGATGGGATGGTCGGCGATC
>Ga0187784_10002683_pt1 | contig 14279 bp, 11 predicted proteins | sample 1015_SJ02_MP15_2_FD_132964 | JGI IMG/M metagenome (GOLD analysis project Ga0187784, IMG submission 132964) | Tropical peat soil microbial communities from peatlands in Department of Meta, Colombia - 1015_SJ02_MP15_20_MG | ecosystem: Environmental > Terrestrial > Soil > Wetlands > Peat | place...
GCACCGAGGATCGCGACGGCCCGGGCTACAAGCGCTGACGCACCGTTGGCGCGGTCTCGATATCAGTTCCAGCGCGCAGCTTCTCGAGATACGCGGCGTACGCGTAAGTCCGGTCACGCTGCTTCCCGCTGGTCTCGGTCAGCACGTGGAGACTCTCCAGGAGCTGAACCGCCTTGCCGGCCGTGGGCTTGGTCGTCTTGAGCAGCCTCACGACGGTCGGGATGCTGACGACGGGGTGGAGCGGCAATTGCTCGATCAAGCGAATGGCCATGATCGAGGCGCCAGGTGCCGCCAGCACTCGCTCGCGATCCGCGCTGACGAGCGCAAAGATTTCGCGCGCCGTCGCGACGGCTTCGTCAGCGATCGTCGCGACACCCTCGAGGAAGAAATCGGTCCACGCCTCGAAGTCGCCGTGACGCCTGACCTCGCCCAGCAGGCGGTAGTACTCAGGCTGGTGGCGCTTGAAGAAAAGGCTTAAGTAGAGCAGCGGCGCGGACAGCAGCCGCCAGTGCTCGAGCAGCAGCGTGATCAGGAGTCGTCCGATGCGGCCGTTGCCGTCCAGGTAGGGGTGCAGCGTCTCGAACTGAACGTGCACCAGAGCGATACGGATGAGTGGCGGCAGGCCGTTTTCGGCGTGCAGGTACTTTTCAAGTTCGCCGAGAAGCGTGGGCAGCTCTTGCGGTGGAGGCGGCACGAACACGGCGTTTCCGGGGCGCGTCCCGCCGATCCAGTTCTGGCTGCGGCGGATCTCACCGGGCTGCTTGTGGGCACCGCGGGCCCCGCGCATCAAGCGACGATGGGCTTCGTTGAGCAATCGCAGGGACAGCGGTAGCCCGCGCTCGCTCCTGAGCTGCGCGCGCGCGTATTTGAGCGCGTCCAGGTAGTTGCAGACTTCGCGGACGTCGTCGTCGGTTTGCTCGTCCCGCTGTGCCTCGTACGCGAGCAGGTCGATGAGAGTTGCCTGCGTACCCTCGATCTGCGAGGAGACGACCGCCTCTTTGCGCACGAAGGCATAGATGAACCAGTCGAGCGAGGGTATCATCTCGCCGGCAACCTCGAGGCGCGAGAGCGCCTGCTCAGTGCGGGCGAGAAGTCTGCCGCGCGCGGCGTCTACGTCGAATACTGGCTCGCGGGGCGGCAGAGGGTACGGGACGAAGGCGGCGACCTCCTCGCCTCCGACCGTCGTTTTGACCGTGCGTCCTGTGACTCGCATGGCTAAAGCCTTAGGAAAGCATTCTTTACCAAGTACCGGCGCTAGTAAAGAACTGTTTTCTAGTGGCCGGGGCTGGTAAAGGAGAGCGAATCTGCAGACTGGCAGCCTGGCAACCCGTGAAGGCCGCTGCTGTCACGGCGCCACTGCGCCCGTCGCTCACCGGCTTGCGATCGCGCGCACAGCTGCGGCGACAAATTCATGGAGCATCAACCGCATCATGCGCTTGCCAGCAGTATGTCCCTCTCTTCAGATCTCCAGGCTGCATACGCCAGAGCCGCAGAACGTCCCCGGGCTCGAGGTATGGGTACGCCCGCAGGATCTCATCTTCAGAGCGGCCGGCAGCCGAATGCCGCATCGATGCTAAACGATACGCCGGTTTCCTGCGATGCCGCGCTTCGCGTTTGCCATGACGGGTAATGATCGAGGGCTTTCCCCGCAGCGCATCGTCTACGACCGTTGAGAGTTTTGCCTTGGCATCCTTCAGCTGAAGTTTGCGTAAGGACACGCCCCGGTCACATTACTATTAGGCATAACACCATGAGCAGATGATGGGGTTGCCCTGCGGCTTTGCCGACTAGACTCTCGTGGCGAAGCAAATACCGCCGCTCGCAAGTTTCGACGCGCAAGCGGCGTTGTATTTGTGCACCTGGAGAATTTTTCGTGAATCGAGAGTCCCGCTCTGCCCTCATTTCTTTCCTTGCCCTCGCCGGATTGGCGCTGAGCTCCATCCCCGTCGCCCTCGGGCAGACGGCGCCGAGCGCCGCTAACACGAGCCCAACGCCGGAGTTGGAGGAGGTGGAGGTCACCGGCTCTCTGATACGCAGCACCGTACGATCCGAATTCAACCAAGTTCAGGTCATCAGCGCCGAGGACCTTGCCAGGAGCGGTGAAGTCACGGTAGCGGACTACCTGCGCGACCTGGCTGTCAATTCGGCGAGCAGCTGGGCCGACAACTTCGCCTATGGTGCTTGGGGCGGCAGCGGCATCGCGCTGCGCGGATTGTCCGAGAAGTACACGCTGGTGCTCGTGGATGGCGTGCGCGTCGCGCCCTATGGCTGGCCATCCAACGGTTATGACAGCTTCTTCGACCTCAACTCTCTGCCGCTGAATTTCATCGAGCGCATCGAGGTCGTGAAGACCGGCGCCGTGTCGGAGTACGGTTCCGACGCCATCGGGGGTGTCATCAACATCATTACCCGCAAGGGCTACAAAGGGCTCGAGGCCGAGGCGGCTTACGGAGATGCAACCCACGGGGGCGAACCCACTCGCAGGTTCTCACTCCTGGGTGGTGTCGGCGACCTGCAGGAGGACCGCTACAACCTTACCGCTACCGCCACTTATTTCCTGCAGGGCGGCTATACGCTGGCGGAACGCTCCAACACGCGCAGCCAGACCTACGGGGGTGTCTTCAGCGGCGCTGCCGACTACTGGAGTCCAGGCGGAGGTAGCGCCGGGGCTGCCCTGAGCCCCTGCCCGTCGGGCGCGACGGTCGCTGACGCCGGCACGTTACTGAGTGGCCCGGGTAGCGGTACCGCCTGCGCAGTGAGTACGGCGAACGGCATTTCACTGCATCCACACGAAGAACGCTTTCAGGCGAGCGCAAACCTTACAGTGCGCTTGGCTGATGAGGTGAACGGCGTGCTGCAGCTCTGGGATAGTCGCAACATCAGCAGCGGCTACCAAACCAACTCCACCAACGAGGGCTACGCCAGTTACAGCGGGGTCGTCCCCGCCTCCAACATTTACAACCCCTACGGCGTGCCGACGCAACTGTCCTATACCTTTCTGGGGCAACCGCTCGGCCTTACCGTGCGATCCAATTTTTATCGTGCTCTCGCGGGCCTCGAGGGCAGCTTCAACACGCCAGGCTGGGGAGAGTGGGACTGGAAGGCCACGATCAGCCATTCTCAGAGCACGGTCGACAACTACGCGACCGGATTGTTGAGCCTCACCGGTCTGCAGAACGTCTTCAACAACTCGGTGTTCGACTTCTCCGATCCCAGTGAGACGCCCAACGGTCTCGACGGTCTCTACGAGAACGACAGCAATCAGGCGATCTCCAAACTCGACACCATGGACCTGTCGGCGTCTACCACCTCGTTGTTTCGACTGCCCGCCGGAGGCGTCGGAGCGGGCGTCGGCGCACAGTTTCTGCACGAGAGGCAGGACGCGAGCAATTATCCGCTCCAGGCTGCGGGTCTCGTGACTCCAGTCTATCTGCAAGCCATCGACGGCCAGCGCAACGTTGCGGCGGTCTATTATCAAGTCAACATTCCTGTGCTTCCCAATCTGACCTTCAGCCAGTCGAGTCGCTACGATCACTACAGCGACTTCGGCTCTGCTTTTTCGCCACGCTTTGCGCTGTCGTTCAAGCCGGTGACAGGGCTGAACACCTATATCTCGTACACCCGCGGTTTCCGCGCACCCACGCTGGCCGAGACTTCGCTGGAAGAGACAACCGGCGTCCAATCGGCCACCGATCCGTATTCCTCTACCCCCGACAAACAATTGGGCGTGCCGGTTGTCGTGGGCGGCAACCCAACCCTGCGCGCCGAACACACGCAGAACTACAACCTCGGCTTGGAGTGGGAGCCGGCCACGAATGCGGCGTTGGGCGTGGACCTGTACCGTATCGCGATTCGCGACGTGATCGGCACTCCCAACATCCAGGCGCTGATAGATGCCAATGATCCCGCCATCGTCGTGCGAGCTGCCAACGGTGAGATCTTGTACGTCAACATGAGCAACGAGAATCTGAACTCGTTGGTGACCGACGGCCTGGAGCTGACCGGGCGCTACGCATTGCCGACATCGATTGGCACTTTCCGCGTGGCGGCGGACTGGGCCTACGTGCGTAAATTCGCCCAGACCAGCTATGGTGTCTCCGTCAATTTCGCAGGTAATGACCTCGCGATGGACACGCCGTACGGCGCGAGCTTCCCGCGCTGGAAGGGCAACACGACACTCGGCTGGAACTTGCACGACATCGACGCGGCGTTGACCTACCGGTACAGCGGCCCGTACGCCGAGGAGATAGTCGGAACTCCGCCTCGAATCCCTTCTTACGGCGTATTCGACCTCAACCTCGAATACACCGGCGTTCCGAAGCTCGCCGTCTATGGCAGGGTCAACAACCTGTTCGATCGCTATCCGCCGTTTGACCCGATATTCCTGAATTTCCCCGGTCAGCCTCCGTACGACCCGTCGCTGTACAATAACGAGGGCCGCTATGTCGAGGTCGGACTCAAGTACAAGTTCTTCTGATATTGCCAGATCACGCCGCAGGCGGGTGGCGGCACTGCTGATAGCCGGTTGCTGCCTGCACGGACCGTGCGCCGCCGGTCCGCCGCAGGTATTGGTCGTGGCTCAGAGCCTCGACGACATAGTAAGCCTAGACCCTGCTGAAGGTTACGAGCTGTCCAGCATGCAGGCGTTCACGAGCCTGTATCAGCGGCTCGTGCAGCCTGACCCCGATCACCCGGAAAGCATGAGAGGCGCCGGACTCGCCACGGGCTGGCAGGCTGAGCCGGGGTCGCTGGTGTTTGAGCTGCGACCCGACGCCGTGTTCGCCAACGGCCATTCCGTGCGTCCCGAGGACGTGATCTGGTCGCTGAGCCGTGCGGTAAAGCTGAACCTCTCCCCGGCATTCATCTTGAATGGACTGGGCTGGACCGCCGCCACGGTCGACCAGCATCTGGTAAAGATCGATGAACACCACGTGCGCGTCACCTGGAGTGCGCCGGTCGGACCGTCGTTCGCATTGAGCGTCCTCGGTGCAACGGTGGCATCCATCGTCGACGAGCGAGACGCTGCGAGTCACGCCGAGGCAGGAGACCTGGGAAACCGCTGGCTGCATGACCACTCGGCCGGCAGCGGACCGTTCCGAATCCGCCGCTACATCCCCCACGAGGCGTTGGTCCTCGACGCCAACCCGCTCTCGCCGGGCGATGCGCCGCGGCTGAAAACGATCGTCATCCGCAGTGTGCCCGATGCCGCGACGCGTGAGTTGTTGGTACGAGTGGGCGATGCCGACATTGCCCGTGATCTCGGCCCGGATCAGTATGCCGCGCTACGCGACCAACCGGGCTTGCAGCTCCGTCAGTTCCCTTCAGCCGCCGTGCATTACCTGTTGTTCAACACGGCCAACACTGCCGTCCCCCAGCTTGCCAACCCCGCACTGTGGCAGGCTGCGCGCTGGCTGATCGACTACCAAGGCATCGCACACGAGTTGCTGAAGGATCAGTACCAGGTACACCAGGGGTTTCTGGCGGCAGGGTTTCCGGGTGCGCTCGACGATACGCCCTATCGGCTCGACGTCCCCCGCGCACGTTCCATCCTCCACGCGGCCGGCCTGGATCATGACCTGACCATTACGCTTGACGTCTTCAACCAAGCGCCCTTCACGGAAATCGCACAGAGCCTGCAGGCGACCTTCGCCGCTGCCGGTATCCAACTGGAAATCCAACCTGCCCTCACCGGCGAGGTCTACACGCGCGTCCGCAGCCACAGCGTGCAGGCTGTATGGCTCTATTGGATTCCGGACTATTTTGACGCGCACTCGAGCGCCAGCGCTTTTGCCCTGAACCTTAATGATGGCAGCACGTCGATTGCTGAGCGCGCTGGCTGGCAAATACCCCAATTGAGCGCCTTGACCCTGGCGGCAGTCCGCGAGCCAGATACCGGCCGACGTTTGGAGCTATACCGGCAGATACAAACGGAGGTCCAGCGCAGTTCGCCTTACGTCATCGCGTTGCAGGAGCGCAGCGAGTTGGTAATGCGCGCCAACATCCGCGGCTACCGGCAGGGACTCAACGCCGACATGGTGTACTACGACCAGGTGACCAAGTGAATCCCGACGACCGTGTAGCGAGGACGCGGCTGCTGACGATGCTCCTGCGCTCAGTGGCCACCCTAGTGGCCACATTGGCCGCCCTGCTGTGCGCGACCTTCGCGCTTTCCTCGCTGAGCCCCGTCGATCCCGCGCTGAAGTTGGTGGGTGAGCATGCCAGCGCCGCCTCTTACGAGCAGGCGCGCCACAGCATGGGGCTCGACCTCGCATGGCCGCAACGCTTGGGGCGCTACACGGTAGGAGTGGTTCACGGAGATCTCGGCGTGTCGCAATCGACGGGCGCGCCGGTCGCGCAGGACCTGCGCCGCGTGTTTCCGGCAACGCTGGAACTGGCGAGCCTGGCGATGGTGGCGAGTGCCCTTTTGGGTCTCACGTTGGCGATGGTCAGTGGGGCGCATCCCGGCGGTCCGACCGACGCGCTGCTGCGGGTGCTCTCGCTCGCAGGCAACTCGCTACCGATTTTCTGGCTGGGCCTGCTCGCGCTTTATCTGTTCTATGCTCGGTTGCAGTGGGTCGGAGGGCCGGGACGGCTGGATGATGCCTATGAATACACCATCGACATGCCGACCGGTCTCGTGCTGCTGGATGCCTGGCGCAGCGGGGTTCAGGGCGCTTTCGCGAGCGCCGTCAGCCATCTGGTGCTGCCCGTGCTCCTGCTCGTTGCCTATTCGGTCGGCAACATCGCTCGGCTGACGCGCGCGGCACTGTTGGCAGAAGCCGGTAAGGAATACGTACTGTTGGCGCGCGCAACCGGCGCAGGCGCATGGAGGGTGCTGCTCCGTCACATGCTGCCGGCCACGGGAAGCCTTGTGCTAACCATACTCGCGCTGACCTACACGAACTTGTTGCAGGGTGCGGTATTGGTCGAGACGGTATTCGCTCGACCCGGCATTGGACGCTATCTGACAACCGCCTTGTTTGCTGCCGACACTCCCGCAATCCTGGGAAGCACGCTCGTGATCGGTGTCTGCTTCGTGCTCATCAACGGCGTCACCGACCTCTTGGTACGGCTGCTCGACCCGCGCACATGAACACCAGGCGGTCCCCTGTCTGGCCCCTATGGCGCGATGGGTCAGGTTTTCAGGCGTTGCCACCCTCGCTGCTCGGCGGCTCGCTCCTTCTGCTACTCATTATGGTGCCGGCACTGCTGGCGCCATGGCTATTGGCCCATGATCCTCTCACGCAAAACCTCGCGCTGCGGTTGCAGCCGCCGTCGCTGCTGCACCCCTGCGGTACCGACGGACTGGGTCGTGATGTCCTGTCGCGCCTATTGTACGGCGCGCGGGCTACCTTCGGCTTGGTAGCACTGGTCGCGCTGTTCATGGTGCCGCTAGGGCTCGTCATTGGCATCGTTGCAGGATACGTGGGTGGCTGGGTCGACCGCATGCTCACAGCGTTGACCAATCTGGTGATGGCCTTCCCACCGCTGGTGCTGGCCCTCGCCTTCGTCGGTGTGCTGGGACCGGGCCTGCTCAATTGCGCCCTGGCTTTGATGTTGACAGGCTGGCCAACGTACGCGCGACTTGCGCGCGCGCAGACCCGAAATCTTCGGCAGAGCGACTACCTGGATGCTGCACGCATGCAGGGCATCGTCGGCGTGCGGCTGCTATGGGGGCATGTCTTGCCCGCGTGCGTGCCTACCATGCAGGTGCGTCTGGCGTTGGACCTGGCGTCGATCATTCTCGCGGCGTCCGCTTTTGGCTTCTTAGGCCTGGGTGTGCGGCCACCCACGCCGGAGTGGGGCATGATGATCGCTGAAGGCAGCAGAGTGATCTTCCAGCAGTGGTGGATCGCCGCATTCCCCGGCCTGATGATCTTTGTCGCAAGTCTCGCCTTCAACCTCGCCGCCGAGGGCTTGCGAGATCACGGAGATCCGCGCCATGCGAGATGATGTGCTGCTATCGGTCAGTCACCTATCGGTGCGTTTCTCAGACCACAATCGATCCACTACCATCATCCCGGACCTGTCGTTCGATCTGGGTTCCGAGTGTGTCGCACTGGTCGGCGAGTCGGGCTCCGGCAAGTCGCTGACGGCGCGCGCCGTGCTCGGCCTGCTGGAGCCGCCGCTCGCGGCGCAAGCCGCGCATCTGAGACTGGGCGAGGTGGACCTGCAGCGGTGCTCGACGACCGAGTGGAATCGCTTGCGCGGCTCGCGCTTGTCGCTGATGCTTCAGGACCCACGCCACAGCCTCAATCCGGTCTTGCGGGTCGGTCGCCAGCTGGATATGGCGCTGCGCGTGCACCAACGGTTGCCGGCTGCTGAACGGCGCGAGCGCATCGCCACGATGCTTGAGGCCGTGGGCCTCACGCAGTTGCAACGGGTGCTGACTGCCTATCCCCATCAGATCTCCGGTGGTATGGGCCAGCGGGTCGTGTTGGCCATGATGCTGCTGAATGACCCGCAGGTACTGATCGCAGATGAGCCGACCTCTGCCCTGGACGTCGCATTGCGCGAACAGGTGATGGAACTGATCCGCCGGCACGTACAGACGCGTCGCATGGGATTGCTGCTCATCAGCCACGACTTGCAGATGGTGGCGCGTCATGCTGACCGCGCGTTGGTGATGTATCGTGGCCGTATCGTCGACCAAGGCGCGGCCGCCGACTTGGCGCGCTCCTCGCATCCGTACACCCGCGCGCTGTGGGCGAGTCGCCCGAGCGGCAGGACGTACAGGACCGTGCTGCCGGTGCTCGATCCAGCTTTGATCACCGGTGAGATGCCGGGATGAGCGCCGTCGTCGTCCGTTCCCTGACCGTACCGTTCACGCATTTCCGCCGTGAGCGCAAGGTGATCGATGCGCTCGAGTTGACCATCGCAGACGGCGAGATCTATGGCCTCATGGGTCGTTCGGGCAGCGGCAAATCGACCTTACTCCGCGTGCTCTCGGGCCTCAACCTCACCTGGCGCGGGGAAGTGACGCTTCTGGGACAGCCGCTGCGTCCCGGGCATTCCTTCGATCGGCAGCTGAGACGCGAAGTGCAGATGGTTTTCCAGGATCCGGTAGCGTCGCTGCACCCGCGCCATAGGGTGGAACGCATTTTGATCGAGCCACTGCTTGTCGAAGGCGTCGCGCGGGCGGAGGCAGCGAACCGTGTGTACGCTACCCTTGTGGAGGTGGGTCTCGAAGCGGACCACGGCCGTCGCTATCCCCATCAGCTCTCGGGTGGACAGCGCCAGCGCGTGGCAATCGCGCGAGCCTTGTTGCGCCGACCGCGGTTACTGCTGCTGGACGAGCCGACTTCGGCACTGGACGTCTCGGTGCAGGCTGGAATACTCAACCTGCTAAACCGCCTGCAGGCGACACATGCGATGACGCTGGTGCTGGTGAGTCACGACGCAGGGGTGATTGCCCACATGTGCAATCGAGCCGCCCTGCTGGAAGATGGCCGCATCCGGCGCGAGTTGGATCGCGCACAACTGGAGTATCAGGGAACATGAGCGTAGCTCCGAAACAATGGACCGTGAGAATCGTCTCGTCCCCGGCCGGTCCCTTGGCAGTCCTGCGGGACGGTATGCCTCTGCCCGCAGAAATCGGGCCCGGTCTGACGAACCCCGTGGAGGTGCTGCTCGTATCGATCGGCACTTGCTTCGCCCTCAGCTGCTACGCGGCGTTTGCAACCCGAGGACTGGACCGGGTCGGGTTCGAGGTGAGCGTGACGGGTCGCAAGGCACCGCAGCCGCCGAGCCGGCTAGCCAACATAGAGCTGGAGGCGACCTTCGATGCCAGTCTGCCGCTGGCAGAAGCGCAGGCGCTCACCGCGTCAGCCGAACAGCTATGCACTGTCACAAACACCGTGACGTCGGAGCCACCCTGCGCGCTCAGCGTCTATGTTGCGAAATCCATTTAGGTAGATGTCCCCGGTACCACCGCTCGTACCGCTTCCGCTACTACTACTCTCGCTGAAGGATACGGTCGCTTTCGCCGTGGCTGCGGGCGGTACTCCCGAGCACGCGATATCGTAAACGGAGATTTTTCTCGCTATCACGCGAATCGCCGTCTAGGACCGTCTAGGACCGACACTAGCGATTCCAGTAACTGATTTGCCAACCGACCAAAGTCGTAGCCGTCAGCCATTTGTTGATCGCGGTGATCACCGCACTCAACGGCAGCATACGATCCTTGTTACCCCAAGGATTATTCATCCAGCACTGCCCGCCGTTGACCGAGGAGTCGTAACCCGTGATCACGATGGCGTGTGCGGCGTTCGGATCCGTGATCGGAGCCCAACCGGGCCCATACGGGAAGCCGGCGCAGAAATGGTTGAAGATGATTGGTCCTTGGAGTCGAAGTGCGCTCTCCAGTTCATCAGCCTTGGGATTGATCGACGCCTGGGCAAAGCCGGCGTTTGCGAGCAGCCGATTGGTCAAATTCCAATCGACACCGGTGATATCGGTCGTGATAGACGCATTGCTAGGATCGAAACCGCCGGCGAAGTTACCGACGCCGACGCTCATTTGTTGCCGCTCGCTGGCGACCATTGCCATGCAAGCGACCCAACAAATGGGGTTCGCGGCTTGAGTCACCAACGGGACATCGTAGACTATTCTTCCCATCGCCGATCCTCCTCCATGTTCAGGAACGCAATCTACGCGAGCCGCCAGCATAATACGCCGGCCTCTTTTTTTGCATGACTCTCAATTGCCCCGCCGAAGGTAACGCCGTGTCGGTGTCGTGTCCAGATAGAGGTGGCCGGCGGCGCAGTGAACCGTACCAAAACGGGACCAAGCTCACCAACTGAGCGGACTGTACTACCATCCTCCTTGTCGGCGATCGCCGGCGTCTTGCCTTCGTAGCTGTCGACCTTAGGGCGCTTCACGCCGACGATTCCAGAGAGCTTATGTTCCCCCAACCCTGGCACAGGAATGCCGAGATTGAGGCTTCAGGCGCAATCGGTCATGTAACTCCCTGCGGCGATTCCACGTCTTGTCCCTTATAGGGGATAATCACTTGATGTCCTCTGTAGAGGACTTGTTTCTTATAAGGGACATGGCGTGCTATGTCCCTTATGAAGGACGCTGTCTTACGAAACGCCGAGCAGCTAGGAAGGGCTGTTCGGCTCAAGCGCCAAGAAAAAAATCTCTCGCAGAGCGCGCTGGCTGAACGAGTCGGCGTCGGGAGAAAGTGGGTCATCAACCTGGAATCCGGGAACGCAAAGGCCGAGCTAGGCTTGGTCCTGAGGATCCTGGACGCACTCGATCTCAAGGCGTCTCAGAGCGAGAAGAGCCAGCCCGCCTCCAAAGGTCATCGCTCCCAGCCGTCAAGGCTCGATGAGGTCCTTCGGCGAATTCAGAGGAACGAGCGCGAGTGAGTGAGCTGCTCGCTCTGATCGAGGGCGAGCTGGTCGCTCGCGTCCGCGCCGACAAGTCCGGGCGCTTGTCCCTCGTATACGAAAGTGCCTGGCAGGATTCGCCGCACGGCTATTCGCCCTCCGCCGGCATGCCGCTGGCAGACATCACCTATCCGCATAGGGTTAGAGGTTCCAGTACCTCCAGGGCTTCCCATTAAGGGAGTCATCCTGCCTCATCAGTGTCGTACAATCGACACAGAGGCACGCAAGGCAACGAAAGTATGCTCCGTGCCGCGACCACATTGCAGTCAACCCGTGCGCGTTTGAAAACGCTACTCGGGCTGTGACGCTCTGACCAGGTGTGTCACGCTAGGCGCGACAGGGTGAATGAGAGGTTAGAATCGGCCTCCGGCCCTTGGAATTAGGTTTCCACGAACAGCTTCAGCTTCAAAAATGAGGGGACCCTAAGAAGGTCGGGCTACTCCGGGATCTCTGCAAACTAAAGGTTCTTCGATGACCATTAAACCCTTATTACCGGTCGCGCTCTTGATGTTGGCTCCGCTGATGGCCGCTCGGGCTGCGCTGCCCCGATTTCCGCAGCCGTTCGGCGATCGAATCGTATTCGTCGCGGATGGCAACGTGTGGTCGATTCCGAAAACTGGCGGCACTGCCGTGCGACTGACGAGCGCACCAGGCCAGGACATGTTTCCGCGGGTCTCGCCCGACGGCAAGTGGATCGCCTATACGGAGGCGAGCAAGGCGGGCACGGACATTTGGGTGATTCCGGCGGCGGGCGGCGCCGCGCAGCGCCTCACCTTCCGCCCCGCGACCGAGGCCGGCACTGGCGGCCGCCACGGACCGGACAATATGGTGGTCACCTGGACACCGGATTCCCGGAATGTTGTCTATTTGGCCAAGGGCGATCAATGGAACAGCTGGATCCAAGATCTCTACCAGGTTCCGGTTGCGGGTGGGTTGCCGACACGCATGTCGATCGATAGCGCGGTTGGCTTGGTAAGCTTCGGGCCCGATGGTCACACAATCGCCTACAACCGCATCTTTCGAAATTTCCGAACCTGGAAGCGCTACAACGGCGGCCTGGCACAGCAGATCTTCACCTACGACTTCAATACGCATGAGCTGAAGCAGCTGACGAGCTGGTCGGGCACCAATACATCGCCGATGTGGTACGGCGATCGCATCTACTATCTCTCGGATCAGGACGCGAACCGCCGAGCCAACATTTGGGTGCTGGACTTGGTTAGCAAGCAGACGCGGGAAGTCACCCATTTTGCCGATTACGACATCGATTTTCCGGCGTTGGGCGGCGATGCAATCGCCTTCCAGCAAGGGGGCAAGCTGTACCGGCTCGATTTGCCGAGCGAGCATCTCGAGGAAGTCCCCGTCCTCATCCCCGACGACGGTCTGCGGACTCGCCGCCGTGTGGCCGATGTCAAGGGTGAGATTCGCGCGACCGACCCCGCACAGCAAGTGGATTACGCGCTGGCGCCGAACGGCAAGCGTACGCTGTTCTCGGCGCGCGGCGATATTTTCAGCGTACCGACTGAGAACGGCGCCACGCGCAATTTGACCAGCACGCAGGACATCGACGAGGACCACCCCGCCTGGTCGCCGGATGGGCGGTCGATTGCCTACACGACCGATGTCGGCGGCCGGCAGGAAATCGCGATTCGACCGGCGGAGGGAGGCGCTGAAAGAATCCTCACATCGTTTACCGAGGGGTACTTTTATGCGCCGATTTTCTCGCCGGATGGGAAGATGCTGGCATTCTCGGACGGCGCCCATCGGCTGTGGATCGTCGGCACCGACGGCGGAGCGCCCAAACAAGTCGCGCAGGACAAATTCGGGGAGATCCATGATCAGGCGTTTTCGCCGGACGGGCGCTGGCTCGCGTTGAGCCTGACAGCGATCAACCGGAGGCGCGACCTCGCGCTTTACGAGGTTGCCACCGGCAAATTAACGCGCATCGGCGACGGTAGCGGAATCGATTCAAATCCCGCGTGGTCGTCTGATGGAAAGTATCTTTATTTCGTCTCGAGGCGGCATGAGAATCCGGTCGGCTCGGACGTCGACTTCGATTTCGCGATCCTCAAGTCGACGGGCATTTATGCGATCCCTCTGGCACGTGACACGGTCTCGCCGGTCGCGCCCAAGTCCGACGAGGGCAGTGGCGACTCATACGGCAGCTCCTCGGCACAGGCGGACGAGGCCAAACACGAGCAAGAGACCAACGCCGGCAAGCACGACGATCAACAAACGAAGGGCGAATTGGCGACCGAGGTCGTGGGACCCATTAAGCTCGGCCCGATCAAGCCGATCCAGATCGACCTGGACGGCCTGATGAGGCGCGCCGTTGCGGTGCCGGTCGATGCGGCAAACATCACCCAGCTCGACGTGCGCGGAGATCGCATTTTCTATCTGACGCAGCCTCTGGGACTCATCGACGGCTCTCTCGCGGGTGAGAAGTCAGAGCTGCGCTTCTACGATCTCAAGACGCGCAAGTCGTCGTTGGTCACCGAGGAGGTGGACGGCTACTCCCTGTCGCGCGATGGGCTTCGCGTGCTGATCCGGCACGAGAAGGATTACACGGTGCTCGCGACCAAAGCCGATGCTTTCAAGGACACGGAGACCAAGAAGCCGCTCAAGCTCGATCATTTGCGCGAGCTCGTCGATCCAAAACTAGAGTGGACTGAGATGTTCGAGAATGCCTGGCGGCTCGAGCGCGATCTCTTCTACTCGCCCCTGATGAACGGTGTGGACTGGAAGGGCGTGCACGACCATTATCGTTCGCTTCTGCCGCTCGCGGCCTCGCGCGAGGATCTGAATTACTTGATCGGGCAGATGCTCGGGGAAATCAGCAATTCGCACACGTATGTCGGCGGCGGCGACGACGGCGACACTACGCCA
>Ga0187784_10002684_pt1 | contig 14278 bp, 11 predicted proteins | sample 1015_SJ02_MP15_2_FD_132964 | JGI IMG/M metagenome (GOLD analysis project Ga0187784, IMG submission 132964) | Tropical peat soil microbial communities from peatlands in Department of Meta, Colombia - 1015_SJ02_MP15_20_MG | ecosystem: Environmental > Terrestrial > Soil > Wetlands > Peat | place...
CCCCCACGCTCGGGCGCTATCTCGAGAGCGATCCGATCGGGCTCGCGGGCGGGATCAACACATACGCCTATGTGGGGAATAATCCGCTCGGCTTCGTCGATCCGCTCGGGCTGAGCGCCGATCGCGTGGCGGGTGCGGCAGGCGCCATCAACGCCATGATCGCCGCGGTTTCTGGAGCCTTGGCGAGGCCGGCGCCGGTATATGATTGGGATACGGGTGAGCGGGTCGGAACGACCACGGTTGGCGCCAAGTTGGCTTTCTGGTCGGTTCCTGCTATCGGTACAGGGGCGCTTCTGGGTGGTGAGGCGGTTCTGGGCGTGGGTGGAGTGGGCGAGTCAGGGGCACTCGCAGCGCGAGCGCAGGAAATTCACAGCGCGCTCGATCCCATAGCTCAGGCCCAAAGAACAACAGCCATACTTCGTACAAGTGGTGGCGATATTATCGCTGGAGGCGCCCGAGACTTAGCGCCCGCACAGCGGGCACTATTAGGGCCTGGCGAAATTGCAGCGACGCTTCCGGGCGCCCATGCGGAAATCACCGCGTTGTCCGCTGCGAGAGCGGGAGGGCTTATTCCAGAAACCCTTGCTACCACCAGGGCAATTTGTCCTGCGTGCGCAGCGGTGATTGAGGCAAATGGGGGAACCCTTACAAGCCCAACGACTGCGACTTTTGGACCGTAAAGGGAGTTCTCATGATGATCTATGACGAATCCCATCTCATAAAGATGCTTGACGCTCTACCTAGAGAGTTACGGACCGCTTTTGCAGCGCTTTGCGCCGAACGTCTGGCGCCAGCCTATGCCGCATTTGCTGGGCGTCTTGGAAGCTTGGACGCCGCTAAACTTACATCAATACTCGGCAGGCTTTGGCTTGCCCTTAACGGCGAGCCGATCACTGGCGAGGAGATCCAAAGCGATTTGGATCTGTGCATGACTCTTATTCAAGCCGACGATGAGGGCCAATGGTCGAGCCTAAGAGCCTATGCTGAGGATGCAGTCGCGTCCGTAGCATATGCCCTTCGCGCCCAGCAAAACGGCGAAAGTCAAGAAGCCGCTTGGGCAGCAAGACGCGCGTACGAGGCTATAGATCATTTCGTGATTAACAGAGATAAAATAGATACGAGTGAGGTTGGCGCAGAAAAACGTATCATCGACCATCCTTTAGTTCAACAGGAGTTAGCACAACAGCAAAAAGACCTGGATGATCTCAATGCGTTAGCGCACCAGAGCGAATGGCGCGAAGAGCTTACGAAATTGAGAGCTAGAGCTGCCGTTCACTCCTACGATTTTCTAATAATTTGATTACGTGCCGCAGGAAGGAGAGCGGTGTTACCGGTTACGGTAATGCCAGCGCAACTATAGACTTGGAGTCAATCCTCACTTGATCGATCAGGTATAGAAGCGCGCAGTTAAGTGGACTGTGAGCGGCACGTTTCTCGCCCGGGGACGCTCGGCGGACACGATGGCTAATAAGCAAGCTGGAGAATTCGTGGTGTCTAAGAAGGCGACCCTCAGCCTCACACAAGCAAACGCGATCTGCGAGAAATTGGTCCCCTTGGTTGATAAATCTTATGAAAAATATGACGCACTTTGCGCGCATGGATTTCGCGCTTTCACCGCCTACACGGATTACATCGAATCGTTTGGCAATCCTGAGGAGATCGCGCTTCATCGAAGAATAGTAATTGAAGGGGCCAAGACCAACATCGCAAGCCCGTCACCGTTTATACCAAATGTTGGAGAATCAAAGTATCGCTACGAGTCCGCCCTTCTTAACGAGCTTCGGCGAGCACTATGGTTGCGAAAGGGGGTTTCGTCTGAACACGAATTAATAGCGAAATATCCAAACGACTATTGGAAGTGGTCGGGAGACCCGTGCCAGGAGCGCAAGCTTCTTGCCGAGTGGAAAGAAAGGTGTCAACCGACGGAGGGATTTTTGAGGATTCAGGAAGCTAAGAGAAATTTCATCGAGGACGAGGCCGAACAAAAGCGCTCAGGAGACTCTAAGCTGTTTCATTTCAGCCATGAAGGAAGGATAGCTTTCTATAATTACTGCTTTGAGAAATATTCTGCAGATTTAGGCTTTCATTTCGATGAAAAAAGATCCAAGGCCCATTATCCGATCTATATAAAGCCCGTCGCTCCGGGTTGGAGCCTGGCTTTTTACGTCGAAAGCTGGAAAGAGCTTATATATCTTCCCCTGAAGGGCGAACTGCAAATCCGACTTATTTTATTGGCGGACACCGCAGGAGGAAATATTGATAGATTGTCGCAAGGCAAGCTCATGGAAATACATTATCACCAAATCGTATATGGATTCTCAGAATCCTATTGGTATTTTTTCAGCCTCGACGAGATGGAGGTAATAATAATGGCGTATCTATATCTGTACGAAATTTGCTCAAGCGATATCGAGATAGCGATAACCAGTGTTCTTGGGACATAAGTCTATTGCTGTGGGCCTAGTCATTTGGCTGCCGGACGTTATACGAATCGCTTAAATAGAAGCTGAGATTGGACCCTCGCGATCTCGCGGCGAATTGCGCGAACAATGGGCTCGGCGGGCAGACGGCGATCGCCAGCCCCGATGCCGGCGCCCCGTCTTTCGGAGATGATACGAAGCGCAGAATTGCGCCTGAGTTTTCGTTTGCTGGTTCTGCAATCCGCGTCGCGTAACCCCCGAAGTCCAGCGTCTGCTTCCCGGAAGTACTGCTTGGCCTACTGCCGATTGGCCGCGACGGCGCCCGCGGGCTTGACGCCCTGCGCCCGCTCGGCCGCGACCACCGAGACGCCGGCTTCCCCGCCAGCGGCGGCGATGGCTTCGGGCGTCGTCGAAAGGAACGCCGCAAGCGCGTCGGCCCCCCGCTCCGCGAAAGCCCGAGAGGATTTCTCGTCCACCGCCTGCCAAGAGTCGGCGGCGGCGGGAAGTTCCGCCTCGCTCGTCAGCCGCTGCACGCGCCGCCCTTTGCTGTCGTAAACGTCGAGCACATAGGCGAGCCGGGTCGCGCCCTCGGCGGACGAGGCGGTCAGGAAGCCGCGCAGCCGGTAGCTGGCCTGCGGCTCGCTCTCGGTGAGCGCGATGTCGCGGCTCTGCGCGGCGCTCGCGAGCTGCTTCTGGAAGCGGACGCGGATTTCTTCCGGCGGGCCTTCGACGCTAACGAGGGCGAGGCTCGCGCCGTGCGGGCTGACCAGCGGCGCGCCGCCCGCCCGCGACGCCGCAGCCTTGGACCGCGGCGCGCCGATCTCGACCGCGGCGTCGAGGCAGCCGGACAGGCAAAGGGCAGAGCACAAAGAACAGATGACAGGGAGGCGAAAACGCAATAAACCCCCATGCCAAAGTCGATCTTCTCTGCGCAAGGCGCGGCTCCCTTAAGATTTCCTAAATGGGAGCATAGCCGCGCCGGCGCCCAAGGTCCAGTCCGGGCGACGGACGACGGAAAGGGGAAGGGGAACTGGACCTTCCGTCCGCCGTTCCCCATTTTCCGTCCTCCGAATTCGCAAAATAGCCTTGCGCGGGAAGGACGCGCATACAATCTGAACGAAAGAGTGAGGCCGGAAGGGTCGCCAGCAGTTTGGGGCCCCCGGGGCGGCGGGATTGACGAGCAATCCGCCCTCCGTCTCTCGTCCTCTCGGCAACTGAAAGGGAATGCGCAAAATGGCAAGAATAATCGGCATCGACCTTGGCACGACCAACAGCTGCGTCGCCGTCATGGAAGGGTCGAGCCCCAAGGTCATCGAGAACAGCGAAGGCGCGCGCACGACCCCGTCGATCGTGGCCTTCACCGACGATGGCGAGAGGCTCGTCGGCCAGCCGGCCAAGCGCCAGGCGGTCACCAATCCGGAGAAGACCTTTTTCGCGATCAAGCGCCTGATCGGGCGCACCTTCGAAGATCCCATGACCAAGAAGGACATGGGTCTCGTTCCCTATAAGATCACGCGCGCCGGCAACGGCGACGCCTGGGTCGAGGCGGCGGGCAAGCAATATTCGCCCTCGCAGATCTCGGCCTTCATCCTCCAGAAGATGAAGGAGACCGCCGAGGCCCATATCGGCGGACCGGTCACGCAGGCCGTCATCACGGTCCCCGCCTATTTCAACGACGCGCAGCGACAGGCGACCAAGGACGCCGGCAAGATCGCGGGACTCGAGGTGCTGCGCATCATCAACGAGCCGACTGCGGCGGCGCTCGCCTACGGCCTCGACAAGAAGCACGCGGGCACGATTGCGGTCTATGACCTCGGCGGCGGCACCTTCGACATCTCGATCTTGGAGATCGGTGACGGCGTCTTCGAGGTGAAGTCGACGAACGGCGACACTTTCCTCGGCGGCGAGGACTTCGACATGCGCCTCGTCGAATATCTCGCGGGCGAGTTCAAGAAAGAGCAAGGCATCGACCTGACCAAGGACAAGCTCGCTCTCCAGCGCCTCAAGGAAGCGGCGGAAAAGGCCAAAATCGAACTGTCCTCGGCGACGCAGACCGAGATCAACCTCCCGTACATCACCGCCGACGCCACCGGTCCGAAGCATCTGACGCTCAAGCTGACCCGCGCGAAGTTCGAGTCGCTCGTCGACGATCTGATCCAGCGCACGGTCGAGCCCTGTCGCAAGGCCTTGAAGGACGCGGGCCTGACGGCCGGCGAGATCGGCGAGGTCGTGCTCGTCGGCGGCATGACGCGCATGCCTAAGGTGCAGGACATCGTCAAGAACTTCTTCGGCAAGGAGCCGCATAAGGGCGTGAACCCCGACGAGGTGGTCGCAATCGGCGCGGCGGTGCAGGCTGGCGTGCTGCAGGGCGACGTGAAGGACGTGCTGCTGCTCGACGTGACCCCGCTTTCGCTCGGCATCGAGACCCTGGGCGGCGTGTTCACGCGGCTCATCGACCGCAACACGACGATTCCGACCAAAAAGAGCCAGGTGTTCTCGACCGCCGAGGACAACCAGACCGCGGTGACGATCAACGTGTTCCAGGGTGAGCGCGAGATGGCGCAGGACAACAAGAGCCTGGGCCGCTTCGATCTCGCCGGCATTCCGCCGGCCCCGCGCGGCGTGCCGCAGATCGAGGTCACCTTCGACATCGACGCCAACGGCATTGTGAGCGTCACCGCCAAGGACAAGGCGACGAGCAAGGAGCAGCAGATCCGCATCCAGGCTTCGGGCGGCCTGACCGACAGCGACATCGACCGCATGGTCAAGGACGCCGAGGCGCACGCCGCCGAGGATAAGGCGCGGCGCGAGCTCGTCGACGCCAAGAACCACGGCGAGGCCTCGGTACACTCAGCGGAGAAGTCGCTCGCCGAGTTCGGCGATAAGGTGTCCGGCGCCGACAAGAGCGCGATCGAGGCGGCGATCACGGCGCTGAAGAGCGCGCTCGAGGGCTCGGACGTGGAGGCGATCAAGGCCCGCACCAATGAGTTGATGCAGGCCTCGATGAAGCTCGGCGAGGCGATGTACAAGGCGCAGCAGGAGCAGGGCGCGGCGCCGGGCGCTGGGCCTCAGGGCGGCGCCAAGGACGACGTGATCGACGCCGAGTTCAAGGACGTGAGCGACAAGTAAGCCGGGATGCAAATGGCCGTTCGGGCTCCCTTCGGGGAGCCCGAAATTTTTTGTGGTAGTATGCACGCAACGCCGGTGACGCGCGCAGCCTGTCCCCTCTCGCCGCTCGCTGGGAGAGGGCTAGGGTGAAGGGCGCGGGAGCGTTGGCGGGTATGTTGATCAAGGCGCGCCCATGAAGCCGTCCGCAGTGCTCGAAGCCCATCGTCAGGCCGTCCGCGCGGCGGTCGCGCGCGCGCGCGCGGCGAACCCACGCGTGTTCGGCTCCGTGCTGCATGGCGAGGACCGCGACGGCAGCGACATCGACATTTTAGTCGATGCGCTTCCCGGCGCGACGCTGTTCGATCTCGGCGGGCTGCAAGTCGAGCTCGAGGAGATTCTCGGCGTACGGGTCGATTTGCTGACGCCGCAGGAGCTGCCTCGTCGCATTCGCGACAGAGTCATGCGCGAGGCGTCGCCGATATGAACGAGCGAGACGTGTTTTTGGTTTTGGATCAGCTCGTGAAAGCGAGCCAACTGGCCATGTCTTTTATCGAGGGACTCTCCGAATCAGACTTTATGGAAGACCTTCGCACGCAGCAGGCAGTCGCGATGAATCTCCTTATCATCGGCGAAGCGGCGGCGCGGCTTGCTCGGGATCATGCAGATTTTCTGGAACGACACCCCGAGCTGCTATGGCGAAGCATGATGGGCATGCGCAATCGCATCGCCCACGGCTATTTCGATCTCGACTTGCGCGTCATATGGCGAACGGCGCAATCGGACCTGCCGGACCTGCTGACTCGGTTGAACGAAATCTATAAACAGGCCGGAGAAACCCCACTTTGATTACGACGGCTGCCCCTGGAGCCGCACCGCCAACCCCGGCTCGTTGCGCGCCACCGCGCTGAATATCCTCCCCATGGCGGAAAACAGCGGCGCCACATCCTTGATCGTCGCGTCCCTCGGCGCGTCCTGCGTTGCATCCAGCACCGAGAGCGCTTCGCCTGACAGCGCGCCTCTGTCGACGAGACTCCGGATGTCGGCGCTCGCCTCGCCCCGCGTCGCGACGAGCGCGGAAACCAGCGCGCGCAGCGATTTGGCGAGCAGCGGCGGCGCCTCCTCGGGAAAGCCGCTGTCATAGAGCGCCTTGGCCATGCGCAAGGCGCGGTCGGCCTCCACGGCTTCCGCTTGCGCCGAGCGTTTCGCAGCGGGCGTCTCCGGCGCAAGCGCGGGCGAGCGGTAGTGCTCGCGCGCTGCGGCAAAAAATTGCACGAGCCCCGAAGCCGCAAGCCGCTGCATGCGCCGCCAAGCCGCGACATCCAAGAATTCCGCTCCATGCGCGCCATTCGCGGCCGCGCGCGCCTCTTCTGCGGCGAGCATGCTCGCATCGGCGTCGAGGACGACGAAGAACCGCGCTGCGCCGGCGGGGTTGCGCCGCTCCTGGACGAGCAGGACCTTCTCGCCCAAACGCCCGCGGAGTTCCGCCGCCAGCGCCTCGCCCGCCGAGATTATGCGCGGCGCGCGCAGCTCGGAATCGGCCATGACCGCGTTCATGCGCTCGATGAAGGCGCCGCGGCCCGACGGCATGTCGATGTTTTCTACGTCGCCGAAGCCATCGAGCACGCCGTCGGCCAGCGCCTGCTTCTGGCCGAGCAGATGCAGGATGTTGTGCTCGATCGTCTTCTCGGCGACGAGATTGATGACCGCGACCGAGCGCGTCTGATTCTTGCGCCAGGCGCGCGCGATTCGCTGCTCGAGCCGCGCCGGATTCCACGGCAGGTCCATGTTGATGACCGCGCTCGCGACCTGCAGATTGAGCCCCGTCGCGCCGCTGTCGGTCGAAAGGAACAGCCGGCACGCGGGATCGCGCTTGAAGCGGTTGATCTCGGCGCGGCGGCGTTCTTGCGGCAGCGAGCCCGTGTGCCAGGCGGCCTCGACGCCCATTTCGCCGGCGAGCTCGCGCACGAGCGCCAGCATGCGTTCCCATTCCGAGAAGATGATGATCTTGCGGTCGCCATCCTCCAGAAGGTCGGTCAAGATGCGTTCCAGCTCCTCGAGCTTCGGGCTGACGCGGCAGGCCGGATCGAGGATCGCCGGTGTGTCGCAGACCATGCGCATGCAGGAGAGCAGCATCTGCAGCCGCTCGAACTCCTCCTTGCGCAGCGGCCGGCGCTGCGCGGCCGCCAGCAGCTGCGCCGCGGGAAGGCGATAGTCGTCGTAGCGCGCGACCTGCTCCTCGGCGAGCGGCACGAAATAAGTCTTGACGGTGCGGCCCGGCAGCTCCTTCTCAACATCGGCCTTGCGCCGGCGCAGCATCAAGGGCGCGATCCGCGCGCGCAGCTCCGAGAGGTTCTTGTAATTCTCGGGCCGTCCGCGCTGGTCGAGCGCATAGAAATCGCGGTTGAATCGGAACAACGGTCCCAGCACCTCGGGATCTAGATATTGGACGATCGAGTAGAGCTCGTCGATACGGTTCTCGAGCGGCGTGCCGGTGAGGACAAAGACGAAAGGCGCGCGCAGCGATTTGACGCGCCGCGCCGTCTTCGTCTGCCAGTTCTTGATGCGCTGCGCCTCGTCGAGCACGACGACGTCTGGCTTCAAGATTTCGTTGATCGCCTCGGCGTCGATGAGCACCTGCTCGTAGTTGACGATCGTGAAGAACGCCGGGTCGCGAAGCGCAGCCAAGCGCTCGTCGCGCGCGCCGAAGACGAGGCGCGCGCCGCGCTCGCAGAAGCGCGCGATCTGCTCTTCCCACTCGCCCTTGAGGGAAGCAGGACAAACGACGAGGACGCGCTCGATCCCCCTACGGCGCGCGAGCAGCTCGCAGCCCGCGATGGCCTGGATCGTCTTGCCGAGGCCCATCTCGTCGGCGAGCAGCGCGCGCTCGCCGAAAGCGAGATGCAAGGCGCCGGCGCGCTGATAAGGCAGCAGCGGCGATCTCAGCACGTCGATCGTCGCGCGGCCGGCCTCGACCTCCTGCGTGAAGGCCGCCAGAGCCGCGGCGCGCGCGTCGCGGCGTCGCGCACGCTCGATCCAGGGGACGAAATGGCGCGAAACGCGAATTTGCGCGGGGGCCGCCGCCGCTTGCGCCACGAGCTGCGCGATGCGCTCGGGCGCCTGCGTCAACGCGCCGTCTTCTTCGAGCCAGGGCGCGAGCCATTCGCGCGCCGCGTCGGTCGCCGACTTGGGCCAGAGGATCGCGGGCTTCGCCTCGCCGCGGCGGTCGAGAAAAATTTCGACAGATGGGCCGCCGGCCGCAGCCGCGGCGCGGAAGGCGCGGACCTTGCCACGCTTGATCGCCGCGAGCACGCCCTCGATGTGCTTGCATGTGCCGAGATAATTCACGCGGTGATCGATGCAGCCGCAAGAATTGGCGAAGCCGTCGAGGCTTCTGATCTCGACGTCGTAGCCGCCCGAGCCGCTCGTGGAGCGCACGCGGAAGTCGCCGAAGAAGCCCTGATCGGCGCGCGCAGCGACGACCTCGCCGATCTCGGTCTGGCCGCGCCAGCGGCGCCGCTCGATCTCCTCCTCGTCGCTCGTCGCCCAGCCGTTGGTTTGGGCGCGCTCCAAGGTTTCCTTGGCCTTGGCCTTGGACTTGCGCCCGCTCTTGCTTCGCGGGCCGACCTGCTTCGCCATTTGGGGCTCCAGCTGAATGAGCGCCGCCGAATCGGCGGCAAGGCTGAAGGCTTCATGGCGCCCGCGTTGCTCGAGCCGCAACGGCCGAACGGCCCAATGCACAGGATTCCGATGCTTCGCGGCGTGACGAATTCCTCCGCTCTTTCGCTTGCGGGGAGAGCGAGGTCCGGGGGAAGTCGGCCGAAAACGGCGCTGCTACAGCCTGCCGCCGCACGGGCGCGACGCTCTTCTCGATTGATCCGCCAGCTTATGTGATATATATCACGATCTATATCGCTAGGAGGCCGGCGCCCATGCCCCAAACAGCCAAGCTCTTCACCAACGGCCGCAGCCAAGCCGTGCGCCTGCCGGCCGAGTTTCGCTTCGAGGGCGCGGAGGTGTTCATTCGTCGCGACCCGCGGACGGGAGACGTGATCCTCTCGCGAAAACCGGCCGACTGGGACAGCTTCTTCCAGCTCGTCGACGAGCTTGGCCCGGCTCCCGACGATTTCCTTGATGAAAAAGAGAGGGCGACGCCCCCGCAGGATCGCGATCCTTTCGATTGGCTCGACGAATGATAAGGGTGATGCTCGACACCAACGTGGTGAGCCAGCTCGTGAAGCGGAATGAGATTGTCCGGAGTCACATGCGAACGAAGGACGTGCACGCCTGCATTTCCGTCGTCACCGAGGGAGAGCTGCTTTACGGTCTGGCGAGGCATCCTGCCGCTAGGCAGCTCAACGCGCTCGTCTCGCAAATGCTGCAGCGTCTGGACGTGCTGGCCTGGACGCGTGAAACGGCGCAACGGTATGGAACGCTGCGCGCCGAGCTCGAGCGCAATGGAAAGACGCTCGCGCCGCTTGACCTCATGATCGCGGCGCATGCGCTTGAGGCGGACGCCTTTCTGGCGACGAGCGATCGCGCATTCGCCAATGTCCCCGGCCTCAAGGTGGCGGACTGGAGCGCGCCGTAGCCCCCGCCCCTTCACACCCGCCGATTTCTCGTCTAACAAGACCTCTCAACACCCAATGAGCCGGGCGCGCCCGCTCAACCCAGCGGGACGCGTTCCGGCTAAAAGGCCGGCGGCGCGGCCTTTTTTTATGCGCCGCCTTCGGCCCAACGGACGACCATGCCCAAAAGAACCGACATTTCGACGATCCTCATCATCGGCGCTGGGCCGATCGTCATCGGACAGGCCTGCGAGTTCGACTATTCCGGAACGCAGGCTTGCAAGGCCCTGCGTTCTGAGGGCTATCGCATAGTTCTCGTCAATTCCAATCCGGCCACGATCATGACCGATCCCGACATGGCCGATCGCACCTATGTCGAGCCGATCACCCCGGAGATCGTCGCCAAGATCATCGAGAAGGAGCGCTACACGCATCCCGGCGGCTTCGCGCTGCTGCCCACCATGGGCGGCCAGACCGCGCTCAATTGCGCGCTCTCGCTCGAGAAAATGGGCGTGCTCAAGAAATTCGACGTCGAAATGATCGGCGCCTCCGCCCACGCCATCGACAAGGCCGAGGACCGCGAGCTCTTCCGCAACGCCATGACAAGAATAGGCCTCGAGACGCCGCGCTCGCATCACGTCAAGACGCTCGCCAAGGCGCTCGCCGCGCTGGAGGACATCGGCCTGCCCGCCATCATCCGCCCCTCGTTCACGCTGGGCGGCACCGGCGGCGGCATCGCCTACAACGAGGCCGAGTTCATCGACATCGTGAAGAGCGGCATCGACGCCTCGCCGACCAACGAGGTGCTGATCGAAGAGAGCGTGCTAGGCTGGAAAGAATACGAGATGGAGGTCGTCCGCGACAAGGCGGACAATTGCATCATCATCTGCTCGATCGAAAACATCGACCCGATGGGCGTGCACACTGGCGATTCCATCACCGTCGCGCCGGCGCTGACGCTGACGGACAAGGAATATCAGATCATGCGCGACGCCTCGATCGCGGTGCTGCGCGAGATCGGCGTCGAGACCGGCGGCTCCAATGTGCAATTCGCCGTCGATCCGGCCACGGGCCGCATGATCGTCATTGAGATGAACCCGCGCGTCTCGCGCTCCTCCGCGCTCGCCTCGAAAGCCACGGGTTTTCCGATTGCGAAGGTCGCGGCGAAGCTCGCCGTCGGCTACACGCTCGACGAGATCGCCAATGACATCACGGGCGGCGCGACGCCGGCCTCTTTCGAGCCGACGATCGATTACGTCGTCACCAAGATTCCGCGCTTCGCCTTTGAGAAGTTTCCCGGCGCCGAGCCCATTCTCACGACCTCGATGAAGTCCGTCGGCGAGGCCATGGCGATCGGGCGCAATTTCGCCGAATCGCTGCAAAAGGCGCTGCGCTCGCTGGAAACCGGCCTCTCCGGCCTCGACGAAATCGAAATCGAGGGCTTGAGCAAGGGCGACGATATGAACGTGCTGCGCGGCGCGCTCGGCACGCCGACGCCCGATCGCATTCTCATCGTCGCGCAGGCGCTGCGGCTCGGCATGTCCGAGGCCGAGGTTCACGAGGCATGCAAAATAGACCCTTGGTTCATCGCGCGCATCGGCGAGATCGTCGCTCTGGAGAACAAAGTGCGGGCGTTCGGCCTGCCCCAGGACCCACAGAATTTGCGCATGCTCAAATCCCGCGGCTTCTCGGACTTGCGGCTCGCGACGCTCTGGAGGACCGAGGAGAAGGACGTGCGCGCGCTGCGGCATCGTCTCGGCGTGCGTCCGGTCTATAAGCGGATCGACACTTGCGCGGCCGAGTTCGCGTCGCCCACGGCTTACATGTACTCGACCTATGAGGCGCCTTTCGCCGGCAAGCTCTCTTGCGAAGCGCGGCCGTCGTCGCGCGAAAAGGTCGTCATTCTCGGCGGCGGGCCGAACCGCATCGGGCAGGGCATCGAGTTCGACTACTGCTGCTGTCACGCCTGCTTCGCGCTGGACGACGCCGGCTACGAGACCATCATGATCAACTGCAATCCGGAGACGGTGTCGACGGATTACGACACCTCCGACCGCCTCTATTTCGAGCCGCTGACGAACGAGGACGTGAGCGAAATCCTCCACGTCGAGGAAAGCGCGGGCCGGCTCAAGGGCGTCATCGTCCAATATGGCGGCCAAACGCCTTTGAAGCTCGCGAACGGTCTCGCGGAGGCCGGCGCGCCGATTCTCGGCACCCCCGTTGATTCAATCGACCTCGCCGAGGACCGCGACCGCTTCAAGCGCCTGCTCGACAAGCTCGGCTTGAAGCAGCCCAAGAACGGCATCGCCTATTCCGTCGAGCAGTCGCGCATCGTCGCCGGCGAGCTGGGCCTGCCGCTTGTCGTGCGGCCGTCTTACGTCCTCGGCGGGCGCGCCATGGAGATCATCCGCGACAATGCGCAGCTCGACGATTATCTGCTCGGCGTGCTGCCGAGCCTCGTGCCCTCCGAGGTCAAGGCGCGCTACCCGAACGACAAGACCGGGCAGATCAACACGGTGCTCGGCAAGAACCCGCTGCTGTTCGACCGCTATCTGACGGACGCGATCGAGGTCGACGTCGATTGCCTCGCCGACGGCGAGCAAGCCGGGGTCGCCGGCATCATGGAGCACATCGAGGAGGCGGGCATTCATTCGGGCGACTCGGCCTGCTCGCTGCCGCCGCGCTCACTCTCGCAAGAGACGATCAAGGCGCTTGAATCTCAAACGATCAGCCTCGCCAAGGCGCTCGGCGTCGTCGGCCTCATGAATGTGCAATTCGCGCTGAAGGACGGCGAGATCTATGTGCTCGAGGTGAACCCGCGCGCCTCGCGCACGGTGCCCTTTGTCGCCAAGGTCGTCGGCAAGCCGATCGCCAAGATCGCTGCGCGCGTCATGGCCGGCGAGAAGCTCTCGGCCTTCGATCTGCCGCAACCCGACTATAAGCACATCGGCGTCAAGGAATCGGTTTTCCCCTTTGCGCGCTTTCCCGGCGTCGACACGGTGCTCGGGCCCGAGATGCGCTCGACCGGCGAGGTCATCGGCCTCGATGCGTCCTTCGCCGCCGCCTTCGCCAAGAGCCAGCTCGGCGCCGGCGCACGGGCGCCGAAAGGCGGCGTGGTGTTCGTCTCAGTGCGCGACGCCGACAAGGAGCGCATGATCGCGCCGATTCGCCTCCTCATGGAGCTCGGCTTCACGGCGCAAGCGACGGGCGGCACGGCCAAGTTCCTTACGAACCGCGGTCTCCCGACCCAGAAGATCAACAAGGTGTCGGAGGGGCGCCCGCATATCGTCGACGCCATCAAGAACGGCTCGATCCATCTCGTGTTCAACACGACGGAGGGGGCGCAGGCCTTGGCCGACTCGCGCTCCTTGCGTCAAGCCGCGCTCTTGCATAAGGTCCCTTACTACACGACTCTCGCCGGGGCCGTCGCCGCCGCAGAAGGCGTCAAGGCCTACATGTCGGGTGATCTCGAGGTGCGCGCCCTGCAAGACTATTTTGCGTAGCGCCGTGTCGAACGGCGCGCAGGGAGCGTCACCCCAAACGTAAAAATCGGGCCATCGCGGGCGCCATCAGAGCGCCGCGATTGTATACTTGCCTTTCCGTCGCGGGGAAGGCGCAAGGGACAGGACCAAAGAAGAGCGGACCCAATGGAAAAAGTGCCCATGACCGTCGCCGGCTTCGCCGCGCTCGAAGAGGAACTCAAGAAGCGGCAGCAAGTCGAGCGTCCACGTATCATTCAGCAAATTGCGGAAGCGCGCGCCCATGGCGATCTCTCCGAAAACGCCGAATATCACGCGGCGAAGGAGGCGCAGTCCTTGAACGAAGGCCGCATCGCCGAGCTCGAGGACAAGCTCTCGCGCGCCGAGGTCATCGACGTGACGAAGCTCTCGGGCTCCACGATCAAGTTCGGCGCGACCGTGACGATGATCGACGAGGACACCGAGGAGGAGAAACGTTACCAGATCGTCGGCGAATCGGAGGCCGACGTGAAAAGCGGGCGCGTCTCGATCTCCTCTCCCATCGCGCGGGCGTTGATCGGCAGGAAGCCGGGCGATACGATCGAGGTGAAGACCCCCGGCGGCGGCAAGTCTTACGAGATTTTGACGGTCGCTTTCGTGTGAGCGCGCCTCTCGCAGGCGACGGCTCGAGGCGCGCGCTCGTCGCGCCCGAGACGCCGGCGTTGCG